>JACXTT010000891.1_pt1 | contig 51029 bp, 43 predicted proteins | sample 9270951 | NCBI WGS metagenome assembly JACXTT01 (sample SAMN15532306, study PRJNA645909) | rock metagenome | isolation source: weathered quartz diorite | place: Puerto Rico | collected 2017-06-21
GCCGGCGGGGAAAGGTTTGAAAGGGAAAAAAAAGTCCCTTTATTGTCCCGGGCCGGTGGGTGGCGGAAAGTGGTCATTCCCCGACCGTCTCAAGCAGTTGATGGAGCTCCGCCCCATCTACGCGCTGAAGGGTTCGCCCGTCAACGAAACCCCGCTCGGGCTGTTTGCGCCTGAGGAGTACGGCGGTGTGCTCGAATCCGAATACGGTATTCCCCGCCGCTATCTCACCGGGATCATGTCTCCGTGGGCCATCAAGCGGTTGCAGGAGTTTGGCGGCGATATCTCCAAGTTCCGCGTCATCCGGATCCGGCCCTCCGTGCTGCGCCAGACCGCCATATCCAAGACCGAACCGGGCGACGAGAACAACCAAGATATCTCCTCGCTGGTCGGGAAGGTCGACATCCGTAAGCTCGACAAGTACGCGCAGGACGATCCGGATGCGTACAGTTATTCAGGCGGGCTTTGCCTGGCTAATCAGGGCCTGCTCGAATTTGTAGAAATGTTCAAGGCGCCGATCAAAATGCTCCATCCCCTGCTGACGGCGACCCAGGAAGGGAACTTCAAAGGAACTGAAGGATTCTCCGCGATCCCGTTCAACGGACTCATCTTGGCACACAGCAACGAGTCGGAATGGCAGTCGTTCCGCAATAACCGCCACAACGAAGCGTTTCTGGACCGGATATATATAGTCAAAGTACCGTACTGCTTGCAAACGTCCGAGGAGGTCAGGATCTACGAGAAGCTGATCCGCAACAGCGCGTTGTCCCACGCACCATGTGCTCCCAGCACCTTGGACATGATGGCGCAGTTCTCGGTGCTGTCGCGCTTGAAGGAGCCCGAAAACTCCAGCATCTTCTCCAAGATGCGGGTGTACGACGGCGAAAGCTTGAAGGACACCGATCCGAAGGCTAAGTCCTATCAGGAATACCGCGACTATGCGGGACCGGATGAAGGTATGACCGGCGTCTCGACCCGCTTCGCCTATAAGATCTTGTCGACGGTGTTCAATTACGACCAGACCGAGGTGGCGGCCAACCCCGTGCACCTGATGTACGTGCTCGAGCAGCGCATTGCCAGGGAGGACTTCCCCGACGAGACCAAGCGCAAATATCTCGAGTTCATCAAAGGTTATCTGGCGCCGCGCTACGCGGAATTTATCGGCAAGGAGATCCAGACGGCGTATCTGGAGTCCTACTCGGAATACGGCCAGAACATCTTCGACCGCTACGTGACCTACGCCGACTGCTGGATCCAGGACGAGGATTTCCGCGACCCGGATACCGGCGAGTTCTTCGATCGGGCGGCGCTCAACACCGAGCTGGAGAAGATCGAGAAGCCGGCTGGCATCGCTAACCCGAAGGATTTCCGCAATGAGATCGTGAACTTCGTGCTGCGCGCGCGTGCCAACAACGCGGGGAAGAACCCGGCCTGGAGCAGCTACGAGAAGCTGCGCGAGGTGATCGAGAAGAAAATGTTCTCCAGCACCGAAGACCTGCTGCCGGTGATCTCCTTCAACGCCAAGGCTTCGGCCGAGGACCAGAAGAAGCACCAGAACTTCGTCGACCGCATGGTAGCAAAGGGCTACACCGAGAAGCAGGTGCGCCTGTTGTCCGAGTGGTACCTGCGGGTGCAGAAGTCCTCGTGAGCGGAGATCGGCGCGCGAGAGGTCAGGAATCAGGCCCGGTTTGTGAGGGCTGCCGCATGCATTGGCCTGCGCTTTTCTCTGAGCGCGTTGCGCCATGAACTACTTGATTGACCGGCGCCTGAACGGCCGTAACAAGAGCGCGGTCAACCGCGAGCGCTTCATGCGCCGCTACAAAGAGCATATCCGACGCTCGGTCAAAGGCATGATCGCCGAGCGGTCCATCACCGATATGGCCAAGGGCGGCGATGTCAAAGTTCCGGCCAAGGACATCTCCGAGCCGGGCTTTCGCTACGGCGTGGGCGGCGACTGGGAGTCGGTCCATCCCGGAAACAAGGAGTTCGTGCGCGGTGACAAGATCCCGCGACCTGAGGGCGGCGGTGGCAGCGGTGGGGGCAGCGAGTCCGGCGCCGGGGAAAGCGTAGACGACTTCGTCTTCACGCTGTCGCGCGACGAGTTCCTGAACATCTTCTTCGAGGACCTCGAGCTGCCCAACCTGATGCGAACGGCTATCGCCGAGGCCGAAGACAAAAAGCTTGTGCGGGCGGGCTACGTAAAAGACGGCACGCCCGCGAATCTCAGCGTTGGCCGGACCATGAAGACGGCGCTCGCGCGGCGCATCGCGCTGGGCGGCCCGCTGCGCGACGAGCTCGAGCAAGCTCGCGAGGCGCTGGAGGCGGCGGCCCGTGCCGGCCACCCGCAGACGCGCATCGCGGCGCTCGAGAGTCAGATAGTGGACCTCGAGGGGCGTCTGGCAGGTCTCCCCTTCCTCGACGACGTCGATCTGCGCTATCGCCACCGCGTCGCGGTACCGCGGCCTGCCGCGCGGGCCGTCATGTTCTGCCTCATGGACGTCTCGGCGTCCATGGACGAGCGCAAGAAGGACCTCGCCAAGCGCTTCTTTACGCTGCTGTACCTGTTTCTCACGCGCAAGTACGAGCGCGTCGAGCTGGTTTTCATCCGCCACACCGACGAAGCCCAGGAGGTCGACGAGGATACCTTCTTCTACGACACCCAAAGCGGGGGCACAGTCGTATACTCGGCATTGGAGCTCATGCAGCAGGTCTGCGAAGCGCGCTACCCCAAGTCGGAATGGAATATCTACGGCGCGCAGGCCTCGGACGGCGACGCGTTCGGGGCTGACCCAGCCAAGAGCGCCCGTTTCCTGCGCGAGCGTCTGCTGCGGCTGACGCGCTACTTCGCCTATATCGAATGCCCGGACGAGAACCAGTCCGGAAACAGCAGCCTGTGGGTGGAGTACGAAGAAGTCGGCAACTCGGACCTCAACTTCGCTATGCGGAAGGTGTTCCAGCCGCAGGAAATCTACCCGGTGTTCCGGGATCTGTTCAGGAAGGAGAAGGTTTGAACCCGCTCCCGCATGGCCCGGAGTGGGAGTTCGAGCTGCTCGAGCGCTACGATCAGGTCATCTCGCAGACTGCGGCGGAGTTCGGCCTCGACACCTACCCGAACCAGATCGAGATCATCAACTCGGAGCAGATGCTCGACGCCTATGCCTCCGCTGGTCTGCCGTTGGGTTATCCGCACTGGTCCTACGGCAAGGCGTTTATCCGCCACGAACAAGCCTACCGCAAAGGCTACCAGGGCCTGGCCTACGAGATCGTCATCAATTCTAGTCCGTGCATCGCCTACCTGATGGAGGAGAACTCCCTCATGATGCAGGCGCTGGTGATCGCGCACGCCAGCTACGGGCACAACTCGTTCTTCAAAGGCAACTACCTGTTCAAGCAGTTCACTCAGGCCGACGCCATCCTCGATTATCTGGTCTTCGCGCGCCGCTATGTGATGGAGTGCGAGCAGCGCCATGGCATGGCGGAGGTGGAAGAGCTATTGGACTCCTCGCATGCGCTGATGGAGTACGGCGTGGACCGTTACAAGCGCCCGCAGCCCCAGTCGGTCAAAGAGAAGGAGGCGCGCCGCAGCGAGATCGAGGAACACCAGCGGCGCCAGTTCAACGACCTGTGGCGCACGCTGCCGCAGCCGGCGCTCGCTTCGGCCACTGCGGCCGCGGCCACGGTCTTTCCCGAAGAACCGGAGGAGAACATCCTCTACTTCGTCGAGAAGCATTCCCCGCGTCTCGCGCCCTGGCAACGAGAGCTGGTCCGGATCGTGCGCAAGCTGTCCCAGTACTTCTATCCGCAGACGCAGACCAAGGTTATGAACGAAGGGTGGGCGACGTTCTGGCACTACACCCTGATCAATCGCCTGTACGAGAAGCAGCTGGTGGACGACGCTTTCATGCTGGAGTTCCTGCACATCCACACCAACGTCGTTTCGCAGCGCGGATTCGACCAGGAGGGCTACCGCGGCATCAACCCGTATGCCCTGGGCTTCGCCATGATGCAGGACATCCGGCGCGTCTGCGAGGAGCCGACCGAGGAAGACACCGCTTGGTTTCCGGATCTCGCCGGTACGGACTGGCGCAAGTCCCTGGATTTCGCGATGCGCAACTTCAAGGACGAGTCGTTCATCGCACAATATTTGTCGCCGCGTCTGATCCGCGACATGCGTCTATTCGTAGTGGCGGACCACGTCGGAAAAGCAGAACTGGAAGTGGACAGCATCCATGACGAGCACGGCTACAAGCGCGTGCGCCGGATGATGGCCGATCAGTACAAGCGAGAAAACCACCTGCCGGACATTCAGGTAGCGCGCTACGAGCGCGACGGCGACCGTTCCTTGACGCTGCGCAGTCCGGTGTTTCGCGGACGCCCGTTGGCGGAGGAACAGGCCAACGAAGTTTTACGCCACCTCGGGCGGTTGTGGGGGTTCCCCGTACGCCTCGAGGCGGTGGATGCCGAAGGGCGCATCGACGGCTATCGCGAATGGCGGCCTTAGGCAAGGAGCAAGGGTTCCGCGGCAGCTTCCAGCGCAAGTAAGTTCCGCTTGCGCTCCAGTCCACCGGCATACCCGGTGAGGGAACCATCGCTGCCGATCACGCGGTGACAGGGGATGAGGACCGAGATAGGGTTACGCCCCACCGCGGCGGCAACCGCCCGAAGGCTGCGCGGCGCACCGAGCGAGTGTGCCAGCGCGAGGTAGGTAATAGTCGCGCCGAACGGAATGGCCGCGAGCGCGCGCCACACCCCTCTCTGGAACGGCGTACCCTCGGGTGCCAGCGCTAGGTCGAAGCGCCGACGTGCACCGGTAAAGTACTCTGCAAGCTCCTCTCGTACTTGCGCGAACGGCTCTGCGTGAGGCTCGTCTGCGCGCTCTTCAGGGGGCATCGCCTGGTACTTCTGCCCGACGAAATACAGGCCGGTGAGTGCGCGGCCATCGGATGTGAGCAGCATGCGCCCGAGCGCGCCGTCGGCGTATGTATAGTGTTTCATCGCTTTGCTCCCTCCAGGGATCGCCACAAATGCATGACCGCATAGGCTCGCCACGGTTGCCAGACGGAGGCGCGCGCCAGTGCCTTGCTGGCGTTCTTCTCGCCCATCGCTTTCAGCACGCCGTAGTCGGTGTGCGGGAACGCATTGGGCCAGGACAGCGCGCGCATGGCGATGTACTGTGCCGTCCACTCGCCGACGCCTGGCAGGGTCCGTAGCCGCCCCAACGTTGCTTCCACTTCAGCGCCCGGGTCCAGTACCAGACCCTGCGCATACACCGCACGTGCGAGCGACACGATGGCGTTGGCGCGCGCGGCTATTACGCCGATTTCTCCAAGCTCCGATAGTTTGAGCGCGGCCACGCGCTCGGCAACAGGGAACAGGCGGCACAGCGTGGAGACCGGTGCTTGCATCGGCTCGCCGAATGCGGCCGCGAAGCGTCCCGCCAGCGTCCGTGCGGCTTTTACCGTGATCTGTTGCCCGAGGATCGCGCGCACTGCGAGCTCGAAGCCGTCGAAAGCGCCAGGCAGCCTCAGCCCCGGGTTCTGCGCCGCGAGCGGCCCGAGCGCGAGCGCGATATCAGCGGGATTGCAGGACAGGTCGAACAGCCGCTTCGCCCGCGCCAGCACGGCCGGAACAACGGCAGCCAGCGATGAAGACATCTGCAGCTCGATCGCAGGCTTGCTCGTGACAGGCCGGGCCATGATCCAGCCCGTATGGTGCTTCCCGCCTCGCTGCACGCGGACGGTACGCAGGTACCGCCCGTCCTCGATGTGTTCTACCGCCTCGATCGCTCGTCGGTCGAGAAAGGACAGTAAAGCGTCCCACTTCAGCGGCGGTCGATAGGCCAGTTGGAAAGAGAGCGCATCGGAGAGTTGCCCGCCGGCGGCATGTCGGCGCAAATCCGAAGGCGTAAGCCGATAGCGCGTTCGAAGCAACACGTTGAACCGCCGCAAACTGCCGAAGCCGCTGGCCATCGCTACCTCCGTGACTGGCATCGCTGTGTCGGTCAGCAGGCGCTTGGCCAGCAGGAGCCGCTGCGTCTGCGCGAACGCCACCGGCGAGACCCCAAACGCGCTCTGGAACACCCGGCGCAAATGCCGATCGCTCACGCCCAGGCGCGCAGCCAGATGGTCGATGCGATTCTCGTTGAGCAGGCCATCTTCGATCAAGCCGGCAGCGGCCTGCGCCAGGCGGGCGCCGGCATCGATGCTGGCGTTGCCGGGCGCCAACTCGGGCCGGCAACGCAAGCAGGGTCGGAAACCGGCCGATTCCGCGGCCGCGGCGCTGGCGAAGAACCAGCAGTTCTTCTGCTGTGGTGTCTTGACCGTGCACACCGGACGACAGTAAATGCGCGTGGACGCGACCCCCACGAAGAAGCGTCCGTCGAAGCGGGCATCGTGCGTTCGCAGCGCGTGGTAGCAGTGCTTTGCATCGAGTAGCATGGCGGCATTGTAGGCGGTGCCCGCCATGGTCGCTCGCCATTTTCGGACATCGAATTTCTAGTGTCCCGCAAAATAAGTTGCCGTTCGTGGTGAGCCCCGGTCGAACACGTATCGGGTTCATTCAGTTCGGTCTTCGACAGGCTCAGACCGAACGGGGTTGTGTCGGTTATTTGCAGGACACTACACTAGCTCCAACGCATGCTTTCCGAGCGCTCGCGGCTCGGGGCTATAATCGCCGCGAACGCGGGCGCGGACTGTTCGCCCGCCCACGAGAGCGAACCTAGGAATACCGATGGCCATCGTCGCGGAGTGCGTGATCCGCAGTGAGGACGTGCTCGGCGAGTGCACCATCTGGTGTGATCGCGAGCAAGTCCTGTGGTGGGTGGATATCCGCGACCCCGCCATCAAGCGTTACGACCCAGCTAACGGCGAAGTCCGCGCGGCAGCGCTCTCGGAAGCCATCGGCAGCTTCGGCTTGACCCGTACCGGCAGCGCGATGATTGCCGGCATGAAGTCCGGACTGTATCTGCTCGATCCAAGCTCAGGCGCGCTGAAGCTGATGGCCGCGCCGGAGCGGGGAATTCCCGGGAACAGATTCAACGACGGGCGCTGCGATCGCGGCGGACGCTTCTGGGCAGGCACCATGAGCGACGGGCCGCGCGCGCCGACCGGTTCGCTCTATCGGTTGGAGCCGAACGGGTCGTGCGCCAGTTTGCGCAGCGGCATCGTGATTCCCAACAGCATCGCCTGGAGCGCCGATGACCGGGTGATGTATTTCGCGGACACTTACGTGAACACGATCTGGGCGTACGACTTTGAACTCGCAACCGGCGCTATGCGCAATGAGCGTGTCTTTGCCGACTGCAGCAATCGGCCCGGGCATCCTGACGGCTCCTGCGTGGACGCCGACAGTTGCCTGTGGAATGCCGAATACGGCGGCTGGAGAGTGGTGCGTTATACGCCGGATGGCAAGATCGACCGTGTGATCGAGCTGCCGGTTTCGAACCCGACGTGCTGTTGTTTTGGCGGCAAGGATTTCGACACGCTGTACATCTCGACGGCGCGGCAGCGCCTGACCCCTGAGCAACTGGCGCGTGAGCCCCTCGCCGGTGCCTTGTTCGCTGCGCGTCCCGGCGTGCGCGGTTTGCCCGAGGCGCGCTTCGCCGCCTAATACTGCGGCCGCCACGCGCCGCATCTTCTAGGTCAACCGCTCGCGACTCGCGAGCGCACGCCTGCCTTACAGGGGCAACACGTCGTTACGAAAACCCGCCCGCGCGCAATATCGCGCTTACACGCGCTTGGTCTAATCGAGCCTGTAGCAGACGCGCCGCGCCGAGAGGCGCCGGCCTTCACTCATTATCGGAGATTGCCATGAAAGCGATGCGAAAGCTTGTTTTGATCGGGGCGCCTGTCCTGCTGGCCGCTGTTGCCGCCAGCACTACCTTCGCTCAATCGGCGGATGCGGATCGAGACGACGGAACGATCGCAGCGGCGGAAGCCGACTCGCGATCATCACCGGAGGCCAAGCGAGCCGACCCGGTCGCGTGCGCGCAACAGCGGCTGGCTCGCCTCAAATCCAAGCTGGCCATCACCGCCGAGCAGGAGCCGCAATGGTCGGCGTTCACAAACGCCGTGTTGCAGCAGATGGAGGAGTTCAAAGCGGCGCATCAAGGCAGGAGGACCTTGGCGCAAACGGCCCCTGAACGCACAGACCGCCAGGTGGCGTGGATGAAGGAGCGCGCCGCGGCCTTCGAAGCAGTCGGTGAGGCCGCGAAGACGCTCTACGCGGCATTGACCCCCGAACAACAGCGGATCGCCGACGAGAAGCTGCTGCGATGGCACGCGCGGCGTCCGAGCTGAGCCACGTTGCGGCCCGGGGCGATACGCAAAGGCGTGTTTCCCCTGGGCTTCGAGTCCAAGGAGACGAAAATGTCTTGCCTGAGTACTATGAGCCGCCTGTGGCTGGGGCTCTTGTTTGCTTTAGCGGCTGTCGCGGCGGTTGCACAGGAGCACGGCTATCGCGAGCATGAGTTTCGCGAGCACGAGTTTCATGAGCATCAGTTCCTGGATGCGCGCTACCATCACGATCGGTACTACCCGCCGCACGGGTACGTGTTCGGAGCGCTGCCCCCGGGCCCCAGGCTGGTCGTTCACGGCGGCGTGCAGTTCTATTTTGCCGCCGGCGTCTGGTACCGCCCCGAGGCCCCAGGACGGTTTGTCGTCGTCGCGCCGCCGATCGGCATCGTGGTCCCCGTGTTGCCGCCGTTCTACAGCACAGTCTGGGTGGGTGGTGTGCCCTACTACTACGCCAACGACGCCTATTACGTGCAAAGTCCGCAAGGCTATACCGTAGTGGCACCGCCACCCAGCAATGTCGTCGTGGAGCAGCCGCCGCCCGGTACCATCGCACAGGCGCCGCAAGCCCAGCTGTTCATCTATCCCCGGCAGGGCCAGAGCGAACAGCAGCAGGCAGCCGATCGCTACGAGTGCCATCGTTGGGCCGTGAGCCAGACTGGTTATGATCCGACGCTCTCACCGGGAGCAGCGCCGCCTCAGAAAGCAGGTCGAGTATCAACGCGCCATGAGCGCCTGCCTCGATGGGCGCGGCTATACCGTGAAGTAAACGCCGCGCGGGGAGTTCGTTACGGGCGGTTTGCTCAACGGCCCCGCGCGGTCAGGCTGCTGCCGATTTCGTCCAGCACGGTCGCGCCCATGACAGCGTCAGTGGATCCGGGTCAAAGTCTCGTGCGCGGCGATCAGGAGATTGGCGTTGCCGCTGCCCGAAGACTGGGCATAACCGCCGTACTGCCGTCCTTCGAGGCTGATGCCTTCATCGCTGAGGGCCTTGGTCACCCCCAGCAGCGTGGCCAATGCCCGCCCGCCCATCTCCGCGACCGCCAAGCGGCTATAGTCGCCGAAGCCGGTGATGGCCTCGTTGATCGCGCCGCGCTTCAGCTGATTGAGCAGGCGCTCATCGGCGCCGGCGCGCTCAGGCGTCGGCATGAAGTGCCTGCCGCGTACCAATGCATGACTGAGCGCGGTGCTGGCCAGAAACACTGCCCGCCGGCCCAGACGCCGGGCAGTCGCGTGTACCGCGGCGCCTGCGCGCACGCATTCGGCATGATCGGCCATGAGCACGACTGGAACGCCTACCACCGCGACTTCACTTTCGGGGTCGAGGTGCGAAAGCGGCACGAACGTTCCGTAGTCCCATTCGTAGTGCGGAGACTCGTTGCGCAGGGCCGGGATTTCCAGCCGTTTCCACTCGTCGACCAGTGCTGACGCAAAGTCGGGATCTCCTCGATATCGATACGGCATACCCGGAATGAGGTCGGGCGCCTCGTCGGCGACGCATTTGCCCTCGTGTTGTTTCTGGCACGTGGCGAACCAGTTGAAAGTGGAAACCCAGTGGGTGGAAGCGACGACCCACAGGTCAGGCGCAAGCGAGCGCAGGTGCCGACCGAGCTCGAGCTCGCCATCGACTAGCGTTCGCTGAAAGTCTGGCGTAATTTCCCGGCGGCTGAGCGTAGGCACGTGGGCTACGACCGCTGCTGCGATGACGCCGCTCATCTGCCGCTTGCCTCTTCCTCTCGTTTCGCGAGATTGGCCAGAATCTCCGCGCCGCGGTTGGCGGCCGACAGACCGCGAAACAGGAAGCACAAGTTGATCACGGCTTGCAGCTCCTCCCAGCTGGCCCCTGCGCGGCGGGCCGCCATGGCGTGCAGCGCGGCTGCATCGCTCAGGTCCATGAGAAGCATGCCGAACAACATGAGCTGCGCAATCTTCACGTCGAAGCACTTGGGGTACATGCCGTGCGAGCGGATCTGCTCCTGCAGATCCAACATAGCGGGATCCAGCGCGCCGGTCACGTTCAAGCGCGCTTCGATGCGGGGAGGGACGAAGCCCAGCAATTCCTTGTATACGTCGCCGCGTTGCTGCAGTGTTTGTTCGGTGTCGGCATAGGCGCCGATGCGGCGCTGCACGACGGCCGGGTCGATGCGAGGGGGAAGCATGGGGCAGGGTCTCCGGACGGTGGCGGTGGGGACTGAGAGGCTACATTATCCTGAAATAACGACCACGGGGTGCTGCAGGGGCTGCGAGAGAGACGCCGACAAGTCGGCGAAATCGGCCAGCGCAAACACAGGCGCCGCCGGCAAGCGCGCGGCGGCGTCCTTGACCGGGTCGGGAAAGGTCAGCGCTGCGCCTGAGGTCCTGCCGGGGTGGCAGTCGGCTTGCGTGGCTTGACGAGCTTGGGCTCGTCTAGCGCGGCCATAGATTTGGTTCGTGCCTGATCGCAGTCGAACTTCGGCTTTGCCCGCATGCACGCCATGTAATCTTGATTGATCTTCTGTTCGGCGGCAGCGCGCAGCTCCGCCTTGGTTGGTGCCGGCGCCGATGCTTCGGTCGCAGGCGCACCCGCTGCCGCTTGTGGTGTCGCTCCCCCAGGCGCAGATTCCGAAGCCGCAGCTTGAGACGTAGCCGGCTGAGCAGGGGCAGTGCGGGCAGAGGCTTCCGGAATCGAGGGTACGGTTTGAGATTTCGTCTGCTGAGTCGCAGCCGTCGCGGCGGCGGAACGGGAGGAGCCTTCCGTCACCAAAGCAGCCGATTGGGCTCTGGCCTGCTGAGGTGCAGCGACCGGAGCGGGGGAGCGGGAAGTCGCCTCCGGGACTGAAGGAACCGTTTGTGCCTTACCCTGCTGAGGCATGGCCGTCGAGGCAGCGGGATGGGACTGCGCGTCGGGGAGCGGGGCCGCAGCTGCCGATTCTTGCGGTGCGCTCTCAGTGGACTCCGGCGCGCCTGCGGCGGGGGTCGGTTTCGGGTCGGCGAGCCGTGCCAGTGCCTTGTCGCGCTCACCCGCGCAGTAGCTCTTGTCCTTGAGCGCCTTCCGGCAGCTTTCGTATTTCTTCAGAATCTCCACTATCGGCGGCTTGAAGCGCGTGGACACGCCGCCCGGACCGGAAATGAATTCAACTTGCTTCTCCGAGATGTTTCCGTACTGGGAGCGCAGCTGCTCCAGCATCGCCTGCTTCTGCTGCTCGTCGATGGGCGGAGCGCCGGCTTTAGCGGGCGGGATGGTCACGTTGCCCATCAGGTCTTCTCCGCACGATTCGGCCAGCTTCGACTGCCAGGGGACGGTGACTTGCCGTCCGTCTTCACAACGCAGAACCAGCTGGTCGACGAACTTGTTCGGCGCCACCTCGACGTGGAAGCGGCTCTCGACGATCTGGTAGGCCATCAGGTTGCTACTGGCCAGTGTCAGGGCGCCAGTAACGAGTAGCGTGCTCGGTTTCATGCGCGTCTCCGGGCGTTTTTGGGGCGAGGACGCGGAAAGTCGCAGCAGGAAACGAGCCAGAGCGCGGACTACGGCGGAAGCCGGGCCGCTGGGTCCAGTGGGGACGCGAGACGGGTCGGCCGCCTTCAGGCGTCCCAGGGATTGGGCCGCGCCGGGTCGATCCTGTACTTGACCAGGGCCTGCTTGGGGACGTTGCGCTCGATACTGCCGCCGTCAGCCAGGGCCTTGAGCGCCGCCAAGGCTATGTTGTGGCGGTCCACCTCGAAGAAGCTGCGCAGGGCGGCGCGAGTATCGCTGCGGCCGAAGCCGTCGGTTCCCAGGGCAACATACCGGCGGGGCGGTCCCGAAACCACCCCGGCGCTGCGCGCCTCCCGTCCTTGTACAGGAGGGGAAGAGATCGTGGGTATATACGGGCGGATGAGGTCAGGGACTGCGCGCATGTAGTCGCTGGCGGCGATGACCGGACCAGCGGTCGGCGCCAAGCACTTCTCGACCCAGGTCAGCCTCGGTTCGTTGTCGAGGCGCAGACGGTTGTGACGCTCCACGTCCAGGCCCTCGCGGCGCAGCTCCGTGAAGCTCGTCACGCTCCAGACGTCCGCGGCAATGCCCCAATCCTGTTCCAGCAGTTCGCCGGCCGCTAACACCTCGCGCAGGATGGTGCCGGAGCCCAGAAGCTGAACCTGTGATTTGGAACTCGCAATTCGCGACTCCCGCAGGCGATACATGCCTTTGAGAATTCCCTCCTGAGCGCCTTCGGGCATGGCGGGATGGGCGTAGTTCTCGTTCATGACGGTGACGTAATAGAACACGTCGTATTGGTCCTCCAGCATGCGCTGCATGCCGTCCCGCAGGATGACAGCCAGCTCGTACCCGAAGCACGGATCGTAGGCCACACAATTTGGGACGGTAGAAAACAGCAGGTGGCTGGAACCATCCTCGTGCTGCAACCCTTCACCCGACAACGTAGTGCGGCCGGCGGTGGCGCCGAGCAGGAAGCCGCGGCAGCGCGAGTCGCCGGCTGCCCAGATCAGGTCGCCGACGCGCTGAAACCCGAAGCACGAGTAGAAAATGTAGAACGGCAGCATGGGAACGCCGTGGCTGCTGTAGCTGGTGGCAGCGGCTATCCACGAAGCGACGGCACCCGCTTCGCTGATCCCTTCCTCCAGAATCTGGCCGTCCTTGGCCTCTTTGTAGTAGAGAAGCTCGTCCTTGTCCTCCGGGTCGTACAATTGTCCGACCGAGGAGTAAATCGCGACCTGCCGGAACAACGCCTGCATGCCGAACGTGCGGGCCTCGTCGGCGACGATCGGGACGATGTGCTTGCCCAGTTGCGCGTCGCGCAGCAGCTGCGAGAGCATTTGCACGAATACCATCGTGGTGGATTGCTCGCGCCCATGCGTTCCCTCCAGATATTTGGCCAACGCGGACAGTGGCGGCACGGCAAGCGCGGGACCCTTGGCTGCGCGCGTCGGAAGATAACCGCCCAATGCCTGCCGCTGGGCGTGCAGGTATTTCATCTCCGGGCTGTCGGCGGGCGGTTTGTGGAAACGCACGTTGGTGACGTCCTCGTCCGACAGGGGCAACGCGAAGCGATCGCGGAAGGACAGCAGCGCTTCATCCTCCAGCTTTTTCTGCTGGTGCGCGCCCATCTTGCCCTGGCCGCCGTGGCCCATGCCGTAGCCCTTCTTGGTTTGCGCCAGGATGACGGTCGGCTGGCCTTTGTGGTTGACCGCCGCGTGGTACGCCGCATAGATCTTCACCGGATCGTGCCCGCCGCGTTTCAGACGGTCGATGTCCTCGTCGGACATATGTGCGACGATGGCCTGCAGCTCCGGGTATTTGTTGAAGAAGTGTTCGCGGTTGAAACGCCCGTCGGTCGCGGCGTACTTCTGGAACTCGCCGTCCACCGTCTCGTGCAGCCGTTTGAGGATCACGCTTTCGTGATCGCGCGCGAACAGCGTATCCCAGTCCGAGCCCCACAGCAGCTTGATTACGTGCCAGCCGGCGCCCGCGAACAGCCCCTCGAGCTCCTGGATGATGGAGCCGTTGCCGCGCACCGGGCCATCGAGGCGTTGCAGATTGCAATTCACCACGACAATGAGGTTGTCGAGCACCTCGCGCGCGGCCATCGACAATCCTGCCAGGGCTTCCGGCTCGTCCATCTCGCCGTCGCCGACGAAGGCCCAGACCTTGCGCCCCGAGGTCGTGAGTATTCGGCGATTCTCGAGGTAGCGCAGGAAGCGCGCCTGGTAGATCGCCATCAACGGGCCGAGCCCCATGGAGCCGGTCGGAAACTGCCAGAACTGCGGCATGAGATAGGGATGGCAATACGAGCACAGACCCGTGCCCCCCACCTCGCGCCGATAGTTGTCCAGCTGTTCCTCGCCGAGCCGTCCCTCGAGGAAGGCGCGGGCGTATATTCCGGGGGCGGAGTGGGGCTGAAAATAGATCAGGTCCCCGGATTGCCCGGCGCGGAAAAAATGGTTGAACCCCACTTCGAACAAATCGGCGGCCGACGCGTAGCTCGCGATGTGCCCGCCGAGCTCGGAAGAGAACTTGTTCGCGCGTACGACTGTCGCCAGGGCGTTCCAGCGCACCAACCCGATCAGCCGCTGCTCGGTCTCGAGGTTGCCTGGGAACTGGGGCTGGTCGGCGAGCGAGATCGTGTTGCAGTAGGGCGTGCTGAACACGGGAGGCAGCGCGACGCGCTGGGCGCGCGCGTGGTCGAGCAGCTTGCGCAGCAGGAAGGTGGCCCGTTCGCGCCCTTCGCTCTCGATGACGGCATCCAGCGCCTGCATCCATTCACTGGTCTCGGTCGGATCCTGATCCGGCGGCAACACCGCCCAGTGCCCGGAGAAGTTCAGGTCGGAAAGGTCGGTCATTGAAGTTCCGTGATCCGTGATTCGTAATTCGGGAAGTCGTGCTCAGGAGGCGACCCGGGCGCCAGCACGCCGTCCCGAAGCCGCAAACAAGATCGTACCCGGATTCGGGGAGCAGGTGGTTTCGTTTATCCTAGTAAAAACCGCTCCCCCCGATACATATTGCCGCCATCGGCCTCAACTTCAGCAGAAAGTACTACTCATGGAACTTGACGCAACAGATTGGAAGATCCTGACCCTGCTTCAGCTCAACGCCCGCATCTCCAATGTGGACCTGGCGCGGCAGGTAGGGCTGTCGCCCTCGCCATGTCTGAATCGCGTGCGTGCGCTGGAGAAGGGCGGCTACATCAGCCGCTACGTCTCGCTCCTGGATGCGCTGCACGTCGGTCTCAAGGTGAGCGTCTTCATTCAGGTGACCCTGGAGAGGCAGATCGAGCCGGCGCTCGAGACGTTCGAGCGCGCGATACGCGATCGCCCGGAGGTGATGGAGTGTTATCTCATGACCGGCGATGCGGATTATTTGTTGCGCGTGGTGGTGCCGGACCTGCAGGCGCTGGAGCACTTCATCCTGAACTTCCTCTCGCGCGTGCCGGGCGTGGGCAATATCAAATCCAGCTTCGCGCTCAAGCAGGTGAAATACCAGACGGCGCTGCCGTTGCCGGGCGCGGCCGAGAAGCGAGGGCCGAAATCGCACGGCGTCGCGCGTCGCGCAGGCAAGCGCTAGCGCTGCTGTTGTGCCCCTGGCGCGACAGGGGTCGCCGGTGCACTTTGGCCATCTAGCGGCGCGTACACGAAAAGCCAGTCGGCATAGCTGTTGCCAGCCGCGAAGGAAGCGTCCGCGGCGTCGAAGTTAGCGCTCTTGAGCGGTTGGTCCAACGACTGGCTGTGCACGCCGAGAATCCGATCGCCCTGGACGACCAGACCCCAGTTGGACTTGCCCGTCATCGGGTCCATGTAGACCTTGCGCAGATGGCGTTTGAGCACTGGGAAGCGCTGGTCTTCGAGCAGTTCCTCCAGCCCGCGCGGGTATTGCTTCACCCCGGGCGAGGCTTCGTAGTACCGGCCTATAGCTCGTCTGAACTCCGCACCGACAAACAGCAGTTCGCGCTCGCGCTCGCGTTTCATCGTCGTGCTCCACACCTGTCCGACTGCAGCCAGGCCAATGCTTATCAGAACCACGGCTATGAGCAGACCGATGTAGGTGAACCCGCGCAAACGCCCCATATCTCCGACTCCACGGACGTGCCCTGCCCGGTGGGTTTGATGGTACTCCAAGCTGCGCAGGTGCTGTCCCGCCGTCTATTCTGAGATCCTTCGGTGAATAGAGCCTCGGCGCCCTCGGTGGGGAAGTTATGCGAAGGTTGCCGAGAAGGCTATCATGGAGGTTAGCCGGCGTGCGACGAGCGTGCCAGGCCCCATCGCATGTCAAAGGATGACAACTTGGCCAAACCCAACTATCAGTACGAAAAGCGCCAGAAAGACCTGGCGAAAAAGAAGAAACAGGAAGAGAAGCGGCAGCGCAAGCTGAACAAAGGCGGCGCTCAGCCGCTGGAGACCCCGGGCCAGCCGCCGGGCGACGGGAATACGACGCCGGAGTAGGCGCGCCTGGCGGCTTCGTCGTCACAGGGGCGGCAGCGAGACGCCGATCTGCTCGAGGATTCCCCGTGGAGCCCCGCCGGGAACTACTTCGGGGCGGATCATGACGATCCGCTCGTCGGCGACCCGATAAAAAAAGTAATGTTCGGGGATCTTCACCGTCCGTCCGGTCGGGGCGACCGGGTCGAGGCCCGGCATCGCAAACACGCCCTTGTGGGTGCCGCCTTGACGCCACTTCACCGCGAGCAGGTCTGCCTGCCAGTGCGGCGGGTCGTAGTCGTAGTGCCAGTCGGGAAAGCCGGTATAAAGCGCGTCCAGCATCTTCAGGAACTCGGACTTGTCGAGGGTCCGGTTGGCGGAGACGAACGCGAGGTCGTCGGCGACCGTCCCCGCAATAGCCGGTACGTCGTGGGCCTTGAGACCTTCGATGTACCGCAACAGAACGGCTGGGATCGCGGACATGCGGTTGGTCGCTGCGCTTTGGAAATCAGCGTCCGGGGACGTCAGCCTCCGGCCTCTTCCTTCTTGAGCTTTTCCCACAGTGACGGGTTCTTGAAGAACGCCTGGGCTCTGCGCTCGTTCGCCTCCGGGTCTTGAAGAAAAAGCCGTTTCGCGTTCTCGCTGCTGAAACAGTACAACTTGTCCTGCGGCGAGATCCAGACTACCGAGCAACTGGTCGGCAGCGAGCTGCCGTTCGCAGCGCTCATTGCGCAATGGCCTCCCCCCTCGGGCTCGTGTTCGGCCGCCGTCGCCCAAGTGGCGGATGTGAGCAGGACGGCCAACGCGATGTGCTTCCAGCTTTGCATGAGAGATCTCCGTGTGATCTGAGATGAGCCCGCGCCGTCCGCCCGGGAGCGGCGTCTGCCCCGTGCGCATTTCAGGTTACAGGCTCTTCGAGCCAAGTATCGGTGCAAATCCGCCCCTTGCGCAACCGCCCTCGCTTTGCACAGGCAATGGGCGGGGGCGTCGCTGGGCCATTTCTACGACCGTTGCAGTTTGGTGGTTGCCTTCACCGCAAGCGGCTGCGCGGCAGATAAGGTTCAAGCGTGATCGCCAGGCCCGCGATCAGCATCGCCAAGCCGCCCCACATCAGCGGCAGAAACAGCGTTTCGATCTTTTTCCGCACCTCCAGCGTGACCTGTGCAACCGGAACACGAGGCACGCCGGTCTCCTGCAGCAGGAACTCGTACGCTCCGGGGTAGTAGACCGAAAGTCGGCCCGACTCAACGCTCGCCTTGGTGCCCGGCGCCAGCTTGACCATGAGCGCGCGCTCGAAGATGGTCTGGTCCGCTTGCAGAAGGATGATCTGATAATCGTCGGTTGATTTGGCTGCGTCCGTCCTTCCGGGCGCCGCCTCGAATGTGAGCTTAAAGGCGATGCGGTTCATCTCCGGATCGAGCTTGAGCGTCACCGGCCGGAAGGCTTTCCCGTTGGACACGTGCAGAATGGTTCCATCAGGCAGCGTCCAGCGCGCAGCGCGCTCCGTGAGGACGAACGTGTCGCCGGTTTCGCCGCTCAGGTACTCGCAGAAACCGTAGTAGGTTGGCCCAAGCAGCAGGCCAAGCATCAGGAGCAGGGGACCGTAGCGCGCCACCGTATGAACTCACGATCCTGGGAAATCTTCGCAGCCGCCTGGTATGGCCGCTCTGATCCGTGACAGCCGGAGCGCCTGGACGCGCATGAACGCCTAACTCGCGACGCGCGAGAGCAGGGGTTTGAGCCGCTCCATCGCCGCCACGAGCTGCGCGCGGATCCCCGGCTCCCACGCCGAGTGTCCGGCGTCGGGGACGACGATGTACTCGGCTTCGGGCCAGGCACGGTGCAACTCGTCTGCCGTCACCGGCGGGCACACCATGTCGTATCGGCCCTGCACGATCACCGCCGGGATCTTGCGCAATCGGTGTACATTGCTCAGCAGCGCGTTTTCGGGGAGAAAGAGGCGGTGGCGGAAGTAATGCGCTTCGATGCGGGCAAGCCCCAGCGCCACGTGATCGCCGGAGAAATAAGCCAAGGCTTCCGCATTCGGAAGCAGGGTCGAGCAGCGGCCTTCATACGCGCTCCACGCTCGCGCGGCCGGCATGTGGACCGCGGGGTCGGCGTGGTTCAGCCGGCTGGCATACGCTGTCAGCAGGTCGTGCCGCTCGGATTCCGGGATCGGCGCGACGAACTCGCGCCACGCCTCGGGAAACACGCTGCGCAGCCCATAGAGGAACCAATCCACCTCGTGGTCGCGGCATAGGAAGATCCCCCGCAGCACGAGCGCCAGGCAGGACTCGGGATGGGTTTCCGCGTACGCGAGCGACAAGGTGCTGCCCCACGAGCCGCCGAATACAAGCCAGCGGCCGATGCCCAGGTGCGTGCGCAGTTTCTCGAGGTCCGCAAGCAGGTGCGGTGTAGTGTTGTCGGTCAGCTCGCCATGCGGGATGGAGCGGCCCGCGCCGCGCTGATCGAACAAGACGATCCGAAAGAACGCCGGATCGAAGAAGCGCCGCTGGCCCGGGCTGCTGCCCGCTCCGGGCCCGCCGTGCAGGAACACCACCGCAACCCCGTCTGGATGGCCGGATTGCTCCCAGTACAGGGTGTGGCGCGCGTCGACCGGGAGCATGCCGGATGCGAACGGCTCGATCTCCGGGTATAGCTCGATGCGGGGCGTGCGGGCGATGTCGTTCACTTTCTGGACCGCGCTGCGGATATGCGCGCCTTAATGCTACAGCCTTCTCACGCTGTAGCCCTTTTTGCGCAGCAGCTCCACGATGCCGTTGATCCCGAGCAGATGTCCCACCCCCACCGCCACGAGCGTCGGTTCGTTCCCCGTCAGCATCGCGACGATCTTCGCAGTCATTTCCCGGTTACGCGCGTCGTAAAGCTGTTCGCGCAGCTCCTGCGCCTGCGCTGCCGGCAACTCGTCGACTTCCTTGTTCACCAGCTCCCATAGGCGCTTTTCGTCGCCCGTCCTCCACGCCGACACCAAGTCGCGAATGTCAGCGCTCAGGCTGCCGTTGCTGACTCCGTCCACCGCTGAGCGCAGCATCCCCTCTTGCAGCTCGGGCGAGAAATTGCCGAGCAGCGCAAGCTGTCCCGCGATGGACTCGAGCTCGACGATGCGCTTGCCGTCCTGCTTTGCGCGCCGCGCCAGGTGGATATCGAGGCCGAGGTTGGGGTCGTACCCTTGCCGCCCGACCTCCATCATGGCCAGCGTCATCGCCAGCAGCTCCGGCCGCATCACCTCGGCATACTCGACCGGCAGGCCGACCGCGGGCAGCGCCTTCTTCAGCTCTCCCAATAACTCCGGCGAAATGTGACGCGTGAGGTTGTCCGGCGGGGTATAGGTCGATGCGCGCGTAGCCGCGAGCATGGCGGATTGGTCGGTGGGGTCCGCTTCGAGCGCCAGCACACGCGACGCGGAGTAGGCGCGCTCCACCGCCGGACTCAGGGGGTACAGCTTGCGTGCGCCGACGTGGACGGTGCCGAACAGGTACACCGTGTTGCTGGGCGAGCGCACCTCCCAGATGAGCGGAGTGCTGCCATTCTGAGCGTGCGCGGCGAGCGCGGGCAGCGCAATGCACGCGCCGGTCAGAACCCGGCCCCCGATCTTTCTCAGGATGCATGAGAAGAAAGACATCTCGACGCTATTGAGCGAAACGCTATGCAAGCAGTCTAGCAGAGCTGGCGAGCAGACTGAGTGCGGGGTGCAATGGGCGTAAGCGTACAATTGTTGACGTTTTGGACTGACGCGAAGGACGCAATGGAAGATTCATTCAGAAAGGCAGCGCTCGACTACCACCGGCTGCCCAAGCCGGGGAAGATTTCAGTCACACCCACCAAGAACCTCATCACCCAGCACGATCTGGCGTTGGCCTATTCCCCCGGCGTGGCTGCTGCCTGCGAAGAGATCGTCGCCGACCCGGCCCGGACGCGCGACTACACCGCGCGCGGCAATCTCATCGGGGTGATCACCAACGGCACAGCGGTCCTCGGGCTGGGCGCGATCGGCCCGGAGGCCGCCAAGCCGGTGATGGAAGGCAAAGGGGTGCTATTCAAGAAGTTCGCGGGGATCGACGTGTTCGACATCGAGATTAACGAGCGCGATCCGCAGACACTCGTCGATATCATCGCCAGCCTGGAACCGACTTTCGGCGGCATCAACCTCGAGGACATCAAGGCGCCAGAGTGCTTCCACATCGAGCGCAAGCTGCGCGAGCGTCTGAAGATTCCGGTGTTCCACGACGATCAGCATGGCACCGCCATCATCGTCGGCGCCGCGGTTCTCAACGGCCTCAAGGTCGTGGGCAAGGAGATCGGCGAGGTCAAGCTGGCGTGCTCGGGCGCGGGGGCCGCTGCGTTGTCCTGCCTCGACCTGCTCGTGGGTCTCGGCTTGTCGGTGGACAACATCACCGTCGCTGACATCAAGGGCGTCGTCTACAAGGGCCGGGTGGAGGAGATGGACGACTACAAGGCCCGCTACGCGAAAGACACCAAAGCGAGAACCCTGGCCGAGATCGTGGCCGGCGCTGATATCTTTCTAGGGCTGTCGGCCGGCGGCGTGCTCAAGCCCGAGATGGTCGCGAACATGGCCCAGCATCCTCTCATTCTGGCGCTTGCGAACCCGAACCCCGAGATCCTGCCGGAGGACGCCAAATCCGTGCGCCCCGACTGCATCATCGCCACCGGACGCTCCGACTATCCGAACCAGGTCAACAACGTCCTGTGTTTCCCGTTCATCTTCCGGGGCGCTTTGGACGCCGGGGCCACCACCATCACCGAAGCCATGAAGCTTGCTTCGACGCACGCCATCGCCGAGCTGGCGCAGCAGGAGCAATCCGACGTCGTGGCATTGGCGTATCGCGACGCCAACCTTTCCTTTGGCGCCGAGTACCTGATACCCAAACCGTTCGACCCTCGATTGATCGTCAAAATTGCCCCCGCGGTGGCCAAGGCGGCGATGGACAGTGGCGTGGCCACGCGGCCGATCGCCGATCTCGACGCGTATCGGGACCAGCTCGTTCAATTCGTCTACCACTCCGGGCTGATCATGAAGCCGGTGTTCGACGCGGCCAAAAATAGACCCAAGCGAGTGGTGTACTGCGAGGGCGAGGACCAGCGTGTCCTGCACGCTGTGCAGACCGTGGTCGACGAGGGATTTGCGCGACCGATCGTGATCGGCCGTCCCGAGGTCGTCAACTCGAGGTTGGAGAAGCTGGGCCTGCGCGTGCGCCCAGGCCGGGACTTCGAGCTCGTCAATCCGAACAACGACCCGCGCTTCACCGAGTATTGGCAGCTGTACCACGACCTCACGCAGCGCAAGGGGGTGTCGCTGGAAGTGGCCAAGCGCGAAGTGATCAGGCGCCCGACGTTGATCGGCGCACTGATGCTGAAACAGAACGAGGCCGACGCCATGCTCTGCGGCACGTACGGCGAGCACAGCACGCATCTCAACTACATCGCCAACGTGATCGGTTTGAAGCCGGGAGTGAAGCAGTTCGCCGCGATGAACCTCCTGCTGCTGGACGAGCGCACGCTGTTCATCTGCGACACCTACGTCAACCCCGACCCGACCGCAGAGCAGCTCGCCGAAATCACGATGCTCGCTGCAGACGAGGTGCGCCGCTTCGGGCTCGTGCCCAAGGTGGCGCTCCTGTCCCATTCCAACTTCGGCAGTGCGCGCACGCCATCGGCGCAGAAGATGAGCCGTGTGCGCGAGCTGCTCGAACAACTCGCGCCGCAGCTGGAAGTCGACGGCGAGATGCACGGCGACGCGGCGCTGTCGCCCGAGATCCGCCTGCAGGTGTTCCCGAACTCACAGCTCAAAGATGAGGCCAATCTCCTGATCATGCCCACCCTGGACGCGGCGAACATCTCCTTCAATCTGCTCAAGGTCATCGCCGGCGAGGGCATCACCGTCGGACCCATCCTGCTCGGGGCGGCAAAGACGTGCCACATCCTCACGCCCACGGCAACTGTGCGTCGGTTGGTCAACATGACGGCACTCGCGGTGGTGGACGCCGGTTCGCACAGGTAGCTGCGCAAGCTCTAGGAGTCCAGCACAGCCGTGCCGACCACGCCGACGATTCGAACAGCGCGTCTGTTGCTGCGGCCGTTCGCGCGTGCTGATGCAGGCGGCGTGACGGAGCTCGCCAGCGCATTCGAAATCGCCGACACGACGATCTTGATCCCGCATCCCTATTCGCTCCAGGTCGCGATCGACTGGATCGCGGGGCATCGACGTGCGCGGCAGCGTGGTCTGGGATTTCGGTTCGCGATCACGCAAGCGGAATCCGCCGAGCTCGTCGGATGCGTCGAACTGCGCGACGTCAATCAGGAGCATGCGCAAGCTGAAATGGGGTTTTGGATCGGCACGCCGTTCTGGGGCCGGGGCTACGCTTCCGAGGCTGGCTCGGCGATCGTGCAGTTTGGCTTTGAGTCGCTCGGCCTGAACCGGATTTACGCATTCCACATGGCGCGCAACCCTGGCTCCGGGAAAGTCTTGCAGAAGCTCGGGATGCGGCGCGAGGGAGTCTTGAGGCAGCGCGTGCGGAAGTGGGGACGCTTCGAGGATGTGATGGCCTATGCCGTGCTGCGCAGCGATATTGTGTTGAGTCCCGACGCTGCGCCTCCGCTTGAATCGGCCGAGCGATGACCTGAGTCGAGCCACCCGCGAGAGCGTGCAGGTAGCCCGGGTGGAGCGCGGCGCAACCCGGGATCGCTCAACGTGGCATTCCTGGATTCCGCTACACTTCATCCCGGCTACGTGCCATCTGCTGTCTGGAACGAGGAAAGTGTGACCGAGTCAGTAAACCGCCTCGAGGTCGATTGTGCGAGTCGCGCCAGCGCCGTCGTGCCGGTGATCGACCGCAATCGCTGCGAAGGGAAAAGCGCGTGCGTAGAAGTTTGTCCCTACCACGTGTTTGAACTGTGCACCATCGAGCCGGATGACCGTGCGGCGCTCTCGTTGGTCGGAAAGCTGAAAACCTGGGTTCACGGCGGTAAACAAGCCTATGCCACAGGATCGGAGGACTGCCACGCGTGCGGATTGTGCGTGGCCGCTTGTCCGGAGCAGGCGATCAGGCTCATGCCAGCGTGATCTCCAATTTGCAGCTGTAAGCGCGTTTTTCACAGCCAAGTAGCCTGGGAAGGGCAACGCGCAACCCGCAACCCGGGCAGACTGTCAAGCAGCGGCCAGATCAAGCTGGGTTACCCCAGTATGCGCAGGTGTTTGAGCGCAACGCTGTCGACGTCAAACGCCCATTTTGGCGCATACCGCGACGATGCGTTTTTCGCGTGGGCGTCGCGAGATGCTATCCTTAAGTGATGAAATATAAACCCTTGGGACGGACCGGTGTGCAGGTGTCGCAGCTTTGCTGCGGCACGATGTCGTTTGGCAGTGACGCGGACGAGCACGCATCGGAGGTGATGTACCAGGCGTGTCGTGACGCCGGTATCAATTTCTTCGACACCGCGAACCAGTACAGCGGCGGGCGCTCCGAGCAGATTCTTGGCGGCCTGATCCAGGGTCACCGTCAGGAGCTGGTGCTCGCCACGAAGTGCTTCAACCCGACCGGCGCCGACGTGAACGCGCGGGGCTTGTCCCGCCGACACATTGCACACGCAGCCGAAGAGAGCTTGAAGCGACTCAAGACTGACTGGGTCGAGGTGTTCTATCTGCATCAGCATGACCCGGGAACACCGATCGAAGAGTCGCTGCGCGCACTCGAGGATCTAGTGCGCGCCGGCAAGGTTCTCTATCCGGCCCTCAGCAACCACGCGGCGTGGCAGACGCAGAAGGCGGTCGACCTACAGGAGGCACGCGGCTGGGTGCGCCTGCAGGTGATCCAACCGATGTACAACTTGGTCAAGCGTCAGGCCGAAGTGGAGATCCTGCCGATGGCCGAGTCGAGCGGCATCGGCGTCGTGCCGTACAGCCCGGCAGGCGGCGGACTGCTGTCAGGCAAGTATGCGCAGAAAGACAAGCCCAAGACGGGACGCCTGGTCGAGAAGGCGCAGTACGAGGCGCGCTACGGTGAGGACTGGATGCATGAGACCGCTGCGCGCTTCGCCGCATTGTGCCACGCACGGGGCCTTCACCCAATGAGCGTGGCAGTCGCCTGGGTGGGGGCGCACCCGGCCGTGACCGCACCGATTATCGGTGGGCGCAACCTGGATCAGCTGCAGGCCTCGCTCGACTCGGTGAAGATCGTCATGACCCCCGAGCTGCGCGCGGAGATCGGAGCACTCTCGCGCACGCCGCCACCCGCGACCGACCGGCTCGAGGAGGCGAAGTCTAGGAAATAGGGCTCGCCGCAGCCAGCGGCAGCATGGTTCCAGCAGTGGCTCACGAGGTAGAACAGCCTTGCGACAGGATCGGTGGGCTTAGCAAGCGCTACGTGCGCTACGCTTGTGCGCCGGAAGTTGGATCGCGACTTTCGTCTGACGGTCGGTGAGTGGCCCACTTTGGGATATTCGGTAACAAGATCGGCCCGGCCGAAAGCAGCCACTGGGATGGATCCCTCTGCATCATTGGCAATTTCTGCAAACCTACGAGTCCGGGACGCGTCGTCGGTCGAGGGGTGGTGTCCGGCATCGACCGGGACGCTCCAACAGTGGAATTTAGTTAGGCAATGCTGTTGGGATGGAGGAGTGACGGATCGCCGATTCAGTAGTAGATGATGGTTGACCTAAAGGGCGGTCAAATCACCTCGGACCGGACTGCCCTTCGCAGCGCTCGCAAGCAGTGCGTCAATCAGACGGTGCACGCGCAGCGCTTCCTCGCCGTTGACCCGCGGCTCCCCGCCGCCCTGGATTGCGTCGAGAAAGTCACGCCAGACACCGCGGTGGTAGTCGTGGGGGAAAGCCATCGGATCGGCGCCGGTTCCGCCGCCCGAGCCATCGGCCGCAAGCGTTTCTCTGCGGCCGTCGTCGAAGCGCAGCTCTAGGGCCGTGCCCGCGAGGGTCGCGGTGCCGCGAGTTCCCGAGAGCTCTATGCGCTCCGCGGCGCCTGGGTATGCCGCGGTCGTGGCCTCGATTACGCCAAAGGCTCCGTTCTTCCACCGTATGGCCGCACAGACAAGATCCTCGCACTCCATGCGATGGACCGGCGTGGTGGTCGCGTACGCGCTGACCTCGCTTGCATCGCCGGCCAACGACAGCAGCACGTCTAGCGTGTGGATCGCCTGCGTGAGCAGCACACCGCCGCCGTCGCGCGCTTTGGTGCCGCGACCGGGATCGTCGTAGTAGCTTTGCGGCCGCCACAATCGAATGACTGCTGAGGCGCCGACCAACGGACCCAGCTCCCCGGCGCGAAGGGCGGCGGCGAGGCGCTCGGTTGCCGGCTTGTGCCGATGCTGCAAGACCACGCCGAGTTTCACCTTCGCTCGACACGCAGCCACCATCTCCTCGGCGCGCGCAGTAGTGATCTCGAGAGGCTTCTCCAGCAGGACATGCTTGCCCGCTGCTGCGCAGCGCTTCGCCAGCTCGAGGTGCGTGTTCGGCGGCGTAAGTACGGCTACCGCATCGATCGACGCATCCTCGAGGATGGTCTCCAGGCGCTCGCATTGCGGGAAAGGAAACTGAGCGGCGAACTTGGCGCTCCGCGCCGCGCTCGGGCTGAAGGCATACGCGACCTCCACGCGATCTGCCAGATCCAGCGCGCTCTTCGCATGCGGCGTCACCGCCATTCCGAGTCCGACTAAGGCGATTCGAGTTTTTTTCAGAAGATGACTCCTCGCTGGGAACTACGCAGTCCGTGACTGGATTCGAGGGCTGTCGCTTTCGCTGCCCCGACCCCAACCCTCCGTCGCTTGCGGCGGAGGGTGAGGGAGGGGGCAGCCTCGAGAGTGCTGGACCCAGTATCATACTGGCGACCCATCGGTTTCGCCCGAGGGTTCGGGTGATTTCATTGCCGTTGCGTTGAACGCGTTCCGCACACGGCGATGGCCGGGGGGGACTCGAACAAATAGCCGGAAAGCGTGTTGCAATGAACTGTGCTGCCTGCGGATTCGAAGCCGCAGCCGATTTTGCGTTCTGTCCCAAATGCGGCACCAAGCTGGCCGCTGCGCCAGCGCCAGCCGTCGCGCCCCGCGCGGCACCGCCGCCGAGCCTTGGTGCGGGTTCGCTACCAGACGCGCAATCCGACCGTCGCCCTGTCACCGTTCTGTTTGCCGATCTGTCCGGGTTCACCACGCTCAGCGAGCGGCTCGATCCGGAGGACGTGCGCGCGCTTCAAGGCGATCTGTTCAAGGAGATGTCCACAGCGATCGAGCGCTTCGAAGGCTTCGTCGAAAAGTTCGTGGGTGACGCCGTCATGGGCGTGTTTGGCGCCCCGGTGGCCCACGAAGACGATCCCGAACGCGCGCTGTACGCCGCTCTGCTCATGAGGGATGGCGTCGCGGGTCTCAACGAGCGCTGGGTCCGTCGCATCGCTGCGCCGCTGGCGCTGCACATCGGCGTGAACACCGGCCCTGTGGTCACGGGCCAGATCGGCTCAGGATCAGGTGCCGCGTATGCCGTCACCGGCGATGCAGTGAACACCGCAGCACGCCTGCAAAGCTCGGCGAGGCCGGGTCAGATCGTTGCCAGCCAGTCGACCTATCGGCTCACACAGCATGCGTTCGACTTCGAGGCCCTCGGTGATGTCGCGCTCAAGGGCAAAGCCGAACCCGTTTCAGTCTACGGAGTGCTTGCTGCGCTTCCCACGCCGCGCCTCGCACGCGGTCTGCGGGCAGGCGAGGCAGAGGCGCCATTTGTCGGCCGCGATCGTGAGCTGAGCGATCTCCTCACTGCTTTCGCACGGATGCTCGAGGGTCAAACTCAGGTGGTCACCCTCGTGGGTGAGGCAGGTGCCGGCAAATCCCGTCTGCTGGCGGAGTTTGAAAGCCGGCTGCGGACGGATGGTCATCTCGAAACGACGGTCATCCGGCGAGCGGTGTGCTCGTCCGTGGGCGAACGCACCTATGGCGTGCCGGCTGCGCTCCTGCGCGATGGCTACGGGATAATGCCCGACGACTCGCCCAGTGTAGCGCGCAAGAAGTTCGTCGCCGGTGTGCAGGCGATGGGCACGGAGGCGGCCGAGATCGAACGCCTCGCGGCGTTGCTGGGTTATCTGCTCGGCTTCGAGACGGAGGATCCGCGCACCCGGCAGATCGACCCCGAGCAGCTCGAGCGGCAAATTTTCCTGGCGGCGCAGGAAGTCATCGAGCGACGGCTGCAGCACAGTGCGCTGGTCCTGGTGGTGGAGGATCTGCACTGGGCGGACGCTGCGTCCGTCGAGCTCCTGCAATTCCTCGTCGATCGCCTGCAGAACCGCCGCTTCATGCTGATCGTTTCGCACCGCGCTGGACACGATGTCGAGCCGCTGACTCTGGGCGACGCGGGACAGATGGTCGTGCGGCTGCAGCCGCTGTCGGCCAGCGACGGTGGTGCCTTGCTGGGCGCTCTGCTTCGCGCCGCCGCGCCGTCACTTACGACCGACCTGCGGCTGCGTATCCTCGAGCATGCCGGGGGCAACCCGCTCTTTATCGAGGAGATAGTGCGCGCGCTGGCGGGCGGCGTGCTGGTGCAGGAACAGGGGCAATGGGTCTACCGGGCAGATGCGTCCGCGGCGCATGTGCCGCTGACGATTCATGGGTTGCTCCTGGCGCGCATCGATCGACTCCCCGTTGGCGCCCGGCAAACCCTCCACGAGGCCTCCGTGCTCGGGCCCGTTTTTGCGGAACTTTTGTTGCGTGAGGTCACGCGTGACCGCGGCACCCTCGAGCATTCGCTCGCGTTCCTGGTCGATGCGGAGCTGATCGCAGACGCATCTCGCCCGGCGGGCGACAGCTCGCCCGAAAGGGCGGAGGAACGCCGCTATAGGTTTCGCCATGGACTGTTCCACGAAGTTGCGTACACTAACTTGCTCGTGAGCCGACGCACCGAACTGCATACACGCATCGGCCAAGCGCTGGAACGGCTGTGCGGGCCCGAGCCCCGGCGGCTGGAGGACTTGGAAGCCCTGGGCCATCACTTCCGGCTCAGCGAAGACAAGCCGCGCGGCGCCCGTTACCTGGCCGCGGCGGGGGATTGGGCAAGTGCGATCCACGCCAATACCGATGCTATCCGCCACTACGAGCGCGCGCTCGAAATCCTCGGTGCCAGCGAAGGCCTCGACGCGCAGCGGCTGACTGTGGAGGAGCGCCTTGGCGATCTGCTCGGCCCGGCCGGCCAACGCGCCGAGGCGCTTAGGCATTTTGCGGCGGCCCAGGATGGGTACGCCCGCGCCGCGGACAATAGCGGTCAGGCCCGCGTGCTGCGCAAAATCGGGGCCCTGCATTGGGATGCGGGCGATCGAGCCGAGGCGATTCGCTGCTTCCAGAAGGGCCTGGCGCTGACCGAAACCGAGCCGGATAACATCGAGCGCGCGCACCTGTATCAGGAGATGGGGCAGCTCGCGTTCCGCAGCGGAGACAACGACGGTGCCGTACGCTGGGCCGAACGCGCGCTGGCGCATGCCGAGAGTCTCGCTGCCCCCGTGGCGACTAACGACGAGGGCCGCGCCGCGGCGGCCGCCGTCTCGCTCGCGCTGAATACGCTGGGTGTGGCGCTGGCGCGTCTCAATCGACCCGAAAACGCAGTAGCTCACCTCGAGCGCAGCGTCGCCGTCGCGCGGGCGGCCGACCTGCTTCAGATCGAATGCCGCGGCGTCGCCAATCTCGGCGTGCTATACAGTAATTTGGATCCTGCTCGTGCCATCGAGACCTGCGAGCGCGGGCTCGAAACCGCCAAGCGCATCGGCGATCTCGGCTTGCAATCGCGCCTGTACACCAATCTCGCTGTGGCGTACTGTGCCCTCACCAACCGCTGCGATGAGCACGGTGTGGGCGCCGCGCACACCGCCATTGAACTGGACCGGAGGCTGGGCCAGCTCGACCACCTGCCGGTTCCGCTCGTGGTGCTGGGGCAGATCTACCAATGCCACGGTGAGCCCGACCGCGCTCTGGGCTATTATCAGGAAGCGATGGCGCTGGCCGAGAACGTGGGCGAGCCCCAGCTTCTATTCCCCTGTTACGATGGGTTGGCAACGTTATTCCTGGATTCGGGCGACGAAATGCAGGCCGAACACTACATGCGCAAAGCGCAAGAGGTTTGTCAGCGAGCCGGTCTCGAGCCCGACGCGCTCACGGTGCTGCCGTTTCTCGGTTGAACCGTATCCACGCACGCACCCTCATAATGTATTCGAGGAGGTGAGGACATGAACACGGCACCGAGCAGGCCTCTGCACCCGGGCGATCCGGCGCCCAGCTTCGCCGTGCCGGCTGTCAACCGCGACGGTCTCGTCACCCTGGAAGACTACCGGGGAAAAGGACCAGTTCTGGTCGGCTTGTTCCGCGGGCTGCACTGCCCGTTCTGCCGCCGGCAGGTTGCCCAGCTCGGCATCACCCGGGACAAGCTCGTGCGCGAGGGTGTCGAGACGGTGGCCATCGTCAACACCCCGACCGAGCGCGCGCGACAGTACTTCCAATACCGGCCCACGCGGGTGTTGCTGGCGGCGGATCCCGATGTGCAGACGCATCGGGCGTTCGGTCTGCCGCAGCTCGAGGTGGTGCCTGACGACACCGACCCGAAAACGCTCAGATGGCCGCAGCGCATCGCGATGACACAATTTCTGGCCCTGCGGTTCAATCCAACAGGCGAGCTGCCGGAGCCGCAAAACATTCCGCAGGCGATGGCGACTCTCAACCAGAAGGATGGCTTCCAGCCCACAGAGGCCGATCAGCGCATCGCAGCCCGACCGCCTCAGCTGACCGGGCACTTCCTGATCGACGTGAAAGGCACCATCAGGTGGTCGCGGGTGGAAGGCGAGGATGGCCCGACCGACCTTGTGAGCTTTCCCAGCGATGGCGACATTCTCGCTGCGGTCGAGGCGATGTCGCATTGAGTGTGACGCCGCTCCAACGCGCGTTGAAGCCCTTATCAGAGGACAAGCAGACATGACGAATGCAATGACCCGGCCGCTGCAGCCCGGAGACCCGGCGCCCAGCTTTGCCCTGCCCGCTGTCAATCGGGACGGGCAGGTTGGACTCGACGACTACCGGGGGAAGGCTCCTGTACTCCTCGCGTTGTTCCGAGGGGTGCATTGCCCGTTCTGCCGCCGGCACATCGTGCAGATCGGCATTACGCGCGACAAGCTCCAACGCGTGGGAGTGGAAACGCTGGTCATCGTGAACACGCCGACGGAGCGCGCCCGGCAGTACTTCCAGTACCGGCCGGCGCGTGTGGTGCTGGCGGCGGATCCCGATGTGCGGACGCATCAGGCGTTCGGGTTGCCGAAGATGGGAATCGTGCCGGACGACACGGATCCGGCAACGCTGCAATGGCCCCAGCGTGCGACCATGGCCCAGTTGCTTTCCGCTCGAGTCAATCCTGGCGGTGAGCTACCGGAGCCGAAGAGCCTGCCCGAAGCCTCGGAGCTGCTTAATCGGAAGGATCGTTTCGAGCTCACCGAGGTCGATCAACAAATGCATGCGGCTCACGGGAGCCAGGTCGAGGGTGAGTTTCTCATTGACGCGACGGGGACGATCCGCTGGACGTTCGTCGAAGGCGCCGGTGGTCCGCTCGAAATCCCCAACTTTCCGCCGAGCGACGATCAGATTCTGGGCGCGGTGCAGGCGATTTCGCGCTGACTGTTCCGAGACTGCGCAATTCTCCACCCGGGCTACTCCTTGCACTCACCCCTGGCCTGGATGAGCGTACCATCCGCGCTTCGCCTACCAGCCAGCGCGTCGCTCAGTCACTTGAGCCGGAGCAGATTGAATGCCGGGACGGGCTTGAGCAATCCTTTGAGCTGAAGCTCCCCGAGCGGCTCGACCTCGGCGAGATCCTCGACCGACGCCAGCGCCCGCTGCGAGATCAGCACCTGCCCGGGCTTCGCCTCGCCGCACAGGCGCGCAGCGAGGTTGGTTACCGTGCCGATGGCGCCGTAGTCCCAACGCCCCTCGAAACCTACGGCTCCGATCGTCGCATAGCCCTGCGCGATTCCCGCGCCGAAACCTAGATCGAATCCCCGCCTACTCCACTTCGCTGTGAGCGAAGTCAAGCGCTCGCGCATCGCGACCACCATGCGGACCGCGCGTTCGGCCGGGTCGGACACTACCACCGGGTCGTTGAAGAACACCATCATGCCGTCACCAGCGAAGCGCTCGAGTGTCCCTTCGTGGGCCATGATCACCTGCCCCATCTCGGCGTGGTAATCGCGCAGCACGCCCATGATCTCCTCGGGCTCGCTGGTTTCGGCGAAAGAAGTGAACCCGCGCAGGTCCAGGAACACGACGACGACCTCGCGGCGATGGCTTTTCAGCGGATCCTCGGCGCCCCCCGACAGGATCAAGTCGGCGAGCTGGGGAGAAAAGAAGCGCTTGAGCTTTCCCAGCCGTTCGAGCTGGGCCAGCTGCTCTTCGACACGCTGCTCCAGTGTACGGTTCCAATCCTGAAGCTGCGCGGCCTGGTCGCGAACGGTGTCCTGCAGCGCTTTGATGCGGAGCATGGACTTGACACGCGCCACCAGCGATGCTTGATCCACCGGCTTGGTCAGATACTCGTCGCCGCCCGCCTCGAGGGCTTGCACGATATCCTTCGACTCTGTCTTCGCCGTGACCAGAACGATCGGGATGAATGGCAGCGTTGCGTCGGCACGCACGCGGCGGCAAACTTCGATGCCGTCCAGCTTAGGCATCATGACATCCAACAGTATCAGGTCGGGTTGCTGCTCTCGCACCGCGAGCAGCGCTTCCTCGCCGTCCGAAGCCGTCACGATATCGTAGCCATGAGACGCGAGCCGAGTGCGCAGGATGTCGACATTCGCCGGGTTGTCGTCGACGACGAGGATGCGGGCAGGGGTGTGCATGTTCAGGCTCGCTCCTGCACTTTTTCAACCTCGGCGTGGACCGGCACGCTGAAAAAGAACGTCGATCCCTGACCGACGGTCGATTCGACCCAGATGCGCCCGCCGTGCATCTCCACGATGCGCTTCGCGATCGCGAGCCCGAGGCCGGTACCGCCCTTCCTCTTCGTGGGCGAGCTGTCGCTCTGCTGGAACTCCTCGAAAATTCTTTGCCGGTCCTCCTCCCGTATGCCGGGTCCCGTGTCGCGGACCGCGACCTCGAACGTCCCGTCGGCGGCGCTGACGCGGACCGCGACCTCGCCCTTTTCTGTGAATTTGATCGCATTGCCCACGAGATTGAGCAGCACCTGCGTGATCCGGCGCTCATCGCCTCGGCCCACCGGCAAGTCGGGCGCGACGTTTACGCTCAGCAGAAGCTGCTTCTCCGCGGCGAGCGACCCGACAGCGCTGATGACCGCCTGCGCGACGTCGTCGAACGAGTACTCGCTTAACTCCAATGTGAGTTGCCCGGCTTCGATCTTGGACAGATCCAGCACCTCGTTGATGAGTGCAAGCAGGTGCCGTCCGCTCTTCTGCACGCGCTCCAGCACCTCGCTGATCTTCTCCGGCACGTCGCCGTAGATCTTGTCCACGATCAGTTCGGTATAGCCTAGGATCGCGTTGAGTGGCGTGCGCAGCTCATGGCTCATGTTGGCGAGGAACTGGGACTTGTGCTGGCTGGCGATGCGAAGCTCGTGGCTCTTGCGCTCGATCTCGCGGAACAAGCGGGCGTTCTGGATCGCCAGCGTGGACTGGGCGGCCACGGTCTGCAGGAGCTCGACCACCTCGGGCGGATAGCTGCCAGTCGTCCGGCGGGATACCGACAAGGTGCCCACTACTCGCCCTTCACGCAGCATCGGTACAACCAGCACCGCGCGCAGCTGCGACCTGTCCAATATCTCGCGGAGGGTGCCGGAGTACGCGTTCGTAGTCTGTACATCATCGACCTGGACCGGCACACGCTCCAGCGCTGCGCGGCCGTTCACGCCTTCACCAAGCCGCAACGACTTGGCGAGCATCGCCTCGACGACGTCCGCGGCGACCCCGTATGTGGCGCGCAGGCGGAGCACCTCACTCTCTTCGTCGAATTCATAGACTGCGCCCGCGCTGCTCGATGAAAGTTGCATCGCGCGGGCTGCGATCGTCTCGAGCACTGTCTGCAGATCGAGCGTCGAGTTGACGGCCTCGCTGACCGCTGCCAGTGCTTGCAGCTTCTCGACGGACTGGGCTAGCTCTTGCGTGCGCGTTTCGAGCTCTTTGAAGAGACGGACGTTCTCGATTGCGATCACGGCCTGGTCGGCGAAGGTATGAACCAGCTGGACCTGCTCTTCAGAGAATGGGTTAACCTCGACGCGCCGAATGATGATCACACCGATGGCAGCTCCTTCGCGCATCAACGGTGTGGCCAAGATGGTTCGGTAGCCAAAGCGCAGAGCGTATGGCTTCGCCTCCGCGAACCCATCGTCCGCCGCTGCGAGGACGTCAGGGAGGTGAATGCTTTGACGGTCGACTACAGCCCTGCCCGCGACGATACCTCGGATAATCGGCAAGGGCTCGATCGGGGCAACGATCGGCATTTCCCCATACCCAGCAACACGCCGCAGAGTCGCACCGTCCACCAACATCACTTGCGCGTCGAGCGCTGCGCAAAGCTTCGCGGCACGCTCTGCCACCGCATTCAGCACCGGCTGCAAATCCGTCGGCGAGCTGCTGATCACGCGCAGAATCTCGCTCGTCGCAGTCTGCTGCTCCAGCGCTTCGGTGAGTGCCTTGTTGCGATCCTGCAGTTCATTGAAGAGGCGGACGTTCTCGATCGCAATGACGGCCTGGTCCGCGAAGGTCTCAAGAAGAGCGACCTCCGAATCCGAGAACGGCCGTACCTCCGTGCGCCAGACTCCGAGAACCCCGGCGGGCTCGCCTTGTCGCAGCAATGGTGCTGCAACCACCGTGCGGTAACCCATTCGCTGGGCGAGCTCGTGGGCGCTCGCGAACTCGCTTTGCGGCTCCGCGAGGATGTCGGCGAAGTGCAGCGTGCGCCGCTCGAGGACGGCGCGTCCCGCGACGAGATCCCGGCGTACCGGAAGGCGGCCATCCTCGGCGATTGGCGACAACGACCCGTACTGCTTGACGGACCGCAAGCTATCGCCCTCAACTTGAAAGATGATCGCGTGCTTGGCGTGGCACAGCCGTGCTGCACTGCGGACGACGGCTTCGAGCACCGGCTTGATGTCGGTGGGCGAGCTGCTGAATACGCGCAGGACTTCGCTGGTCGCCGTCTGCTGATCCAACGCTTCGGTGAGCGCCTTGTTGCGCTCGCCGAGCTCGTTGAACAGTCGCACGTTCTCGATGGCGATGACGGCCTGGTCGGCAAAAGTCTTGAGCAGCGCCATCTGTGAGGCGGAGAACGGCGATGCTCGCCGCCAGAGGCATAACGCGCCAACCGGGTTCTCGTCCTTCAGCAGCGGTACCGCCAATACCGCGGTGTAGCCTGCAGTGCTGAGCGAATCGCTGATCTGGTATTCGGGATCCTCGTGAATGTCGGGGATGTGGACCACGTCCCGATCCAGGATGGCCCTTCCGGCGGCGTAGTCGCGCCGTGCCGGTCGCGGAAAGACCCGCAGCACCACATCGAGCTCCTGTCCGGTTAGGTTGTGATGTGCGTCAGCGGTAACCAGGCTGCCATCGTAGCGATGCAGAACCGCGAACTCGGCGCCGCAAAGCCGCGTCGCGCTTTGCACAATGGTTTCGAATACCGGGCGTGGATCGGTTGGCGAGTGGCTTATGACGCGCAGGATCTCGCTGGTAGCGGTCTGCTGCTCCAGCGCTTCGCTGAGCGCCTTGTTGCGGTTCTCGAGCTCCCCGAACAAGCGTGCATTCTCGATCGCTATGACGGCCTGCCGGGCAAACGTCTTCAGCAGCTCGATCTGAGTTTCCGAGAACGGCGTCGGCTCCACTCTGTTGACGGCGATCACGCCTACCGGGCGGCCTTCGCGCACCATGGGCACCGCGAGCGCGCTGCGCACGCCGATGCTGCTCGCCCACCGCAGATTGCGATAGTCGAGATCCTTCGTGACATCGGGAATGTGGACGACATCGCCATCGAAGATCGCGCGTGCCACGGCGCTATCCCGGCTCGGCCGCACGGGGAACAGTTGGCGGGTAGCCTCCAGCGCTTCGGAGGTGAAGTTGGCGTGCGCGGTGAAGTGGATCAGCTCGCCGTCGAACTGATAGAGATCGCCGTTCAGCGCGTCGCACAGGCGCACGGAGCTGCGGCAAATGGCGTCGAACACGGCCTGCAGCTCGGTGGGCGAGTGGCTTATGATCTGAAGGACCTCGCCGGTCGCTGCTTGCCGCTCGAGCGCGTCGGTAAGCGCTCTGTTGCGGGCCTCGAGGTCTTCGAACAACCGCGTATTCTCGATCGCGATGACGGCCTGGTCGGCAAAAGTCTCCAGAAGACGGACTTGCTCGTCCGTGAAGACGCGGACGTCCTGGCGGCCGACGCCGATGGCGCCGATGGCCGCCCCTCTTTGAAGGAGCGGTGCGGCGAGCATGGTGCGGTAGCCGGATCGGGATCGAATTGCCTTCGCCGCGGCGTAATCCGTATCCGGCTCGGCCAGGATATCGGGCACATGAACGGTTCGCGCTTCGAGAATGGCGCGCCCGGCCAACAAATCCCGGCGCAGTGGGAGACGCTCACCCGTCAACATATGAAGCGGCGACCCGTGCACAGAGGCGACGACGAAAGCATCGTCGTCGACTCGCACGACGTAGGCATCCACCGCGTCGCATAGCCTGGCTGCATTGCGGGTGATCTCGTCCAGCACGCGCTGGAGATTCGTCGGGGAGCTGCTGATCGCTCGCAGGATTTCGGTGCTCGCCGTCTGCCGGTCCAGCGCCTCGGTCAAGGCCTGGTTCCGGGCGCGCAGCTCGTGGAACAGTCGCGTGTTCTCGATCGCGATCGCCGACTGGTCGGCGAACGTCTTGAGCAGCTCGATCTGCGTGTCCGAGAACGGATGCATCTGCATGCGGCGGATGATGATCACGCCGATGGCGGCGCCCTGCCACAGCAGCGGCGTGACCAGCATGGTGCGGTAGCCGAGACGAGATCGAATGCGTTTCGAGTCGGGGAACTCCTCCAGGTCATGCGCAGCATCGCGGATATGAACGCTGCAACGCTCGAGGACGGCCTTGCCGGCCACCAGGGTCGGCCTGATCGGCACCGACTCCGCCTTGGTCACCGGCAGCGGACCGAAACCGGCGATCCATTGCAAATCTGCGCCGGTTACGAGGTAGATCTGCGCGTCGGTCGCCCCGCACAGCTTGGCCGCGTGCTCTGCAACCGCGTCCAACGCGGGCTGCAGATCACTGGCCGAGCTTGCGATGATGCGCAGGATCGCGCTGGTCGCTGCTTGCTGCTCGAGCGATTCGCGCAGCTCGCGGGAGCGCATCTCCGCCTCGTGTTCCCAGTCGCTGTCGGCGGCGGAGCCCTCTGGCGTGGGCGCCCGCACCGAGGTGACGCGAGTCACCAGAAGGTGAGTGGCACCGCCACCGATGGCAGCGAGCAGGAGTGTGATCAGAGCCCAGGCCAGGCGTCGTTGGTCGATTGCGGCATCCACGCGGGCGAGAGAGAGGCCGATTCTGGCGACGCCCGCCGGTCTGAGAGCTGCGTCGGAGGCGGCTTGCTGGGTGCCGGATGGGTCGGACGGCGAGGCCGGGTCCGAGGCCATGAAGTCAAGGCGCTTGCGCGCGACCGGCACGGAGATGTCGTAAAGCGATTCGCCGACTTGCTGTTCCCCCGGGGCCGTGTTGACCCCGATGTCCGGAGGCGGGGTAGCGCCCGCGAGCACCCGAAACCTGCCGGTGCTGTCGCTCACCGATGCGTAGATGACATCCTGCTCGCGGGACATCCGCTCCACAGTCTTGCGCAGCGCAGCGGCGTCTTGGCGCAACACGCCGTCTTCGCTGTTGGCGGCGAGGACGCGGGCCAGCGAGCGGCCATAAATCAGCAGACTCTCGATCTGGCTCTGCCGCTCGTGCCGGGCGAAATACCAGAACAGCAAGGCAGACGTGCTCAGAATCAGGAGCGTGACCACCAGAAGCGTGAGCTTCCACGGAACGCCGGTCCGGAGACTCAGGAGACGGCTCAAGGCATCAACTCCACGAGTGCATTACGGCAAAAACTCTCGGATCTTGGCGAGGAGCTGGCGCGGGCTGAACGGCTTCGTTACATAGCCGTCGCAGCCGGCCGCAAAGGCCTTCTGGTCGTCACCGCTCAGGGCATACGAAGTCACGGCAATGATCGGAATATGGTTCAGGTCGAACTTCGATTTGATCCGGCGCGTGACCTCGTAGCCGTCCAGGCCTGGAAGCTGGATGTCCATCAAGATGAGGTCCGGGACCTCCTTTTCCGCGAGCTCGAGCCCTTGCTCTCCATCCTTCGCCTCGATCAGCTCGTAGCCGCTGGCCGACAGCAGGTCGCGCATGATGCGGCGGTTGTCTTCCTGGTCTTCGACTATCAGAATGCGTTTGCTCATAGCGTCTTTTCTCCTGTAACGGTAGCGTCCTCGGCACGCACCGGAACGCTGAAGAAGAACGTCGAGCCCTTGCCGAGCGTCGACTCGACCCAGATGCGCCCGCCGTGCAACTCCACGATGCGCTTCGCGATCGCGAGGCCGAGGCCGGTTCCGCCCTTGGTGCGCGTGGACGAGCTGTCGACTTGCTGGAACTCCTCGAAGATCTTCTGGCGGTCGGCTTCCGCGATTCCCGGCCCCGTATCGGCGACCGACACGACAAACTCTCCTCCCGAGTTGGCCACGCGCACCGCCACCTCGCCCTTCTCCGTGAACTTGATCGCGTTGCCCACGAGGTTGAGCAGCACCTGCGTAATCCGACGCTCGTCCCCTTGGCCAATCGGCAGACCGGCCGCCACGTCGACAGTCATCCGCAGCCGTTTCTCTGCAGCCAGCGACTCGACGGCGCTGACTACGGCCTGGACTACATCGCCGAACGAGTAGTCGTTCACACCCAGCGTGAGTTGTCCGGCCTCGATCTTCGAGAGGTCCAGCACGTCGTTGATGAGACCCAGGAGGTGCCGCCCGCTCTTCTGGACGCGCTCCAGTACCTCGCTGATCTTCTCCGGCACCTCGCCGTAGATCTGGTCCACGATCAGTTCCGTGTAACCCAGGATGGCGTTGAGCGGGGTGCGCAGCTCGTGGCTCATGTTGGCCAGGAACTGCGACTTGTGGCGGCTGGCGACCTCCAGCTCGCGGCTCTTTTGCTCGATCTCCCGGAACAGACGGGCGTTCTGGATGGCCAGAGTGGACTGGGCCGCGAACGTCTGCAGCAGTTCGATGACTTCGGGCGAGAAGCTGCCGGTCCGCTTGCGCCCCAACGCCAATCCGCCCAGGATCCGACCTTCGCGGAGCAGAGGGAGGGCGAGCCCGGCACGGAACCCGGCGCGCTCTATTGCTTCTTTGACGCGTCCGCTGTAGGCAGAGTCGAGAGAAATATCCGCGATCTCGACGGGCGCACGCGCGACGGCGGCTCGACCGACCAGGCTCTCTCCAAGGAACACCGGCTTGGCCGCGAGCTCCTCGGCGAGCTCCACTGGAAGCCCATAGCTGGCGCGAGGGTGCAGAGTACCCGAGACCTCGTCCAATTCGTAGACGATGCCGTTATCCGACGAGGACAACTGCACCGCGCGCGTGACCAGCGTGTCTAGGACTTGATCCAGATCGAGCGTAGAGTTGACCGCCTGGCTGATCTCCGCAAGCGAGCGCAGTTGCTCTACCGATCGCGCCAGCTCCTGGGTCCGCGATTGCAGCTCCTGGAACAGGCGCACGTTCTCGATCGCGATGACGGCCTGGTCGGCGAAGGTTTTGAGCAGCTCGATCTGCTTCTCGGTGAACGGCTGGACAGCGGTGCGGCGAATCAAGATTGCGCCGATCGCTTCTCCCTTTCTGAGCATTGGCGCCGCGAGCGCGGTCCGGACACCGATTTCGGCGGCGACAGTCTTCGCAAGCGCGAATTCGGCGTCTGACTCCGCAAGAAAATCCGGGATATGAACGATGTGGCGCTCAACGATAGCCCGTCCGGTTACTAGGTCACGGCGCATCGAACGATGCTGTTCCGTGGTGACCACGGGAAGTGACCCGTAGCGGGCGGCGACTTTGTAAGAATCGCCCTCGACCCGAAAGATCACGGCTTCGCTCGCGTTGCACACGCGGCCGGCGTTTTCGGCGACCGCGTCGAGCACGGGCTGCAGATCCGTCGGCGAGCTGCTGATCACGCGCAGGATCTCGCTCGTCGCGGTTTGCTGCTCGAGCGCCTCGGTCAGATCGCGCGTGCGCTCCTCCACTTTGCCTTCCAGGGTCGCATAGGATTCCTGAAGGCGCCCGGTCATATGGTTGAACTCGTCGGCCAGCGCTTCTAACTCGTCGCCGGTCTTCACTTCGATCCGCTGGTCTAGCGCTCCCGCGCCGATGCGTGCCGCGCCGGCCTGCAACACATGGATCGGGGTGACCATGCGGCGCACCAGCACAAGGCTCGCGATGCCCGACACCAGAACGCCGATCAGCAGGAGGACCGCAGTGCGCCCGATCGAAGCGTAAAGAGGCGCGAAAGCCTCCGTGATGGGCACGTCGACGAACACCAGCCAGCCGAGCGACGCGATGGACGCATAGGACGAAAGGACTTCATGACCGCGGAGATCCCGGCCGACCAGCGCCTCTGTCGGCACGTCCGCCGTGCCGGCCGCTGCTGCGCTTGCCTTGCGCACTTGCGGGAGCGCGGACAGATCCGTCTTCTGCAGCACGAGGCTGATGTCGGGATGCGCGATCAGGCGGCCGTGCGAATCCACCACGTACGCGTAGCCGCCTTTGCCGACCTTGAGGTTGGAGACTACGTCCCAGATGAATTTGAGGTTCGCCTCCGCCGCAATGACGCCCGCGTCGTCACCCGTGCCGGCGAGCGAGATGGTCATATAGGGCTCGGACTCCTTACGGAAGTAGACCGGACTGAAGTACGTCTTGCGCGCCAGGGCCTCCTTGAACTTGGGATCGTTCGAAAAGTCGGTGTTGCTGGCGGCGACGTCCATCGCGAGGCGCGATACGCGCAGCTGCTCATGTCCGGCCGGGTCCAGCTGACTGACCTCCGTCACGGTGGGGACATGTCGCAACAGGCGCAGCGAGTCGAGTCGCCGCTGATCGAGCGGCGCTCCGCGCGGTCCCCACGGCGTCTGCGCGATCCAGGCGAGCTGGTGCTCGATCTCGCGCACGAACTGCTCGATCTTGGTTGCCGCAGCGACAGCCTTTTCGTGCTGAACACCGGCCAGCGCGGTCTTGTTCTCCTGGTAGGAGAAATAGATCTCGACCAGGCCGCTCACGATGACCGCGCCGCTGGACAAGAGCACCAGGGGCACGGCGTACTTGAGGAACAGACCGCCGCGACGCATCAGGCGGTGCCCTCACCAGTCGCTGATGTCGACGCCACGCGGCATGCGCGGCGATCAAGCCAGCACTTTGACGTCCTTGACCGCACGGAAGTCTCGATCATGAGTAACAAGAGCGTGTGCACCGCTTATCACTACGGTGGCGAGCTGAATTGCATCCGGCAGCTTGAGCCGATACTTCGCCCGGAAACGCGCCGCTGCGACGGCCACTTGTTCTGTCACGGGAACCACCGTCCAACCGCGGCCTTCCGTGAGAGCAGTGCGATAAGTCTCCACCAAGACCTCGTTACCTGCGGCAAGAGGACCCGAGATGACCTCAGCTAGAGTGATGGTGGAAATGGCGATTCCCAGGTCGCCCGCGGCGGCTCGTTCGAACAGGTCCGCGAAACGCGGCGCCAGCGTGCGGTGGTCCTCGAGGAAGTAGACGATAGGCGCGGTGTCAACCACGACCAGGGCCCCGGACGGAATCGCGGGAAGCGGGGCTACTCCCATTCGGCCCGCAGTGCCCGGATGTTCCGGCCGGCCGAACGCCCCCACAGTCCCTTACCGCTGCCCCGAAGGCTGAGGATGCTGGGACCGCGGCCATGTCGGAGATAGTGCGCGGGAACGATTGCAGCGTATACCCGCCCGTGCTTCGTAACGACGCTGGGATGCCCGCGGCTCGCCTGCTCCAGGAGAGCCGGAAGGTTCTTGCGAGCTTCTTCGACGCCACTGCGTTTGATGGTCATGGTCACTGAACTGTACGGTCTGTACGGAGTCCTGTCAATGGCCGAACCTGCAGGACGGGGCAGGCGTGAACCGGATAGAAAGAGATGTTAGGGCACAGTGCCCCTGCGGCCGGGGTCTCCGGCGCCTCATCGGGCTCAGGGGGCCGCGTCGGCCGTCAATCCCCGCGCGTAGCGCTTGTTCCACAACTCATGGCCGTGGGTGAAATCGTTCTTGCCTGTCCGATCCGTGCCGCGCATCAGCCATAGCGGCTGATCGACGATGTTGAAGGGGCTGTTGTCGCGCCGCTGCTTGAACAGCGACCGGTCGTAATGAGAGGTCGCCGGCATGTAGCGCATGATGAGCGCTGCGCGGCGTGCGCCCGAAGTGTTAGCGAGCGAGCCGTGAATCATCCGCACGTCGTGCAACGATATCTGCCCGGCTTCGAGCTCGACGTTCACGGCCTTGGACTCGTCGAATTGATCCCGGTCGAGCTCCAGGTTCAGCACCAGGTTCTCGCGACTGGTCTGGTGATGGCGGTACAGCTCCTGGTGCTGGTGCGATCCGGGAATGAAGCGCATGCAGCCGTTCTGCGTCGTGACCGAGTCGATCGCGATCCATACCGAACAGGTCGCGAGCGGCCGCATCAGCCAATACTCGCCGTCTTGATGCCAAGGCACTTCGCGGCCTGTGCCCGCAGGCTTGCAAAGGATCCGCGTGATCCAGAGTATCAACTCGGGGCCGAGCGCCTGCTCGACCATATTCAGGATCGCCGGGTAGCGGGCGGCCTCCATGAAAGGATTGACCTGGGGCCCCTCGGTGGGCGGGATCATGTGTGGGTTGGCCAGGTCCTCCTGGGCAACATCGGTGTACGTGGCGAGCACCTGGTCCACGCCTTTGCGCAGGCGGAGCAACAACTCATCTGGCAGACGGTAGCGCGGGATGACGTATCCCTGCTCCCGATAGTGTTCGAGCTCGTCGTTTTCGAGCATTTGTTTCATGCGATCCGCTCCTAAAGGCTGGTCCTCTTCCCAGAGTGAAATGCTAGCAGAACGGGGGACTTACCGGACCACCTCGTCGGCGGTGACTTTGAACTCACCCTCACCGTATCACCTCATCCGCACGCAGCAAAAGGTCTTGCGGCACCTTGAGGCCCATTGCACGTGCTACCCGCAGGTCGATCACCAGCTCGTACTTGGACATCTGTTCGATGGGCAACTCGCCAGGTTTGGCGCCCTTGAGTATTCTGTCGACGTAACCCGCCATCTGTCGGCCCGCCTCCTTGAGATTCGCTCCGTACGACATCAACACGCCGGCGTCGTGATAGTCACGCTGAGGAAATATTGCGGGCAGCTTCGCTTTGGCGACCGCTTCTGCGATTTTCGCTTTGTTGGAGAGAAAGAAAACATTCGAGCTGACCGTGAATGCGTCGCCCGCACTACGCTGCATGCCCCGCAGCGCAGCATCCAGTTCGTCCGCGTTGTTCGCATCCAACGCAATGATATGAATGTGTAGCGTGCGGGCTGCCTTCTGGGCTTCCTTGAGCATGCCGGCATGGAGCGGACTATCCGGATTTCCCAGCAAGATCACGCGCCGAATACGAGGCGCAATTTTCTGCAGCAGCTCCAAGCGTTTGGACATCAGTTCGCTGGAGAGCGTCGATACGCCAGTGCCATTGCCGCCTGGCCGCGCTAGGCTTGCCGCCAAGCCAGTGCCGACAGGGTCGCCCGATATGAAGACCACAGGGATCGTCGACGTCGCAGATAGCGCAGCACGCGCAGCCGCCGTGCCGAACGCTACGATCACATCCACTCCCAAGCGGACCAGATCTGCAGCGCCTGATTGCAATGCGTCGTTCGATTCCGCAAGTCTCCGTTCAATGATCAAGTTCCTGCCTTCGACGTAGCCCAGGTCCTTCAAACCTTGCCGCATGCCTTCTTCCGGCGGTATGAGCACTGGAGGGACCAGGGCTCCGACGCGCACGGCGGTCGGGGAGGGGTCTGCTCGCGCGAAACCCGGCAGCAGGCTGAGCGTCGTCGCAGCCGCCACGAGCAAGCGGAGAGGCGTTAGTGATGCGCCCGTCAACGGATTACCTCGTCAGCTCGGAACAGGAGCTCCTGCGGCACCTTGATCCCCTGCTCTCGCGCCACTCGAAGATCGATGATGAGAGCGAACTTGGAGATCTGCTCTACGGGCAGCTCGGACGGTTTGGCGCCTTTGAGAATCTTGTCGACGTAATACGCAGCGCGACGGAACACAGCCTTGAGGTCAACGCCATACGACATCAGAACGCCGAACTCATGGTACTCCCGGTACGGAAAGATCGCGGGGCGCTTGGACGCGCGCACGTCCTGAGCGATCTTCGCACCTTTGGCGATGAAGAACAAACCACCGCCCAATTGAACTGCATCGGCGGCTTTCCAGGCCGCACTGCGAAACGCGCTGTCGACTCCCTGCGGATTGCGCACGTCCAATGCCTCCAACCTGATGCCGAGCGACTTTGCGAGTGCGCGCAATCGACCGAGGCCCACCCTCACGCTCGGATTGCCATAATCGTTCATAACCACCACGTGGTGCGCGGAAGGGGCAAGCTGATGCAGAAGATCGAGGCGCTTGAAACTCAGCTCTGTGTTCAATATGGACACGCCGGTAGCGTTGGCTCCGGGTCTCGCCAGACTCTCTACCAAGCCGGTGCCTACGGGGTCACCCACTGCCGTGAACACGACCGGGATCGTCGTTGTCGCCGCGAGCGCAGCGCGCGTAGGTGGTGTTCCTACGGTCAAGATGACATCGACCTTGCTGCTCACCAGCCCTGCAGCCAAGACTTGCAGTTCTTCGTCGCTGCTGATGGAGTTGCGCGTCTCGAGAACGATGTTCTTGCCTTCGACATATCCCAGCTCGCGCAGGCCCTGCTGGAACGATTCCGTTAGTGAGGGGCTGGGCAACATGTGTGTCAGCAGCCCGATGCGAGGAACCTTGTCTTCGGCGGCACCGCTCGCCGCTGGGACCAGCCCGAGTGCGAGCGAGACCGCAGCCATGACAAGGCGTGGGATCACAGCACAGCCCGGAGGTTCTGGCCTTGCGCCCACCCCAACTCCTGAAGGCGGGCCCAGAACGCGGCCGTTTCGCGAGCCGTGACGGAAGGCGCGTATGGGTCGACAAACGCGACGCGCGCCTCTCTTTGCGCGGGGTCGGCGGCGTGAACTGACAAAGGCACAAGCGCAGCGGCACCCGCAACCAATAAGAAAAGGATCGAGTGACTGCTGCCCAGCCGAACCGCGCGCATGACGCCCCCTTGCGGTCGAACTGTTCGGGAATTAAAGCCTAAGCACTATGACCACGCGCCGGAGGCGAGTCAAGAACGCGTGGGGTCCGCGTACGGGTCTGAGTGCCCGCCTCGCGCCCCCATCCTGACCCCTTCCCCCGGAAGGGAGGGCGGGTTGTCAGACGAAGCGGTAAAGCTCGGCGGAATTGTCCACCAGGATCTTCTTGCGGGTTGCATCGTCGGGTGCCCACTCGAGCAGCACATCGAGCAGGTCCGCGTCGTCTGGCATGGCATCCTTCGGTGCGCCGGGATGCGGCCAGTTGCTGGCCCAGAGCATGCGCTCCGGGGCATGCTTCACGAGCGCCTTGGCGAGGCGACCGACGTCCTCGTATCTCGGCCCGCCGGTTCTGGAAACCTCGTAGGGTGCGGAGAGCTTGACCCAGCAGCGGCCGGTGTCCAAGAGTCGCAGAAGCGCTTTGAAGGACTCGTGCTCCGGTGAGACCGGCTCGAGAAATTTGCCGACGTGATCGATCACGAACTTGCCAGGGAGCCGTTTGATCTGCGCCTCGTATTTCGGCAGCTCGCGTCCGTCGAGCTGAAGATTCGCGTGCCAGCCGAAGGGATGCACGCGTGCCATGATCTGATCCATCTTGTCGAAGCCGACTGCGCCGTTCGGCAGCTGGAAAAAGCGTTGCGCGACGATCCCGCCCTTGCTCAGCCAATCGATCTCCTCGTCCGAGACCTCGGGATCGACGACGCCTACGCCTTTCGCATTGGGGCCGAGCGCTTTGATCGAGTCGAGCGTGACGCGGTTGTCCGCTCGGTAGGCGTTTGGCTGTACGACGATCACGCGCTGCAACCCCAGCCGCGCCTGAAGCGCGCGGTACATCGGAACGGTGAAGTGTCCGGGTAGCGGCGGGCCGCCGGGCGCAGACGGCACGTTCCGGTCGTAGAAGTGCATGTGCGTGTCGCAGACGCCGGGCGGAGTTTTCAGGTTCGGGGTTCTGTCGGCCATCGGGTTTGCCTCGTCGTGCTGAGCTCTCCCGCTCAGCGCTTCTTGCGCTTGAGCTTCGGTGTGATGCGGCTCGGGTCGCCGCCGATCTCGGCCAGCACGAAGTTGCCGCCCTGGTACGTTTCCGAACGCGGGTCGGCGCCGGGCTTTTCTTTGGCCAGGACTTCGGCGGCGTAGCTCTCGCTGTCGTCCTGCGGCTTGTAGCCGAGCCGCTGCGCGTTGGAGTTGTCGTACCAGCTGCGCTTGTTGCCCGAGATTCCGTACACGATCTCGAAACGGATTCCCGGATGGTCGATCCCGATCTGCACCAGCTGTGCTAGGTCGCGTGGAGACAGCCACAGGGACAGCCGGCGTTTGTCGACCGGCACTGGATTGACGTTGCCGATGCGTATGCAGAACACTTCCAATCCGTACTTGTCGGCGTAGAGGCTGCCGAGCTGCTCGCCGAACACTTTCGACACGCCGTAGCGGCTGTCCGGCTTCGGGTAGGTGCGGTGGTCGATGGTGTGGTCGCGCCGGTAGAATCCCATCGCGTGATTGCTGGTCGCGAACAGCAGCCGCTGCACGCCGTTGCGCCGCGCGGCCTCGAACGTGTTATACAAGCCCACGATGTTCGCACGCAGGATTGTGTCCCAGGGTCCTTCGACCGCAAACCCGCCGAGGTGCACGATGGCATCGACGCCCTTCGTTACGCGCAACATGTCGGTCAGGCGTCCGATGTCTCCGCGTACCGAAGTCTCGCCCGGGGCGAGTTTCTTTACAGGCCGAATGTCGGACAGGCGCAGCGCATATTTGCCGGCGAGCTCGCGGCGCAGGTGGGTGCCGATGTCGCCGGCTGCGCCGGTGATGAGGATGGTTTTCATGTTTCGATCTCTCGCTTGGCTGGTAGGAATCGGAATGGCGAGCGATCGTCCGCTACGTCGTCTGGAGCCCGCAGATCGCCTGGCCTTATCTTTGCATCGAAAGTATACCGAGGCGACGGTGCGCGTGGGTCTCCACCGTCGCCAGCCGAACTGGAGAACGCAATGACCTTTCTGGCTGCAGATCGATGCGCTGTCGTATTGATGCTCACCTTCGCCCTGAGCTTTTCCGCTACATGTGCCGCTCAACCTGCCGGACCCTCGGCCGAAGCATTGTCCCAAGCCGCTGCGATGAAGCGCACCTCGCTCATCGTCGAGGTCGATCGCTTGACCGCAGGCATCGACTCCGGTCGCCTGCAGGGCAGGGAGCTGGCCGAGGCCTTCCGCCACCGGGGCATCGCTCTCAGCCGTTTGAGCGAGAACGAGCGGGCGGTGAAGGACTTTGCCAAGGCCATCGAGTTGGAGCAGCTCAATCCCGAGTATTACGAGGATCGAGCGATCACCTATCTCAAGTTGCGCGAGTTCGCTCTTGCGCAGACGGACCTCGCGATGGCCCTCGGCCTGGACAGCAAACGTCCGACCGCACACCGGGAAGAGGGCCGCCTGGCCTCGTATCGAGGTGAGCATGCGCGGGCGGCACACAGTTTCGCGCTGGCGATGGACAATGACCGCGGCATGGGAGCAGTGTACGCGGCGATCTGGCTCCACATCGCAGCCACGCGCGGCGGCTTGAATGCTTCATCGCCGCTGCCGTCCTTTGCCGAAGGGCTGCCGTCCACCCTGTGGCCCGCGCCGGTGATCCAGATGTTTACCGGTGCGATTCAGCCGGAAGAGGCCATCGCGAAAGCCCAGTCCCCGGACGTCGACACCGACCAGGCACAGAAGTGCGAGGCGTACTTCTACGCCGGCGAACAGTATCTGCTCGATCAGAAACCGGAAGCGGCGAAAGCAGCGTTCGAGTCGGCGGTAACGACAGGCATGACCGAATTCCTCGAGTACGACTGGGCGCTGCGCGAGCTCGAGCTGATGAAAGCTCGACGCTAGATCGTCGTCAACACGACCCGCTGGAACATCCGCTATCAGATGGTAGACTCGCATGCCATCCACTTGAAGAATCCATGGAGAGCCTGCCGCATGAGATCTGCCCCGGTTGCCGTATTGCTCGCGTTTCTGTCCACGCTGCCGACGGCGGCGCTGGCCGACGAGGCCAAAGTCGTCTGGGTGGACCCAAGCTGCCACTATCTCATTGCCCAGCTCGGCGACGAGTACGGGATCTTCGAATGGCGCGCCGGTTCCGATCCCAACGAGGGCGACGTGTTGAACGGCCCGCTGCGGACAGAAGGGATCGTGACCGTCAGCAATGCGACCAAAGGGGGGTCTAACAACGTTATCTTGGTCGCAACCAGCCCGAGACTGAACTCGTTGATCCACTCGTCGCCGGTGAATTGCAAGAAGCGGTACCGACATTCCTAACGTTGTCGATGCCGTATGGTAGGGAGGAAACCATGTTGTCGCCCCGTTATCTCCTGCTCGTTGTTGCGCTGTCAGTGTGGTTGCCGGGACGGTCCTGGGCCGAGGAGGCTACCGTGACCTGGTATGACCCCACCTGTCGCTTCTTCGTGGCTCAGCTGCCCGAGGGCTTCGGCCTGTACGAATGGAAATCCGGTCCGGAGCCGAAAGTGGGCAATGTGATGGAGGGCGCCCTGCTGGGTGGCCCCGAGGTGAATGCAAACGACAAGACCGCAGGCGAGCCGGTGTCGTTGCTTCACTGGGGCGATGCTCGGGACGCTGCAGTGCTGATCCGTCACGCGCCCGGCTGGTGCAAGGGCAAGCGGAAAAAAAACTAGTCCGGTCGGATGTAACGCATCCCTTTTGCACCGCGGCACGTTCAGCGCCACGGGCGCCCGCGCCTCGCTCGTGGGGACGGCCCACAATGTCAAACGACTCGGCGCTCTTTTGAAGAGAGCCGTGAGGGCCTTGAACGGCGTGGCGTAGGGTGTATCCTATGTTGAGCCGCACGGGACCTGTACTGCGCAAATAAAACCAACGCATCAGGCCGACCGTCCGGTTACCTCTAAGCATTCCTGCACCATTGGGAGGTGGGGTGGGAGTTCTTAAGAATCGTCGGGGCACATGCCGCCGGGGGCTGCAGGCCGTCGGCAAACCGGTCCCGCGCCGCTTGGCGCGGCGGGAGTCGTCTGGTCGTTTGCGCCGCAGCTTTCTCGCTTACGCGCTGGCATCACGCACGCAGGCGTACTCGCCTTCGCCGCCCAGCACGTTCGATTTCCAGAGTCCCATCGCGTCGGTTGGAGAGGAACCCACCGCTGCGCGGGCGCGTCCGCCGCCGGGACGTTGCCGTGAGCCGCCCTAGGTCGGCTCACGCAACGATTCGGGGGTCTAGTTCGCCGCTCGCACAAGGCTTGGGAGAAGGCCACCGGGACGGCGGAGAAAAGGTAGTGAGAAGTCTAAAGAGGAGACAGAAGTGAAACGCACTCAGAATGGCCTCGCACTAAAAAGTCTGGTCGCCGCGTTGGCGTTGGCCGGGTTCGCGGGATGGGCTGATGCAGGCCCGGTCACCGACAGCATGCTGGCGGGAAATCCCGGCGATTCCTGGCTGCACACCAATGGCAATTGGGCCGGTTGGCGCTACAGCACGCTGGCCGACGTCACGCCCGCCAACGCGTCACGTTTGCACGTGGCGTGGGTCTTTTCGGCAGGGGGTAAGAACGACGCCCAGAACACGCCGCTGTACCACGATGGATTGGTTTACTTCGCGCAAGACAACAAAGTGTTCGCGCTGGACGGCGGGACCGGCCGTGTAGTGTGGAAGTACGAGCACAAGTTGCCGGAGGACTGGGGCGGCTACAACGTCGGCTTCATCACCGGCAAACACCGTGGCCTGGCGATCTACGGGGACAACATCTACTTCCTGTCGAACGACGCCAAGCTGCACGCGATCGACTCCAAGACGGGCGCGAAGAAGTTCGTGAAGGACTACCAGGGAGACGGCTTCCCGTATCCCAAGGACTTCGCCAAAGCCCAGGACGCGACCGGCTACGCAATCACCGTGGGTCCGATGGCCATCCCCGGAACCATCATCGTCCCGATGAACGGTACCGATTTCGGCGGTCTGGCGGGCTACGTGCTGGGCGTGGATCCGGCGAACGGCAACATTCAGTGGAAGGCCAACATGATCCCAGGGCCCGGAGAGCCGGGTGCGGACACTTGGCCTGAGGGCAGCACTAAGTACGGCGGCGCAGGCCCCTGGATCACGGGTTCGTGGGATCCAGACTTGAAGATGTACTACACGGGGACTGCAAACGCGTACGAATGGAACCCGAAAAACCGCGGTGGCGGGAAGCTGGACAATGTTGGCGCGGCGAGCATCGTGGCGGTCGACACCACCAGCGGTAAGGTTCCCTGGCGCTATGTCGGCGTCCCGGGCGATCCCTGGGATTTCGACATTCCCCAGACGCCAATGGTGATCGCGCTGGATGGGAAGAAGACGGTGGTGCAGCCCAACAAGACGGGCTACGTGCACTATCTGGACGCCAAGACCGGGGCCTTCATAAAAGCCACGCCCTTTGCCGACAAGATCGACTGGATCAAGGGCTATGATGCGAACGGCCGCCCGATCGAGCAGACCGCCTTGCCAACAGAAGGCGGCGCCGCGGTAGAGGTCTGGCCGAGCTTGCTGGGTGGCGTGAACATGTATCCCAACGCCTACAGCCCCAAGACTGGCGCTTTGTACCTCGCGGCGACCAACGCCGGCATGAAGTACGGCTTCGAGGAGATCAAGGTCATCAGCAATGTGCGGCACTTCGGCGCCTACCAGGAGTTCATCTGGGGCAACGAGATAGAGCTCGCCGTCAATGCCAAGACCGGAGAAAAGGTGTGGCGTAATGAAGACAAGAGGCCAGGCTATGCCGGAGGCATGCTCGCGACGGCTGGAAACGTTACCGTTTATAGTACGCAAGGGGGCGAATTCACGGTGGCGGACGCCACCACCGGCAAGATCGTGTACCAGGTCAACCTCGGCACAGCGGCCAAGGCTGGCCCCATCACCTTCAAGCACGGCGGCAAGCAGATGTTCGTGCAGGCGCTCGGCGGCACGCCCGGGTTCGGCAGGGATGAGGCATGGGGTGCCGAGTTCGGAAGCGTGGTGGTAGCGTTCCGGATCGATTGAACCGTTCAGGTCTTTCCCGCAGCTTCACATCGAGGCGCACACCGCAGGGTGTGCGCCTCCTTTTATTGGCACGAACGCTTACTGGACAAAAGAGTCAGGGCCATGAGACGCAACGCTGTTATCTCAATTTTCGCTTTCGCTGCACTGAACGTGTTCCAGCCGGGGAATGTCGCGCTCGCCGATGCGATCCCGGAGGTCAACCCGCTGTCGGGCAATGACAAAGCCATAAGCTCGGGGCGCACGTGGTTCCGCAGCGTGTGCGCAGTCTGTCACGGCGGGCGCGCGGACGGGGCGGGCGAACGGGGAAACGGAGCCGACTTGAGGAAGTTCAATAAAGGCTTCGAGCTCTTCGTCGAGACGGTCAAGAAGGGGCGCGAGGTTCCGGGCCGCGCCCAGATGATGCCGGCCTGGGGCGGCGTGCTGGATGACAAGACGATCTA
>JACXTT010000892.1_pt1 | contig 51023 bp, 48 predicted proteins | sample 9270951 | NCBI WGS metagenome assembly JACXTT01 (sample SAMN15532306, study PRJNA645909) | rock metagenome | isolation source: weathered quartz diorite | place: Puerto Rico | collected 2017-06-21
AACGCCACCTGGCCCACGCCCACGCCCACGCCCACGCCCACGCCCAGGCCCAGCGCCATGGCCAGGCGCGTCACGGCACAGCGGGCCGGACGGCCACGGGCCCGGGTGAATTCGGCGGCGGCCACCCAGGCTTGGGTGGCTTCAGACCAGATGCTGCGAAAGACTTTGTTCATGTCCGGACCTCCAATAGGCAACGACCCTTCAGAACACGGTGCTGGCGCTGAGCCAGAAGCGGTCGATCACACGGCTGCCATCCTGGTCCATGCCGGTCAGGGTCGTATCCGGGTTGGTGCCGATGCGTCGCGCCCAGGTGGCTTTCAGCACGATGTTTTGCCGGCGCGCGCTCAGGCTGAGACCCGCCCCGCTGAGGCTGTATTCGTTGCGTGCCGGTGCGCCGGTGAACTGGTTGTCGGCGTTGACCCGGACCTGGCCCCAGTCGTAGAAAGCCGTGGCCACGAAGGCGTTGGGCAGCGAGGCGCGCAGTTCCAGGTTTAGCAGCTGGCCGGCGGCGCCTCCGGCCTCGTTGGTCGGGTAGGCGCGCACGCCGTAGGCGCCGCCGAGGTAGAACTTCTCGGAAGAGTCCTGGTTCTTGTCGGCCCATTGCCCCGACAACACGGCGAAGAGCGAGAAGGTCCGGCCCAGGGTCTGCTGGCGACTGAGGCTGTAGCGCAGCTTGGTGGAACGGCCCTCGGTGCGCACGCTGGTGGCGTCGGCGCTCTGGCTGGGGCTGCCGCTGAGGTTGAGCTGGGTGTCGACGAGCTGGAGGCTGGCCGCATTTGCGCCGCCATCGCCCCAGGCGTCGAAGAACTCGCCACGCAAGCCCAGCGAGAAGTCCTGCACCCTGTAGTGGCTGGTGGTGCTGCCGTTGGCGCGGTTGTCGAAGGTCCTCACGTCGAGGTTGCCGGTGGCGTAGAGATTGCCCGCGCGCGAGCGCACCAGGGGGTAGCTGGTTTCCAGGCCGCCGCTGCCGGACTCACCACGGGCCTGGAGCGCTGTGAATTCGGGCGCGACAAGGTGGTACTGGAGCCAGGAGGCATTGACGCCCACGCGCAGCCCCTGCACGCCGACCGGCACGGTGTAGGCCACGCGCGCATAGTCGCTGCCGTCGGTATGGACCCATGCCGTGCTGAGCAGATCACCCCGGCGCAGGGGGCTGAGCAGGGCGATGTCGCCGACCAGGCGCAGGTCACCTGTGGAGCGCGCCCCCGTGTTGTCGAGCGTGACGTCGCCCATGTAAGGTGGCTCATCGCCGAGCCGGACCAGGAGATCGGTCAGCCCCTCGGCCGCGCCTTCTTGCATGTAGCCGGTCACGACCACGCCAGGCAGGTCGTCGGCCAGCATGAAGCCGCGGTCCAGGTTCGCCACGTTGAGCAAGGCACCTGGCTGCAGCTCCTGCTGGATGGTGCCCATGATCTGGTCGATGGGCACGCGCGTGCTCTCGGGCCCGTCCACACGCACGGTGCCGACACGCGCCTCGATGATCTGGAGGGTGATGACACCATTGGTAATGTCCTGCCCCGGCAAGACTGTGCGCACCACCCAGCCAGCCGTGCGGTAGGCGTCGCCCACGGCGGCAGCGGCGGCCTGCAGCCCGGCGTAGTCGACTGCCCGATCGGTCCAGGGACGGACCACACGCGCGAGCTCCTCATCGCTGAGCTGCGTGTTGCCCTGAAAGCGAAAGGCGCGCACGGTGACGCTGTCCCTGCCCGTCCGCGCCAGCGGGGGCTGCTGCGGGGCCGGCAAAGGCAAAGGCTTGCCGCCCGGCTGCGGCACGACCACCTCCCGCTCGATCTGCTGGCGCAATGCGCCGGCATCCGGCGCAGTTTGCGCCTGTGCCACCGGCGATGCCGTCAGCACAAAAACAGTCATGGTGAAGACCGCAACAACGGAACGGTGATCAGTGCTGTTTGTCATCCCTGGTATTCAAACTACAGACAGCTGGACTTCACCATTTACCACGGTCGGCTGGTGTCAACGGACATCGGATTGCCGGCATGGTGGTTGCGCACAAAGAAGGCGCCATGGGCATGGTGACACTGCTGTTGAACGGCGCAAACGGTGTTTGTGGCCGCAGTGGACGCGCGGTGAACACGGTCCGTGGGGGCTTTGCCAGGCAGGCCACGCGTTGGCGTTTGCCGCCGGAACAGGGCCGCTCCCTCGTGCCCGCTGCGTGCGGCAGGCTACCCAGGCTGTCAGCCAGCAGGCCGACAGCACCCGTCACGCGGTGAATGCGCTGCGGGTTATTGCGTTTCGTCATCTCGGCTCCCGATCTCGCATTTGTTATTTGTGCCGGATGCCCATCCCGCAGTACGGGGGCCGCATCCATTGCACGTCGGCGTGTGACAAACCGATACGCCCACTCTAGGTCCGCCTGCGCGACCTTTATTTATCAAATTACGACAAAATATTGCCTTTACGGGACATTGAAGCAATAGAGGTGCCTGGTCTGCACGGCAACGCTGGGGAAATCAGGCCGGCACCCTGTCCGGCCAACCCGGTCGCCACCACCTGCTGGACCGCGGCGTCTACATCGCCCCGGCGCTGTACGAGGCCGGCTTCATGAGCGCGGCGCACACCGACGCGGACATTGCGGAGACGGTGGCTGCGGCGGGTAAGGTGTTCAAGTTGCTATCGAAGTAATAGCTGCTTGTGCATGGTCTGTGCAGGCTACAGGCCTGTTTGACATTTAATTTCCTTCTGCGCAAAGCCATCTGACCCAACTTCCGCAGGGAGATAGCCGCTATTCGTTCGCAGGCGCCAAGTACATGACCAGCGGCGAACGCGCAAAGAGGCGCGCATCCAGGATGCTCGTTTCGAGCTGGCGTTTTTCCAGTTGAAGCGACTCGATTCTTTTGGCGGCCAACGTACGGCCTTCTTCAGGCACATCGGACTCTCTTAGCATTTTGTCGAGTTGTTGCACCTCGGCATCGATGGAAGCGATGCGTTCATGCAGCGGCTGAAGTCCGGCCTCCACCGGTTGGATCGTTGCTGCCCCCACCACGCTTGCGCAAAGTGCGGCAACTACCGGGGCGATGAGGCGTGGAAACATGCGCTGGGTTAGGTAGGGATGCGGCAGCGCACGTACTTGGTTTGGCTTTCGCCGCGTTCATAGAGGTATTCGTCAATGGCTTTCACAGGATTGCTCCACAGGTTTGTGTTACAGGCTGTGTGACAACTAAGCAGTCACCAAATGCAAAAAGAGCTTGATTCCCAAGGAAATCAAGCTCTTAGCACGTTAAAACGAATATTTGGGGTGGCTGATGGGGCTCGAACCCACGACAACAGGAATCACAATCCTGGACTCTACCAACTGAGCTACAGCCACCGCAGAAGCAGCATTATAGCTGCTGTTTTAGCTCATTCCGCAGTGGCGGCCCCATCAATTGCATTGCCTGTGGGGCGCGGCACCTTGATCTGCACCTTGAGGCGGTCTTTGAGCCACTGGTAGTAGGCCTGGTTCTCGGCATTGGCTACAGCTTGCGTGTACTGCCCGCGTTCTTGTTTGGCATTTGCCTCTGGAACGGCATTGCGAGGCAGCACTTTGTTGACGCGTACCACGGCATAGCCCTGGCTGCCCAAATCCACACCGGCCCAGGCTGGCAACTTGCTGGCGTCGGCACGCAATGCGGCATTCAGCACGTCACCCAGCACAGTCTGGCCGGGCTCACGGGACACCACCACAGCGGCGGGCAAACTCGCAGCGTTGGCATCGGCCTTCCAGGCGGCGAGCTTATCGGCACCTTCCTTGCGAGCCAGTTCAGCGGAGCGGCTGGCGACCAGGCGCTCGCGCACGCTGGCACGTACCTCAGCCAGCGGCAAGGTGCGCGCGGCGGTGTACTGGGTGATGCGGGCTGAAACCAACTGGTTGGGCGCGATTTCTACGGCCTCGGTGTTGCGCTTCTTCTCCACCGAATCGGCGTTGAAAATGGCGGCCAGCAGTTTGGCGTTGGCCAGTACGCCGGTGGCACCGGGTGCGGGCTTGCGCTGCAGGCCTGTAGCCGTCTTGACGTCAAGCTTGAGCTTGTCGGCAATGGGCTTGAGGCTGTCCGACTGCTCGTACACGCTGTTGGTAAAGGTTTCAGCAATCTCGGCGTACTTGCGCTGGGCTTGCTGGGTGCGCAAGTCGGCTTCCATACCTGCGCGCAGCTCCTCAAAGCTCTTTTGCTTGGGCGCCTTGACATCGGTCAGCTTGATGATGTGGTAGCCAAAATCGGACTCCACCACATCGCTGATATCGCCCTTTTTCATGGCGAACACGGCGTCTTCAAAGGGCTTGACCATGGCACCACGGCCAAAGAAATCCAGATCACCGCCCTTGGGTGCGGAGCCGGGGTCTTGCGAATTCTTGCGGGCCACATCGGCAAAACTGTCAGGCGCCTTGCGCACCTGCTCCAGCAGTGCAGTAGCGCGGTCCTTGGCCTTCTGGCGCTCTGCGGTGGGCGCGTCTTTGGGCGCATTGATCAGGATGTGACTGGCGCGGCGCTCTTCCTCGCCACTGAGACGTGCCACGTTCTGCTCGTAATAGGACTTCACATCCTGCTCATTGAGCACGATGGATTTCTTGACCGACTCCAGGTCGAGCACCACGTATTCGACATTGGCGGACTCGGGGGCCTGGAACAGCGCTGTATTGGCTTGGTAGAAGGTCTCCAGGTCCGCATCGGTCAGCGTGACCTTGGCCGCGAAATCGGCCGGCGTGAAGCGGGCGATTTGCACTTCACGGCGCTCGAAAAATGCGTTGAGGGATGCGTTAGCCGCGGCCGCTGTCGAGAAGGCCGTGCCAGTCACACCGGCTTCCACTTGGCGCACCGACAGATCCGTGCGCACACGGGCCTCAAAGCCCTCGGGCGTCAGGCCCTGGCTGGCCGCCAGCATGCGGTAACGGTCCATATCCAGGGTGCCGTCGGGTTTGCGCAGGGAAGCGATGGTGGGGTTTTGCTGCAGCTCACGTGCCAGGCGCGCGTCCGTGGTGGTGAGATGGGCATCCTGGGCGGCGGCGGCCAGTACGCGCTCGCGCACCAGGCGCTCCAACGTCACGTAGCGGGCCTGGGGCGAATCGAGCAGCTTGGCGTCCAGATTGGGCATGGAGGCGCGCAGGCGATCGACCTCGTTTTTGTGCGCAGCATCCCATTCCCCCTGGGTGATGCTGTGGCTGCCGACCTTGGCAACCGAGGCACCTTCGCCACTGATGCGGCGGTAGCCATCCACCCCCACCAGAACAAACGCCGGGATGATCAGCAAGAACATGAGGAACATCATGACCTTCGTGTGCTTGCGGACAAAATCAAACATGCGCTAACTCTCCATGAAAAAAACAAAAAAGGCGAACAACAATGTTCGCCTTTGCTTGGGATGGGTGGTGGGTGATGACGGGCTCGAACCGCCGACATTCTGCGTGTAAGGCAGACGCTCTACCAACTGAGCTAATCACCCAAACCGAAACCGAATTTTAGTTCAGGGCATCTTTCAATGCTTTGCCTGGACGGAACTTTGGAACTTTGGCTGCCTTGATTTTAATCGCAGCGCCGGTACGGGGATTACGACCCGTGCGAGCAGCACGTTTGCCCACCGCAAAAGTACCAAAACCCACCAGAGAAACGGAGCCACCTTTTTTCAGCGTGGTTTTCACGGCACCAATGGTGGACTCCAGCGCACGTGTGGCAGCCGCCTTGGAGATGTCGGCGTGTTTTGCAATGTGCTCAATCAGTTCAGTTTTATTCACAAAGACCCCTTGTATGCAAGCAGTGTTAAACGATTTGTCTCTCGAAATTTTTCTAATTAGCAGTCCGCAACCGCTGTTTTCCATTAAAGCCACGGGGCATTCCCGTGTCAATACGTCGTGCAGCATTACGACAGTGCGGACGCGAATTCTAGTCGCATTTGGGAAGCAAATTTTCCGCGGAACCCAAGAATTTTTATGCTAAATGTAAGCGCGCGAAAAGTTGCAATGGGTGAGCAACACATGCACCGCTTCGGGGCAGTTTCAGCGCGTGCGTGCGCGAATTTCCGGCAGTGCTTTTTGCAGGTAATAGACCATGGACCAGACCGTCAACACGGCGGCCGCCCAGATCAGGCCGACGCCCCACTTGTGCGTATTGATCAATCCAAACAGCATGCCATCGAACAGCAAAAACGGGATGGCGACCATCTGCACCACGGTCTTGAGCTTGCCTATCATGTGCACCGCCACACTTTTAGAAGCACCGATCTGGGCCATCCATTCGCGCAGTGCCGAGATGGCGATTTCACGCCCGATGATGATCAGCGCCACAAAAACATCGGCCCGTTGCAGGTGCACCAGCACCAGCACGCAGGCACACACCAGAAACTTGTCGGCCACCGGATCGAGGAAGGCGCCGAAGGACGAGGTCTGGTTCAGCTTGCGTGCCAGATAGCCGTCCAGCCAATCGGTCAGCGCAAACACCACAAACATGATGGTGGCGATCAGGTTTTTGTCGAAGGTCGAAGCCATGGCTTCGGGCAGATAGAAGACGCCCACGATGAGGGGGATCGCGAAAATCCGCGTCCAGGTCATGAGGGTGGGTATCGTCATAAACATGCAGGGATTGTGGCATGGCTTGCACGTCGTGGGGCCACCGCCAGGCACGAAAGCCTGCAAATGAAGATCGGCCCGTGCAATGACGCAACACGCAGCGTCAATGCAGTGCCCGGTAAATTTCTTCTGCCAGATCGCGCGAGATGCCTTCCACGGTCGCCAAGTCCTCTGCACTGGCCAGCGCCACCCCACGCACACCCCCAAAGCGCTGCAGCAAACGGGCGCGCCGCTTGGGACCAATGCCCGGAATTTCTTCTAGCTTGCCGCCCCCCACACGCACCTTGGCACGCGCCGCGCGCATGCCGGTGATGGCAAAGCGGTGCGCCTCGTCGCGGATCTGCGCGACCAACATCAGCGCAGCCGAGTCGGCCCCCAGGTAGACCTTATCGCGGCCATCGGCAAACACCAGCTCCTCCAGCCCCACCTTGCGGCCCTCGCCCTTCTCCACCCCGACGATCAGCGACAGGTCCAGCCCCAGTTCGGCAAACACCTCGCGCGCCATGGAGACCTGGCCCTTGCCGCCGTCCACCAGCACCAGGTCGGGCAGACGCCCCGTGCCGCCAGGCACCTGCTTGCCATCTACCGGTGTGGTGCCGCTGTGCTTGGCTTCCTGCAAGGTCTCGGCCAGCTTGCTGTAGCGACGCGTCAGCACCTGACGCATCGCGGCATAGTCGTCGCCGGGCGTGATGCCGTCGATATTGAAGCGGCGGTACTCGGCGTTTTGCATCTTGTGGTGCTGAAACACCACGCAGGAGGCCTGTGTGGCCTCACCCGCCGTGTGTGAAATATCAAAACACTCGATGCGTAGCGCATCCAGATCTTCCGGCGCCCCCACGTCCATTTCCAACGCCTCGGCCAGCGCACGGGTGCGGGCCTGCTGCGAGCCCTCTTCGGCCAGCAAACGCGCCAATTGCAAGCCTGCATTGGTCTGGGCCATCTCCAGCCAGGCACGGCGTTGTTCGCGCGGCTGGTGCACGGCGCTGATCTTGACGCCGGTTTGCTCGGACAAGGCGGCCAACAGGCTCTTGCTCACGGGATGGCTGACCAGCAGCGTGGGGGGAATGGCGACATCTATATAGTGCTGCGCCAAAAAGGCTTCAAGCACCTGTACCTCGACAGCATCGGGCTGCACCTCAGCGGCATCTTCCTCGCTCATCGTGAACGCGTCGTCCACATGCACCGGGAAATACGGCCGGTCGCCCAGATGCCGCCCACCGCGCACCATGGCCAGGTTCACACAGGCCTTGCCGCCCTGCACCTTCACCGCCAGGATGTCCACATCGCGGTCGGCCACGTTGTCCATAGACTGCTGGTGCAACACATTGGACAGCGCCGCCACCTGGTTGCGCAGCTCGGCGGCCTGCTCAAACTCCAGCTTGTCGCTGTGCGCCATCATGCGCGCCTCCAGCTCGCGCATCACGTCCTGCGCATCACCGCGCAAAAAGCGCTCGGCATTGGCCACATCCTGCGCGTAATCCTGCGCCGAGATATGGCCCACGCAGGGTGCGGAGCAGCGTTTGATCTGGTACAGCAGGCAGGGCCGTGTGCGGTTGCTGAACACCGGGTCTTCGCAGGTGCGCAAGCGGAAGACTTTTTGCATCAGCAAAATCGCCTCCTTCACCGCCCAGGCGCTGGGGTACGGGCCGAAGTAGCGGTGCTTTTTCTCCACCGCACCGCGGTAATAGGACACGCGGGCAAACTCCGCCGCTTGCGGCGCCTTGCCTGCCTCGGGCGCAGCACCCGCCTTGGCCGGCTTGGGCACCCCGGTCATCTTCAGGTATGGGTAGCTCTTGTCGTCCCGAAACAGGATGTTGTACTTCGGGTTCTGCGTCTTGATGAGGTTGTTTTCCAGCAGCAGCGCCTCGGCCTCGGAGCGCACCACGGTAGTCTCCATGCGCACTATCTTGCTGACCATGTGGCCGATGCGCGTGCCGCCGTGGTTCTTCTGGAAATAGCTCGACACCCGCTTCTTCAAGCTGATGGCCTTGCCCACATAGAGCAGCTGATCCTGCGCGTCGAAGTAGCGGTACACGCCCGGCAGCGACGGCAAGGCCGCCACCTGGCGCAGCAGTTCGTCGCTGTGATTGGACACTGCGAGGGTGGGCGCGGATGGAACGTCGGACATGGGTGGCTATTGTGCGTCCAAGTTTTTCCGTTCCTTGCAGCGTGGACAATCGCGCTTATGCAGTGGGACATTTTTTGCAAGGTCATCGACAACTTTGGCGACATCGGCGTGTGCTGGCGCCTCAGCGCCGACTTGGCCGCACGCGGCCACCAGGTGCGGCTGTGGGTGGACGACGCCAGCGCACTGGACTGGATGGCGCCGGGTGCGCGCACGGGCGGCTGGCCGGGTGTGCGGGTGCTGGATTGGGCGCAGTCACACGACCCGGACCTATTGGCCCAGTTGCCCCCAGCCGACGTCTGGATAGAGAGCTTTGGCTGTGACATTGCTCCTGAATTCATAGCTGCTCGCGCACATTCCACGGGGGATACAGGCCAAAATTCCTTAAAAAATCCGGTCTGGATCAACCTCGAATACCTGTCGGCCGAAAGCTATGTGGAACGCAGCCATGGCCTGTCCTCCCCCCAGATGCACGGCCCGGCACAGGGCTGGGCCAAGCATTTCTTCTACCCCGGCTTCACCGGCCGCACAGGCGGGCTGCTGCGCGAGCCGGACCTGGCGCAGCGCCAGGCCGCATTCGACGCAGCCGCGTGGCTGCAGCAGCATGGCATTGCGCGCCGCCCTCAGGAGCGCCTGGTTTCCCTGTTTTGCTATGAACCCGCCGCCCTGCCCCAGCTGCTGGACCAACTCGCCGCGAACGCATGGCCCACGCGCCTGCTGGTCACGGCGGGGCGCGCCCGCGCGGCGGTGCAGGCCGCAATTGAGGATAAAAACAGGCTGCAACCCGCATGGAATGTGCGCGGGCAGCTATCTTTTTCATATCTTCCCACGCTCACCCAAACGGATTTCGACCACCTGCTGTGGGCCTGCGACCTGAATCTGGTGCGCGGTGAAGACTCGGTAGTGCGCGCCCTGTGGGCCGGCAAGCCGCTGGTCTGGCACATCTACCCGCAGGACGACGACGCCCACCATGCCAAGCTGGAGGCGTTTCTGGACATGCTGGGAGCCTGCCCTTCGCTGCGGCAGTTCCATGCGGTCTGGAATGGCGTGCAGCCCACTGCGCTGCCGCCCCCGGACTGGAGTGGCTGGGCCGGCACGGCGCAGACCGCGCGCGCGCGGCTGCTGCAGATGGACGACTTGACCAGCCAGTTGCTGCGCTTTGTCCTGAAAAAACGGTAAAATCTAGGGCTTTGCTGATCTTGCCGCGACTTTGACGGGCAAATCATGCCCCCGCCGCAGTTAGCGGCCTAACACCGCTGACAGCACTGGCTCCCAGCGACAACTGATCCTCGACATTTATGAAAATCGCACAAGAAATCCGCGCCGGCAACGTCATCATGCACGGCAAGGACCCCATGGTCGTCCTGAAGACCGAATACAGCCGCGGCGGCCGCAACTCTGCCACCGTGCGCATGAAGCTCAAGAGCCTGATCGCCAACTTCGGCACCGAAGTCGTGTTCAAGGCCGACGACAAGATGGACCAGGTCATCCTCGACAAGAAGGAATGCACCTACTCCTACTTCGCTGATCCCATGTATGTCTGCATGGACACCGAGTACAACCAGTACGAAGTCGAAGCCGAAAACATGGGCGACTCGCTGAACTACCTGGAAGACGGCATGGCCGTTGAAGTGGTGTTCTATGACGGCAAGGCCATCTCCGTCGAACTGCCCACCAGCGTCGTGCGCGAAATCACCTGGACCGAACCCGCTGTCAAGGGCGACACGTCCGGCAAGGTGCTCAAGCCCGCCAAGATCGCCACCGGCTTTGAAATCGGCGTGCCAATCTTCGTGGCCCAGGGCGACAAGGTCGAAATCGACACCCGCACTGGCGAATACCGCAAACGCGTCTAATCCGCGCGGTTCCCAAAAAAAGGCTTCTCCGGAAGCCTTTTTTGTTTCTGCGCATGCCTGTGTTTTCAGGGCGTATGTTCAAACACCTCCATTGGGACTAAGATGCGCCGGCGCGTCCATTCCAACCGGGAGAATTCCCCATGAAGCTCTACATGCATCCCGTGTCCATGGTCAGCCGCCCGGTGCGGCTGTTCATTGCGGAAAACAAGATTCCGGTGGAAGAACAGGTGGTGGACCTGATGACGGGGGAACACTACGGCACGGCCTTCACGGCCATCAACCCGAGCCGCCAGGTGCCGGTGCTGGAAGACGGCAATTTCCGCCTGACGGAATCCTCGGCAATCCTGAAATACCTGGCCGACAAGTTCAATCTGCCCGCCTATCCCAAAGACCTGCAAAAGCGCGCCCGGGTCAATGAGGTGATGGACTGGATCAACACCGGCTTCTACCGCGATTACGGTTACGGCATGGTCTACCCCCAAGTGTTCGCACACCACAAGCGCCCCAGCGACGAAGCCCAGGCCGCCACCATCGCCTGGGGCAAGGAGCGCTCGGCCAACTGGCTGGCTGTGCTGGACAAGCACTTCATTGGCAGCAACAGCTACCTGTGCGGCAACGAGATCACCATTGCCGACTATTTCGGCATCGGCATCGTCACCCTGGGCGAAGTCATCCAATGCGATTTCTCGCCCTACCCCAATGTGCAGCGATGGATGGCTGCCATGAAGAAGCTGCCCCACTGGGGCCAGGTCAACGAGGTCTTTTACGGCTTTGCGGGCTCGGTCAAAGACCAGGCATTCAGTGCCCTGTAAAAGCCGAAAGCACCCACGCGCCACCGGGAGAGAACCATGTTGAAAGGCCTGCACCACAACGCCTACCGCTGCCGCGATTCGGAAGAAACGCGCAAGTTCTACAGTGATTTTCTGGGTCTTCCGCTGGTCAACGTGTTCGAGATTTCAGAGACCAAGAGCGGCCGCGCCACCCACACCCTGCACTCCTTCTACCAAATGGACGACGGCTCCTGCCTGGCCTTTTTTGAAGCGCCCGACATGCCCTTCTCCTTCAAAATCCAGCACGACTACGACCTGCACATCGCGCTGGAAGTCTCGCAGGAAGATCTGCACCGGATGTTCGCCAAGGGCAAGGCAGCCGGCATGGAAACGCGCGGCATCTCGGACCACGGCTTCATCGACTCGATTTATTTCCGCGACCCCAATGGCTATGTGATCGAACTCACCGCCAAACGCCCCGGCCACGACGAGATACTCCGCAACGCCACCCAGGCGGCGCGCGAACGCCTCGACCAGTGGCAGCGCAGCAAGCTAGCGCCCGTTGCGGCCTGAGCAGGTAACCCCCCTTGCCACCGCCCTGACAGGTTCCGGAGGCTTCATGACCCTTCCGTACCCGGTACCCGCAAACGAGTCGCAACGAAACGAAGCGGTCAAGTCCTACCGCATCATGGACTCGCCGCCGGAAATTGCCTTCAACGAGATCGGTGAGTTGGCGGCCCAGATCTGCGGCTGCGAAGTGTCTTATGTGTCGTTCATCGAGGGCGATCGCTTTTGGTTCAAGGCCAAGTACGGCCTGGCTGCGGACTTTACCGGCTGTCCCAGAGAACTGGCCTTTTGCTCAGTGACCGTGTGTGGCTCTGAGCTCGTGATTTCCCCCAACCTTTCGGAAGACCCACGGTATCAGAACTTCCCGTTTGTATTGGGTGAGCCGCACATGCGCTTTTATTGCGCCATGCCACTCATTACGCCAGAAGGGTATGCGCTGGGGACCATTTGCGTCATGGACTTTGTGCCCAAGGAACTCAACATTGAGCAAAAAGAGGCATTGCGGCGCTTGGCGTTACAACTTGTCAGTCTGCTTGAGCACCGACGGCGAATCATCGAACTTGACGCCACCATGAAGTCGCTCGATGAAGCGCATCGAGCGCTTGCGAAGGAAAAAGCGCAAGTAGACGCGTTACTGAACCGCGTGCTCCCTGAAAGTGTTGCCGCAGAACTGCGGCAGAATGGTCAGGTCGAACCAAGGTTCTACCCGTCAACGACCATTCTCTTCGCCGACGTTGTGGGATTTACCTCGCTCACGGAGCGCACCGAACCCCGCATGCTGATCGGCATGCTCGAACGTTACTTCGGCGGCTTCGACGAAGCGATGCAAAAGCACCAGGTCGAAAAGCTCAAGACCATCGGTGATGCCTACGTTGCAGTCGCGGGCGTCCCAGCCTCCGACCCACACCACACGGTGCACGCCTGCCTGGCCGCACTTGAAATGCTGCGGGTTGGCGCACAGATTCGCGCCGAACGAGAGCGCTTCCGACTTCCCTTTTTCGAATTTCGTATCGGGCTGCACACTGGCGGCGTCATTGCAGGCGTCGTGGGCCAACGCCGCTTCACATTCGATATCTGGGGCGATGCGGTCAACATTGCCGCGCGGGTCGAGTCCGCAGGAGCGCCTGGGCGAATCAACGTGTCAGAAGACGTGTACGGACGTACGCGCCAATACTTCGAGTTCACAGACCGAGGAGCCGTGGAAGTGAAGAATAAGGCACCGTTGAAGATGTACCTGCTCGACCGCCTTAAGCCCGAGTTCTCGCAGGACGAGGCTGGGCTGACAATGAATGAGAAGTTGCGACAGCTGCTGCGCCCTGCTGTGTAGGGACTGCCCCATACAACGCCCGCACCAGATCCGACTGCGTCAATATCCCCACCAGCCGCGAGTCGGCATCGATGATGGGAATGTGGTGATGGCCGTCTTCGCAGAACAGGGGGAGCAGCTCAGTCAGCGGCCTTTGGGCGCTGGCCACACGCACCTGGCGGGTCATGATCTGGCCGACGGCTTCGGGCTTGTCCGAGTGGGTTTTGCCGCTGCGCCGCAGAAAGTTGCGCAAGCGTTGCCCCATCGGCTCGGTAGCGCGGTGCAGCTCGACATGGCGCATGAAGTCGGCCACCGTGACGATGCCCACGATGCGCTGCACCCGGTCCACCACCGGCAGGGCCTTGATGCGACGGCTGTGGATCAGGTCCCAGGCCTCCTGCAGAGACGTTCCAAACTGCACGGCCACCGGACTGGGCGACATCACATCGGCGCACACCAGACTGCCAAGCGTGCGGCGGTAGGCCGCCATCTCGGCCTGCTGCAGCAGCCCCTGCAAATCGTCGCGGCTCACGTCCAGAATCTGGTTGTACTGCGCCAGCGCGACATCCAGATCGGCTTCGGTGAAATGCGTCGTGCGGGTGTCGGTGGCATGGCCGGGTGACCGGATTTGCACATGGGGGTAAGGCCGCCCACTCAGGCTGTTGTAGACCACCCCCACTGCCACCATCAGCACGGCATTCACGGCCAGCGGTGCCCACATCCACTCTACCCCTACCCAGTGGCTAAGTACGGCCGTCAGAGCCATGGCCCCACCCGGCGGATGCAGGCAACGCAGCCACAGCATCACCAGCATGGCCAGCGGCAAGGCCACCGTGGCGGCCAACACCGGGTCCGCGATGGAACGCGCACACACCACCCCCACCAGGGCCGAGAGCCCATTCCCGCCCAACACCGCCCAGGGCTGCGCCAAAGGGCTGGCCGGCACGCCAAAGACCAGCACGGCACTGGCGCCCATGGAACCGAGGAGCCATACCCGCCCAGCCACCGCACCACCCAGCAGCCAATGGCTGACCAACGCCGTCACCCCGATACCCAGCGCCACACCGAACAGGGACCGCCAGCGCTCCCTGGCATCAATGCTCAGCGGTGCTGGCCAGAAAGCACGCAGCCACTGCGCCAATCGGTCGCGGGTTGACGTGGGTGTGGCCACAACAGGCGCGGCGACGGTGGGTTCAGTGGGCATCGGGTGCAATGGCGAACAGTGGGTTGCAAATTATCGGGGAGCGGTGCAATTGCGCCGCAATTGCACGGATTGCCTGCTGCACAGACCACGCAAATAGGGCCACAATGCGCCCATGGAAAACACCCAAAACCTCGACGTCAGCCGCCTGGCCAATGCCTGGGCCGATCTGCAATCCCACGCCGAGAAAGGCAATCTGCTGCAGGCCGATGCCTACCGCCTGGCCTTTGCAGACCCCGAATTTTTGTTACGCCGTGAAACCCGTGGCATCCGGTTCCAACTGGAAATGCTCAAGCCAGACATTGACCAGGCAGAGCAAGGGATAGAAAACACGGTGGTGGTGTTTGGCAGTGCACGTTTCCCATCCCCCGAAACAGCCAAGCTGGCGCTGCGCACCGCCCAGAGCAGCGGCGACGTGCAGCAGATTGCCGACGCCCAACGCCAGATGCGCAACTCGGCCTACTACGAACAGGCCCGCATGTTTGCGCGCTTGGTAGCCGGCTACAGCGCACGCCGGCCACTGAAGGAGCGAGTTTTCATTTGCACCGGCGGCGGCCCTGGCATCATGGAGGCGGCCAACCGCGGCGCATTTGAAATGGGCGCGCCCACACCGGGACTCAACATCGCACTGCCCCATGAGCAAAAGGCCAATCCCTACGTTACACCGTCGCTGAGCTTCAAATTCCACTACTTCGCCTTGCGCAAGATGCATTTCATGATGCGGGCCAAGGCGTTGGTGGCTTTTCCCGGTGGCTTTGGCACGCTGGATGAGCTGTTTGAAGTCATCACGCTGGTGCAGACGCAGAAGGCCAAGCCCGTGCCCATCGTGCTGTTTGGTTCGGACTACTGGAAGCGGCTGGTCAACTTCGATGTGCTGGTAGAAGAAGGCGCGATCTCGCCCGAGGACTTGTCGCTGTTCAAATACTCGGACGACCCGCAAGAGGCCTGGGACATCATCCGCGCCTTCTACAACCTGTAATTCAGTGCGTCTTGATCGTGCGCAGCTTGCGTGCGCTGTGTGCACCCGCGCCCACCAGGGCCCCCATGGTCCAAAACACCGCTGACACGCCTACCAGCGCGCCGGCCGAGCCGAACAGCATGGGCATGAAGACGCTGGAGAGGTTCAGCGTCATCAACCGCAGCGCGATGGCCTGGCCATGCAGATGGTGCGGCGTGATCTGGTGCAGCGTGCTCATGGCCATGGGCTGCACGGTGCCCAGTGCCACCCCAAGCAACACCGAGCACAAACCCATGGTCCAGGGCGACTGCATCAACGGATAGACGGCGAAGATGGCCGCTGTGGCCAGCATGGCCGCCATGATGACGGCCCACTCGCGCAGTTGCGCCGCCAGCGAAGGCAACACCACGCGAATGCCTACGGCCGCCACCGCAAAAGCCCCCAGGATGGCGCCGATGACCGACGCCCCCAGCCCGCGCTCATGGCCCAACACCGGCACCACCAGGGTGTGCACGTCCCAGCAGCTGGAAAGCAACCAGTTGACCCAGAGCAGGCGGCGCATTTGCGGCGCGCGCAGGATTTCCAACAGATGATCCCGGGTGCTGCCATGGGTGGGTGCGGTAGCCGGCAAATCCTGGGCGTGGCGTATCCAGCCCCAGGTGCACAAGGGCAGCAGCGCGCACAACAACAGCGCCGCGCGAAAACCCCATTCGTCGCCGGCCGAGCCCCCAAACGGGGCGCTCGCGTAGTCGATCAGCAGCCCGGCCACCACGGGGCCGAGAAAGTTGGACACGGCAGGCCCGATGGACAACAGGCTGAAGGCGCGCTTGAGTTCGGTGGTGTTGCTGGCCATGCGGCCCACATGGCGCTGCAGCACGATGATGCTCACTCCTGTGGCCCCACCCAGGCACAGTGCAGCCAGGCACAGTGTTGCCATGTGCGGCCACAGCACCGGCAGCAGCCCGCCCGTGCAGGCCACAGCCACGGCCATGCCAATCGGGCGGCGTAGGCCGTGGCGGTCGGCGTAGCGGCCCGTGGGTATGGCCATGAACACCTGGGTCAGTGAAAACAGCGCCAGCAGCGCGCCGACGGCCAGCGCGCTTTGGCCATGGCGCAACGCGTACAGCGGCGCTGTCAGCCGCAACGCGGCCATGGCGGCGTGCAGACAAATGTGGCCCAGAATGAGCCGGGCCAGTGGCCAGAAGCCCTGTTGCCCCTCGGGCATGGATGGGTGCGCAGACGATGTCGTTGTGTTCATGCCGTGCCGTCCAGCTCACGGTCCACGGCAATCAGGGCACTGGCCTGGGCTTCGCCCAGGGCTTCCACCCCCCGCAGTGCACGGCCCATGGCGCGGCTGCGCGTTTCGGCGCTGTCCAGGGTGTTGAGCACGGTCTGGGTGTGCGAGCGGACCTTGGCCAGCACATCACCAAACTTGCCGAACTCGGTCTTGACAGCGCCCAGCACCTGCCAGACCTCGCTGGAGCGCTTCTCCAGCGCCAGCGTACGAAAACCCATTTGCAGCGAACTCAGCATGGCCAGCAGCGTGGTCGGCCCGGCCAGCGTGACACGGTGTTCGCGTTGCAGACCTTCCATCAAACCGGGGCGGCGCAGCACCTCGGCATAAAGGCCTTCCGTGGGCAAGAAGAGGATGGCGAAGTCGGTCGTGTGCGGCGGCTCCACATACTTCTCGGCGATGGATTTGGCCTCCAACCGGATGCGCGCCTCCAGCGCCTTGGCGGCAACCTCGGCGCCCAGCACATCGGCACGGCCTTGGGCATCGAGCAGGCGCTCGTAGTCTTCGTTGGGGAACTTGGCGTCTATCGGCAGCCACAACGGCTCGCCGTTGTCGGACTTTCCCGGCAGCTTGATCGCAAAGTCCACCACGTTCTTGCTGCCCGGACGTGTGGCCACCTGCGTAGCGTACTGGTCGGGCACGAACACCTGCTCCAGCAGGCTGGCCAATTGCGCCTCGCCAAACATGCCGCGGGTCTTGACGTTGGTGAGTAGGTGCTTGAGGTCACCCACGCCCTGCGCCAGCGTCTGCATCTCGCCCAGGCCCTTGTGCACCTGCTCCAGCCGCTCGGCCACCTGCTTGAAGCTTTCACCCAGACGGGCCTGCAGAGTGGATTGCAATTTCTCGTCCACAGTGGCGCGCATCTCGTCGAGCTTGGCAGCATTGGACGTCTGCAGCTGTGCCAATTGCGCCTCCAGCGTCTGGCGCACCTCGGCCAGGCGCCGGGCGTTGGATTCGCTGAGTGCATTCAATTGATTGGCCAGCGTATCGGACAGGCTTTTTTGCAAGAGCGTGAGCTGCTGGCCGAAGGCATCGATTTGCGTGTTTTGTGTGCGCGTGGCCTCGGCGCCCTGCTGGGTGAGTGTCTGCTGAAAGGTGGCCAGGTTTTGCGTGGCCTCCTGCCGCGCACCGCGAGAGGACTCGGTAATTTCGCGGCGCAACTCACGCTCCAACCGCTCCGTGCCGGCCTGCACCACAGCGCGCAGTTCCTGCTGCGCGGCAGCCCCGGCATCCGTAGTGCCACTCTTACGCAGCAACAGCGCCAGCACTGCGGCGTTCACCAGGGTCAGGGCCAACACGGCCCATAGAAGCAAATCAGGCATCGTCTTCGTCCGTCGCAATGTCGCCTACAACGGCTTCGGGGTTCAGGGGCGTCAAGGCCTTGCCGTGCAGCAAATAGCCAATCAGGTTATCGGCCGCCAGCGTGGCCATGGCGCGGCGGGTGCCTTCCGTGGCGCTGGCAATGTGCGGGGTCAGCACCACATTGGGCACCGTCAGCAAATCCGAGTGGACCGCCGGTTCGCCTTCAAACACATCCAGCCCCGCCGCAGCAATGCGTTTGTCGCGCAGTGCGGCGGCAAGCGCTGCGTCGTCCACGATGCCACCGCGTGCAATGTTGACGAGGGTCGCGGTGGGCTTCATCAGCGCCAGCTCCGCCGCACCAATGGTGTGGTGCGAGGCGGCGGAATAGGGCAGTACCAGCACCACATGGTCGGCGGTGCGCAAGAGTTCTTCCTTGCTGACGTAGTGCGCGCGGCATTCGGCCTCGGTCGCGGCGTCCAGCCGGCTGCGGTTGTGATAAATCACCTGCATGCCAAAGCCCAACGCGCCACGCCGGGCGATGCCCTGCCCTATGCGCCCCATGCCCAGAATGCCCAGGGTGCTGCCGTGCACCTCGGTACCGGCAAGCAGGTTGTAGCTCCAGCGCGTCCATTTGCCTGCGCGCAGGTAGTGCTCGGCTTCGGTGACGCGCCGCGCCGTCGCCATCAGCAGGGCAAAGCCAAAGTCGGCCGTGGTCTCCGTCAGCACATCGGGCGCATTGGTGCCCAGCACGCCCGCCGCCGTCATGGCATCCAGATCAAAGTTGTTGTAGCCCACGGCCATGTTGGCGCATATCTTCAAGTCGGGGCAGGCTGCGAGCAGTGCCGCATGGATGCGGTCGCTGCCGGTGGTGAGCACACCCTGCTGTCCTTGTGCCATGGCGGTCAGTTGCTCGGAGGACCACACTTCATCGCTCTGGTTGGAGCGCACCTCGAAGTGGGTCTGCAGCCGGGCCAGGACTTCCGGAAAGATGGCACGGGCGACAAGCACGCGCGGTTTGGCAGGATGAGAAGGCATACAGCGTGTGACTTTCAGGTGGAGGGCTGTGCAATGTCAAACACCTGGCGCAGATAGGCCAGGTATTTTTCGTCTTCGCACATGTTCTTGGAGGGGGTGTCCGACAGCTTGGCGACCGGCTGGCCATTGCAGCGCACCATCTTGATGACAATCTGCAGCGGCTCATAGCCCAGGTCATTGGTGAGGTTGGTACCAATGCCAAACGCCAACTGGCAGCGCCCGCGGAATTGCTGGTACAGCGCGATGGTGCGCGGCACGGTCAGGCCGTCACTGAAGATCAGCGTCTTGGTGCGCGGGTCGACACGATTGCGCGCATAGTGACTCAACATGCGCTCACCCCAATCGAACGGGTCGCCGCTGTCGTGGCGGGCGCCATCAAACAGTTTGCAGAAGTACATGTCGAAGTCGCGCAGGAAAGCGCTCATGCCGTACACATCACTGAGCGCAATGCCCAAGTCACCACGGTATTCACGTGCCCAGGATTCGAAGGCAAATATCTGGCTGTCGCGCAACCGGGGCCCCAGGGCCTGCGAAGCCTGCAGGTATTCGTGCGCCATGGTGCCCAAGGGAATCAGTCCCAGCTTCATGGCAAACAGCACATTGCTGGTGCCAGCCAGTTGCCCCGGTACAGCGCGCGGCTGCCCCGGGCTTTGCACCGTGCCCAGGCGTGCGGCGAGCACGCGCAGCACCTCTTCGTGCCAGGCTCGCGAGAAGCGCCGGCGGGTGCCGTAGTCAGCAATCTTGAGGTCTCCCAGGCCCTCGGCGCGCAACTGGCCTATCTTGGTATCCAGGCGTTTGCGCCCCTCGACAACGTCGGGCACCCTCTGGGTGTTGCGGAAATACACCTCGTTGACGATGGCCAGCACCGGGATTTCGAACAGGATGGTGTGCAGCCACGGGCCGATGATGGCAATGTCGATGTCGCCATTGGCCAGTGGCGTGACGGTGATGTACTTCTCATTGAGCCGGAACAGGCCCAGGAAATCCACAAAATCGCTCTTGATGAAGCGCATGGAACGCAGGTAGGCCAGCTCACTGTCCTGAAACTGCAGGCTGCACAAGGCGCGAATTTCTTCCCGGATTTCCGGCACATGCGTGGCCAGATTGGTGCCCGGGTTGCGGCATTTAAAGCGGTACTCCACCTGCGCCCCAGGGAACTGGTGCAACACCACCTGCATCATGGTGAACTTGTACAGGTCGGTATCCAACAGGCTGGGGATGATCATGGGCGAAGGGGGTTGGGCAGGCGGCACTGCTGCCAGTGTAATAAGCCCCTACGTGGCAATGGGTCACGCCCCATCAGCAACACCACGTCCCGCAGGGAAATTTGTGACAAAAACAGGCTGTAGCGCTCGTATTTCTTGCGCAAGCAGCTATCAAATATATAGCAATCAACAGCCTCTCACTTTATTCAAGCCAGGTCGTGAAGTCCTGCACCGGCACCCGTGGCGTGTGGAAGGTGTTGACAATGGCGCTTTCGTCCGCGTAGCCCAGTGCCATGCCGCACACCAGCATTTCGTCGGGACCGGCGCCGATGTGCGGCAGGATGATCTTGGCAAACCCGTTCCAGGCCGCCTGGGGGCAGGTGTGCAGCCCCCGCCCGCGTGCCGCCACCATGATGTTCTGCAAAAACGCCCCGTAGTCCACCAGCGAGCCGCGCCCCAGAACCCGGTCCACGGTGAACATCAAGCCCACCGGGGCATCAAAGAAACGGTAGTTACGCTGGTGCTGGGCATGCATCTTGTCCTTGTCGCCCTTGCCGATGCCCAGCAGGCCATACAGGCCCCAACCGTTCTCGCGGCGGCGGTCGATATAGGGGCTGACCCATTTCTGCGGGTAGTAGTCGTACTCTTCAACATACTCGGCCGCCAGGCCTGGGTCTGCGCGCAGGGCGTCGTGCGCGGTGCACACCTTGTCCACCAGCACGTTGCGGCTGCTGCCCTGCAGCACATACACCTTCCAGGGTTGGCAATTGGTGCCTGAGGGCGCACGGCTGGCCACCGCCAGCATTGCTTCGATATCGCTACGGGCCACCGTCTGATCGGTAAAAGCCCGCACCGACATGCGCGAACCGATGGCCGCGTCCACCACAGAAGAATTCATACCAGCGTCTCCAGAACGGATTTCAATTTGTCGGGCAGGGGGACGGGGCGCCGCGTGGTTTTATCCACATAGACATGCACAAAATGGCCTTTGGCGGCGGTCATCTCACCTTCGCCGAAGATTCCCACTTCATAGCGCACGCTACTGCTGCCGATGCGGGCCACCCGGATGCCTGCTTCTATGGTCTGCGGAAAGGCCAGTGAAGCAAAGTAGTTGCCCTGCGTTTCTATCACCAGACCTATGGCATCGCTGTGGTGGATATCCAGTGCCCCCTGCTCTATCAGGTAGGCATTGACGGCCGTGTCAAACCAGCTGTAGTACACGACGTTATTGACGTGCCCATAGGCATCGTTGTCCATCCAGCGGGTCGCAATGGAACGAAAAACCCGGTAGGCGCTGCGCGACTCCGGGCTGGGTTTGGAAGGTGAAGAGGATTCCTGCATGACCTGATTCTGCCAGCCCTGATGCACCCCACCCAAGAATGACACGGTGATGAAAAAAGGGGCAAATTAGAAAATCGCAACTAATTTGCTGCACCGCAACAAAAATAGCTTGCATTGCACTGCAGCATCCCTATAATTCGATCCATGCTGCACTGCAACATAAAAGGTCGGGGGACCCAGTTACGGCGCAGACATTGACTCCCAACCCTCATTTTTGGAGATTTCATATGTTGACCGTAGAACAAGTAGTTGCAGCCCAGAAAGCCAATGTCGAAACCCTGTTTGGCCTGACCAGCAAGGCTTTCGAAAGCGTGGAAAAGATTGTTGAACTCAATCTGACTGCATCCAAAGCTGCCCTGTCGGAAGCCAACGCACACACCCAGTCCCTGCTGAGCGTCAAGGATGCCCAGGAACTGCTGGCCCTGCAATCCGGCCTGCTGCAGCCCCTGACCGAAAAGACCGCTGCCTACAGCCGGCACCTGTACGACATCGCCACCAGCGCTAGCGCCGATTTCACCAAGACCTTTGAAAGCCAGGCGGCCGATGCCCAGAAGAAATTCATGGGCTTGGTTGACAGCGCTGCCAAAAACGCACCTGCCGGTTCCGAAGCCGCCGTGGCCGTGATGAAGAGCGCCGTGGCCGCTGCCAACAATGCGCTGGAATCCGTGCAAAAGGCTGTGAAACAGGCGACTGAAGTGGCAGAAGCCAACTTCAATGCCGTGGCTACCACGGCAACCAACGTCACCAAGCAAGCCAGCAAAAAGCGCTAATGAATGCATCGGTTGTGAAATAAGTCACTTTTTTGAGCGACTACTCTAGCAACCAAGGGAAAACCCTGAGATAATTCAATTTATGCAGAAACAGACATAGTTTGTTTCTACCGGTTGTCTCCTCGGGTCCTTTCGAAACCTTCAGGTTCAGGGATCCCTTCAAGGCCTCGTTGCAAAACGAGGCCTTTTTTTTGCGCCCATAATCGGCGCAATCAATGCGTTTTGGCTTCAATTGCCGCGCGCAACTGGGGTAATGCCTGCAGCATGGCCTGCCGCCCTGCTTCTATCGAGCGCTTGCGGGCACCGAAATCCGAACTCGACACCCCTGTCAGCGTGGGCCGCACCACCACATCGGCGTCCTTGAGTTCTAGGCTGTTGATGCTCTTGCCCATGATGGAAAACGTCTGCAACAGGATTTCCAGGGTTCCACCAGCCACATTCCCTTCCGGCGGGCTGGAAATATCCACAGCAATGACCAACTCGGCCCCCATCTTGCGGGCCGCTCGCACCGGCACCGGTGAAACCAGTCCGCCATCCACATACTCCCGCCCCGATATCTTGACCGGCTGAAATACCGCAGGCACGGCACTGGATGCGCGCACGGCGGTACCGGTATCTCCACGCTGGAACAGCATATCACGCCCGCTGTTGAGATCTGTCGCCACGATGCCCAGAGGCAGTGGCATGTCTTCAATGGTGCGATGCCCCACTTGGGTGTTGACGTAACGCGCCAAAGCCTCGCCCCGCAACATGCCGCGGCTGAACAAGGGCAGCGTCCAGTCGGCAATAGCCGCCTCTTCCATGGTCTCCGCCACTTGCTGCAACTGGGCACCGTTTTTCCCGCTGGCGTAGATAGCAGCCACCAAACTGCCAGCCGACGTTCCTGCCACCAGTGTCGGACGGATGCCCGCCTCTTCCAAGACTTGTATGACCCCTACATGGGCAAACCCCCGGGCTGCCCCGCCCCCCAATGCCAATCCGATGCGGGGTGGAATACGCGGTACCGGCGATGTGATAACCGCCGGCTCTACCGGCACTTGCACACTGGTTGGCACCGTGGTGCAGCCGGCAAGTACCAGAATGCACAAGCACAACACAATGGACTTCATAAAATTTCAAACCTGACGTGATGGAAAAAGAGCTGCAAGCTTAACGGCAAGAACCGGGATACGGGCGCATGGCATGTTGTCTGGGCTAAGCTGCGTATCTTTCTAGGAGACACCAACATGAAGATTCTTGGATTCGCGGCCTTGTTCTTTTTGGCGATCGCCGTGGTCGTGCTCATAGCTGGACAACTGGGAGTGCTCAGCGGACGGGCCCCGCAAGACTTGGGTGTCCATGAAGGCCGACTGAAACCGCCCTCACTGACGCCCAACAGCGTGAGCAGCCAAGCCGATCTGTATCCGAATCATCCCCAGAAAGATTACGCCCGCGTTGCACCGTTCCAGTTCAGCGGCGATGGAGAGAAAGCGATGGAGAAAATCGCCGGCATTTTGAAGGCATCGGACCGTACGGTCATCGTGACCCAGGAGCCGGGTTACATCTATGCCCAATGCACCACCGCCATGCTGAAATTCACCGATGATCTGGAATTCTGGCTGGACAAGCAATCGGGGGTGATCCAGGTGCGCTCATCCAGCCGTCTGGGCAGAAAAGACTTCCACGTCAACCGGGAGCGTGTAGAAAGTATTCGGGCCCAGTTCATGCAGAACTGAGCCCGAACAAACCTCTCAATGTTCCGCTGGAATTAGCCCGCCGTGGCCTCCTCCGGCTTGGACTTGCCTTCCTTCTTGGACAGCGGCTGGATATCCAGCAGGACTTCCGTCTTGCTTTCGTCCTTGTCATCCAGATCGACCGTCAGGCGACCACCGTCCGCCAGGCGGCCGAACAGCAGCTCGTCGGCCAAGGCGCGGCGAATGGTGTCCTGAATCAGACGCTGCATAGGACGTGCACCCATCAGAGGGTCGAAACCCTTCTTGGCCAGGTGCTTGCGCAGTTTGTCGGTAAAGGTCACATCCACCTTCTTGTCGGCCAACTGGGTTTCCAATTGCAACAGGAACTTGTCGACCACGCGCAGGATGACGTTTTCGTCCAGCGACTTGAAGCTGACGATGGCGTCCAACCGGTTGCGGAACTCGGGCGTAAACATACGTTTGATATCTGCAGCCTCGTCGCCCGCTTCGCGTGGATTGGTGAAACCGATGCTGGCCTTGTTCATTGTCTCGGCACCGGCGTTGGTGGTCATGACAATGATCACATTGCGGAAATCCGCTTTGCGCCCATTGTTGTCCGTCAACGTACCGTGATCCATGACCTGCAGCAGCACATTGAAGATGGCCGGGTGTGCCTTCTCGATTTCGTCGAGCAGCAGCACGCAATGCGGCTTCTTGGTGATGGCTTCGGTCAGCAGACCACCTTGGTCAAAGCCCACGTAGCCGGGAGGCGCACCGATAAGGCGACTCACCGCATGCTGCTCCATGTATTCGCTCATGTCGAAGCGAATCAGATCGATCCCCATGATGTAGGCCAGTTGCTTGGCCGCTTCGGTCTTGCCTACACCGGTTGGACCACTGAACAGGAACGAACCAATCGGCTTGTCACCCTTGCCGATGCCTGAGCGCGCCATTTTGACGGCAGAGGACAGCACATCCAAGGCCTTGTCTTGACCAAACACCACGTTGCGCAGATCACGTTCCAACGTCTTGAGCTTGCCGCGGTCATCGTTAGACACATTGGCTGCAGGAATACGGGCGATCTTGGCCACGATCTCTTCGACCTCAGCCTTGCTGATGGTTTTCTTGCGCTTGCTCGCTGGCAAGATGCGCTGGGCCGCACCGGCCTCGTCAATCACGTCAATCGCCTTGTCGGGCAAGTGCCGGTCATTGATGTACTTGGCGCTCAACTCAGCAGCGGCCTGCAAAGCGGCCACGGCGTACTTGACGTTGTGGTGCTCTTCAAAGCGCGACTTGAGCCCCTTGAGAATTTCCACGGTCTGGTCAATCGTGGGCTCGACCACATCCACTTTCTGGAAGCGACGCGACAGTGCCGCATCCTTTTCGAAGATGCCGCGGTACTCGGTAAACGTGGTGGCGCCAATGCATTTGAGCTGACCTGAACTCAGGCCCGGCTTCAGCAGATTGGATGCATCCAGCGTGCCGCCCGAAGCAGCACCCGCACCGATCAGCGTGTGGATTTCATCGATGAACAGCACGGCATTGGGCTTGTCCTTCAAAGCCTTCAACACGCCCTTGAGACGTTGCTCAAAATCGCCACGGTATTTGGTGCCGGCCAGCAAGGCGCCCATATCCAGCGAATACACCACGGACTCGGCCAGGATTTCCGGCACATCGCTCTGGGTGATGCGCCAGGCCAGGCCCTCGGCAATCGCCGTCTTGCCTACACCGGCCTCACCCACCAGCAAAGGATTGTTCTTGCGGCGGCGGCACAAAATCTGGATGACACGCTCGACCTCGTACTCGCGACCAATCAACGGATCAATCTTGCCGTCCTTGGCGAGCTGGTTGAGGTTGATGGTGTACTGCTCCAGCGGGGAAGCCTTTTCATTCTTCTCGCTGCTGCCCTCTTCGGTTTCCGATTGGCTCTCGCTTGACTTACTGCTCTCCGGCGGATCGCTCTTCTTGATGCCGTGGGCAATGAAATTCACCACATCCAGACGGGTCACGCCCTGCTGGTGCAGGTAATAGACGGCGTGGGAATCCTTCTCGCCAAAAATGGCGACCAGCACATTGGCGCCAGTGACTTCCTTCTTGCCACTGCCGGTGGACTGCACATGCATGATGGCACGCTGGATCACACGCTGGAAACCCAGCGTGGGTTGCGTGTCCACATCGTCAGTGCCTGCCACCTGTGGCGTGTTGTCTTTGATGAAGTTCGATAGCGATTTGCGCAGATCGTCGATATTGGCGGAGCAGGCGCGCAGCACTTCCGCAGCACTGGGGTTATCGAGCAAAGCGAGCAGCAAATGCTCCACGGTAATGAACTCGTGGCGCTGCTGGCGCGCTTCGACAAACGCCATGTGCAAGCTGACTTCCAGTTCTTGGGCAATCATGTGAAATCCTTCTCTGCCTTGCGTTGATGAATTGACTGTAAACCGTTTTCCGGGCGCGTAGCGCAATCTTTGAAAATTGCCCTAAACACCCGCGGGTTCCATGACGCATTTGAGTGGGTGGCCGGCCTTGTGTGCGGCCTCCAGCACCTGATCCACCTTGGTCGCGGCAATGTCTTTGGGATAAACCCCGCACACACCCCTGCCGTCCAAATGAATCTTCAGCATGATCTGCGTGGCAGACTCCAAATCCTTGCCAAAAAACTCCTGAATGACGACCACCACAAATTCCATGGGGGTGTAGTCATCGTTGAGCATCAGCACCTGGTACAACTGTGGCGGCCCCACACGCTGGGTGCGCCGCTCAAGCACCACGGCATCGCCTTCGTCCGCTTGCGGCGGACGCACGGGCGTTTCGGGTGGTTTGACTGGGTTATTCGTTGCCATGCGATTGATTCTATCGGTCGCCCAAACTTACTGCATCACGCTACGGAGTTGGTGCCATATTGGCCACATTCAAGCGCCTCTGGCAAGAAAAAAAACCGCCATGGGAGCACCCCAAGGCGGTTTCGGCAAACCGACCAGCAAACTGGCAGCAAGGCCAGGCAGCACGCAGTATTTACATGTTGTCTATCATGACCTGGCCAAAGCCAGAACAGCTGACCTGGGTGGCACCCTCCATCAGACGGGCAAAGTCGTAGGTAACTTTCTTGCTCAGAATGGACTTTTCCATGGACTTGATGATCAGGTCTGCAGCCTCGACCCAGCCCATGTGGCGCAGCATCATTTCAGCCGACAGGATTTCGGAGCCCGGGTTGACGTAGTCCTTGCCAGCGTACTTGGGTGCGGTGCCGTGGGTGGCCTCAAAGCACGCCACGGAATCCGACAGGTTGGCACCCGGAGCGATGCCAATGCCGCCCACCTGCGCCGCCAACGCGTCCGAAATATAGTCGCCATTGAGGTTGAGGGTGGCAATCACGCTGTACTCGGCGGGACGCAACAGGATTTGCTGCAGGAAAGCGTCGGCAATCACATCCTTGACGATGATTTCCTTGCCGGTCTTGGGGTTCTTGAACCTCATCCAGGGGCCACCGTCCATCAACTCAGCACCAAACTCGCGTTGCGCCAGGGCATAGCCCCAGTCACGGAAGCCACCTTCGGTGAACTTCATGATGTTGCCCTTGTGCACCAGGGTCACGCTGGGCTTGTTATTGTCAATGGCGTACTGGACGGCTTTGCGCACCAGACGCTCGGTCCCTTCGCGCGATACCGGTTTGATGCCAATGCCAGAGGTTTCGGGGAAGCGAATTTTTCTGACGCCCATTTCATCGATCAGGAATTTGATCAACTTCTTGGCCTTGTCGGATTCGGCTTCGTATTCGATACCGGCATAAATGTCTTCCGAGTTCTCGCGGAAGATCACCATATTGGTCTTGTGCGGCTCTTTGACTGGGGAGGGCACGCCGGCAAAATACTGCACCGGGCGCAGGCAGACATACAGGTCCAGTTCCTGGCGCAGCGCCACATTGAGCGACCGGATACCGCCACCCACGGGGGTGGTCAGTGGGCCCTTGATGGACACTACATACTCGCGCAGTGCAGCCAAGGTTTCTTCGGGCAGCCAGACGTCGGGGCCATACACGTTGGTGGATTTTTCGCCAGCGTAGACCTCCATCCAGTGGATCTTTTTCTTGCCGCCATAGGCCTTTTCCACCGCAGCGTCCACCACCTTCAACATCACCGGCGTAATGTCCAGGCCGGTACCGTCACCCTCAATGAAAGGCACGATGGGCTGATCGGGAACGTTCAGCGACATGTCTTTATTGACGGTGATTTTCTGGCCTTGGGCTGGAATCTTGATGTGTTGGTACATGGAAAAAAAGGTCCCGTGGATTTGGCAAACCGGAGCCACCTCTGGGGAGCGGCGAGTCCGACTGTGGATTTAATTCTATTCCCAAAAATTTCGCCGTTGCGGTCAACCACCTGGCCCCAGCCCCCGTTATGGAGATGTCTTCTGAATCCGGAAGCACGGGTGTCTGAAACAACTTCTTTTAAGGAAATTTATATGAACAAACTTCTCGCTGTCCTGGTTGCTGGTCTTGTTTCCTTTGGCGCCTTTGCCCAAACGGCTGCGGCACCTGCTGCTGCCAAGCCCGCTGCGCCTGCCGCAGCAGCAACTCCGGCACCCGCTGCAGCTGCAACGCCCGCCAAGCCCGACACCAAAGCCGCCATGGCTGACGCCAAAGCCGAAAAGGCAGCCGCTGCCAAGAAGCTGAAAGAAGAAAAAGCCGCTGCCCGCAAAGCCAAAGCAGACGCCCGCAAGGCCAAGGCGGCTGCCAAGAAAGACGAAGCCAAGAAGTAATTCTTGAACCGTTTGTAAAGAATGCCCGCTGATGCGGGCATTTTTCTTGGTTGCGCCACAATCACGCCATGAAAATTACCGCCTCCACCCTGATCGCCTCTGCAGCGCTCCTGTGTGCCACCGCCTTCGCACAGCAAGCACCGCAAACCAATCTGCAACGCATTACGCTAAGCAGCGGTATCTACCAGATCGACACCCAGCTCGCGTTAACACCGGAGCAACACGAGATTGGTCTGATGTTCCGCAAGGAAATGCCACCGCAAGAAGGCATGCTGTTTGTGTTCCCCCGCCCCAGCAAGCAGTGTTTCTGGATGAAAAATACCATCCTGCCCCTGACCGTAGCATTCATCTCGGACGACGGCACAATTGCGAATCTGGAAGACATGAAACCACAAACCACCGACTCCCACTGCTCGATCAAACCGGTGCGTTTTGTGCTGGAGATGAACCAGGGCTGGTTTGCCAAAAAAGGCATCAAGGCGGGCAGCAAACTCGCTGGCACGCCGTTCAAATAGACAAACAACAAAGGCGACCCAGACCACTACCTGGATCGCCTTTCAGCCTTGCAACGCAGGCCCTTGGCCTGCGAAACCGTTAAGCCTTTACCGACGCAAGTGCCTTGTTCAGCGTAGCGCTGGGGCGCATCACGGCATCCAGCTTGGCGAGGTCAGGCTGGTAGTAGCCACCGATATCCACCGCATGGCCCTGCACGGCCGACAGCTCGGCCACGATGGTTTGCTCGTTGTCGGTCAACTGCTTGGCCAAGGGCGCAAACTGGGTGGCCAGCGCCTTGTCCTGCGTTTGCGCGGCCAGTTCCTGGGCCCAGTACATGGCCAGGTAGAACTGGCTGCCGCGGTTGTCGAGCTGGCCGGTCTTGGGGCTGGGGTTCTTGTTGTTGTCCAGCAGCTTGCCGGTAGCGGCGTCCAACGTCTGGGCCAGGACCTTGGCCTTCTCGTTGCCCGTCTTGAGACCCAAGTCTTCCAGGCTCACGGCCAGTGCCAGGAACTCGCCCAGCGAATCCCAGCGCAGGTGGTTTTCTTCCACCAATTGCTGCACGTGCTTGGGCGCGGAGCCGCCAGCGCCGGTTTCGTACATGCCACCACCCGCCATCAGCGGAACGATGGATAGCATCTTGGCGCTGGTGCCCAGTTCCATGATGGGGAATAGGTCGGTCAGGTAGTCGCGCAGGATGTTGCCGGTGGCGCTGATGGTGTCCAGGCCGCGGATCACGCGCTCCAGCGTGTAGCGCATCGCACGCACCTGGCTCATGATCTGGATTTCCAGACCGCTTGTGTTGTGTTCGTGCAGGTACATCTTCACCTTGGTGATGAGCTGCGCTTCGTGCGGGCGGTACTGGTCCAGCCAAAACACCACCGGCATGCCGGAGTTGCGCGCACGGTTCACAGCCAGTTTGACCCAGTCGCGGATGGCGGCATCCTTGACCTGGCACATGCGCCAGATGTCGCCCTGCTCCACGTTCTGGCTTAGCAGCACTTCGCCGGTGGCCAGGTCGGTGATGTTGGCAACACCGTCTTCGGTAATTTCAAAGGTCTTGTCGTGCGAGCCGTATTCCTCGGCCTGCTGGGCCATCAAGCCCACGTTGGGCACCGTGCCCATGGTCTTGGGATCAAAGGCGCCATGCCATTTGCAGAAGTTGATCATCTCCTGGTAGATACGGGCAAAGGTCGACTCGGGCATCACGGCCTTCACGTCCTTCAGACGGCCGTTGGCGTCCCACATCTTGCCACCGTTGCGGATCATGGCGGGCATGGAGGCGTCCACGATGATGTCGTTGGGCGAATGGAAGTTGGTGATGCCCTTGGCCGAGTCCACCATGGCCAGCTCGGGTCGGTGCTCGTGGCAGGCGTGCAGGTCGCGCTTGATCTCGTCCTGCTTGCTTTGCGGCAGCGTGGCGATCTTGGCGTACAGGTCGGCCATGCCGTTGTTGACGTTGACGCCCAGCTCCTTGAACAGGGCACCGTGTTTTTCAAACGCGTCCTTGTAGAAAATCTTCACGCAGTGGCCGAATACGATGGGGTGCGACACCTTCATCATGGTGGCCTTGACGTGCAGCGAGAACATCACGCCGGTCTTGCGCGCGTCTTCGATTTCGCGCTCGTAAAACTCCAGCAGCGCCTTCTTGCTCATGAACATGCTGTCGATGACCTCGCGGTCCAGCAGCGACACCTTGGGCTTGAGCACGATGGTCTGGCCGCTCTTGGTGATCAGCTCCATCTTCACGTCGCGGGCGCGGTCCAGCGTCATGGACTTTTCGCCATGGTAGAAGTCCCCTGCGTGCATGTGCGAGACATGCGAACGCGACGCCTGGCTCCATTCGGCCATGCTGTGCGGGTTTTTGCGCGCGTACTCCTTCACGGCCTTGGGTGCACGGCGGTCCGAGTTGCCTTCGCGCAGCACGGGATTCACGGCCGAGCCGATGCAGCGGGCGTAGCGGGCACGGATGGCCTTTTCTTCGTCAGTCTTGGGGGCTTCGGGGTAATCGGGCACCGCGTAGCCTTTGGACTGCAGTTCCTTGATACAGGCCTGCAACTGGCCCACCGAGGCGCTGATGTTGGGCAGCTTGATGATGTTGGCGTCGGCCTGCAGTGTCTTTTTGCCCAGCTCGGTCAGGGTGTTGGGCAGGCGCTGGCTCTCGGTCAGGTTTTCTGGAAACTCACCCAGCACACGCGCCGCCACCGAGATATCCGCCTCGGCGAAATGGATGCCAGCCGGCGCGGCAAAGGCCCGCACGATAGGCAGGAAAGACGCCGTGGCCAGGCGCGGCGCCTCGTCGGTCAGGGTATAGATGATGGTGGGTTGCTGGGTACTCATCTCTGGTCTCCAAAAATTTATAGGAAAAAAGCCGCCGGACTGCTTGGGCAATTGGCTGTCCCGGATAGTGCGTGATTGTGCTTTCTGCGTTCTGACCTGGTCTGCCTTTTTTGCAGTCAAATTTCATAAAACGAAATTTGCAACCATTGGGGGAAATATTTTTTACACCAGCGCCCCCTTCGAGCGACAAAAAAAGGGCCCGAAGGTTACCCTTCGAGCCCTTTTGCAGACAGGCGCCGGCCTCAGGCGAAGTTGGCTTCCGCAAAGCCCCAGTTCACCAGCTTGTCGAGGAAAGTCTCCACGAACTTGGGACGCAGGTTGCGGTAGTCGATGTAGTAGGCGTGCTCCCACACGTCCACGGTCAGCAGGGCCTTGTCGGCAGTGGTCAGCGGCGTACCAGCAGCACCGGTGTTGACAATGTCCACCGAGCCATCGGGCTTCTTCACCAGCCAGGTCCAGCCCGAGCCGAAGTTGCCCACGGCAGACTTCACAAAGGCTTCCTTGAAGGCCGCATAGCTGCCCCACTTGGCGTTGATGGCCGCAGCCAACGCGCCTGTGGGCTCACCGCCGCCAGCAGGCTTCATGCAATTCCAGAAGAAGGTGTGGTTCCAGATCTGGGCCGAGTTGTTGTAGATGCCACCGCTGGATTTCTTGATGATTTCTTCCAGAGACATGCTTTCAAACTCGGTACCCTTTTGCAGGTTGTTGAGGTTGACCACATAGGCGTTGTGGTGCTTGCCGTGGTGGAACTCCAAAGTCTCTTTGGAATAGGCGGGTGCCAGCGCATCAATGGCGTAAGGCAGTGCGGGCAAGGTATGTTCCATGAAATCCTCTCAGTTGGTTGGCAAGAAAAGGCCGATTGTAGAAACTAATTGGCACTGCGCGCGCGCACGGTCAGATCAACCGCACCATCGGCAAGGGTGGCGCGCACGGCCTGTCCGGCATGCACGTGGGCCACACTGGTAATCGCCTGCCCTGCTTCATCGCTGAGCCAGGCGTAACCGCGCTGCAACACCAGTGAAGGGTCCAGCAACTGCAACCGCAAGGCTGCGCGGGTCAGTCTTTCGCGCTGGGCCTGCAGTGCGCGCGCTGCGGCAGGCACCAGGCTTTGCTGCCACCGTTGCACTTCGGTACGGCGTGATTGCAGGGTGGTACGCAAGGCGTGTTGCAAACGCTGCTCCGCAGTGCCCAACCGCAGGCGCTGCTGGTGCGACAAGGCCGATGGCCTGCCAATGCGGCCCGTTACCAGATCCAGACGTTGCGACTGTCGGTCCAGATAGCGCTGCTTGGCATCGTGCAAGCGGTCCTCCAGCAGCGCCGTGGCGCCCAGCCAGACCTGCGTGGGCTCGCACACCAGCTCCGCCGCAGCGGTGGGCGTGGGCGCCCGTACATCGGCCACAAAGTCGGCAATGGTGAAATCAGTTTCGTGCCCTACACCGCTGATGACGGGCACCGGGCTGTTGGCAATAGTGCGGGCCAGTTGCTCGTCGTTGAAGGCCCACAAATCCTCCATGGAGCCGCCACCGCGCACCAGCAGGATCACATCCACTCTCGGGCCACTTTTTGAAGCCATTTCGGGCGCCAGCCCTTGTGGATTCTGCGCAAGCAGATACAAATTTGATAGCGCCTGCGCCAACTCAGCGGGTGCCTGCGCGCCCTGCACCGACGCGGGTACCAGCACCACTGGAATGTGCGGCACGCGGCGTTGCAAGGCCGTCACCACATCATGCAGGGCCGCAGCCCCCAAGGAGGTCACCAGGCCAATGCCCCGGGGCAAGACCGGCAACGCACGTTTGCGTTCGGTGGCAAAAAGCCCCTCTTGCTCCAGCTTGGCCTTGAGCAACAGAAACTGCTCAAACAGCGTGCCCTGCCCGGCGCGGCGCATGGTCTCCACCACCAGTTGCAGTTCTCCACGCGGTTCGTACACGCCCAGGCGACCGCGCACCTCTACGCGCTCGCCGTCACGCGGGCTGAAGTCCAGCATACCGGCCGCGCGCTTGAACATGGCGCAGCGCAACTGGCCGCTCTCGTCCTTCAGGGAAAAGTAGCAGTGCCCGCTGGCGGCGCGGACAAAGCCGCTGATTTCGCCGCTCACCCCTACCGGGTTAAAGCGCGCATCCAGCGCATCGGCAACGGCGCGGCACAACGCGCCCACGGGCCAAATGCGCGATGCCAAATTCGGCGCGACTGATACCACTATGAAATGCTCCACACCCGGCGCAAAAGCGCCAGGCTGCAGGAACAACCCCGTGGAACGCTAGGTTTTTCGTAAAAAGTCATTGATTTCATTGGATTTTTGCTTGCTGCATTTGTCATCAATCTGTCAAACCATCCGATGGATGCGGCTCCCGGCAGCTTGCCAGCCAGGTTTTCCCCAAAGTTATCCACATGTTCTGTGGGTCAGGGCCGCGCAAGCCTGGGCCATAATCGCCTGGCCCTCCCCTCTGCATGGAGCTATCTTTTGTTTTCCATCATACAAGCTGCAGGTTGGCCAATTTGGCCGCTGATTGCCTGCTCCGTACTGGCCCTGGCCATCGTCATCGAACGTTTTTTCAGCCTCAAGACCAGCAAGGTAGCGCCGCCCAAACTGCTGGATGAAGTCCTGAGCGTCGCACGCACCAGCGTGCCGACCCCTGACGTGGTGTCGCAGCTCGAAAGAAACTCGGCCCTGGGTGAAGTCCTTGCCAGTGGCTTGCGGGCGCTCAATACCGACCCACGCTGCTCGGAAAGCGATCTGCGTGCCGCCATGGAGGCCAGCGGCCGCACCGTCGCACACCGGCTCGAGCAGTACCTCAACGCGCTGGCCACCATCGCCTCCGCTGCACCGCTGATGGGCCTGTTCGGCACCGTGGTGGGCATGATCGACATCTTCGGTTCGCAGGCCCCAGGCGGCGCCACGGGCGCCAACCCCGCCCAACTAGCGCACGGTATCTCGGTGGCCCTGTACAACACGGCCTTCGGTCTGATCATCGCCGTGCCTTCGCTGATCTTCTGGCGCTACTTCCGCGGCCAGGTGGACTTCTACCTGCTCACGCTGGAGCTGGCCGCCGAGCGCCTGGCACGCCACCTCAAGGCCCTGCGCCGCTGAACCGCCACGTCCACCCATGAACTTCCGTCCCCGTGCCAAGGAAGAACCGGAGATCAACCTGATCCCCTTCATCGACGTATTGCTGGTTGTGCTGATCTTCCTGATGCTGTCCACCACCTACAGCAAATTCACCGAAATGCAGCTCACGCTGCCGGTGGCCGATACCGACGCGCAACGCAACTACACCAAGGAACTGATCGTGAGTGTTGGCGCCGACGGCGCCTACAACGTGAACCACCTGCCGGTTTCCGGGCGCAGCATGGAAAACCTGGCCACGGCCATGCTGGACGGCGCCAAAGCCGGCAAGGACACCGTGGTCATCATCAGCGCCGACGCCAGTGCCCGGCACCAGGCCGTGGTCACCGTCATGGAAGCGGCCCGCCGTGCGGGCCTGAACCAGATCACCTTCGCCACCCAGTCGTCCGCGCAGGCGGGCGGCAAATAGTCCCATGTCCGCGCTGCAAGGCGCCCTGCTGCGCGCCTGGACGTGGCGCGGGCCGCTGGCCTGGGCCTTGTGGCCGCTTTCCCTGATTTTTCGCGCCCTGGTGGCATTGCGCCGCCAGCTTTACCGGTGGGGCTGGCTGCACAGTGCGCGCGTGGACGCCATGGTCATCGTGGTCGGCAACGTGGTGGCCGGCGGCGCTGGCAAAACCCCCACCGCCATCGCATTGGTACGACATCTGCAGGCGCAAGGGTGGCAAGTCGGCGTGGTTTCCCGCGGCTACGGCCGCGGCAGCCAGGAGTGTCTGGAAGTGCTGCCCGAGTCACTCCCGCAAAACGTGGGGGACGAGCCGCTGCTGGTACAGCGTGCCACCGGAGCGCCGGTCTTCGTCGCACGCACGCGCCATGCGGCCGCCACCGCCCTGCTGGCGCGCCATCCCCGGACCCAGATACTGGTCTGCGACGACGGCCTGCAGCACTACGCCCTGGTCCGCGATCTGGAAGTGTGCGTGTTTGACGACCGTGGCACAGGCAACGGCTGGGTGCTGCCTGCCGGGCCGCTACGAGAACCCTGGCCACGCACACCGGTGCGGCGCGTGGGGCAGGATGACCAGCGCCTGCTGGTACTGCACACCGGCAGCCACCCCGCCTTTGCGGGCTACCGCGCCCAGCGCAACCTGGCCCCGCATGCCGTACGCCGCGATGGCAGCACGGTACCATGGAGCGCACTGCAAGCCGCAGGGGGCAAGCCGCTGCTCGCGCTAGCCGGCATCGCACAACCGGAATCCTTTTTTGCCATGCTGCGTGCCGGTGGGCTGACCCTGGCGCACACGCTGGCACTGCCGGACCACTATGATTTTGATAGCTTGCAACGCACTATTCATGGGGGCTACCAGCTCATTTGTACCGAAAAAGATGCTGCGAAGCTGTGGCAGCACGTGCCCGATGCCCTGGCCGTTCCGCTGGTGCAAACCATGGACGCAGCCTTCTTCGCGGCGCTGGACAGCGCCGTCGCAGCGCACCCGGCTGCAAAGCTATCATCGGCGCATGGACACAAAACTTCTTGAATTGCTGGTTTGCCCTGTCACCAAGGGCCCCTTGGAATACGACCGCGAAAAGCAGGAGCTGATCTCCCGCAGCGCCCGCCTGGCCTACCCCGTGCGTGACGGCATTCCCGTGATGCTGGAAAACGAAGCGCGCACCCTCAGCGACACCGAACTCGGCCTGTAAGGCATTGGGCCCATGGGTTACACCGTTCTCATCCCTGCCCGGCTGGCCTCCAGTCGCCTGCCCAACAAACCCCTGGCCGACATAGCCGGCGTACCCATGGTGGTGCGCGTGGCCCAGCGCGTGCGCCAGGGCGTGGACCCGGCCATCCGCATCGTGGTGGCGGCCGACAGCCCCGCCATCGTGGAAGCCTGCCAGGCGCACGGCGTGCTGGCCGTGCTCACGCGCGAAGACCACCCCTCTGGCAGCGACCGTCTGGCCGAGGCCTGCGACCTGCTGGGCCTGGACGCCGCCGAGATTGTGGTCAACGTGCAGGGCGACGAGCCTCTGATCGACCCGGCACTGGTACAGGCAGTGGCCGACCTGTTGCGCACCCATACCGACGCCAGCATGGGCACGGCCGCCCACACCATCGACAAGGTCGAAGACTTTGCCAACCCCAATGTGGTCAAGGTGGTAACGGATGCCAACCACCTGGCGCTGTACTTCAGCCGTGCGCCCATCGCCTGGTGGCGTGACGGGTTTGCGCAGGGCATCACGGCGTTGCCCGCCCAGCCTGCCCCCTTGCGCCACATCGGCATCTATTCCTACCGCGTAGGCTTCTTGCGGCGCTTTCCGCAGCTGCCCCAGGCCCCCATCGAGGTCTGTGAAGCACTGGAACAACTGCGTGCGCTGTGGCACGGTTACCGCATTGCCGTGCACATCAGCCCGCATGCACCAGGCCCGGGCGTAGACACGCCGGAAGACCTGGCACGCGTGCGCGCCCTGTTTTCTGCCGATAGCGGCCCCGCTGTAAGTTAGCACGTGGGGGCGTCGTGCTATTCTTGCGTGTTGATCGCACGCAGACATGCACCACAAGAGTGCCAGATGCGGCGCGTACAGTTTTAGCACTATCCGAGGGTATCCATGAGACTGATTCTGTTGGGCGCACCAGGCGCAGGCAAAGGCACGCAAGCCACGTTCATTTGTCAAAAGTATGGAATTCCACAAATTTCGACCGGCGACATGCTGCGCGCAGCCGTCAAGGCAGGCACCCCCCTGGGCCTGCAAGCCGATGCCGTGATGAAATCCGGCGGTCTGGTCAGCGACGACCTGATCATCAACCTGGTGAAAGAGCGCATTGCCCAGCCCGACTGCGCCAAGGGCTTCCTGTTTGACGGCTTCCCCCGCACCATCCCCCAGGCCGACGCCATGAAGGCGGCCGGCGTGCCACTGGACTATGTGGTCGAGATCGATGTGCCCTTTGACGCCATCATCGAACGCATGAGCGGCCGCCGCTCGCATCCTGCATCGGGCCGCACCTACCACGTCAAGTTCAACCCGCCCAAGGTCGAAGGCAAGGACGACGTGACCGGCGAACCCCTGGTTCAACGCCCAGACGACCAGGAAGAAACCGTCAAGAAGCGCCTGGACGTCTACAGCGCCCAGACCCGCCCCTTGGTGGAGTACTACTCCAAATGGGCCCAACAGGAACCCGCCAAGGCCCCCAAGTACCGCGCCATCAGCGGTATGGGCGATGTGGATGCGATCACGGCGCGGGTGTTTGCGGCGCTGGCTGGCTGATACCGCCTCGCCAATCAAAAAGGAAAAGGCCGCTAATGCGGCCTTTTTTATTTCCCGAAACCCACGCTAGACCATCAACGCCAGCATCAGCGCAATACGCGCCTTGACCGGCGACAAGCCCTGCGAATCAGCAAACGAAAAGCCGCGCACCGACCCCGGCACCACCTGCCCGCGTGCGCAGCGGGTGCTGCGCACCACGCGCACACCCTGTTCCTGCACTTGCAGCAAGGCAGCCTCCAAGTCCTTGTGGATAGTGCCGTTGCCCGTTCCCGCAACCACCAGGCCGCGCACTGCGGCACTGCCGTCTGCAGGTGCCGCACACAGGGCGCGCACCGTGGCCCCAGTGGCGCCAGCGTAGTTCATCACAATCTCCACGCGGGGCCAGGGCTGGGCGGTGATGGCGTCCAGGCTCGGGCCCACCTGCGCGTCTGCGGCGGGCCAGCCATGCATCAAACGCACAGTGCCCTCTTCCACCACGCCCACAGGGCCGGCATCGCCAGAGTCAAACGCATCCACCCGGTACGGATGTACCTTTTGCACCGCAAGCGCGCCATGGATGCTGCCGGCACACACCACCAGCACGCCGTGCGCACCCGGGGTGCACACCACTGCGGCCGCGTCGAGGATGTTTTGCGGTCCATCGGGCACCAGGGCCGAGGCCGGTCGCATGGCGCAGGTCAGCACCACAGGCTTGGCAGCCAGCAAGGTGGCTGGCACCACGCGCGACAGGAAATACGCGGTTTCTTCCAGCGTGTCGGTACCGTGGGTGATGATCACACCGCCGACCTCCGGTGTGGCAAGGTGGTGCGCCACGCGTTGGGCCAGCGCGGTCCAATGGGCAAACTCCATGTCCTTGCTGTCCACCTGGGCCACCTGCTCGGAAGCCAGTTCACGCCCACCCAGCACTGTTTGCAGCGCAGGCACCGCCTGCAGCAACTGCGCCACGCCTACCTGGGCAGACTTGTAGCCCACGTTGTCCATCGCACTTTGGGCCTGCCCTGCAATCGTGCCGCCCATGCCCAGAAACACCACTTTTTTCGACATATTTCAACGTCCTGCTTGCAAAGAAAATAAAACTGGTTAAAAATACAGTTACTGGATGAGAAAACAGTGTGTACAGACCCACAGCCAGTTACGACCCCATCTTAAGGAGTTCGCCATGCTTGAAAGTCCCAAACTCACCGCCCGCCAACAGCAGATTCTGGACCTGATCCAGAGCGCCATCGCCCGCACCGGCGCCCCGCCCACGCGTGCCGAGATCGCCAACGAGCTGGGTTTCAAGTCCGCCAACGCCGCCGAAGAGCACCTGCAGGCCCTGGCCCGCAAAGGCGTTATCGAACTGGTCAGTGGCACCTCGCGCGGCATCCGCCTCAAGAGTGACACCCTGCGCTCCATCCACGAATCGCGCATCAAGCAATTCTCTCTGCCCCTGCCCGGCCTGGCCCAACTGGCCTTGCCACTCATCGGTCGGGTCGCAGCCGGCTCGCCCATTCTCGCGCAGGAGCATGTGGACCAAACCTATTACGTGGAAAACAGCCTGTTCCAGCGCCAACCCGATTACCTGCTCAAGGTGCGTGGCATGTCCATGCGCGACGCCGGCATCATGGACGGTGACCTGCTCGCCGTGCAAGCCACCAAGGACGCCAAAAACGGCCAGATCATCGTCGCGCGCCTGGGTGACGAAGTCACCGTCAAGCGCTTCCGCCGCAACAAGCACCTGATTGAACTGCACCCCGAGAACCCCGACTACCAAACCATCGTGGTCGAGCCCGGCGAACCGTTCGAGATTGAAGGCCTGGCTGTGGGCCTGATCCGCAACACCATGCTCATGTAAACCTGCACCCCAAGGCACCCCTATGAACACCGCACGTTTGGTCCCATCCGGCCTCTTTTCACCGCTGCAAGGCTTGCTGCGCTGGTTGGGTGCCACATCGGCGCCCTCCATGCCACGCCAGGCAATCTCGGTGCGCCCGCAAAACGCTCCTAAATTGGTAGCTGCTTGCACAATACCTACGCGGGTTTCAGCCCCTATTCATGCCCATCGCAAGCCTTTGCGTGTCGTCCGCGTGATGGAAGCGGGCCAAACCCGCACCAGCGTCGGCCGCATGGTCATCTCCGGGCGCATGGCCGACGTCTGCGCCGAACTGGACCGCCTGGCCGCCAGCGAAGCCACCTGCCACTGAGCTGGCCCGAAAATGCCCGGCGCAGGCCGGACGTTCATATCAGACGCTACCGCCGCCCAGCAGGTAGTCCTGCTTGCCAATCACCACACCGTTGTGCCGCAAGATGGCGTAGGCCGTGGTGATGTGGAAGAACATATTGGGCAGCACCCAATGCTTCAGATAAGCCTCTCCCTGCATGGTGCGGCTGTTCACAGGCCCCACCGGGAAGGTGATCTCCTTGTCCTCGCTCCCTTTGAATGCGTCGGCTGGCACGGTGGCCAGATAGTCCAGCGTTTTCTGGATACGCGCCTTGAGCTCTACCAGTGTTTGCTCGGTATCCGCAAACTTCGGCGCTTCCACACCTGATAAGCGTGCCGTGCCATTTTTGGCAGCGTCGCAGGCAATCTGAATCTGGCGCGTAAACGGCAGCATGTCAGGCGCCAGGCGGAACTGGGTCAGCGCTGCAGGGTCACAGCCTTTTTCGTCCACAAAGGCCTGGGCCTTGTCCAGCAAATGGCTCAAATTGCCCAGCATATGGGTGAATACCGGAACGCTGGCAGAGAACATGGTGATCGACATAGGTGGCCTTTAAAAAACAAAGCACGCATGGTATTGCCTTGCAGCCGTCTTCGCTGCCCGGGCCGAGCTTGGCCCTGCAGCGACAGGGCACAATGGGGCCATGAATATTGTGATTCTGGATGACTATCAGGACGCCGTGCGCAAGCTCGATTGCGCAACCCGGCTCGATGCCTACCAGGCTAAGGTCTACACCAATACCGTCAAGGGTCTGGGACAGTTGTCCATCCGCCTGAAGGACGCCGACATCGTGGTGCTGATCCGCGAGCGCACCCACATGACCCGCCAGCTGATCGACAAGCTGCCCCGACTCAAACTGATTTCACAGACTGGCCGTGCTGGCAACCATGTCGATGTGCAGGCCTGCACCGAGCGGGGTATCGCCGTGGCCGAAGGCGTGGGCTCACCGATCGCACCCGCCGAATTGACCTGGGCGCTGATTCTGGCCGCCATGCGCCGCCTACCCCAATACATAGGCAACCTTAAGCACGGCGCTTGGCAGCAGTCCGGGCTCAAGGCCAGCTCCATGCCTACCAACTTCGGGCTGGGCAGCCGATTGCATGGCAAGACTTTGGGCATCTGGGGATATGGAAAGATAGGCCAGATGGTGGCCGGCTACGGCAAAGCCTTTGGCATGCAGGTGCTGGTGTGGGGCAGCGAAACATCGCGCGCCAAGGCAGCACAGAATGGCTATGCAGCTGCCGCCAGCCGCGAAGCGTTTTTTACCCACTGCGATGTGCTGTCCTTGCACCTGCGCCTCAGCGATAGCACCCGCGGTATCGTCAATCAGGCCGACCTGGCGCTCATGAAGCCCACCGCGCTCATTGTCAATACCTCCCGCGCCGAGCTGATAGAAACCGACGCCCTGATCAGCGCATTGAACCGGGGACGCCCGGGCATGGCCGCAGTCGATGTATTTGAGACGGAGCCTATCTTGCAGGGGCACGCCCTGTTGCGGCTGGAGAATTGCGTATGCACACCCCACATCGGCTATGTGGAACAGGACAGCTACGAGCTCTATTTCGGTGCGGCGTTTGACAACGTGGTCAACTTCATTCGAGGCACGCCCACCAACATCATCAACCCCGGCGCCCTGCAGGTGCGGCGCTAGACCAGCGCTACGGCTTGGGCTTGCCCAGTGCGTCCGTCGTGGAGAAACCGGACACCTCAAAATCCATCAGATTCTGGTCCGGCTCTGACAAATCCAGATCGACGATGCGCGCCAACGGCGCGGGTGCCGCCGGCAAAACGGCATCCGGCGCACCGGCCCCACCCGTCGACAGCACCGGCAGCCCCCTGGTAGTACTGAAGGGCGCCAGCCTCGAATCCGTTGCCCCTTCGATACGCTTGGCCATGCCGTATAGCATCAGCAGATCGCGGTAAGCCTCCAGATCGAACGGCTGCGCCAGCTCGGTGGCCGTACGGCGCGCAAGGCACTGTTCGATGAAATCCACCGCCGCCGGCGAAGGCCAGTGCTGCGTAATCCGCTGGCAAACCTCTGGATAGGCCTCCAGTCCGTTACCACTCCGGTTGAAAGCCGTATAGCTGGGCACGTGGCCCGTGAACAACCGGTTGAATTCGTCGCGGTAGCGGTCGTAATCGTCCTTGCGACTCAGCGTGTGGAATGTCTTGAGCAAATCCAGATAGACCAGGGGATTGGCTTTACCGCTGTCTTGGAGGCTGTTTGTCAGAAGCGTGATGGCCTCGTCGTACTTCTGCAGTGCCATGAAAAAATCCGCCTGCTGGCGCACATCCAACATTTCCTGGGTGTTGATGGCGCGCAACATGCCCATGCCACTGGGCTCCGACTCCCGGCGTGTGGTTGTGGCAGGTACTGGCGCAGCCGGGCTTTTGGGCAACACCACCGTGCGGTCGGCCTCGGCAAACATTGCACCACCGATACCCAAGTCGATGTCAACCCCGCCACCGGATTCCGGCGCGACCGTGTCTGCGGACGGTGCAAACGCAATTGGCGCTTCGGGCTGCGGACGTGCAGGCGCAACCGTCGCATTCCAGGAACCCGACGCCATGGCAGACGTGCGCACAAGGTCGGTCTTGCCAGAATCGCGCCACCAGGGCGATGCACTTTGGTTGGCATCGCGCAAACGCCGCCATGCCAGGGCCAGGGCTGCGCCCGACAGCAGTACCAGCAGGGCCAGGCCATAGACCAGCGGATTGGCATAGCGTTGTGACTCGGCGCGTTCCAGCCGGCTGGCCATGTCGGTGAGCGCGCTCTTGTTGCGGGCGGTCAGATCCTGCAGGCTTTTCAAACTGCCTTCCAGGGCCTGCATGCGGGCATCTTCACGCATCACGTCCTGCGGGGTGGCGTTCAGCGCACGCCACTGGGCCACGGCCTCCGCACGTTTTTGCAGGTCATCTGCAGGCGCAGACAGCAGCTCGTCGCTGATTTTGAGACCGGGGTCCCGCTTGGGAATATCCGGGGGAGACAGCTTCAGATGCTCCCGTTTGCCGACTGGCACGGGCAGCTCGGGCTTGCGTGCCACCGGCTTGGTGGGTGCGGCGGCCGGGACCGGTCGGGCCGCAACCCGCGTCGGCTTGCCCATGGGCTGGGATGCTGCCGCCGGTGGGGTGTGCTCCTGCGGCACAGCCGCGGGTACCGGGGCGGGCGGTGGCGGCATCGTCCTTGCCACGGGTGTTGGCGCGGGGGCGGCTGGCGCCACCTCGCTGGCCAAATCTGCCAGCAGCACGTAGCGGCGCCCCGTTTTCTGCGCACAGCCCGCACGCAGGTAGACCGTCACCACCGGTTCGTCTACCCGGGCCGAGGCGGACACCCGGGCCAGGAAACCGCCACCCTGCGGATTGGGATCCGCCTGCACGGTGACCCTGTCGGCCGCCAGCCGCACGTCCCCGTAGAACACTTCGGCCTCAAAACAGGCGTTGGAAGCACTCTCCTCGGCGTCCATCTGCACTGGAACACTCAGCTCCAGCGGCTGCCCCAGCATCGCGGCACCGCGCGCGCGACCTATGGTCAATGCGGAACTGGTCGCTGCCATCCCTAACAGGATCAGCCCCAGCACCGTCGATTTCAATGTGAGGAGTAGCTTCATTTATGCATTCGATTTTCGCATACCCCAGCAAAAAAAGGCGCATGGACGCCCCACGGCGCATGGTGATAATCGCACCATGAAACCGCACTACACCACCATAGGCATCGTGGGCACTGGCGCCATGGGCCGGGGCATCGCCCAAATCGCAGCACAAGCCGGCAGCCGTGTCTTTCTGTACGACACCCAGCCGGAAGCCGCCCGCAATGCACAAATTTACCTGCAGACGCAGTGGACACGCCTGAGTGACAAGCAGCGCATCAGCACGCAGGACGCGCAGGCCTTTCAGGAGCGCATCGCCATCGCGCAAACGCTGCAGGATCTCGCCGCCTGCGATCTGGTGATTGAGGCCATCGTCGAGCGTCTGGACATCAAAACCCGCCTATTCCAGGAACTGGAAGCCGTGGTATCCCCCACGGCCGTGCTGGCCAGCAACACCTCGTCGCTGTCCATCACCGCCATTGCGGCGGGTCTGCAGCATCCCGGTCGCTTTGCCGGCTTCCACTTCTTCAATCCGGTGCCACTGATGAAGGTGGTGGAAGTGATTGGCGGCCTGCGTACCAACCCCACCACGCTGGCAGGACTGCGCCAGTATGCCAAGGACATGGGGCACGCCCCGGTGCTGGCCCAGGACACCCCGGGCTTCATCGTCAACCATGCCGGACGCGGCTATGGCACCGAGGCGCTGCGCATCGTGTCCGAGGGGGTGGCCGACTTCGCCACTGTAGACCGCATCCTGCGCGACCAGGTCGGCTTCAAACTGGGCCCATTCGAGTTGATGGACCTGACCGGGCTGGACGTCTCGCACCCGGTCATGGAGTCAATCTACCACCAGTACTATGAGGAAGCACGCTACCGCCCCAGCGTCATCACGGCTCAGCGCCTGGCCGGTGGACTGACCGGGCGCAAGGTCAACGAGGGTTTTTACACATACATCGAAGGCGCAGCCCAGATTGCGCCAGAGCCGCCCGTGCCCGAGGTACTGGAGATGCCACCGGTATGGCTGTCGCCGCGTGCGGCACGCCGCGCAGAGTTGCTGCTGTTGCTCAAAAATTTGGGCGCCAAAATCGAGACCGGCCAATCGCCCTCGCCCACTGCGCTGACCCTGGTCGCACCGCTGGGCTTTGACGTGACCACCGTCGCCGTGGTCGAGCGGCTGGATCCGGCACGCACCGTGGGCATCGACATGCTGGTGGACGATGCCACTACCAAACGGCGCGTGCTCGCCACCAACCCGGCCACCCGCACCGACATGCGCGATGCCGCCCATGCCCTGTTCGCGCGCGACGGCAAGGCTGTCAGCATGGTCCGCGACAGCGGTGGTTTTGTAACCCAGCGCGTGGTGTCGCACATCGTCAACATTGCCAGTGACATTTGCCAGCAATCCATCTGCTCACCCACCGACCTGGAGACCGCAGTCACCTTGGGACTGGGCTATCCCCAAGGCCCCCTGGCAATGGGCAACCTGTATGGCCCGACCAACATCCTGGAGGTACTGTTCAACATGCAAACGGTGTATGGCGATCAGCGCTACCGCCCCAGCCCGTGGTTGCGCCGGCGCGGCGCCATTGGCCTGAGCCTGCTGCACGTCGAGGAATAGCGCGCAGACACGCAGGTGACAAAGACCTGCACAGGAGGCGGTCACGGGAGTGACAATGTGGGGGTCTGCAAACATGCACTCAGTCACCCACAAGACAGGCCATGGACGAACCTATTCTTACCATTGAGGAACGCGCAGCGATCAACTCCGGTCGCTGGTTTTCCTCGCTATCGCCCTCCCTCAAACACGACATTCTCCGATGCGCCTACGTCAAACGCTACAAAGACGGCGACCTGATTTGTGCGCGCGGCGAGCCGCCCGAAGAATGGATTGCCTGTGCCAAAGGCGCAGTGCGGGTCAGCTCGACCTCCATCTCTGGCAAGCAGATCACGCTGACCTATGTGGAGCCGGGCATTTGGTTTGGCGATGTGTCCATCTTCGACGGCGACCGACGCACCCACGATGCCTACGCCCATGGCGACAGCACCATCCTGTGCGTGGCCAAAGCCGATTTCAAGAAAATCCTGACCACGCATGTGGAGCTGTACGAAGCCATGCTGCGCCTGCATGCGCGCCGCATCCGTCAGCTCTATGGTCTGGTGGAAGACCTCAACACCCTGCCCCTGCGTGCACGCCTGGCCAAGCAGTTGCTGCACCTGGTGCGCAGCTATGGCGTACCCTCCCTCAGCGATGGAGCCGAAGTGCGCATCGGCCTGCACCTCGCGCAGGAAGAGTTGGCCCAGTTGCTGGGCGCATCGCGCCAGCGTGTGAACCAGGAACTCAAAGCCATGGAGCGCGAGGACGTGATCCGCATCGAACCGGGCGGACTGGTGATACGCGACCGCGCGGCACTGATGGCCATCATCGAATCCGACAACTGAGCCAACCTACGCACTGACCCCATGAGCGACTTCGACCACTTTGTAGGCACCCGTGCCGTCTCCGACAAGCATGCCTTTGATACCGGCGCGTTGACGCGGTGGCTGGAGCAAAACCTGCCCGGTTTCACCGGCCCCTTGAGCGTGGAAATGTTCAAAGGCGGGCAGTCCAACCCCACCTACAAGCTCAACACACCGGGCAAAAGCTATGTGATGCGGGCCAAGCCCGGCCCCGTTGCCAAGCTGCTGCCTTCGGCCCACGCGGTGGAACGCGAATTTGCCGTCATGGGCGGGCTGTATGGCACCGGCGTGCCGGTACCACGCATGTACTGCCTATGCGAAGACGAATCGGTGATTGGCCGCGCGTTCTACGTCATGGAATTCATGCAGGGCCGTGTGTTGTGGGACCAGTCCCTTCCCGGCATGACGCCCGCCGAGCGCACTGCCATTTACGATGAAATGAACCGCGTGATCTCGGCGCTGCACACCGTCAAGTTCGCCGAGCGCGGCCTCGCCTCCTATGGCAAGCCAGGCAATTATTTCGAGCGCCAGATCGGCCGCTGGAGCAAGCAGTACGTCGCCTCCATCACCCAGCCCATCCCCGAGATGGACCAGTTGATGGCATGGTTGCCGCAGAACATTCCTGCCATGGCGCGCGACGACAGCATGGTCAGCATCGTGCATGGCGACTACCGGCTGGACAACCTGATGTTCGCGGCCGATGCCCCCAAGGTCATTGCCATCCTGGACTGGGAACTCTCCACACTGGGCCACCCACTGGCCGACTTCAGCTACCACTGCATGGCCTGGCACATTCCGGCGGGCGTGTTCCGCGGCATCGGCGGACTGGACTTCGCCGCGCTGGGCATTCCCCTGGAAGACGACTACATCCGCCTGTACTGCGAACGCACCGGCCTGGTCCGGCCCGAGCAGCTCAAGGCCGACTGGAATTTCTACATGGCCTACGACATGTTCCGCATCGCCGCGATCATGCAAGGCATTGCCAAGCGTGTGGAAGCCGGCACAGCCTCCAGCGCCCAGGCCGTTAGTTCTGCTGCCGGTGCCCGCCCACTGGCCCAACTGGCCTGGCAATTCGCCCAGAAGGCCTAACCCCGATCAGCATCCCATTTCAACGGAGACCCCATGGACTTTGACTATTCCCCCAAAACCAAAGAACTTCAGGCACGCCTGCAGAAGTTCATGGACGAGCACATCTACCCGGCGGAAGCGGCCTACCACGCCGAGATCACCGCCAACACCGCGGCCGGCAAACGCTGGACACCGCTGCAGACGATTGAAAACCTCAAGCCCAAGGCGCAGGCCGCCGGCTTGTGGAACCTGTTTCTGCCGGTAGACAGCGCCGAAGCCTCGGGCTACCACGGCGCCGGCTTGACGAATCAGGAATACGCACCGCTGGCCGAAATCATGGGCCGCGTGCTGTGGTCCAGCGAGGTGTTCAACTGCTCGGCGCCCGACACCGGCAACATGGAAACCATCGCCCGCTACGGTTCCGAAGAGAACAAGGCGCGCTGGTTGAAACCATTGCTCGAAGGCAAGATCCGCTCCGCCTTTGCGATGACCGAACCGGACGTGGCTTCCAGCGACGCGACCAACATCGCCACCCGCATCGAGCGCCAGGGCGACGAATACGTCATCAACGGCCGCAAATGGTGGATCTCCGGCGCCGGCGATCCGCGCTGCGCCGTCTACATCACCATGGGCAAGACCGACCCGGACGCGCCGCGCCACTCGCAGCAAAGCATGATCCTGGTGCCCGCCGATACCAAGGGCATCACCGTGGTGCGCCCGCTCAATGTATTTGGCTATGACGATGCACCGCACGGCCACATGGAAATGCTGTTCGAGAACGTGCGCGTTCCCGCCTCCAACATTCTGCTGGGCGAGGGCCGCGGCTTCGAGATCGCACAAGGCCGCCTGGGGCCTGGCCGCATCCACCACTGCATGCGCCTGATCGGTCTGGCCGAGCGTGCGCTGGAACTGATGTGCAAGCGCGCCTCCAGCCGCATTGCGTTTGGCAAGCCGGTGGCGGCCCAAACCGTCACGCAGGAACGCATCGCAGAAGCGCGTTGCAAGATCGACATGGCACGCCTGCTGACGCTGAAAGCCGCCTGGATGATGGACGTGGGTGGCAACAAGTTCGCCAAGAACGAGATCGCCATGATCAAGGTGGTCGCCCCCAGCATGGCCTGCGAAGTGATCGACTGGGCTATGCAGGTACATGGCGGCGGCGGCATGTGCGACGACTTCCCGCTGGCCTACAGCTATACCGCAGCCCGCACGCTGCGCTTTGCCGACGGCCCGGACGAAGTGCACCGCAATGCCATTGCCAAGCTGGAACTGGGCAAGTACGCGCTCAACCCCAAAGCGGTGGAAATGCCCGTAACACGGGGCTGCTAAAGCAGTAGAGCGAATGCTGGGCAACCGGCATTCGCTCCTTTTTTGATAGCTGCTTTGGCAAGCAGCACAAGGGCTGAAGTACTATTTATGCACTAACGCTGGGCATTGGGCATGCCGGACCACAGTTCGTTCAAATCTGAAAAGCGCCACTTGGCCGGGTCCTCGCGGCTGACAATTTTTTCACTGGTACCCGGGTGTGAGAGATCTACCACCTCGGGCATGATGCGCATGTTGGACTTGGTCGAGAAGAACACCTTCACTGCTGGCATCGTCAGCGACTTGCCAGTCTGCTCCACCACCACCCCCAGACGCCCCGAGCTGAGTTGCACCAGCGAACCTATGGGGTAGATGCCCAGGCTCTTCACAAAGGCCTGGAACACCTTGGGATCGAAATGGCCGTGCGCCCACTCCGCCATCTTGCGCAGAGACTCCGCCGGATCCCACCCAGTCTTGTAAGGGCGATTGGACGTAATAGCGTCGTACACGTCGCAGACAGCGCCCATCTTGGCAAACAGACTGATCTGTTCACCTTTGAGGCCCTTTGGATAGCCAGATCCATCTATCTTTTCATGGTGATGCAAGCACACATCCAGCGCCACATCGGGCACTGCACCGCCGGCGCGCAGCAACTGGTAGCCTTTTTCAGGGTGGGCCTTGATGATGGCGAACTCGGCGTCAGTGAGCTTGCCAGGCTTGTTGAGCACATCCATGGGCATGGCCGCTTTGCCCAGATCGTGCAATAACCCGGCAATGCCGGCCAGGCGGGTCTGCTCCTCGTCCAAGCCAAGCTGACGGGCCAGGGCCACCATCATGGCGCACACGGCCACTGAATGCATGTAGGTGTAGTCGTCAGCGGTCTTGAGGCGTGCCAGACTGATCAGGGCGCCGGGATTGCGGGTCACGGAGTTGGAGATTTCCTCCACCAGCAGCTGGGCGCTGGCAGTGTCCACGGCCTTGCCCATGCGTGCTTCCTGGAACATGGAAATCACCGCCTGTTTAGACTGCGAACAGATCTTGGCAGCACGCTCGATTTCCACTGCGGCGGGCACTGGAGCCAACGTACGCTGCGCGTCGGCCGCCTGCCGCAGTTCAGCTTCTACTTGCGCTTCGGACTCCTCCTCGGACACCGCCGCCTGCCCCGGCGCAACGTCTAAGCCCTTGTCGCAATCAATCCAGACTTCCTTGATGCTGCTACCCAGAATGGACGCGATGTCCTTGGCGTCCTTCAGCACGAAACCGCTGCGCCAGAACGGGTGCTCCATCCAGGAGCCGCAAAACTCCTTCAAGTGCATACCAAGGGTAAGCTGGTCTACCCGGATCTTCTTGAGCATGACTACGTTATTCGATTAGCGCTTAGCAAGTAGGGTGGTGCTGTGCAGGCATAGCTCTGTGACAGCAGTATAGGAGAGCCGTCAGCTGCTTAACTGACGTAGCACAACATCAGTGCAAATGCCTTGGTTTCCTGCCACCACCGTGTCCGCCCCCGTGCCCGCCCCCCGGACCGCGGGGCGGACGCCCGATTTCCAGCGAGCTCACCAAGGCATCAAAGCGCTGCGCAAATAGCTTGTCCACCTCGGCCACCACACCGCCAAGTTCGGCGCCATCGAAATGGCGCTCCATCATGTTGATGAGGTCCTGCACCAACAGATCCCGCTGCACCTGCATGATGGCAGCCGGGTTGGGCCCCACAAACAGCATGATGAAGTCGTCTCGCGATTCGGTACCGGGCTGGCTGTCTTCTTCGTCAAAATCAGCGTCGTAAAACGTGATTTCAATCGCAGCACCGGTGTCAGCCAGCTCGTTGAGGTTCATGCACACCTCGTCCAGCGTCTGGCGAAAATCGTCATCCCCGGCCACTGTCCAGCACATCTGCAGTAAATGGTCCTGGGCATCAAAACGAATGCCGGGCTCGTCTTCGTACGAACTGCCAGCCCCATCCGTCAGCGAACGGGCACCCGCATATTTCCACAGAGGCCTCAGCGCGTCCTGCAGATGGTCGAAGGTGACATCCGCCCGCAACGACACCTGGCCGTGCACGTGGATCTCAAAAGGGGCGTTGTAGCGTGGCATGGAGACAAGTGTAATGGTGCCTGAGACCGGAATCGAACCGGTACGCCCGTTATTCACGAAGCGGCGGATTTTAAGTCCGATGTGTCTACCTATTTCACCACTCAGGCACAAGCGCTCTATTGTGAAACAAAAGCGCAGCTTCAGAAATGACTCAGCTTGAAAAGCTTGCGTCGAAACAAAAATGCCCCGCCAACCTGCGCTGACGGGGCACTCAAAACCAGAATGATCTGGAGGCGCGGTCCGGAGTCGAACCGGACTAACCGGATTTGCAATCCGGGGCATAACCGCTTTGCTACCGCGCCGTGTTATTCCAACTAAAGAAAAAGGGAAGCATCTAGCTTCCCTTTTCTGGAATGTGGAGCGGGAAAAGAGTCTCGAACTCTCGACCTCAACCTTGGCAAGGTTGCGCTCTACCAACTGAGCTATTCCCGCGTTTCAAGCCTCAAATTATAGCG
>JACXTT010000893.1_pt1 | contig 51020 bp, 47 predicted proteins | sample 9270951 | NCBI WGS metagenome assembly JACXTT01 (sample SAMN15532306, study PRJNA645909) | rock metagenome | isolation source: weathered quartz diorite | place: Puerto Rico | collected 2017-06-21
GATGGTGAGATGCCCGGCCAGCACCTCGCCGTACACGCGCTGGCCGCGGGCGCGGGCGCGGGCGATGGCCTCGGCCGCTTCGATGCAGCTTACGTGCACGATATAAATCGGCACGCCCAGCACATCGGCGATGGCGATGGCGCGGTTGGCGGCTTCACCTTCCACCATGGGCGGACGCGAAAGGGGATGGCCTTCGGGGCCCTTGATGCCCATCTTGGCCACCTCGGCCTGCAGGAGATACACCAGCTCGCCGTTCTCGGCGTGCACGGTGGGCATGGCGCCCAGCTCCAGCGCGCGGCGGAAGCTGTTCACCAGGGTCTCGTCGTCGCACATGATGGCGTTCTTGTAGGCCATGAAGTGCTTGAAGCTGTTGATGCCTTCTTCTTTTACCAGCGTACCCATGTCTTTGCTCACCGAATCGCTCCACCAGGTGACGGCCACGTGAAAGCCGTAGTCGGCAGCGGACTTCTCCGCCCAGCCGCGCCATTCGCGGTAGGCCTCCATCAGCGGCTGCTGGGGATTGGGGATGACGAAGTCGATGATGCTGGTGGTGCCGCCTGCCAGGCCTGCCGCAGTGCCGGTGAAGAAGTCGTCCGCGGCGACGGTGCCCATGAAGGGAAGCTGCATATGGGTATGCGGGTCGATGCCGCCGGGCATCACGTACTGGCCGGAGGCGTCGATGGTTTGTGTGCCGGCGGGTGCGTTCTTCGCCGCGTCCTCGCCGACGGCGGCGATGCTGCCGTCAATGCACAGCACGTCGGCCTTGAATTCGCGGTCGGCGTTGACGATGGTGCCGCCGCGGATGAGTAGGGATTGCGTCATGGTGTTGCCGCTCCAATCATTGGTTTTGCATTTTGCTATTCATGCCGATGCGGTACACAACCGCCGAAATCGCCAGCCCGATAAACCAGGCATAGGTGTACACACCTTTAAAGAAATCACCCACGTTCGGAAAGCTTTGCGGAAAGGCTGCGTTGAGAAAGCCCGGCACATTGGGCAATACGCCCAGCACAAAAGCCACGATCGCCACCCAGTTCCAGCCGCCAGCATAAGTGTAGTTACCGTTTTCCTGGTATAGGTCCACCACATTCAGTTTGGTGCGGCGAATCAGGTAGTAGTCCACAATCAGGATGCCCGCCACCGGGCCCAGCAAAGCCGAATAACCGATCAACCAGGTAAAAATGTATCCCTGCGTAGATTCCAATACCTTCCAGGGCATCATCAGGATGGCGATGCCGGCGGTGATGACGCCACCGGTCTTGTAGGAAATGCGGCCGGGGCTGAGCGCGGAAAAATCATAGGCTGGCCCCACCAGATTGGCGGCGAGGTTCACGCTGACGGTGTCGATCAGCAATATCAAGAGTGCGATCAACACCGCTGCGCCCGTCATCTTGCTGGAAAGATCCACCGGGTCCCAGATCGCCTTGCCGTAAATCACGACGGTGGCGGAGGTGACGAACACCGCCATCATGGCCAGCAGGCCCATGGGCAGCGGCAGGCCCACGCCCTGGCCAATCAACTGATCGCGCTGCGATTTGGCAAAGCGCGTGAAGTCGGGAATATTGAGCGCAAGCGTGGCCCAGAAACCCACCATGGCGGTGAGCGAGGGCCAGAACACGGCGGAGAACTGCCCCGCCTTTTTGCCACCTTCAACGAATTGCGAAGGCTGGTCGATGATGGGGCCGAAGCCGCCGGCTTTGTTATACGCCCAGGCGAGCAGGATGAAGCAGATCACGATCTTGATGGGCGCGGTATAGGTTTCGAGCTTGCGGATCGAGTCGATGCCGTGGATCACGTAATAAAACTGGATAGCCCAGAACACCAGAAAGCAGGTGAGCTGCGCGAAGGTGATGCCCAGCACCGGCAGCTTATCGCCACCCAGAGGGCTACCCATCAGCACGCCGATCAGCGTATGGATCATCATGCCGCCAAACCAAGTCTGGATGCCGTACCAGCCGCAGGCCACCAGTGCACGCAGTAGCGCGGGTAAGCGTGCGCCGATGGTGCCGAAGGACGCGCGCGCCAGCACCGCATAAGGAATGCCGTACTTGGTGCCGGCGTGGCCGATCAACAGCATGGGCACTAGCACGATGGCATTGCCCAGGAACACGCAACCTACTGCCTGACTCCAGGACATGCCGGAATCGATCAGGCTCGCCGCCAGGGTATAGGCGGGGATGCACATCACCATGCCGATCCAGAGGGCAGTGAAGTGATACCAGCGCCAGACGCGCTGCGCTTCGGTGGTGGGCTGCAGGTCTTCGTTGATCAGCGTGCCGCTCATGCTCGCTCCGTTGGACGTTTCTGGGACGAAAGATAGAGGGTACCGCGAACGGCGAAACTAGCCTAGCTGCGGAAACGCAAACTCCGGACCCTTGGCAATACTATCCGGCCAGCGCTGCATCACCGCCTTATGCCTTGTATAAAACCGCACCGCCTCCGGCCCATAAGCATGATGGTCGCCGAAGAGGCTCCGTTTCCAGCCGCCGAAGCTGTTGAAAGCCATGGGCACCGGCAGGGGTACGTTCACGCCCACCATGCCCACCTGGATATTGCGCACGAATTCGCGCGCCACGCCGCCATCGCGGGTGTATACGGCAACACCGTTGCCGTATTCGTGGCTGTTGATGAGTTGCACAGCACTTGCCAAGTCCGGCACGCGCACCAGGCACAGCACTGGGCCAAAAATTTCTTCACGATAAACGATCATATCGGGGCGCACATGATCCAGCAGTGTGCCGCCGACAAAAAAACCGTTCTCGAAACCGGCCACCTTGCAGCCGCGGCCATCGACCACCGCCTTGGCGCCTTGCTCCAGACCCTTGCCGATCAGGCTTTCGATGCGCTCCTTGGCCTGCGCGGTGATGATGGGGCCCATTTCCGCGCCGGCCTGATGGCCTTCGCCGACCTTGAGCGCTTTGACTTTGGGGGCCAGCGCCGCGGCCAGCTTGTCGCCGACATCGCCTACCGCCACGGCCACCGAAATCGCCATGCAGCGCTCGCCCGCCGAACCGTAGGCCGCGCCGATCAGGGCGTCCGCTGCCTGATCTAAATCGGCGTCGGGCATCACCACCATATGATTCTTGGCGCCACCCAGTGCCTGCACGCGTTTGCCGTGTGCGCTGCCGGTGCGGTAAATGTATTCGGCGATTGGGGTCGAGCCGACAAAGCTCACCGCCTGCACCTGCGGATGATTGAGGATGGCGTCGACCACCGTCTTGTCGCCCTGCACCACATTGAACACGCCGTCGGGGAGCCCCGCTTCTTTGAGCCATTGCGCGGACAGCAAACTCGCTGAAGGGTCGCGCTCGGAGGGTTTCAGCACGAAGGTATTGCCGCAGGCGATGGCCAGGGGGTACATCCACATCGGCACCATGGCCGGGAAATTGAACGGGGTAATGCCGGCCACCACGCCCAGGGGCTGGCGCATGGACCAGGCGTCCATGCCGCGCGCGATCTGGTCGGTGAACTCGCCCTTCAGCAATTGCGGAATGCCGGTGGCGAATTCGATCACCTCCAGCCCGCGCGCCACTTCGCCCAGTGCATCGGGCGTGGTTTTGCCGTGTTCGCGGGTGAGGCACTCGGCCAGCTCGGCCTTGCGGGCCTGGCAAATTTCCAGAAAGCGGAACAGCACCCGCGCCCGCGTCAGCGGCGGGGATTGCGCCCAGGAGGGAAAGGCTGCAGCAGCAGCGCTGACGGCGTTATCGAGATCGGTCTCGGTGCCAAGGATCAGCTTACCCACCGGGGCGCCCAGCGCCGGGTTGAAAATATCGGCGCTGCGCTGGGAATTGCCGCGCTCGACCCGTCCACCGATCCAATGGGCGACTTCGTACAATTTGCTGTCAGCAGCACTTTTTTCAGAAAGGATCGCGCTCATTTGGAGGCCTCGCGCATGGGGTTGTTGGGGTGGGTGGTCCAGTTGGCGTACTGGCCGGTCACTTGTTTGCCGGTGCGGGCATCGGTTTCCCCGGCTGCCAGCGGACGCATGGTGATGCAATCGGGCACCGGGCAAATCGAAACACAAAGATTGCAGCCCACGCATTCGTCGTCCATCACTTCGAAGTGACGTTTGCCGTCCTTGCTACTCATGATGGCCTGGTGCGAAGTGTCTTCGCAAACCACATGGCAGCGACCGCACTGTATGCACAGGTCCTGGTTGATGACGGCTTTTTCGATATGGTTAAGATTCAGGCGCTGCCAGTTGACCACGCTTTTCACCGCCTTACCCTGGAAATCGGCGATGGTCTTGTAGCCTTTTTCGTCCATGAAGTTGGACAAGCCGTCGTTGAGGTCCTTGATGATCTTGAAGCCGTACACCATCGCTGCCGTGCATACCTGCACCGTGCCGGAGCCTAGCGCGATGAACTCGGCGGCGTCCTTCCAGGTGGTGATGCCGCCAATGCCGGAGATCGGTAGTCCATGGGTTTCCGCGTCGCGGGCGATTTCGCCCACCATATTGAGCGCGATCGGTTTCACCGCGTAGCCGCAGTAGCCGCCGTGCGAGCCCAGCCCGTCGGTGCTGGGGTGCATGGTCATGCGGTCCAGGTCCACGCCCATGATGGAGTTGATGGTGTTGATCAGCGAGACCGCGTCGGCCCCGCCCTTCTTGGCCGCCCGCGCCGGGTAGCGCACGTCGGTGATATTGGGGGTGAGCTTTACGATGATGGGCAGCTTCGAATAATGCTTGCACCAGCGCGCCACCATTTCGATGTACTCCGGAACCTGTCCCACCGCCGAGCCCATGCCGCGCTCGCTCATACCGTGCGGACAACCGAAATTGAGCTCGATGCCGTCGCAACCGGTGTCTTCCACCTGCGGCAGGATGTTGCGCCACGCGTCCTCGGTGCAGGGCACCATGATCGAGGCCACCACGGCGCGGTCCGGCCAGTCGCGTTTGACGCGGCGCATTTCGTCGAGATTGGTTTTCAGCGGGCGGTCGGAAATGAGTTCGATATTGTTGAAACCGATCACGCGCCGGTCCTGTGACCAGAGCGTGGAGTAACGCGGGCCGTTGACGTTAACCACCGGCGGGTCCTCGCCCACCGTCTTCCAGACCACGCCGCCCCAGCCGGCTTCGAAGGCGCGGACCACGTTGTATTCCTTGTCGGTGGGCGGGGCTGAGGCCAGCCAGAAAGGGTTGGGGCTTTTGATGCCGACGAAGTTTGTAGTGAGATCAGCCATTTTTATAACTCCCGGTCAGGCGCGCAAAACACGATCAATATCGATGGCGGCGCGTTTGCCGTGTTCTACGGCCTCCACGGTCAGATCGCGACCGCCAAAGCGGCAGTCGCCCCCCGCCCAGACTTTAGCGTGTGAAGTTTTGCCGGCTTCGTCGGTGAGGATGCGTCCCGACTTCAGGGTGATTTCTTCCCCGGCGGGCTGCGCGTCATAAGTTTGGCCGATGGCCTTGAACACCATATCAGCGGCCAGCGTAAAGTCTTCGCCGGTTTCAGCCAACTTGCCGTTATCGAGTTTGGTATAGGCGAAACGCACGCCCTTTACCTGCCCGCCTTCCGCGACGATTTCTTTTGGGGCCGCCCAGTGTTTGATCTTGACGCCGTTTTGCTTGGCCCAGTCCTGCTCGTAGCCCGAGGCACTCATGGCTTCTTCGCCACGGCGATAAACAATGGTTACATCCTCGGCGCCGAGTTTTCTGGATTGCACGGCAGCATCAACTGCCGTCATGCCGCCGCCGATCACCACTACCTGCCGCCCTATCGGCACCTCTGCAAAGTGCTTGGCCTGGCGCAGTTCGGCGATGAAGGCGACGGCATCGCGCAGCCCCTTGGCCTGCGGCTCGCTGATGCCGATGGTGTTCACACCGGCGAGACCCATGCCGAGGAATACGGCGTCGTATTCGCGCACCAGCGCGTTCAGCACCATATCGCGGCCCAGCACTTTATTGGCGTGCACCTCGATGCCGCCGATGGATAGCAGCCATTCGATTTCTTTTTGCGCGAAGCCATCGACCGTTTTGTAAGTGGCGAGGCCGTATTCATTGAGGCCGCCCAGCTTGGGTTGCGCGTCGAACAGCGCCACAGAGTGGCCCAGCATTGCCAGCCGGTGCGCGCAAGAAAGTCCCGCCGGGCCGGCGCCGATGACGGCCACGCGCTTGCCGCTCTCCTTGGCGCGCGTGAACAGCGCTGCACCGGGTTTGGTAAACAAGGCATCAGTGGCAAAGCGTTGCAGCATGCCGATTTCCACCGGCTTGTCTTCGTTGGTGTTACGCACGCAAGCCTGCTCGCATAGCACCTCGGTCGGGCAAACACGCGCGCACATGCCGCCGAGTATGTTTTCTTCCAGAATGGTTTTGGCCGCACCCCGGTTATTGTCCTGGGCGATGCGCTGGATGAAGGTGGGGATGTCAATGCCGGTGGGGCAGGCGGTGGTACAAGGTGCGTCGTAGCAGTAGTAGCAACGGTCAGCTTCGATCAAGGCCTGTACGCGCGTTAGCGGCGCATGGGCATCGCTAAAGTTTTTTTGATATTCGTCGGCGCTCAAACGGCCCGCGCAAATGCCCGCTGTATTTTTGCTTCCCATCTATCATCCCTCCCGAATGATGAAACCGGACGAACGTTAGTCCGCCTGCTGCATGGCGCTGCGCACCGCGCGGCGCAGGGCATCGATCATGTTCGTGATTTCGCCTTCGGTAGAAATGAAAGGCGGGCCCATGGCGATGCTGTCGCCGGCCATGCGCAGCAGCAAGCCTTCCTCGATACCCGCCTCGAATACGCGCATGGCGCGCAGCCCCGGTTTGCCGGGCACCGGGTCCAGCTCGATGGCTGCCGTGAGGCCAAAGTTGCGGATATCGATAATGCCTGCTTCGCCCTTCAGCGCGTGCACCGCGTTTTCCAGTACGGGTTCCAGGGTGCGCGCACGCTGGATAAGGCCTTCGCCCACCAGTACGTCCAGGGCCGCGTGGCCTACCGCTGCGGCCATGGGGTGGCCCGAGTAGGTGTAGCCGTGGAACAGCTCCACTGCATGCGCGGGAGCATTGGCGCCCATGAAGGCCTGGTAAATGTCTTCGCGCACGACGCAGCCACCCATGGGGATGATACCGTTGGTCACGCCCTTGGCGAAGGTGATGATGTCCGGCGTCACGCCCACGCGCTGCGCGCCGAAGTTCTCGCCCAGGCGGCCGAAACCGGTGATGACTTCGTCGAATATCAGCAAAATGCCGTGCTTGCTGCAAATGGCGCGGATTTTTTCCAGATAACCCTGGGGCGGAACGATTACACCAGAGGAACCCTGCATGGGCTCCATGATGACGGCCGCAATGGTGGATGCGTCGTGCAGCGCGACGATGCGCTCCAACTCATCGGCCAGATGCGCGCCCCAGGTGGGCATGCCCTTGGAAAAGGCCATTTGCGAAAGATTGTGCGTATGCGGCAGGTGATCGACGCCGTTCATCATGATCGGCCCGAACATCTTGCGGTTGGCGACCATGCCGCCCACCGACATGCCGCCGAAACCCACGCCGTGATAGCCGCGCTCGCGGCCGATAAAGCGGGTGCGGGCACCCTCGCCACGCAGGCGGTGATAGCCGTAGGCAATCTTCATGGCCGTGTCCACCGCTTCCGACCCCGAATTGGTGAAGAACACACGGTCCAGGCCCTCCGGCGCCATCTCCGCCACGCGGTCGGCCAAGCTCAGGGTGATGGGGTTGCAGAACTGGAAGGCGGTCGAATAATCCAGGGTTTCGGCCTGGTGTTTCACCGCTTCGGCGATTTTGGGGTGGCCGTGGCCGATGGGGCAGCACCAGAGGCCGGACAGACAGTCGAACAGCTTCTTGCCGTCTTGGGTGGTGTAGTAGGCCCCCTTGGCGCTGGCGAGAATCTTGGGATGATCGCGAAAATAGCGGTTGGGGGTGAAAGGCAGCCAGTAATGGTCTAGGCCGAGTGCGGGTTGGCGGGCGTTCATGGGCTTGCTCCTGGGTTCCGGAATGGCCCGATAATGCGCGCCTGCGTCCTCCCAGTCAAAGGGCGGTACCGCTGCGGCCGGGGCCTCTACGATGCTCAAAAAATGATCGTATCAGGAAAATTTTACTTGTTGGTAAAATTTTCCGGAAATTGGGCCCGGGAAAAACAACTATGCGTTCTCGCCGGCTCGGGTAAGATCGGCGACGAAAACAAACAACAATGCCAGGGAGAATTCCATGTCCACACCCGTCAATCCCTATGCCGCGCCCGATGCTGTCGTTGATGACGTCAGCGATGCGTTGAACCTGGACGCGGAAAAAATCCGCCAGGAACATCTCAAACACGAAGCGTCCCTGCAGGGCGTCGGTTCCCTGTACGCGATCGGTGGTGTTTTTATGATACTGGGAGGCTTGCTGGGCGGCGGCGGGGCGCTTTTTGCAGGCGGCGTGCCTAGTGATATGCGCTGGATGGGCGCGTTGTTTCTTGTTTATGTGGCTTTCGGCGTTGCATTCTTCACGCTGGGCCGGGGCCTGAGGAAGCTCAGGCCCTGGGCGCGCATTCCGACCATCCTGCTGGGGTGTTTGGGCTTGTTGGGCTTCCCTATCGGGACGATCATCAACGGCTATATCCTCTGGCTGGCGCTTTCCAAAAAAGGCCGCTACATTCTCTCGCCGGAATATTCGGCCATCGTCGCCGCCACGCCGCACATCAAGTACAAGACGCCGCTCTGGGTCTGGATCATCGTGGGGTTGATCGTGCTGTTGATCGTCGTCGCGATTACGATGAGCGCCATCCACTGATAAGCGTTCCCGGACCAGGCGGGCGTATGCCGGCGCCATTCAATCCCTACGCGGGGGCAAGCCAGGTGGTCGAGGATGTCGACTCGCCGGGCGATTTGATTGCCCAGGCAGAGGCCTTGCGCCGCGACCACCTCACCTACGAAGCCAACCTGAAAATCATGGGCGGCCTTTGTTACCTGTGCGGCGTCGGTGCGCTTTGGATGCTGGTGCAAAGAGTGTCATTTGCGAACTCGGAATTAGGGATTGAATTCTCGGGCGCTATGTCCTCGGTCTGGCTCTCGATTGTTGCCCCGCCCGTAATCGCGATGATGATCTTTTTCGCTTTGGGTCGGGGGTTGCTTACCCTCAAACCATGGGTGCGATTACCCGGGTTCCTGATCTGTCTGGCCGGCTTGTTCATCTTCCCGGTCGGCACCGTCGTTTGCGCCTACGTTCTTTACTTGTTTTATTCCGACAAAGACTGCTTCATATTGTCCAGGGAGTACGCCGCGATTGTGGCAGCCACGCCCGAGGTTAAGTATCCGCGCCGGCTTTGGGTGTGGCGCACGCTGGGAACCCTCGTGCCTTTGCTGTTGGTCGCGCTGGCTTTACTCGCCATATTTTGGTTTGTAGCTGCGCCACCTGCTACGCGCGGATAGCGGTCAATCGTCGAAAATGCCCTTGCCCGGCTGACGTATCGCCTTGGCCTCTTCCAGCGTCACCGGGTCGCGAAAGTTATTGCCGAAGTTGGTGCGCACATAAGCGGTGACCGCTACCGCCTGCTCGTCACTCATGAAAAAGCTGAAAGCCGGCATGCCCTTGCGGCCGTTCAGCACGTTTTGCAGGATGTAGCCCGAGGACGCGAGGCGCGGGTTATTGGCCAGCGCCGGGTAGAAGCCGGCGCCCGTCGCGCCCTGCGCCTTGGGCATATGGCAGCCGGCGCAGATATTGTCGTAGAGCGCCTTGCCGTCTTTTTCGGCGAAGCGCCAGCCTTGCGATATCACCGGCTGGGGCTTGTCCTCTGCGCCGACCGGCGCGCATAGCAAAACAGCGGAGACGAGTAGCAGCATGTTGCCTTGGCGAAATATCATGGTTGTCTCCTAGGCTCCGGCCTTGATTTTGGCGTGCAGGCGGGTGATGGCGTCGATGGCGGATGTCACCGCGCCCTCCTGCCAGGCCGGCAGACGCGAGGCGTGCTCGCCCGCGAGCACGATGCGGCCATCGATGGCGCAAAGATTGTTGTAGTGTTTTTCGCGCAGGTCCCCAGTCCAGCCGGCGAAGCAGCCGTTGGTGAAGGGCACTCGGTGCCAGGCCACGGAGACACCGTTCTCGAATTCCTTCAAGTATTGCGGGTGCAGCTTGGCGCCGTAATGGACGGCCATGCGCACGCGGTCTTTCGGTTCCATAGACGTGAACTCGTAGGCGTTCGGTCCCCAGAGATAGCAGCCCAGCATCACGCCCTTGCCGGTGCTGCCGTAGCCGGTGGAGGGATAGGACACCATGGCGATGGGCAGATCGGTGTAGCTGATGCCGCCGTAAATGAAATCGTCCTGCTCCCAAAAGCGGCGCTTGAACTGCAGGCCCACCTTGACCGAGGCCTGGTAGGGCACCGATTCGATGGCGTCCTGCATGGGGCGGCCGACCTTGATGTCGATCTGGCTCAGGATGGAAAGCGGGATGGTGCACACGCACCAATCGGCCTTGACCTGGCGCGTGGCGGTACCATCGGTATAGGTGACGGTGACGCCTTTTTCGCCCTGGTCGATTTTGGTGACCTTGGCGTTGAACTTCACCAGCGGCGCGACTTGCTTATAGAGGGCTTGTGCGATCTGGTCCATGCCGCCCACCGGCTGGAAAATATTGGATTGGTGGGTGATTTCATGGCCCTCGGCAAGATGGCGCCACAGCCCCGACTGCAATATGTCTTTGAGCCCTATGGGCTGCGAAGGCACCGGCAAGGGCATCAGGCCGCCACCCGCCTGTACATCGTAGCCGCGCCGCTCGGCCGTGCGGCGGCTGGCCACGTAACGGTACTCGTCGTTCAGTGCGCCCCATTGCTGCAGGGCATTCAGCAGGCGTTCGCGGTCTTCCTGGGTAACTGCCTCATCGAGGTGGTGCGCGTTGACCGCCTTGCCCAGGAGTTCCGCCACATGGCCGTTGAAATCGGCCTGCACGTGGCGGTGGCGCTGCGGCTTGCCGCCGAACGCGTTCTGGGAGTGCAACAGCGCGTTGTAATTCACCTGGATGAAGGGTTCCAGCGGCACCTTCAACCGCTTGGCGTAATCGAGGATGCCGTAGTGATGCGTGGGGATGCGCCAGGGGCCGGGGTTGAGATAAAGGCCTTTGTCGAATTCGCAGCGCTGCTTATAGCCGCCCAGCTCGGTGTACTCGTCGCCGCCGCGTATGGTCCAGGCGCGGCCGCCGGCGCGTTTGTTGTACTCCAGTACCACGACGTGGTAACCGGCGTTACGCAACTCATACGCCGCCACCAGGCCGGCGATGCCGGCGCCGAGAACCAGAACGGAAGTGCCTTTGGGTGCGCCGTCCAGCTTGACCGGCCCCGCGTAGGTCGATTCGCCGGCGAAGCCCAGGGTATTCATGGCCCCGTACATGGCGCTGCCGCCCGCCACCTTGCCGATCATGGCCAGCAGTTCGCGGCGGGAGATCGTTACGTTCGGAGGAATTGCATCGCTCATGGGTCGCAGGCCTCGGTTGGTGATCGCGTCCGGCGATTATCCACCTAAAGCGGGCCCGAGCTACTCGTTTGCTACTCATTTGATTGGCCGTCACAAACGGCTACATAGGCGAAAGACTAACGGTGATGGATTGACCCACCGCAATCCTGGCTCGTTTCAGAAAGGGTTCATCCAGCGATAGCCAGAAGCGCCGTGAGCGCGGCACCACCGCGCTTTCGATAGGCACGCCCGCCACCGTGCCCGCTACCGCATGACCGCGCCGGTTTAAACCCACGCGCTGAGCGGGCTTGCCCCATTGAATAGCCGGATCGAAGGGCACCTCGACGGCGGCGCCTTTGTGGCCGTCGAGTACGGTGCCGGTAAAAGTGACCGCTTTCATCCTGCGCCAATCATCCGCGAGGGCTACGCCACGGTCAACATCCGCGCCGCCGCAATAGCGGCGCGGAGTGTGCTTTAGTGCGCTCCCGCCGCTTCGGCGGAAGGCGCCTTGGCTTTTTGCGGGCGGGCCAGCCACACCACGGCAATCAAGGCCAGAAAGCCGATGGCCGAGACGTAGAAAATGTCGTTGGCGGACAGCATGGCCGCCTGCTGGTCAATCATGCGGTTGATTTGCGCGTAGGCCTGCTCGGTGCTCATGCCCTGCGCCTGCAGGCCGGCGATGGCCTGGGTGGCGGTGCCGTTGGTGACATTGATCGCCTCGGTGATATGGGCGTGGTGCATGGTGGCGCGGTTTTCCCAGATGGTGGTAGCAATCGACGTGCCCATGCCGCCCGCCAGGATGCGCAGGAAATTGGAAAGTCCCGACGCCGCCGGAATGCGTTGCGGCGGCAGGCCCGACAGGATCAGGCTCACCAGCGGGATGAAAAAGAACGCCATGGCCACGCCTTGCACCACGGTGGGAATGATGAGCGTGGTGAAGTCGGCCTGCGTATTGAAATTCGAGCGCATCCACAGCACCAGCGCAAATACCGAGAAGGCGATGGTGACGAGCTTTCTTGGGTCGGTGGTGGCGACCTTCTTGCCCACCAGCGGCGATAACAGGATCGCGAACACTCCTACCGGCGCCATGATGGCGCCCGCCTGTATGGCCGTGTAACCCATCCATTGCTGCAGCCACAACGGCATCAGCACCACATTGCCGAAGAACAGGCCATAGCCCAGCGAGATCGCGATGGTGCCCGACCAGAAATTGCGGCCCTTGAACAAGGTGAGATCGATAACCGGATGATCGTCGGTCAATTCCCAGGCGATGAAAAAGGCGAAGCCTACCAGCGCAATCACACCCAGCGCCACGATTTGCGTGGAGGAGAACCAGTTCAGTTCCTTGCCCTTGTCCAGCATGACCTGCAAGGCGCCCACCCAGATCACCAGCAAGCCCAGGCCGACGCCATCGATAGGCAGCTTCTTGGTGGGAGAGTCCCGGTCCTTGAAAATATTCCACGTCACCAAGGCAGCGGCGATGCCGACGGGTATGTTGATGTAAAAAATCCACGGCCAGGAAATATAGTCGGTGATCCAGCCGCCCAAGAGCGGGCCCACCACGGGCGCGACCAGGGTTGTCATGCCCCACATGGCCAGTGCAAAACCCGCGCGCGTTTTGGGATAACTCGCCAGCAGCAGGGTTTGCGAAAGCGGAATCATGGGTCCCGCTACCGCACCCTGCACGATACGGAAAAAGATCAGCGCTTCGATGCTGGGCGCAAGGCCGCACAGCAATGAGGCGATCACGAACAGCAGCACGCTGGCCGTGAACAAACGCACCTGGCCGAAGCGCTGCGTGAGCCAGCCGGTGAGTGGCACCGAGATGGCGTTGGAAACCGCAAACGAGGTGATTACCCAGGTGCCTTGCGAGGGGCTCACGCCCAGATCGCCGGAAATGGCCGGGATGGAAACGTTGGCGATGGTGGTGTCCAGCACGTTCATGAACGTGGCCAGCGCCAGCGCGATGGTGCCCAACACCAAGGACCCGCCGCTTAGCGGCGGGTACTCGGCTTTTCGGGTTTCAGCGGTGCTCATGGCGGTCTCGCTTATGGCAGTTTCGTGGCTTACAGTCGGGTAGCGATGCGGGCGATTTTGTCGTTACCGGCTTTGCCGGCGCCGCCACCACCGCTGCGTGCAACGGTGCTGGAGGGTGCCTTTGCCATCGTTGCTGTCGGCAGCGCCATACGGCCGCCGGAGTTTGCGGCGACGATGCGGTTTACGATCTTGTCGGCCTCGACATCGCTGCCGGCGAACACGGCGGTTTCATTGGTGGAGGCGGGGATATTGGCGTCGGCCAGCACCTTGCCGCTTTGATCATGCACATCCACCTCAGCTTCCATGGAAAGGCCGATGCGCAGCGGGTGGTCGGCCAGTTCCTTGGCGTCCAGCGCCACGCGCACCGGCACGCGCTGCACCACCTTGATCCAGTTGCCGGTGGCGTTTTGCGCGGGGAGCAGGGCGAAAGCCGCGCCGGTGCCGGCGCCCAGGCCGGCGATCTTGCCGTGGAATTCCACTTTCGACCCGTACACGTCGGCCACCAGGGTCACCGGCTGGCCGATACGCATATTGCGCAACTGTACTTCCTTGAAATTGGCGTCCACCCAGACTTCATTCAGCGGCACGATGGCCATCAGCGGCGCGCCCGGTTGGATGCGCTGGCCCACTTGCACATTGCGGCGGGCCACAAAGCCGGTTACCGGCGCCGGCAATTCGGCGCGGGTGACGGCGAGATACGCTTCGCGCACGCGCGCAGCGGCGCGCAGCACATTGGGGTGGCGATCGGCTGACACGCCTTCGGTCATGGATTGGTTGGCGGCCAGCGCTTCGCGGGCGGCGACTACGGCGGCTTGCGAAACCGCGTTGGCGCTCTTGGCTTCGGCCAGGGCCGTTTGCGCGTGCTGCAATTCTTCACCTGAGACGGCGCCCGAAGCGGTCAGCGATTGGCGGCGTGCCAGATCATCTTCCGCGCGCTTGATATCACTGGCGGTGCGGGCCAGGTCAGCCTCGCGCACGGCCACGTTGGCGGCCAGGGTGGTGTTGGTGGCGTAGGTGCCGCGCACTTCACGCACCGTGGCAGCGAGCTGTGCTTCGGCCTGGTCGAGAGCGACCTGGGCATCGGCGCGGTCCAGCTTGATTAGGGCCTGGCCGGCTTTAACAAAGTCGGTGTCCTGCGCGCCCACCGCCAGCACTGTGCCGGTGATCTGCGGCGTGAGCTGCACGATATTGCCGGCAACGTAGGCGTTGTCGGTGGATTCAAAGTTGCGCGAATGGATGAACCAGTACGCGCCGTAAATGATGCCGACAGTGGCAAAGACGCCGCCCAGGGCCAGCAGGATTTTCTTGCGCGGGTTGTTGGCGGGTGTGGGGGGGATCGAGGTTTCGGTGGCGGTCGTATTCATGATGTGTCTGCCTTTTGATATGGCTTACTGGGTAAATTTCGCGTTGCTGGCGGCGGCCACTTTGTCGCTGTTACTTTGCGGGTCGGCATAGCCGCCACCCAACGCGCGATTCAGGTTGACGTTGATCTCCAACAGGCGCGCTTTCAGATCCACCGCCTGACGCCGTTGCGAAAGTACGGTGTTCTCGGCGGTGAGCACGGTCAGATAATTGGTGAGTCCAGCCTGGTAGCGCTTCAGGGCCAGTTCGTAGGCCGATTCGGCGGCAGCCTGTGCATCGCCCTGCTCGCGTGTTTGCACCGCCAGCGATTGCAGCGAGGTCAGCTGGTCGGCCACTTCACGCACGGCCTCCAGCACAGTCTGGTTATAACTTTCCACGGCGGCGTCGTAGTCGGCGGTTTTGCCGGAGAGTTCGGCGCGCAGACGGCCGCCGGCAAAAATCGGAATGCTGATGGCCGGGCCCACGCCGTACTGGCGGCTGTCACCTTTGAACCAGTTGGCGTAACCGATGCTGCCGAAACCGGCGAAGGCGATCAGGTTTACATTGGGATAGAACTGGGCTTTGGAGGCGTCGATATCGTAAGCGGCGGCCTTGACGCGCGCGCGGGCGGCGGCCAGATCAGCGCGGCGACCCACCAGGTCGGCCGGCAGTGTTTCGGGCAGGGTTTGCGAGCGCACCGCCGTCAACTTTGGCGCCAGGTCTTTGGCCGCATCCGGGCCGGCGCCCAGCAGGGCGGCCAGCGCGTTACGGGTGAGGGCGATCTGTTCGTCGAGCTGCGCAATTTCAAGGCGCGCTTCCGGCAGGCCGCCTTCGGCCTGGCGCAGTTCCACGCGCGTATCCAGTCCCGAGGTGACGCGCTCCAGCACCAGCTTACGGGTTTGTTCGCGCAGCTTCAGGGTGCTTTCGGCAACGGCCTTTTGTTCGTCCAGCCGCGCCAGGCGGAAATAGGTTTTCGCCACATTGGCGGCCAGCACGATGCGCGCGGCGGCGGCGTCGGCCCTGGCGGCCTCGGCCTGGCCCAGGGCGCCGTTCAGCGCGGCGCGGTTATGGCCGAAGAAATCGACGTCGTAGCCGAATTGCAGATTGGCGTTGTTCAGTGAATCCACGGCGCCCCCCAAAGGCGGCGGGTAGATGCTGGTCTTGGTGAAATGCTGGTAGGTGGAATCGACGGCGCCGGACAGTTGCACGCTGGTGGTCGATCTCGCGACACCGGCGGAAGCCAGCGCGTGGGTGATACGAGCCTGCGCCAGTTTCAGCGTCGGGTTTTGCGCCAGCGCCTGGTCAACCAGCTTGTCCAGCTGGACGTCACCGTAGGCGGTCCACCAACGCTCTTCCGGCCAGATGAACGTGGGGGTGGTAGTAGCGGCCGTGGAGGCAGTGGAAGTGAGGCCAATCTGCTGTGCGGAAAGGGTGCTGGCCTGGGTATTGATGCCGGAAAAGTCGGCGCAGGCCATCAGCGCCATGGGCAGCAGGGGCAGGGCCAGATAGGCTAAAACTTGTCTAGTCAAATATTTGCGGGTGGGTTGGGAAGCGTTCATATATCTCTCCAGAATTCCGGGGCTAGCCCTTGGGCTGCAGCGGGTGGGCGGGGGCCGCGAGCAACAAAGCGCTGCGGCTGTGGCCGGGTTGCTTCACTTGATTTCTCCCGGGCAGGGCCCGGTGATGGGTTCGCCGCCGTTTTCCAGCATGCGGCGCAACTGCGTTTTGAGGATGGCAGCTTCGTCCTGGCTAAAACCACGCAGGTGATGGTTGAGCACTTCTGCTAATACAGCGGGAATATTGCGGGTAACTTCGCGGCCTTGCTCGGTCAGCGCCAGACGGGCGACGCGGCGGTCGTCCTTGCAGTTCACGCGCTGGATCATGCCCTTGGCTTCCAGGCGGTCGATCATGCGCGATACGGCGCCGGCGTCGATGTTCATTTCCCGCGCCAGCGCGCTGGCGGTGTCGCCCTTGCCGGTGGAAAGCATCAACAGCGGTTTCCATTGGGAATCGGTCAGGCCCAGATTCACCATGCGGGTGTCCACCTGCCGTTGCAAACACACAGCCACCTTTTTGACCAGGTAGCCGATCGATTCATCCAGATTCCATTCCGGGCCGACCGGGTAAATGCCGGCGGGGGCTTCCTGGGTGGCCTCCGGGGAGGCGCTGTCGGGGGTTTTGTAGGTATCCATGACGTAACAATATATGACTATGCAACCATTGTCAAGTCAAATATAACAAAACCAAGTGGGTCTCTGCTAATTCATTGTTTATAAATAAAATTTATTTTTCTCTGCCTTGCAAAGGGCCAGTCAGTTTGCCCCTTTTTGCATTTGGGCCGGCCACAAAATATTTTTGAGCCGGTTCGGCCATGTTTTTCGCATTAAAGATTGGACAGGATTCCTTGCCTGTCTTCAAAGGGAGAAGAACATGAATACGCTACAAACGCTGGGGCGCTCGGTAATGATGGCAGCGGCGATTACCGCCACCCTGGGCGGCGCACTTTGCCACGCCGAAGCCCCGGATTGGGCCATCAATTCCAGCATGCGCTACGTGGATAAAGCGGCAGACCGCAAAATCGTCATCGCCGCCGCCAATATGCGCGCCGGCGTCAGCCTGGAGCGGCTCACCCTGGTCTCGGGCGAAGGCAATATGGACAAGAAAATCACTGCCGGCCTGCTGGCGGGCGCCACCACCCTGCTGAATATGAAGACCGGCGGCGGCGTGGAAATCGACTTTGCCTCGCGCGAGCCGATCGCCGAGCATATGAAGCAGGAGGACGCCGAAAAAATCGCCGCCGAAGCGCTGGAAATGCTGATCGCGCGCCTGAAGGCGGCCGGCCTGGAAGTGGAAGGCCCGCAGGCGGTGGCCAACGCCGAGTTCTACAAAACCGTCAGCGGCGAAACCACGGTGACCACCAATCCGGAGTCGGCAAAGGGCGGCTTGTTTAAGACCGGCTACTTCTACGGCATGTACAACGTGCCGGTAGCGGGGCTGAAGTACCGCGCTTCCTCCATAAGGAGCATTTTCGGCGGTGACACGGAGATGTATTTAAAGGCCCGCGAAGCCGCCAAGACCGGCACCGCGCTGGAACTGAATCTGTCCTTCTTCAACAATAAGACTGTGTTCGGCATTTTCGGCATGTCGGCGTCGCTGTATGGCCGCCACGCCAATGCCAGCAGCGATGCCCTGCTGCTCACCGAAACCCTGAAAAACGTAAAAGCCTTTACCGTGCCTTCCGGCGGCAAGGATAGCTACGCGTATTGGATGGCCATCAAGCCGCAGATGGAGACCGTGTTCGACAGCCTCGCCAAGAACATCGTGGACGCTTACAACGAGTCTTGATGCAAATGGTGGCGCCTTAATACAGGAGGTTGGCCATGAAATTCGGGCGCTTGCCGTCGCGGACCATATCCGCCCAGACGTCGAGCGCCCCGTTATCCATGCGCCAGAATTTCCGACAGGCTTCAAAGTATTCCAGCACGGTCGCTGATTCGCCTTTTTCCAGCATTTCCTTGGCTAGCAACATATTGGGGCCAAAAGTGTCCAGCTGCGGGGACCCACGCGTGTGCCCCGCCGCCAGCAAAAAACCACGCGCCGCCGCCATATCGCCGTCTCGCAAGGCCTGCCGTCCCAGGGCTAGATTGGCTTGGTGCACCGCATTGCCATAGTTCCAATCGGTCTTGTACTGTTCTGCATTTTTCAAAACCAGGGCCGCGTTCGCGCGAATGGTGTCGCCGGCGTCGTGATCGACGCCCCACATCACCGCACCCGAAAGCGCCAGCCATCGGTGATAGCCGTCTTTGGCCGATTGGTATTTGGCCATCTCGTCCGCATATCGCTTTTTCGAGTCATCGGGTATTTGCGCCGACGATTCAGCCATGGTCTTCACTTGAAAATGAACAATTTGTGGCCACCCCAAGTACAAGCCGAGAAAAACTGCGGCGCTTACGCCCAATACACAAAACAAGGCACGCATATCGCCCCTCTGCCAACCGGCACAATGCCGTCTCAGCAGGATACTAGCAACAGATCCAGGAGACGTAACCTACCCACGCAGGTGGGCGAGCGCGGGTATGGACCATCACTTACAAGGGGCGGTCAGCGCTTTTGCGCGGAATAGACTTTGTTGGCGATCTTCCATTCCCCGTTAATTTTCAACAGCAGGAAAAAGTCGGTGGTGAGGAACGTCGTTGATCCCAGCGTAGCGTGTACGGTCGCCGCAGTACCGCTGATGTCGACGGCGTCAATGGTGCGGGTGCGCGTGCCCTCGTCGGTGGGCGGTGTTCCCTTGAAGAGGGCCGCGTACTCCGCCAGGGTCCAGCTGGAAAACTTGCCCTCGCGCACGCCCTCGATATGTGCCGTGGGCAGGAACGCTTTCAGCATATACGAGCCCTCGCCGGTGGCATGGCCCTTGAAGTAGGTTTCAACCGTCGCGCGCACCAGCGGTTCTTCCGGCGAGGGGTTGGCGGCTTTGGTTTGCGCCAGGGCGGGCGCCGCCAGTGCGCCGGCAGCAAGGGCAATAAAGGTGCGATGGAAATCGCGGCGATCGGACGGCTCTTGCGTTTGGTTCATTTCAAGCTCCCTTGGGTGAACGTGGTCTATAAGACCAAGTGGTCCGGTGCGAGTTCACGACTGAAAATAATACGCAGCCACATGGCCTGCCCAACTATTTCAGTATCGACATATGTCACCAACTATCGCGATTTGTTGCGGCGTGGTTGCCATCCCCGTTCACATTCCGTTTCCCCGCCAACGGGAAAAATGCGGCTGCTTGTCGGGGAGGGCGCCGACATCAGGCGGGCATGGCGCTCAGGCGCGCGAAAAATACAAATCGTGCAAAACGTCCAGCTTTACTTCAGCAGCCGCCTGCGACAACACCAGCTTCCCGCTTTGCAAAAGCACCACATGATCGGCCGCGTTCACCGCCAGCTGGGTGTTCTGCTCCACCAGTACGATGGTTTTGCCCTCGGCTTTCAGGGCGGCGATGATGGCGAAAATTTCCTGCACGATCACCGGGGCTAGCCCCAGCGAAGGTTCGTCTATCAATAAGACCTTGGGTTCGGACATGAGCCCGCGCGCCATGGCCAGCATTTGCGCCTCGCCGCCGGAGAGTTGGCCGGCAGCCTGCTTGCGGCGCTCTTTTAATTTGGGAAAAAGCGCGTAGCCGCGTTCCAGATTTTGCAGGGCGGCGCTGCGTCGTGCTTGGGGGTAGGCGCCCAGCAACAGGTTTTCCTCCACGCTCATTTCGCGGAACATCATGCGGCCCTCGGGAATCATGGCGAGGCCTCGCGCCACGCGCTCCCAGGCGGGGGTGCTGGCCATGACAAGTCCGTCGTAAATTACATCGCCGGCCGAAGGGGGCAACATGCCCATGATGGCGCGCAGCAGCGTGGTCTTGCCGGCGCCGTTGGGGCCGATGATGGTGGTGATCTTGCCGGCTTCGATGTCCAGCGAGACATCCCAGAGGATATTAATGGCGCCGTAACCCGCGCGCAGGTTGCGGATTTCAAGCATGCGCGGCCTCGGCGCTGTTTTCTGCGGCAGCCCCTGTGTAGCTTTCCACTACACGCGCATCGCGGAACACCGCGTCGGGCGTGCCATCGGCGATGACCTCGCCGTAATTCAGCACCACCACTCTCGGGCATAGGGTGCTGATGGTCTCGATATCGTGCTCGATGATCAGCAGTCCGACATGGAATTTCTCGTGCACGTCGCGCAGCATGTCGCGGAAGCTGCGCTTGCTGTTTGACTCCAGCCCGGCCAGTACCTCGTCGAGCAGCAATAGCTTGGGGTTGGTCGCCAGCGCCTTGGCGACCTCCAGGGCCTTCCATTCCGAAAGCGAAAGCTCGGTGGCGGCGTCGTTGCCGGCCTTGTCGGCCAGGTGCACGAAGGCGAGGATTTCGTCGATACGTTTATGATCGACCGCGCCGGCGCCGAAGCGCTGCGCCACCACCAGGTTCTCGCGTACCGTCAGTTGGCTTAGCGGCTGCGGAATCTGGAAGGTGCGCCCCAGTCCGGCGCGCGCGCGCCGGTATTGCGGCCAGCGCGAAATTTCCTCGCCCTCGAATTGAATGGAGCCGGCCTGCGGCCTCACCACGCCGGACACGGCGTTAAACAGCGTCGTCTTGCCCGCGCCGTTGGGGCCGACCAGGCCGACGATGCCGCCTGCTTTCATTTCCAGCGAAACCCGGTTCACGGCAGTCAGGCCGCCGAAACGTACGCTGACCTGGTCAAGCCGGAGCATGGGTTTTCCGTTTCCAGAAGGAGGCCAGCGGCGGCAGCAGACCGCCGGGGCTCCACAGGATCATCGCAATCAGCAAGGCGCCCAGGATCACCTGATGGCCCGAGGAAATCATCTCCTTGAACACCAGTTGATCGACCAGATACACCACCACCGCGCCGACGATAGGGCCGCTGATGGTGCGATAGCCGCCGAATATGGCGGCGACGATGGGAATGGTGGTCCAGATCGAACTGAAGGCGTAGTCCGGCTCCAGGAAGTTGATGTAGTGCGCATTGAAGGCGCCCATTACCCCCGCCATGAAGGCCGAGAGCAATAACATCAGCGCCTTCAACAACAGGCTGTTGACGCCCAGCACGCGTGTGGCCGGCTCGCTATCGTGCATGGCGCGTAGTGCCAGCCCGTAGTGGCTGTCGCGGATGCGGTGGTATATCCACGCGAATACCAGCACCAGCGTCAGCACGATCAGATAGGAGCCGGTCTTGCTGCCGAAATCGAAGCCGGCCCACGTGGGGAAGCGCGGGATGCTGGACAAGCCGCCGGAGCCGTTGGTGAGGCTCTTCCATTCGGTGGCGATGATGCGGAATATATGCGCGTAAGCGAGGATGGCCAGGGCGAAATACGGCCCGCGCAAACGCAGGGCCGGGGCGATCAAAACCGAGGCAAGCGCCGCGCCCACGCCGCCCAGCAGCATGGCGGCGAACACCGGCACACCCAGCTTCATTACGCACAGCGCCGATACATAGGCGCCCACGCCGACAAAGGCCGCATGACCGAAGCTCACCATGCCGCCCAGGTTGCCCAGCAGCGCCCAGGACAGCGCGATGCCGCCTATGGTGAGGGCGGCTACGATATTGCTCATCACGTTGAGTCGGTCGCCCAGCGCCAGTGGTACGCCCGCATATAACACTAGCAGCAGCGTGAGCCACATCGCTGCGCCGCGCCTATTCATGGCGCTTCACACCGAATAGCCCATTGGGCATCACGAACAGCACCAGCAGGAACAGCACCATGGCGCTGAGGTCCTGCAGGGAGGAGCTGGCGAAGGTGGTGGTCAGCGCTTCGGCGATGCCGATCAGCAAGGCCGCCACCAGCACGCCGACGATGGAGCCCATGCCGGCCAGCACCGTGATGATGAAGGCCTTAACCGTCAGCGCCCCGCCCAGCGAGGGCTGGATCACGCTATCGCAATACAGCGCCACACCTGCAAACCCCGCCAGCAGTCCCGCCACCAAAAACGAAACCAGTTCGGTGCGCTGCGGGTTGATGCCCATCAGCTTGGCCGCATCGCGGTTGGACGACACCGCGCGTACTGCGCCCCCGTACCAGCTGGCTCGCAGCCACCAGGCCACCGCGCCGACCAGAGTCAGGCTGATGACGAAAAACAAGAGCTCGCTGTGCATGCTGTACAGCGGGCCGAAGGAAATCGCGTCCTGCATCCACGCCGATTTGGTGGAGCGCACATCGGCCTTCCAGATCATTTGCGTGAGATTGGTCAGCATGATGCCGAGGCCGAAGGTCAGCAGCAGCGAATTCAGCTCGCGGTCGTGGCGGATGCGGTTAACCAGGAAATTCACGCTCACCGCCAGCAGGCAGGCCACCACCACCGCCAGGGGAATCGACAGTAGAGGATTAAGGCCCCAGGTGTTCTCCAGCGTGTAGGCCATATAGGCCGCCACCAGCACCATCTCGCCGTGGGCGAGATTGATGATGCGCATGGTGCCGAACACCAGCGCCAGCCCTAGGGCGATGGAAGCATAGGCGCCGCCGGCGAGTAGGCCGGAGTAGAAGGCCTGGAGGATTAGGTCGGTCACTGTGTCTTTCGCCGTCGTTCCCGCGAAGGCGGGAACCCAGTGTCGTTTACAAAAAAGTCACTGGGTCCCCGCCTACGCGAGGACGATGTTTTCTACCAAGGCACGCCAGGAAAGTTCATCGCCCCCGAAGCCGATTCCTTAGGCCAGACGATCACCACCTTGCCGTTCTGGTGCTGCCCCATGCGATGCGAGAACAAGGGGTTATCGCCCTTGGCGTCGAATTTCACGCGGCCGATCAGCGTGTCTTTGTCGGTCTTGCGCAGTTCCGCTTCCAGCCCGCCGTTTTTCAGGGTGCCAGCTTCGTGGGCGCGCACAATGGCGTCGAACAGCAGCATGCTTTGCACGTAACCAAACTGGCCCAGATAATCCGGGTCCTTGTTGAACAATTTCTTGTAGGTATCGGCAAACTCCTTGCCGTCCGGTGTGCGGAACTCGGCCGGGTAGGGCAGCAGGGCCGTGCCGTACACATTGGGCATCAGGTCGGGAAAGTCCTGCTGCATCTTGATCACCGCCAGCGACCATACGCCCACCATGGCCTTTACGTCCGGCTTCAGTACCTTGGCGGCGCGGATGATGCCCACGTAATCATTCTCGTAGCCGGACATGGCGATGACGTCGGGCTTGTCCTGCAATTTGATCTTGTTGATGATGGGTTTGAAATCGGTAATGGCGGGGTCGAAGTCGTGTAGGACCACCTTGACCCCCTTGGCTGCCAGCGCTTTCTCCACGTCCTTAGCAAGATCGGTAGTCGGCTGTTGATTGTTGTAAACAATCGACACTGACTTGACCTTCATCTCTTGCAAAAGACCAACCATTGCTAGCGTGTAGCCGGCCGAACTGTTGATCCGGAAAAAAGTTTTGTGCCCTCGCTGACTTAGGGCCTCATCTACTCCTCCCGACGTCATGTATACCAAACCAGCTTTATTAGCTGCGTCAGAAGCAGGGCCGATATTCGCCGAGCCGTAGCCACCTGTAAAAGCCACTACGCCTTGCGAAGCCAATTTTTCTACGGCTGCAACAGCCTTTGCCGGTGAGGTCTCGTCATCTATTGTGACGATCTTGACCTTATGTTTAGGATTCTTGCGATTGAACACATCGGCCGCTACGGCAATGCCTTCCATCATGCCGTTACCAACACGCGCCAGTTTGCCGGTCAGCGGTACTTCCGAGCCGACCAGAAATTCCTCGGCAGCAGCGAGATTCGGGTTGGCGGCCGCTATGCCGAACAGCAAAGCAGCGATTAGGGTTTTCTTGTTCATTATGGTTCTCCTCCGTAATTTTTTTGACCACAAAAACGCAGCTTCGATGTCTGGCCCCTTCCCCCGTCGCCGGGGGAAGGAATCAACCAATGGCATAAAAGGTTCAGATGCCAGTCATTTAATGACCCCTACCACCTATAACATCTCCTTCAACTTGTTCTTCAACACTTTGCCGTTCGCCGCCGTGGGAAACGCCGGCAGGAAGATAATCTGCGCCGGCCGCTTGTACGGCGCCAGTGATTTTGCCGCAAATTCCAGCAGGGTGTGTTCGTCCACCTCGGTGCCGGGCACACGCTCGATAAAGGCCACCACTTCCTCGTTGCCTTCCACCGCGCGCCCCAGCACCGCCGCCTGCGTAACCGCCGGGTGTGAGGTGAGCACGCCCTCCACCTCCACCGGGTAAACATTGAAGCCCGAGCGGATGATGAGCTCCTTAGTGCGGCCGACGATGAACATGGCGCCGTCGGGGTCTATGCGCGCCACGTCGCCGGTATTGAGCCAGCCGTCCTTGATGGCCGCTGCTGTGGCGGTGGGGTCGCGGTAATAGCCTTTCATGACGCCCTGGCTTTTCACCCACAGCTCACCCGGCTCACCCGCCGGTACATCGCGGCCTTGTCCACCTTGTGCATCGACCAGGCGCACTTCCAGGAAGGGCAGGATGGGACCCACTGAGGTATCGCTGCGCGCCTGGTCCAGCCGCGTCTGTGCGATGGTGGGCGCGGCCTCGGTAAGGCCGTAGCCGTTGTTCAGGGGCACATTCAGCATGGCCTCCACTTCCTGCTTCAACGCCAGGTCCAGCGGCGAGCCGCCGGCGTAAGCGAAACGCAGCCTCGGTGCGGTCAGTTTTTCGCCCTTGGCTTTGAGCATGGCCATCAGGCGCGCGTACATGGCGGGTACGCCCTGGCAAATGGTGATGCCCTTGTCGTGCAGGGCCTCGGCCATCTTTTCCGGGGTGTAACGCGGTTCCAGATAAATGGCGGACCCCCGGTACAGAGAAGCGAGGCACACCGAGGAAAGCCCGTACACATGCGAGATCGGCAAAACACCGTACACGCGGTCGCCCGGCGTGATTTCCCGCAATCCCCCGGAGACGGCCGCCACGAACAGGAGATTCCGGTGCGTGAGCATCACGCCCTTGGGGTTGCCGGTGGTGCCGGAGGTGTAGATCATCGCCGCCACCTGTTCGGCGCTATCGGCGTGGACGGGGTCGGCGACGCTGGTTTCATTCAGCGCGGAAATATGCACCGTTCCCAAGTCAGCCAAAGTAAGCGGAGTGGCGCCCTCGCGCTCGGCGTGCGCCGCCGCTTCCGGTGAGACGTGGGATAGGAAAATGACGCGGCGCGGATTGCAGTGCGCGCGGATATTGTCGATTTCGCGCGTAGAGAGCCGCGCATTAAGCATCACTGCGCAGGCGTCCAGTGTGGAAAGCGCGAATAACAGGGACACCAGGGCGGCGGAGTTTTCGCCGATGATCATCACCCGGTCGCCGGCGCGCACGCCCTGCTCACGCAGGGTGGCGGCAACTTCGCCGACCGCGTCCTTTAGTTGCCGGAAGGTCCATAGTCGCGGTTCCTGGATCAGCGCCGGCGCATCGGCTTCGATCGTCACGCGTTGCTCAAGAATGCCGTGCAAGCGCGAAGGCAGCGCAGCGACTCGTTCTGCGGCGGCTTCGCGTTCTTCGGCAGGAGTGCGCACGTTCCCTAAACGCCTGCATCGCGGATCATATTGCGAGCAATCACCAGTTGCTGGATCTGGCTGGTGCCCTCGTAAATGCGGAACAGGCGCACGTCGCGGTAAAAGCGCTCGATGGCGTAATCGCTCACATAGCCTGCGCCGCCGTGGATTTGCACGCAGCGGTCGGCCACCCGCCCGCACATTTCGGAGGCAAACAATTTGGCGCAACTCGCTTCGGTGCTGACGTTCTCACCTGCATCGCGGCGCTGCGCGGCATCCAGCACCATGCAGCGCGCCGCATAAAGCTCGGTCTTGCTGTCGGCCAGCATGGCCTGCACCAGCTGGAATTCGGCAATCGGCTGGCCGAACTGCTTGCGCTCCATAGCGTAGCGAAGCGCATCGGCCAGCATGCGCTCGGCCGCGCCTACGCAGACGGCAGCGATATGCAGCCGCCCCTTGTCCAGCACCTTCATGGCGGTTTTGAAACCCACACCCTCCACGCCGCCGATCAGGTTGGCGGCGGGCACCTTGCAGTTATCGAAAATGACGTCGCAGGTATGCGCGCCCTTTTGGCCCATCTTTTTGTCGATTTTTCCCAGGCTGAGGCCCGGCGTACCGCGCTCGACAATGAATGCGGAAATGGCGCCGCCACCTTTTTTGCCGGGGTCGGTACGCGCCATCACCGTGTAAATGCCGGCTTCAGGCGCGTTGGTAATAAAGCGCTTGCTGCCGTTCAACACATAGTGGTCGCCGTTCAGTACGGCAGTGGTGGCGAGCGAGGCCGCATCCGAGCCCGAACCCGGTTCGGTCAGCGCGAAAGAGGCGACGATTTCACCCGAGGCAAGTTTGGGCAGGTAGTGGGCCTTTTGCGCAGGCGTACCGTCCATGATGATGCCCTGCGAGCCTATGCCGTTATTGGTGCCGAATAGCGAACGGAACGCGGGCGAGGTCTGGCCCAATTCAAAGGCCACGCGCACCTCTTCCTCCATGGTGAGTCCCAGGCCGCCGTATTCCTCGGGGATGCACAGGCCGAACAGGCCCAGCGCCTTCATTTCCGCCACCAGCTCCGGCGGAATGGCATCGGTCTCGGCCACTTCGTTTTCGCGCGGTACCAGCCGTTCGCGCACAAAGCGGGAGATATTGTCGAGCAGGGCTTGCAGTGTTTCCGGTTCGCGGATCATGAAAGTTCGCGCCCTTGTATTGCGGCGTCCTGTCGTATGATGCTGACTAGTTTACGCAGAATCGATCAGCGGGAAACCAACATGAGTCAATCTTCCGAAGAAGTGCTGCTGGACCGTCCCGCCGAGGGGGTGGCGCGGGTCACGTTGCACCGGCCTGAGGTTCGCAACGCGCTGTCGATGAGCGTGCGTGCCCGCCTGGCTGAAATTTTCACCGAACTGGGCAGTGACGCCACGGTACGCGCCATCGTGCTCACCGGAGGCGCTGAAGTGTTCGCGGCGGGCGCGGATATCCGCGACATGGCCGAACGCGGCGCTGCCGAAATGATGCTGCGCCGCACTCATCAGCACTGGCAGGCCATTACCGAATGCCCCAAGCCCATCATCGCCGCCGTCAACGGCTATGCGCTGGGGGGAGGGTGCGAACTGGCCATGCACTGCGACATCATCATCGCCGGCGAAAACGCGAGTTTTGGCCAGCCGGAAATACGTGTCGGTATCATGCCCGGCGCCGGCGGCACCCAGCGGCTGACGCGCGCCATCGGTAAATTCCAGACCATGAAAATGCTGCTCACCGGCAAACCCATCAGCGGGCGTGAGGCCTGGGCCATGGGGCTGGCCAGCGAAGTGGTGGCGGATGAGGCCGTGCAGCAGGCGGCGCTGGATATGGCCGTCACGATTGCCGCCATGCCGCCGCTGGCCGTCATGCAAATCAAGGAAGTGGTGCGCGCCGGGCAGGATGCGCCGCTGGAAACGGCGCTGATGCTGGAGCGCAAGGCCTTTCAGCTATTGTTTGATACGGATGATCAAAAAGAAGGCATGAAAGCCTTTCTCGACAAACGCAAACCCAAATATTCCGGCACATGAGTGAGACCCGATTCAACCTGGCCCCGGACTTTACCCTGGGCGTCGTCGGCGCTGGCCTGATGGGCGGCGGCATCGCGCAGGTCGCCGCGCGCGCCGGTGTGCGCACGCTGTTATTCGATGCCCGCGAAGGTGCTGCTGAACAGGCGAAGCAAAATATCGAAGCCAGCCTCAAGAAGCTCGTCGACAAGGGCAAGATCAGCGCCGACGCCATCACTGCCACGCTGGCCTGCCTGCAGCCAGTGAGCCTGCTGGCTGAACTGGCGGGTTGCGATGCGGTGATTGAAGCAGTGGTCGAAGACCTGGACGTCAAAAAGAAGCTCTTTGCCGATCTGGAGCGCATCGTCACCGCCAACTGCGTGCTGGCGACCAATACCTCTTCGCTTTCGGTCACTGCCATTGCCGCGGCCTGTCAGCAGCCGGGGCGCGTGGCCGGGTTTCACTTTTTTTCGCCGGTGCCCCTGATGAAGGTGGTCGAAGTCATCGTCGGCGCGCGCACGGAAAAGCGTGCCGCCGTCATCCTGACGGCGCTGGCCACCAGCATGGGCCATGCCCCGGTGCGCGCCAAGGACACGCCCGGCTTCATCGTCAATCACGCCGGGCGCGGTTACGGCACCGAGGCGCTGCGCATATTGAATGAAAGTGTCGCGGATTTTCATGTGGTCGATTCCATCCTGCGCGACGGCGCCGGTTTTCGCATGGGTCCGTTCGAGTTGATGGACCTCACCGGGCTGGATGTTTCGCAGCCGGTGATGGAATCGATCTATCACCAGTACTACGAGGAGCCGCGCTTCCGCCCCTCACCCCTGTTGCTGCAGCGCAAGCTGGCGGGGCTTCTGGGAAGAAAAACCGGTGAGGGTTTTTACAAATACCTGAACGGCGTCATGCAGCCGGTGGAGCGCGAAGCGGCCTCCGCCGCCCGGCCGGCATCGGTATGGGTCAGCCGTGCACAGCCGGATTTGCACGACGCGGTTTCGACCCTGCTGGCCAAGCTGGGCGCGGCCATCGAAGCCGGTGACCAGCCCGGCAAACACGCGTTGTGTCTGGTTACCCCGGTCGGGGAAGACGCCACCACCTGCGCCCTGCGCGAAGGCCTGGACCCCTCCCGCACCGTGGCCATCGACGCCCTGTTCGGCATGGCCTCGCACCGCACCCTGATGACGACCCCAGTCACCACCGTGGTCATGCGTGAGGCGGCGCTGGGTCTGTTCCAGGCCGACGGCACGCCGGCTTCCGTCATTCACGATAGCGCCGGCCTGGTTGCGCAACGGGTGGTGGCGCATATCGTCAACGTGGCCTGCGATATGGCGCAGCAGGGTGTTGCTACCCCCGCCGATATCGACCGCGCGGTGACGCTGGGCCTGGGTTACCGGCTGGGGCCCCTGGAAATGGGAGATGCCCTGGGGCCCACTCGCATCCTGGCCATTCTTACCGCCCTACAAAATTTCTACGGCGACCCGCGCTACCGTCCCAGCCCTTGGCTTACGCGCCGCGCGGCGCTGGGGATTTCCCTGGCCACACCCGATCTGGCCTAGCTCAAAGGATTGCCATGCTGGATGCCTACATTTACGAAGGCCTGCGCACCCCCTTCGGCCGCCACGCCGGGGCACTTGCCCCGGTGCGTCCCGACGATTTGCTGGCGGGCGTGCTGGCGGCACTCGCACAGAAATCCGCGTTTCCGGTGGAGAAAATCGAAGACGTGCTGATCGGTTGCACCAACCAAGCCGGGGAAGACAGCCGCAATGTTGCTCGTAACGCTGTGCTGGCAGCGGGCCTGCCGGATACCGTGCCGGGTCAAACCGTCAACCGGCTCTGCGCTAGCGGGCTCGCCGCCGTGTTGGACGCCGCACGCGCGGTGCACGCCGGCGAGGGCGAGTTGTACCTGGCGGGGGGGGTGGAAAGCATGAGTCGCGCGCCCTTTGTGGTCGCCAAGGCGGAAAACCCCTACCAGCGCGAAATGAAGAGTTTCGACACCACCATGGGCGCCCGCTTCCCCAACCCCAAGGTCATCGCGCAATACGGCGCCGATACCATGCCGGAAACCGGCGACAACGTGGCGCGGGAATTTAATGTGAGCCGCGACGATGCCGACCGCTTTGCCGCAGCCTCGCAGGCCAATTACGCCAAGGCCAAGGCGGCCGGCTTTTTTGACGGGGAAATCCTGCCGGTTGCGGTTTCCACCGGGCGCAAGACGACGCCGCTGATGGTGGCCGAGGACGAGCATCCGCGTCCCGGCACCGATCTGGCGGCGCTGGCAAAACTGAAACCCTTATTTGAAGGCGGAGTGGTCACGGCCGGCAATGCTTCCGGCATCAACGATGGCGCGGCTGCGCTATTTGTCGGCAGCCGCGCGGTCGGCGAACGTTACGGCGTCAAACCGCTGGCACGCATACTTTCCGGGGCTGCCGTGGGTGTGCCGCCGCGCATCATGGGGGTGGGGCCGGCTTATGCGATTCCCAAGGCGCTGGCACGCGCGGGGCTCGCGCAAAAGCAACTGGATTTGATCGAGATTAACGAGGCCTTTGCCTCGCAGGTGCTGGGGTGTTTGCGCATCATGGATATCGCGTTTACCGATTCGCGCGTCAATCCGCACGGAGGGGCGATTGCCATCGGTCATCCGCTGGGCGCCTCGGGTGCGCGGCTGGCGATTACGGCCGCGCGGACCTTGCAGGAAACCGGCTCGCGCTATGCGGCGGTCAGTCTTTGCATCGGCATCGGCCAGGGGCTGGCAGTGATTCTGGAGCGGGTCTAGCGTGTTTCATACAGCTTAGTTCTGGACCTATTGCGGCGTCGGCGCAATTCGCCGACGTGGAGTACTGCTTAGCGGCGAGCCGTGACGACGATGGTTTCCATGTGTTGCACGTTCTTCGCTTCGTGGCGGGTAGCGGCGGCTACGTTGGCGCTGTTGATAACACCACCGACCAGAGCGATCAGCAGGGCGCCGAGCATGGTGGCAGAGGCTACGTTGTCTTTCAGATTGGCGACATTGGTTTTCATGATGTTCTCCTTGGGTTCTGCGTTTGCGGCTACTGGGTTGTTTGCTGAGCCGATGTCGTCACTGTATTGATACCCACCCAGCACCCCAATAGCGGGCCGACGAATCGAATAAATCGACGCCTGAAGCGTCAAATTCGGCCCCCTTTCGGCAAAGCCATGGGCATGAAAACCGGGTAAAAGCCCGCCTTCGCCGGCCATAAACCCCGGTTTTGCCCCGTTTTCAGCTTGAAAATCCAGACCAGGGAGCCCCGCTGGTAAAATTGCCCCCTGCGCGCCTGGAGCGCTCCCAAGTCTGAAAACCCATGATTCTTGTCACCGGCGGCGCCGGTTTTATCGGTTCCAACTTCATCCGCGACTGGATGGGTGCGGAACAGGAACCGGTGCTGAACCTCGATAAGCTGACCTACGCCGGCAACCCCCTATCGTTGGCCGACCTGGCGGGGGACGCCCGTTACCGCTTTGTAAAGGGCGATATCGGCGACCGGGCGCTGGTGGGCAAGCTGCTGGCCGAGCACCGCCCGCGCGCCATCGTCAATTTCGCTGCCGAAAGCCATGTGGATCGTTCCATCGCCGGCGCCGACGAATTCATCCAGACCAACGTGGTCGGTACTTTTAGCCTGCTGGAATGCGTGCGCGCCTATCGTGCCGGCCTGCCGGTCGCTGAACAGGAGGCGTTTCGTTTCCTGCACGTGTCCACGGACGAGGTGTATGGCTCCCTGGAGGCGGGTGCCGCCGCCTTCAGCGAGCAGCATCGTTTTGAGCCCAACAGCCCTTATTCGGCTTCGAAAGCGGCCTCCGATCACCTGGTGCGGGCATACCACCATACTTATGGTCTGCCGGTGCTGACCACCAATTGCTCCAATAACTACGGCCCCAATCACTTCCCGGAAAAGCTGATTCCGCTGATGATCCTGAACGCGCTGGCGGGCAAACCCCTGCCGGTGTACGGCGATGGCTTGCAGGTGCGGGACTGGCTGTACGTGGGCGACCATTGCGCCGCCATCCGCCTGGTGCTGGCCAAGGGGCGGCCCGGCGAAATCTATAACGTGGGCGGGCGCAATGAGCGCACCAATCTAGACGTGGTGAAAACCATTTGCGCCCTGCTGGACGAATTGCAGCCGCGCGCCGACGGTAAAAGCTACACAGATCAAATTGCGTTCGTGAAAGACCGGCCCGGCCACGACCGCCGCTACGCCATCGACGCCACCAAGCTGGAAGCCGAACTGGGCTGGCGCGCGCAGGAAAACTTTGAAACCGGCATCCGCAAAACTGTGGCCTGGTATCTCGCGCACAAGGATTGGGTGCAATCCGTCACCAGCGGCGAATACCGCCAATGGATGGCTGCGCAGTATGGAGAAGCGGCGTGAACCGTAAAGGCATCATCCTCGCAGGAGGTAGCGGCACCCGGCTTTATCCGGTGACCCAGGTCGTCTCCAAGCAGCTGCTGCCGATCTATGACAAGCCCATGATCTATTACCCGCTGTCGACCCTGATGCTGGCGGGCATACGCGAGATCCTCGTCATTTCCACGCCGGAAGACACGCCGCGCTTTCGCGACCTGCTGGGCGATGGCAAGCGCTGGGGCATTGAGCTTTCTTACGCGGTGCAGCCCTCGCCCGACGGCCTGGCGCAGGCCTTCCTGATCGGCAAGGACTTCCTGGGCGATGCGCCCAGCACCCTGATCCTGGGGGACAATATTTTTTACGGCCACGATTTGTCGGGCCAGTTGCAGGACGCCGCCGCGGTGACCGAGGGCGCGACGATTTTTGCCTACCGCGTCAACGACCCCGAGCGCTATGGCGTGGCCGAGTTTGACGCCAAGGGCAGGGTGATTTCGCTGGAAGAGAAGCCCGCGCAGCCCAAATCCAGCTACGCCGTCACCGGCATTTATTTTTACGATAGCGAGGTTTGCAGTCTGGCCGCCGGCCTCAAGCCCTCGGCGCGCGGTGAACTGGAAATCACCGACCTCAACCGCGTGTACCTGGAACGCGGCGCCCTGCGCTGCCAGGTAATGGGGCGCGGCCTGGCCTGGCTGGACACCGGCACCCACGATTCCCTGCTGGAAGCCTCCCAATACATCCAGACCATAGAACGCCGCCAGGGCCTGAAGATTGCCTGCCCCGAAGAGGTGGCGTACCGGCAGGGCTGGCTCAGCGCTGCCCAGGTCGAAGCGCTGGCCGTACCCATGAAGAAAAACAGCTACGGCCAGTACCTGCTGCGCATGCTCACCGAGAACCTGCACTGATGCGTATTGTTGAAACTGCTATTCCCGACATCAAGATCATCGAACCCAGGGTATTCGGCGACGAGCGCGGCTTCTTTTTTGAAAGCTATAACGCGCAGAAATTCGCCGAGCTGACCGGCTACGCGGGCCCGTTCGTGCAGGACAATCATTCAAAATCCGTGCGCGGTGTGCTGCGCGGCCTGCATTATCAAATCCAGTCGTCCCAAGGGAAGCTGGTACGCGCCGTGGCCGGCGAGGTGTTCGACGTGGCGGTCGATATCCGCAAATCCTCGCCCACCTTCGGCAAGCACGTCGCCGTTATCTTGTCCGCGCAAAACCAGCGCATGCTGTGGGTGCCGGTGGGATTCGCGCACGGCTTCGTGGTGGTATCGGAAGTGGCCGAGGTGCTGTACAAAACCACCGATTACTACGCCCCGCAGCACGAGCGCAGCCTGCTATGGAACGACCCGGCCCTGCAAATCGACTGGCCGCTGGCCCAAACCGGCACGCCGCAGCTGAAAGCCGCCGACGTCAACGGCAAGCGCCTCTCCGAAGCTGAGTGCTTCGCCTGATATGAGTAAATTCCGCATCCTGATCACCGGCAAAAATGGCCAGCTCGGCTGGGAGCTTGCGCGCGGTTTCGCGCAATTGTTGGGCGAACGCGGCGAGATTTTCGCGCTGGACCGCGCCGCCATGGACTTCAACCATCCCGAGCAAATCCGCGGCAAGGTACGCGCCATTGCGCCGCACCTCATCATCAATGCAGCGGCTTATACCGGCGTGGACCAGGCCGAGCGCGAGCCGCATCTGGCCTTCCAGGTTAATGCCGTTGCTCCCGGCATCCTGGCGGAAGAAGCCAATCGTTGCGGCGCGCCGCTGATTCATTTTTCCACCGACTATGTGTTTGCCGGTGACGGGGTACGACCCTACAAGGAAGACGATCCGGTCGCGCCGCAGAACGTTTACGGCCAGTCCAAGCTGGCCGGAGAGCAGGCGATCGCCCGCATAGCCCAGCGCTACCTGATTATTCGCTGCAGCTGGCTCTACTCCAATCGCCGCCACAACTTCCTGCTGACCATGCTGCGCCTGGCGCGCGAGCGTAGCGAGTTGAGGGTGGTCAACGACCAGATCGGCTCGCCCACCTGGGTGCGCCGCGTGTCCGACGTCACCCAGCGCATGGTGCTGGTGGCGGGCGAGCACATCAACCTCGCCATGGCCAACGGCGTGTACCACGTGGCCGCCGCCGGTGAGACTTCCTGGCATGGCTTCGCCTCTGAAATCATTGCCGATACCCAGGACCCGGAGCGGCGCGCACAGGGTGTTACTGCCATCACCAGCGCGGAATTTCCCGCCCCTGCGCGCCGCCCGGCTTACTCGGTGCTGGCGCACGGCAAGGTTGAGGCCGCGCTAAAAATGAGCATGAGCCACTGGCAAACCCAGTTGCAGGAGTGCCTGGCTGAGCGCAAGGCGCTGCAGGCCGAACCGCCGGCGACGTTGGGCCACGACCCCATTCAATTATTCGTGCCGACCTTTCGCATCGACGAATGTCTGGCCGAAATCCGCGAATGTCTGGAAAAAGGCTGGACCGGACTGGGCTACAAGACCATCGCCTTCGAAGATGCCTGGAAAAAATACACGGGGCTACCGCACGCGCACTTTCTCAACTCCGCCACCGTCGGACTGCATCTGGCCGTGGAGGTGCTGAAAAGAAAGCACGGCTGGGCCGATGGCGATGAAATCATCACCACCCCCCTTACCTTCGTTTCCGATAGCCATGCCATCCTGTACGCGAAAATGAAAGCGGTGTTCGGCGACGTTGACGAGACGCTGTGCCTGGACCCGGTCGACATCGCCCGAAAAATTACGCCGAAGACGCGCGCCGTATTGTTCGTCGGCATGGGTGGCAATCCCGGTGCTTATGAGGAAGTCCTGGCGCTGTGCCGCAAGCACGGCCTCGCCATGATCCTGGATGCGGCGCATATGTCGGGCACGCGCGTAAATGGCCGCCACGTCGGCCACGATGCCGATGTCACCATATTCAGCTACCAGGCGGTCAAGAATCTGCCCACCGCCGACTCCGGCATGATTTGCTGCCGCGACGCGGCCGACGACGAGTTGGCGCGCAAACTGACCTGGATGGGCATCAACAAGGACACCTACGCGCGCACCGTGTCGCAGGGTAATTACAAATGGATGTACGACGTCGAATACGTGGGCTTCAAATACCACGGCAATTCCATCATGGCCGCCATCGGCCTGGTGCAGATCAAATATCTGGATGGCGATAACGTCGTGCGCCGCGAAATGGCGGAGCGCTATCGCCGGGGTTTCGCCGGCAAGCCCGGCATCGCCACCATTCCCGTCGCCGCCGGGGTGGAGTCCTCCACCCATCTTTTCCAGATTCGCGTCGCCAACCGGGACAAGGTGATGGAGGGCCTGAACAAGGCCGGCATCCATCCCGGTGTGCATTACCGCGACAACACTGAGTACCGCATGTTCTCTTACGCGCGCGGCACCTGCCCCAACGCGCACCGCGCCTCGGATGAAATCATCTCCCTGCCTTTGCATCTGCGCCTGTCGGAAGCCGATATCGACCGGGTGGTGAATACCGTGGTGGCCTGTGTACAGGAAGCCGGGGAGCCCGGCAAATGAAGGCTGGACTGGAGCCCATCGAAGGCGAAAACGTGCGCCTACGGCTTTTGACCGCCGAGGATCTGCCCATGACGCTGGCCTGGCGCAATCGCGACGGCGTACGGAAATGGTTTAAATTCGACGCGGTGTTAACGTCCACCCAACATCGCGAATGGTTCAACCGTTACGTCGAAGAAGACGGCAACTACGTGTGGATCGTCGAAGAGCGCGAGCAGGGCCGCGCGGTCGGACAGGTGTCCCTGTACAGACTGGACCGGCAGCGCCGGGAAGCGGAAGTAGGGCGCTTCATCGCCGCTCCCGGCTTTGAGGGCAGGGGCTATATGAAGGCCGCCATTCTCACCATGATGCGCTGGGCATTCGAAACGCTGGCGGTCACGCGCCTCTATCTGGAAGTGTTTGCCGATAACGTGAACGCCGTGGCGCTGTATCGCAAATGCGGCTTTGCCGAAACCCGCAGCGAAGCCGGGTTGCTGACCATGGAAGCAGGAGATGCCAAATGGGCTTAGCGCGCGACAATCTGCGCGCGCTTTCCAACTGGCGCGTGTGGCTGCATCTGGGTCTGGCCGACATTCGCAACCGCTTTGCCAAATCGGTGGTAGGGCCGGTGTGGATCGTGCTCAACCTGGCGCTGTGGGTGGCCGGTATCGGCGTGATCTATTCCTCGGTGTTCGACCACGAACTGCACGATTTTCTGCCCTACCTCACCATCGGTTTTGTGGTCTGGGGCTATCTCACCCAGACCCTGACCGACGGCGGCAACGCCTTTATTTACGCCGAAGGTTATATCAAGCAATTCACCTATCCCAAGCAGATTTACATCCTGCGGGTGCTGGTCAATGCCGGCGTGGTACTGCTGATCGGCCTGGCGATTTTCCTGGGTGTGATGGTGTTTTTCCATCAGTCGTTTGGCTGGGGGGCGCTATGGGTGCTGCCGGGATTCTTCCTGCTGGCGCTGGCGTCGTATTTGCACGCCACCATCATGGCCTACACCTCGGTGCGGTTTCGTGATCTGCCGCACGGCATGACCTCGCTGCTGCAGGTGCTATTTTTTGTGACGCCCGTGTTCCTGTTTGTGGACGACCTGAAAAAGCGCGGCCTGGATTTTGTGTATCAATACAATCCCCTTTATTACCTGATCGAAATCGTGCGTTATCCCCTGATCCATAGCGCCGCAGCACCCTGGGGCATTTACCAAGCCTGCCTGATTTACATCCTGATCCTGGGCGTCATCGCGTATGTGATCGCCAAGATTCTGGATAAACGCATCGTCTATATCCTATGAACGCGCCATGAGCGAGGCCTTTTCCATTTCCCTGGATAACGTCGGCGTGCGCTTCGACATCGGTGCGGCGGCTGACGGCCAGACCCTCAAGGGTTTTCTGGCTTCCATCAAGAACGGCACGCGCCGGCCCGCCAATTACGTCGACGCCCTGAACGGTGTGTCCCTGCAAATCAATGCGGGTGAACGGGTGGGCCTGATCGGCCACAACGGCGCCGGCAAGTCCACCATCCTCAAAGTGATGGCAGGCATTTATCCGCCCACCTCGGGTGCGGCGCATACGGTCGGTCACGTCTGCCCGCTGTTCGAGTTCGCCACCGGCTTCGAATACAACCGCTCGGGCTGGGAGAATATCCGCATCCGCGGCATGCTGCTGGGCATGTCGCCCGACGAAATCGAGGAAAAGCTGCCCGAGATCGGCGCTTTTTCCGAGCTGGGCGAGTTTCTTGATTATCCGACACGAACTTACTCCAGCGGCATGTTCATCCGGCTCGCCTTCGCCGTATCCACGGCGGTCAATCCGGAAATCCTGCTCATGGACGAAGTGATAGGCGCTGCCGATTTGTCCTTCACCGAAAAAGCCAATAAGCGCATGCGCGAGTTCATGGATCAGGGAAAGATTCTGGTCTTTTCTTCGCATAGCCTGCCGCTGCTGACCGATTACTGCAGCCGCACCCTGTGGCTGGATCACGGCAAGCTGCGCGCCGACGGCCCCACCGAAGACGTGGTGCGCCAGTACCGCGAATCCGTCCTGGGTGCGAGCGCCTAGGCGGCTTGGAAAATACGTGGTGAGCACCGGCGCATCCGCAAGCATCACCACCCTGGTCCTGATCACCGGCGACCGCAGCCGGTTGCACGGGCAGGCCATCTCCCTGCTGGATGCCCTGCGTTATTTCGCTGAGCAGGGCGCGGCGGACAGCACTTTTCACATCGTCATCGACGGGCCCCAATGGCAGGCCAGCCTGCCGCCGGAAAAGCTGTCTTTTGCCGGCGCGAAGGTCACCGTCGCCACGCAGGAAAGCGAGCTACCCGGCGCGCTCATCGAGCTGGCAATGCCCTCGGTGGACAGTCCATTCGTTTCCTTTCTCTGGCCCGGCGTGGAAGTCAGCACCTGGTTTGCCAACAAGGAAGCGCTGCTGGCTGGCGCCGGTAATGCGGCCATGATTTGCGGCTATCGCGGCAGCGGCGAGTGCCGCCAATTCGCCACGCAAAGCTATCTCAGCCATCCCGACGATGGCCTGTCCCCGGACAGTCCAAGAGCCTGGCTGCAGATGATGGACCTGGTGCCGATGGCGAATTGCCTGCTGCGGCGTTCGGCCTGGGAGGACTTGAGCGGTTTCAGCCGCGCGGCCGCGTTGCAGCGCGTTTTTTGGTGGGAATTCTGTCTGCGTCTCACCGCTCGCGAGCCTATCGCTCTGCTGCCCTTACAACCCATCCCCTCGCTGGGCTGGCATCAATATCCCTTCGCCCGCGCACAGGCGCTTTCCACCGATCTGGCGCTGCGGCGCATGATGTGGGCGCAAAGCGATCGTGCGCGCCTGACACCCCTGCAGCCGGAAGAGCAGGACGCGCCGATGGAGGCCGAGGCGCTTTCCGCCGATCCGCTCTGGCAATCCCTGCCCCTGGTGTTGCGCAAGCGCCTGGAGGTGCTGCGTAGCCAGAGACCGCTGCGTATCCTGGTGCTGGGCGGCATCAACGAACCCGCGCACAACCAGCTTTGTTTTTTTAATTACTTCGAGCGCATGCGCGGCTGGGGCGTGGTCAGCTGGCGCACCTGCCTGGATACGCTGGCGCATCCCGCCGATCTGGCGTTTTGCGACTTGGTGATTTTCAGCCGCGTGCGCAGCGCCAACGGCGTCAAGCTGATAGATTTTTGCCGGACCAACGGCATACGCACGCTGTATATGCTGGACGACAACTGGTTCTGGCTGGGGCGCGAATGGCAGGAATACGCTGGCATTTTCGCGCCGGGGCTACCCGACTACGAAAATTTCCTGCACTGCCTGCGGCACGCCGACGTGGCGCTGACCTATAACACCGCCTTGGCGGCGGACCTTGCCCCGCACGCCAGGCAACTAGTGCAAATCCCCACCAATGTGGACCTGTCGGTTTTTCCGGCCGCATTTTCCATTTCGGCGCGCGAAGCATCGACCCCGGTGACCATAGGCTACGTGGGGTCGCTACGCAAAAATCTCGCCCCCTTCGCCGCCCTGGTGGAAATCGCGCGGGCGCACAAAAACGTGCGCATCCTGGTCATGTCCAACGCGCTGCCGGAGGAATTTGCCGCCCTGCCGCCGGAGCAGGTGGAGTTTCACCCTTACCAGTTCAACTACGCGGGCTACGCAAAAACGGTATGCGAGGCGCGCCCCGATGTACTGGTGGCCCCCATCGGCAACAGCCGCTTCGAAGCCAGCAAGTGCCCCAATAAATTTCTGGAAATTACCGCCTGCGGCGCGGCCGGCGTGTACTCGCGCGCCGAGCCTTATCTTTCGGCGGTGCGCGAGGGCGAGACCGGCTTGTTCGCCGGTGAGGATGCACAAGATTGGCGCCGCCAGATCGAACGCCTGATCGACGACACAGATTTGCGAAAAAGTATCGCCCGCCAGGCCATGCAAGCGGTGCGCGAAAACTTCGATACCGGCGCGGTGCTGCCAAAACTATTGCCGGTATTGCTGGATGCCGCGGGTGCAGACGATGGCGCGTAAAAAAATCGTCTCGGCCTGGATCGCGCGCGCGCCTTCGCTGGAATTGGCGCGCTGGGCGGCGGCCGTGGACCGCGCGCGCATTACCCCGGTATTCATCGGGGTCGGCGCCGAGCCTTTGAGCGCCCCGGATGTCATGAGTTTCACCGTGCCGGACGACCTGGATGCGCTGACGGATCTGCTGAAGAGCCTGCCCCTGTCAGGGGCGCGCATCCACGGCTTTGACCTTATGCCCATGGCAGCGTTGGCCGCGCGCCGGGCGGGTTTGCCGGCCCTGTTGCTGGGGGTAAACAGCGCTGAGAACGGCGCCGTCGCGCAACTATTGCCCGGCCAATTCGGCGACACCAAATTGCGCGCCCGCGGGGTCATCCTGCCCCTGTACGCACAGGATCAATTGGCAGCGGAGATCGAGGCCGCGCGTGCGAAGCCGCGCGCACGCCTCAAGGCGCGCCTGCAAAACCGGCGCGATGTCTGGCCGCAACTGGCACAGGCATCCGCCGCTTTCCCCGGCGTTGCCGATAACGAAAACCTGCAGGCCCTGCACCGGCTGGGCTATTTAACGCAACCCTCGGGGGATTTGCGCACGGTGGATGCGCATTCCTACTGGCTAACGTTCACGCGAGCGTTCACCCTGGCCGGCATCAGCCTGTTTCCCCTGGTCGAATACTCCGATAGCAGCGGAATTTTGCAAATCGAATGGGGCCACCCGGAGCGGGGATACGCTACCGCCAACGTGGCCATTGCCCAACTGGGACCGATGGGCGTGGTTCGCTTCGATTTGCCGGCCGATCAGATAGCGGCCGGCGATTCGCGCGAGCTGCGGGTGCGTCTGATCAACTCTAACCGGCCGGTGCGGCTACTGGAAATGCGCAAATATCGCTGGCTGGGCCTGCAGGTCGACCTAAAGCCGTTTTGCCTCTGGCATTGAACCGGGCTTTACCAGGATTTCAGCCGCCAGTAAGCGGCGTGCGCCCCACAAAAACACCCCTCGGCGTGGGCAGGGTCATACCCGTCAACAGCTTCCGATCCAGAAGCGATTGTATGGCCTCGGGGTTCCGGGGAATGTGGTCGGCCGCCTCGCAGATCACCACTACGCAGCCCGGCGCGAGTTGTTCGCGCAGGCGGATCATGTCTTCGATCTGGTGAGCTACGCTGGAGTTGTAGACCACGAAATCGAAGCGCTGGTCCGCCGGCGGTGTTGGGTTCGCGCCGCCGATGGCGGTGACATGCGCTTCCAGGCCATAGCCGGCAATGGAGCGCATGCCCGCGGCGAGTGCATCCGGGTCGGCCTCCAGGGTGGTCAGGTGGCCAAAGCCGTTGGCGCGCTGCGCCATGGCGATGGCGCAGGTCGTCAGTCCCAGCCAGGTGTTCGACTCCAGCGCCATCGCGGGTTTTACCAGCCGTACCAGGGCGTGAATGAAGTCCAGCACCTCCACCTCGGGGGTTTTTGAATCGAAGCGCGACCACAGGCGGGATACCTTGCCCTGCACCGGCTGCTCGGTTTTTTCCGCGCCGGCGTGGCGCTCCGGAAAGAGGGCCGATTCGCGCACGAATTTCGGCTGCGCCCGGTGCGCATCCATACGCGCCTGCCAGCCCGCAACCCCCACCCAAGGCTTGCTGGCGTAGTTGGCGCGATAGTATTCGTCGTTGGCCTCAAACTCGCCGGCTTCGTGCCCTAGGTTGCGCACGTAATAGCGGTCGGACCAGGCGCAGAAAAAACCGGATTCCTTTACGTCGGCGGATAGCTTGGCGTCGGCCGGAAATTTGTAGTCCAGCCCTTCCAGGTTGGTAACGCGTATGCCGCGCTCGGTGATCAGGGAGCCGCGCATGATGCAGGACGTGGTCAGGTTGTACTGGGCCTCGTACAGGATTTTTCCCTTGGCGAAGCGCATTTTGGCGGGCTTGGCGCCCCAGGCCTCGTAGTCGGTGGGCACGTCGGAAAAAAGGGAAAGCTGGCCCAAGTCCGGGAACACCTCGAACGACTCGCGCACATGCTCGGCCCAGCCCGGCAGGAATAGCTGGTCGTTTTCGCTGAGGTGCAGCAGTTCCCCCCGGCAAAGCTCGAACATGCCGTTGTAGGCCAGGCCGCCGATGTTTTCGTCCAGCAGGACTACCCGCACTTGGCCGGTTTTTTCCACTTCGCGCAAATATGCGACCGATCCATCCGTGCTGGCGTTGTCCACCACCATCAGCTCGTACGGGCCGGACACCGTGGCCAGATAGCTCTCCACCGTGGTTTTCAGGCAGTCGGCGCGGTTCCAGTTGAGGATGATGGTACTGATGGTCGCTTGCGGGTTCATTTTGCGGATTTTCGCCGAAATATGGGAATGATCAATGAACCTGTCGGAATACGATAGGTCTTTGAAGCATTGTGCAGGAGTTTTTTGACAAATCCCTAGGTGCACGATTCGGTGCAAGGTGCGGCGCAAGATTCAGTAACAATTCCCTTTTCCGGGGCGGCCCCCGGAGAGGCGTCACTGTTATACTTTCCCTCCCATTCTTGGAGTTAGCTGGTGGAAAACCCGGTGGAATCTTTGGACCAGAAAATCGGTGAAATCCTGCTTCAGCGCGGCAAGCTGGACGCGGCCACGCTGGATCGCGCCCTCAAGGTGCAGGAAGCGGCGCGCGCGGAAAACGCCAGCCGGGAAAAACTCGGCAGCGTATTGACGCGCCTGGGCATGATTTCCAGCCGGGAATTGGCCGAAGGCCTGGCCCAGCAGCGCGGCTGGGTGATTTTTGAGACCAGCGAATCGCCGGAACTGCCCCTGCTGGAAGAGGTGGTGTCGGCGCGCTTTATCCACGAGGCCGGCGCCATCCCGGTGGCCGAAATGGACGATGAAATCGTCGTCGCCATGCTGGACCCGGCCGATAGCTACACCGTGCAGGCCTTCGGCGCCGCCACCCGCAAGCGCGTCACTCCCCGATTACTGGCCGGCAGCGACTTCGAGACCCTGTACGAGCGCCTTTATGGCAGCGGCAAATCGTCCATGGGCCAGATCGTCGATAACATCGCCACCCGCGATGAAGAGCAGGAATTCGGCGACATCGAGCAACTGAAGGACCTGGCTTCGGAAGCGCCGGTGATTCGCCTGGTGAATCTGATCATCAATCACGCGCTGGAGCGCCGAGCCTCCGATATTCACATCGAGCCCTTTGAGAACCGTTTGATCGTGCGCTACCGCATCGACGGCGTGTTGCACGAAACCGAATCGCCGCCGCGCCGCCTGTCGGCCGCGGTGATTTCGCGCGTCAAGATCATGGCCAATCTGGACATTGCTGAGCGGCGCCTGCCGCAGGATGGCCGTATCAAGCTGCGCATACAGGGCAAGGAAATCGACCTGCGTGTTTCCACCGTGCCCACGTTGCATGGTGAATCGGTGGTCATGCGTATTCTCGACAAGGGCGGGGTGGCGCTGAATTTCCACGCCCTCGGTTTTGATGACGATAACCTCAAGGTGTTCAACGCCATTCTCGATCAGCCGCACGGCATTCTGCTGGTCACCGGCCCCACCGGCAGCGGTAAGACCACCACGCTCTACACGGCGCTGGACCGTCTCAACCAGCCCGATGTAAAAATCCTCACCGTCGAAGACCCGGTCGAATATCAGATGGCCGGTATCAACCAGATCCAGGTGAAGCCGCAAATCGACCTCACCTTTGCCAGCGCCCTGCGCTCCATCGTGCGCCAGGACCCGGACGTGATCATGATCGGTGAAATCCGCGACCTGGAAACCGCGCAAATTGCCGTGCAGTCTGCGCTTACCGGCCACTTGGTGCTTAGCACCGTGCACACCAACGACGCCGCCTCTACCATCAACCGCCTGCTCGACATGGGCGTGGAAGATTATCTGATGACCTCCACTGTGGTCGGCATCCAGGCACAGCGTCTGGTGCGGCTCTTGTGCGTGCACTGCAAGGAGGCCTACGAGCCGGTGGAAGAGGTGGTGGAAGAGTTGGGCCTGCGCCGCTTCAGCGATGCGGCCAGGGTCACCCTGCATCGCGCCAAGGGCTGCGAGCAATGCGCGCACACCGGCTTTTTCGGCCGCCAGTGCATCATGGAAGTGCTGACCATGACCGACCAGTTGCGCAGCCTCATCATGAAGCACGCCACGTCTGCGGAGCTGCGCAACGCGGCCATTGCCGACGGCATGGAGACCCTGTACGAAAACGGCCTGAAAAAAGCCGTGCAGGGCCTCACCACCATGGAAGAAATCTTGCGCGTGACGCGCGAAGATTAGTCAGGCTCTAACCCATGCCCCTGTACCAATACAAGGCGGTCAGCCCGTCCGGCGACGTTCAGGAAGGCGTGCTGGAGGGCGTCAGCCAGTCCGGGGTCATCGCCCATCTGCAGGCCGGCGGCCTGATCCCGATCCACGCCAACGAGGTCGGCAACAATGCCGGCGCGGCGCCGGTGGTGGCCAGCACCGTCACCACCCGCTCCGGCGGCAGCGGCCTGGGCCGTATTTCGCAAAACGAGCTTACCCTGGTGACGCGCGAACTGGCGACGCTATTGAAAGCGGGTCTACCGCTGGACCGCAGCCTGGAAATCCTCATCAACCTGGCCGACCGACCGGCGGTGGGCGCGCTGCTAACCAATATACGCAACGAAGTACGCGGCGGCACGGCGCTGTCCAAGGCGCTGGACGCGCACCGCGAAGTGTTCTCGCGGTTTTTCGTCAATATGGTCAAGGCCGGCGAAGCGGGTGGATCGCTGGGCGGCGTGCTGATGCGCCTGGCGGACTACCTGGAGCGCGCCAAAGAGTTGAAGGACGGCGTTATATCGGCGCTGATTTACCCGGTCATCTTGCTGACGATGGCCTCGGCCTCGCTGATCATCCTGTTGACGGTGGTGGTGCCGCAGTTCAAGCAGATTTTTGATCAGTCGGGCGCGACCTTGTCGCCCGCCACCCAAGCCCTGCTCGCCACCAGTATTTTTCTGCGCGCCAATTGGCCGCTGGTGCTGGGTAGCATACTGGCGGTGGCGCTGTGGGTGCGCCAGTCGTTCACCAACCCGGTTTCGCGCGAGCGCTGGGACGCGCGCTGGCTGACGTGGCCGGTGGTCGGCGGCCTGATCGCACGGGTGGAAATGGCGCGCTTTTCGCGCTCGCTGGCCACCCTGCTGCAAAACGGTGTGCCCTTGCTGACGGCGTTGGCCATTCTCAAGGACACGCTGGGGAACGCGGTGTTCCGCGGCGCGGTCGAAAAAATCGCGCGCGAACTCAAGGGCGGGCGCGGCATGGCCAAGCCCATGCTGGAGACGGCCGTGTTCCCCAAGCTCGCCGTGCAAATGATCGCCGTCGGCGAGGAAACCGGCCGGCTGGACGAAATGCTTTTGCAGGTCGCGGATCTATACGACCGCGAAGTCGGCTACGCCGTCAAACGCGCCATGGCGCTATTGCAGCCGGTCATGATCATCAGCCTGGCGCTGTTTGTGGGCTTCATCATGTACCTGATCCTCGATCCCATGCTCGGCATGATGGATCTGCCGACCTGATCGCAACCACCGAATTCAACTTGAAAATGAGGCAATCATGACACCTGACCTTTCCTCCTTGCGCCGCTCCCCGCGTCCGGCCATCGGCTCCGTTGGCGGCGCTGTTGGTGGTTTTACGCTGATCGAAATCATCATCGTCATCACCATCATCGGCCTGATCGTCGCCTGGGCCGGCAACCGCATTTTTGGCCAGGCCGATAACGCCCAGGCGCGCATCGCCAAGGCCAAGGTGGCGAGCCTGGCAGCCACCCTGGATCAATACAAGCTGGACACCGGCAAGTACCCCACCACCTCCGAAGGCTTGCGCGCGCTGATCCAGGCGCCGGCCGGCGTGTCCAACTGGACCGGCCCCTATGTGAAAAATGCAGACGAGCTGAAGGACCCCTGGAAGAACGACTACGTGTACAAATCGCCGGGCGATTCCAACCGGCCCTTTGAAATCACCTCGCTGGGCTCCGACGGCAAGGAAGGCGGCGACGGCCCCGCCCGGGACATCCATTCCTGGGAGTAAGGAATAAATAACTCGATTCCGGGTTCCGGCGATGCGCATTGGCAAATCGTCAGCGGGTTTCACGCTGATCGAAGTCCTGGTGGTGCTCATCCTGGTGGCACTCGCCTATACGATGCTGCCGCGCCTGATTGGCAATGGTGTATCCGGGGCGGAATTGCGCGCCAATGCCCGCGCCGTCGCCACCGGGCTGCGCCTCACGCGCGACGCTGCCATACGCACCAAGCGCGAGGCCAATCTCACCATCGACATGGAGGCGCGCGCCTTCACCGTCGCCGACGATCCGCAGATTCGCAGGCTTAACGAACACGTTGATCTGCAGCTCTTCACCTCGCAAGCCGATCTCCTGTCCGACAAGGTCGGCAATATCCGTTTTTTTGCCGACGGCACTTCCAACGGTGGCCGCGTCACGGTGGGCGCCAATGGGCACAAGTTCGCCATCGATATCGACTGGCTGACCGGCAGGGTCAGTGTCACCGAACTCGCTGGAGAAACCCGTGTCTGACCGGGCACGCTTGCCCGGCAAACGGTCGGCAGGTTTCACCCTGCTGGAAATGCTGGTGGCCTGCATGCTGCTAGCCCTGGCCATGGGCGTGCTGATGCAGATTTTTTCGCGCGGTGTGAACGGCGCCGCCGCCGCCGAGCAGAAAGCGCACGCCATGCTGCTGGCGGAATCGAAGTTCGCCAGCCTGGGCCAGGAGGTGGCGCTGGCCGAAGGCGAAACCAACGGCCAGTTCGACGACGATTATTCCTGGCGGCTGTCGGTGAAACCCTACGTCGACCCCACGCCCAAGGCGCCGCCGCCGGCCGGCTCCCCGGACAGCACCAATATCGAAGCACTGCTGCCGGTGCAGCTGATGGAAGTCACCCTGGTCGTCAGCTATGTGGGCGGCGACCGCAACGAGCGCAACGTCACCCTGTCCAGCCTTGCGCTGGCGCCGCGCACATGAAGCCCCTGCGCTCGCATCAAAGGGGGGCCGGATTTACCCTGGTGGAAATCCTGCTGGCGCTCACCCTGCTGGCCGCCATGATGGTGATGGTCTATACCGCGCTGAGCGTGGGCATACGCGCCTGGAACGCGGGCGATGCGCGCGTCACCGAGTCTTCGCACCTTCGCATCGTGCAGGGTTTTTTGCGGCGCGAGCTCTCGCAGGTGTTCCCGGTGCGCTGGCGCGGCACGCCCGATTCGAAAATCGCCTTCGAGGGTGGCAAGAGCGACATCAAATTCGTTACCTCCCTGAATCTCGACGCGGGCCTGCATACCGGCGGTTTGCAGTGGGCGCACCTCAGCATGGCCGAGGACACCGAAAGCCAGGGCCGCGCCCTGTTCCTGGCGCGCGAGCCCTTCGATATCCAGGCCAAGGACTTCGCCGATCTCGACAAGGCCAAACCGGTGCGCCTGGTGGGCGGCCTGGAAGGCATAGAGATTTCCTATTTCGGTAGCGATAACGACGTCAACGACCCGGCCTGGACCAATGAATGGAATAGCCCGCTACGCATGCCGCGTCTGATCAAGATCGTATTCAACACCGGCAAGGGCCGCCCCATGCCCGATCTGGTCATCGCCCTGCAACTGGGCGAAGAAGCCGGTTGTTACGATACAAACTTTCAGCGCCAGTGCGGCCCGAGGCGGGCATGATAATGGGCGCGAAACCGGGCACGAAACTGAGTATGAAACCGCAGCGTGGCGTGGCGCTCATTATCGTCCTGTGGATGATCACCCTGCTATCGCTGATCGCCTCTTCGTTCATCTACGCCATGCGCACCGAGGTCGGCATTGTCGGCAACAGCACCGCCCGCACTCAGGCGGCAGTCGCCGCCGATGCCGGTGTGCAGCGCGCCATTTACGAATTGTTTAAGCCCATCAACACGCCGGACCGCTGGAACAACGACGCCGTTCCGCACGACTGGGCGTTCGGTGAGTCCACGGTGACCGTCACCATGCAGGACGAATCGGGCAAGATCGACATCAATACCGCCAGCGACCTGTTGTTACAGGGACTGCTACGCACCCAGGGCGTGGCCGACGACGATGCCGTGGCGCTGGTTGATGCCATCGCCGATTGGCGCGATGCCGACAACCTGAAGCGCCTGCACGGGGCGGAAGAGGCCGAGTACACCGCTGCCGGCCTCAGCTACAAGCCGGCCAACGCACCCTTCCTGGCGCTGGAAGAATTGAAGCTGGTGCTGGGCATGAGCCCCGATCTCTACCAGAAGCTGGCGCCGCACATCACCATCTATTCGCGCCTGCCCGGCGTTAATCCGCAAATCGCCTCGCGCGCGGTCCTGCTGGCCATCCCCAATGTCACGCCCGAGCAGGTCGATGACTATATCCAGCAGCGCGACCTGGCGCGCCAGAACAATCAACCGATTCCCCTGTTTACGGCCGGCGCCGCCTACAGCAGCGTCGGCAGCGGCTTCATCAACCGGGTGCGCGCCGAGGCAAAAATGCCCGACGGCAACACCTTTATCCGGGAGGTGGTGGTGCAGCGCCAGGGAAACCCCAAGCGGCCGTTCGCGTTTTTGATGTGGCGCGAAGGGCGTGATAACAGCGCTGCCGATAACGCCGCCGCGGTCACCGCTTCGTCCACGCCCCCCTCGGCACAGGTAAGATGACGCCATGAACACTGCTACCTTACCAGCCGGCGCACGGCTCACCCAAAATCTGCAAGGCGCATGGCGCTGGTGGACCGGGGAACTGCGCGCCGTTTTCGCCCCGCAAATCGCGCGCTGGCTGGCCGACGAAGAGACCGTCACCGAACTCACGGTCGACGGCGACAAGCTGCGGGCCGCGGATGCAAAAGAATGGGTATTGGTGCCGGGCGACAGCGAAGCCAGCCTGCGCGCCATGCCGTCCCTATGGAAGGGCCGCGACATCAGGCTCACGCTGGATGCCGGCATGGTCCTGCAAAAGCGCGTGAGCTATCCGCAGGCGACTGAAGAAAACCTGCAAGGCATGGTGGGTTTTGATCTTGACCGGCAAACGCCGTTTGCCGCCGACCAGGTGTATTTCCACGCGCGCGTGGTCGAGCGCGATGCACAGCGCGGCACCATCGACGTGGAACTCACCGCGATTCCGCGCGCCGCCCTGCGCGACCTGCTGCAGTTCCTGCGCGCCGCCGGCAGCCGGGTGCTCGCCATCGGCCTGGCCGGTGATCGCGGCAACCCGCGCATCGATTTGCTGCCGGTCGAGGACCGCACGCCGCGCCGGCTCACGCGGGCGCAAAAAATCAATCTGGGCCTGCTGGGCGCCGCCATTCTGCTGCTGCTGTTGGCCCTGTGGGTGCCGATCCTCCAAAAGCGCGAAGCGGTCAAGGCGCTGATTCCGGAAGTGGGCAAGGCCGAGTCCGAGGCCGAAATCAGCCGCCGCGTTGAAAGCGAATATTCGCGGCTGATCGGGCAATACAAGTTTTTGACCGAGAAAAAGTACGCCAATTACACCGCCATGGAAGTCGTCGAGGAAATTTCCAAGCTGACGCCGGACACCGCCTGGTTGCGGCAGATGGACATCAAGACCAACGCCAAGGCTCGCGAACTGCAACTGCAAGGTGAAGCTGCCTCGGCCTCGAAAATGATCGAACTCCTGGAGCAATCGCCGCTGTTGCAAAACACCACGCAGCGCGCCCAGACCACGCGCGGCCAGCTACCCAATACCGAGAGCTTTAATGTCGCCACCGAAATCAAGGCCCGCCCCGCGCCGGCGCTGGTGCCGATCAGTGCACCGTCGGCAACTCCGTTGGTAGCCTCGCCGGCAGCGACGGCGGCACCGCCCCCTCCGGTAGTGACCGCTACTGCCGCGCCGCCTGCGGCTGCCACGGCTGCATCGCCTGCGGCTGCCAATCCGGCGCCGCCCGCAACGGCCACCTCAGCCCCCGCACCGGTTACGCCCTCTGGCAACACACCGCCGATCCGGCCTTCCACGTCGGCGGCCAAAGCCGCTAATACAACAGATGCACTGCCCGCGTCCGCCGGCGCCGCGACGTCCGGCAGCTGGCCGACCGCCGCTCCCGGCGCCAAGCCGAACGAAGCCCCGGTGAAGGCCAAGCGATGAAGCCCCTGCTGACAACTCCCGCCGCGCGCCGCAATGCGGCGTTGGCCATTCTGGCGCTGCTGGCGCTGGCCCTGCTGACGGCAGCGGTCCTGCCGGTATGGCTGCTGCACCGGCATTACGATGCCCATTTGCGCGAAATGGCGCGGCAAAAGCAAACCTATACCGCGCTGAATGATGCACGCCCGATGATGACCAACGCGGTCGAAGTCCTGAAGGCGCGCGACACCAAGAAATTTTTCCTCAAAGGCACTACCGCCGCGCTGGCTTCGGCGGAGTTGCAGGACGTGGTGAAGTCCGCCGTGGAAAGTAACGGCGGACGCGTCATCAGCACCCAGGCCATTCCCCATAAGGATGACGGCACCTATCGCCAGGTGTCGACCATGGTGCAGATGGCCGTGAACATCCAAAGCCTGCGCCGCGTGCTGCATACCCTGGAAGGCCGCGAACCCTATTTGTTTGTCGATGCCCTGTCGGTGCGCTCCAATTTGCCGTCGGGCTTCAAGGCAACTCCTGGCTTTGAGCCGGAAATGACGGTGCAGATCGATATCTCCGGATATGCAGCGGTTACCGAAGGCGCGCCGACGCCGGGGGCGAAATCATGAGCGTCAAACTCGCCCCGCGCCAGGTGGTGCCGGCCGTGCTGGGGCTCATGATGGCCGGCGCCGTGGTGGCCATTGCGCTTGAAACCGATGGCGGCCGCAAATGGCGCGCCGACGTTCCGGCCGGCGACCGCGCCCTCAGCGCGCGCACCGACGAAAATCTGCCGCCGCCGTTCAGCCTGCCCGCGCCCGATACCGGTTTCAAGGAAACGGTGGAACGTCCCCTGTGGGTGTGGACGCGCCGTCCCTCGCCCGCCGGCAATACCGCACAGGCCATGAAAAAAGGTCAGTTCAAGCTGGCCGGTACTTCGGTCAACAAAACCCTGTCGGTGGCTTACCTGGTCGATACCGCCACCGGCAAGACCGTCAGTGTGATGCAGGGCAGGGAAATCAACGGCATCACGCTCGATGTCGTTGAACCGGGCCGCGTGGTGCTGAAGCAGGGTGACGACACCGAGGAGCTGCGCCTGGCGACGGCGCCTTCACCGAAGATCATTGCGCCTCCGCCGGGTCAGGGTCAACCCGGCCAACCAGGCCAGCCGCCGGTGCCTGGGCAGCCGGTAGTGGCTAATAATCAGTTTTATCCTCCGGGCATGCAGCCGCAGGGCGGAAATCCGGTGGCCGCCAACGGTCAGCCGCTGCCGCCGGGGGTGCTGCCGCCCGGCGTGGTGCGGCCGCCCGATCCCAATCCGGCCGCCGTCGCCGCCGCCGCTGCGGCTGCCGCCGCCCA
>JACXTT010000894.1_pt1 | contig 50962 bp, 52 predicted proteins | sample 9270951 | NCBI WGS metagenome assembly JACXTT01 (sample SAMN15532306, study PRJNA645909) | rock metagenome | isolation source: weathered quartz diorite | place: Puerto Rico | collected 2017-06-21
GGTGGGAGTTTGCCTCCCGGGATCCTGAGGTCGGCAGGTAATCCCGCGTGGGTTGGCTGGGCATTACCTTGATGATCTTGGTCGCTTCAAGGACTTAGCCAAGTATGGCAACGAAACAAAGCGCCTTGAGAAGCGTACGGGCGTCACTGGCGTCCCCGGTCACATCTATCACAGCACGTCGCAGGTTCCTCCTGTTGCTGCGTACCTCACGCAGCGCGCCGCTGGCGAAGCTGAGTTTCCAGAATTGTTGAAGGTCATGGGAAGCCCGAAGGTGCCGAATTATATCGCGGCATCGGGTGCACCAACTCCCGGATTTCAGACCACGCACGCGCCGCCGGATACGCACTTCGCTACTGGCATTGGCTTTAATGATGCCAAGCCCGGGGAAATGACTGGCGTGAAAATGGCGCCCATGCGCGATATCTGGCCATGGTGGCGCGATGATGTTGCTACGCCCCTTGGTCTTGAGGCCGTCCCAGCGCAAGCGCAGACATGGGGTGCGCTCAGCCCGCAAACAGGCGTAAAGACCGGCATTGGTCCCTCCAAACTTGAAATGCTGGCTGATCACATCGTTAAGCGTGCCTACGAGGAAGGCGTTTCACCAGGAAAGATGCGTGATCTGATCTTGATGGGCAAGAGCTGGGCTGACGGTGGTAAAGTGCCGCAAATGTTGGAGCGGCATTATGGCTGATTATCCCATCGGCGAGCGTGACAACGGCGATGCTGCGCCATTGTTATCTACCTCCGACTTTCTCGATGAATATCAACGCTCAACGCCAGAGGCGCAGCAAGAGCGCATTCCGGAGCACATTCGCGGCGAAATGCGCACTGGGCAACCCTTTGGCATAGGGTTAAAGACCACGCCAGATCGCAGCATCAAGGAGATGCTGTCGCAGTATGTGCCGCAGCCGCCTGACGCAGTCTCCTCATTTCTCACTAATCCCGACTTGGATCCAGCGTGGGTCGCCTCGGCTTTTATTGGTCCCTCTGGCGCGCAGCGGCTGGCCAACGCGGGGCTTAGGCATGGCGCAGATTGGGGCGGGATTGAGCGTCTTCGGGCCGCCCAGAATGAAATTGATTGGCATTGGGCGAAAGAAAAAGTTCCAGCGGCGCTCAAGCGGATGTGGACGGAGTTCGGTTGGACGCCCGAAAATACCTGGGGCAACCGCATGGGTGAGAATGCTCAGCCCGCCACCGCCGTAGCAACGCCCGATCTTGCGCTTGACGAAAACGCGTTTTCGCCTGCGATATTCCAGCCAAAGGTCGGTAAGTCCAGACGCGTATACGCTGCCGAGGGACCATATACCGCCATTGTCCGCGGCTTGGATATGTTGCCGATTGCTGAGCCTGAGATTGAGAACTATCAGGCGCAATTCGTGCTTGATCCAAAGGCGAATCAAGTAAGTGGATCAACCGATCCTGAGGGGCTCAATTTAAGGGCCCAAGCAAAGACTGTAAAGCAACTCAATGACGTCAATGCTCACGAACTAAACCACGCTGTCGGCATTCCTCAGGGCATTACGCCTGGTCTTCCTGGCGGTCAACAAGATCACCCTATCTTCGGGACGAACGCCGAGGCTCTCGTTCGTGATCTTATCGAGGCCGAACAGGGAGCCTATGATCGGGCAAGGTGGGAGGCTATGCTTCGGCGTCATCCTGCAGCGTCTGGTCCATGGACCAAGGAAGAATTGGCGGATCTTCCGCCCGAGCTACGCAAGGAGTTGTTGCGCTCGAACGCGACTCTGGGCCGCTTGCAGCGCCTCCAACCGCAGATCCCCGGACTTGCTGGCTACTTAGGATTGGCGGAGGAACTTGGCCAAGGTCGCTCTGGGTATATGCGGCGTAACGCAACGCTAGACGAAGAAAAAAAGATGGTGCCGGGGCTAATGAATTACTATTCGCCCAAGGCGATGCCGGGTTGGCTTCCGGGTCTGAAGATTCCTTTGCAATCGTTTCGACCAATTGAGCCAGAGCAGATTCCGCTTCCGTTGCGCAAATACGAGAAGGCTGAAGGCGGCAGCGTTGACCCCGCCACCAGTCTCCTCGACGAGGAATATCCCTCCACATCCGACATCTACGATCTCTACCAGAGATCAACGCCCGAGGCTCAGCAAGCACGGATCCCCCCAAATCTCCGTGGAGAATTAACCTCCACCAATCCCTACCCCGATGTTTATTCTTCGGGATCAATGGGCCCGCCAGGGTATTTTGAAGATACCTTCGGTGTTCCGCTAAAGCATTTCGAACCTGGTCAATGATATGGCTGACGACGACATTGTCTCCCAAGTGCTAGCCGACAACTACGGCTACCATGATTACCACGATCCCGCTATTGACCCGAGATCGTATGATCTCTCACGCGATGTGCTCATTGCGCCCGAACCTAAGACGCGCTACTTAGAGCCTGATCCAACTCCATGGGAAGGCGGCGATTTTCCAACTCACCCCAGTCCCTTCGGATTGGCGATGGGATTGCTTGGAGCCAGATATGGCCGACGCGGAATTGGAGCACGCGGAGCGTCACCTCAAGAGCCTTCTGGCGCGCGCTCCCCAACGCGAGAACTTCTCCAGCCAGGAAGCTTACGAGGAGGCAACTTTGAGCTTCCGCCATCGTTGCGGTCCCCTGATCAGTACACTGCAATCCCTGGTCAACCGTCTACGGTCAAGCTCCCGCTCTTCCCGGGAGTCAGGGGCGAAATAGAGGCGCGCCCAATCCCCGAGGCGCAAGCCGCCGCCCGCAATTACCGCGAGAAAGAAGGCCTTCCCTACGTTCGCGCCACGGAAATGCCGCCTCACGACCCAGAGCAAGGACGCCGCATCGCCGAGGCCTACGATGCTATGGCCCACGATCCCACCAATCCCGATGTCAAGAAGGCCTACGATGCTTTGATCGAGCACACCTTTAAGCAGTACCAGGCTCTCAAGAACGAAGGCTTTCAGTTCCACTTCAATGAGCCTGGCCAGGATCCTTATGCGGCGTCTCCGGCGTTGGGATATCTCGATGCCCGCCGCGGCCACCTCTCAATTTTCCCCACCATTGAGGGGCACGGTCACGCCGAGACACTGGGTCCCGAGAGCGTGAAGAACAACCCGCTTCTCGCCGAGTCTGGCGAAAGTTGGCAAGGTAAGCCGGCCCTGATGAACGACGTCTTTCGTGCCGTGCACGATATGTTTGGTCACTACGCAGAAGGCAACCCGTTCTTCAGGGCACCCGGTGAGGAGCGTGCGTGGGTCCACCACGGCCTCATTTATCCGGAGAGCGCGCTAGGTGCGGTGTTCTCGGAACTTCCTGGGCAAAACAGTTGGACGAATTATCACCCGAGCGTTGCCGAACGCAACAAGGGCGCCTCTGGCAAGGATACGGTATACGCCGATCAAAAGGTCGGCCTCCTTGATCCGTTCTTCTGGGACTTGAGTCATATCAAGCGCGAGGAACCAAAAGCCGACGGCGGCCTCGTCTACGATGATTCACATCCCCGCGGCTTCCACGATGTCACATCCGAATATGGTGCACGCTGGAACGACCTTGCCGAACCCAAGCAAGTGGATGACTCCGATCTCCCGGCCCTCCACCGCAACATCTGGGCCAACATCAGGGATCCCATGCTCTTCGAGCGCGATATTACCAACGACGTCCAGAATGATCACGATGTTCTGGATGAACGCGGCAATCGCTTCTAATTTCCAACCTTCCCATGTCAAAAGAAACCCTCTCACCCAAGCAAAAAGCGTTTGTGCGCTTCTATATTGAAACCGCCAACGCTAGCGAAGCTTACCGGCGCGCTTACAACGCGGGAAACATGGGAGCTAACGCTATCCATGTGGCCGCCTGTAAGTTGCTTAAGCACCCTAAGGTCACTATTATGAAACAGGCGCTCGATGAAAAAGCCAATTTAGAAACGTTGCTTACTCTTGAACAGCATATGAGTGAGCTAAAAACGCTTCGCGAAATGGCAAAGACCAACGGGCAAATGTCGGCGGCCATCAAAGCCGAGGAACTTCGTGGCAAGCTCCGCCGCTTCTATGTCGAGCAAGTCGAACACGGAACCGCCCACGAATTCGACGGCATGAGCATCGACGAACTCCGCGCCTACGTGGCCGAGGAATCCAAGGCCCTCGGTTTATCTCCAGAGCAGATCCCCACCAAATCCTCCCGCCGGCCCACCAACGGCGGCGGCAATGGGACGAGGCATTGAGATGGCCGACTTCGATACCCGCGACATCGGCCGCATGCTCGCCCAACGCTACGGCGAGGGCGAGGATAAGCCGTGGAATCCTCCCCCGGATCGCGGAGAAAACCCCGGCAGCATTGAGAGCTATGAGCCGAACTTGCTTGATAAGATCCGGTCTTATGGTGGCGAGCGTGGCCTCGGTGCGTCCATGGTCCTACCGCCGATTATGGCTTACGCTGGTGGGCAAAATCTGGGATCGGGGTATCTGTTTGGCGATCCCGGCCGCGCCGCTCTCGGAGCCGGTCAGCTCGGCCTAGCGGCATTCCCAACCGTTGCCGCTGGACGCTCAGCGGTGGCGGATCTCACGGCCGCTAGAGCCGCGAAGACAGCCGACATTGCCAGCCGTGGTCCCTGGGGCAATCCCAAGATGCTGGATGAGATGCTCAACCGACAGGCGGAAACACGCGCTCCGCGTCATGAGCTTAATGAGCCACTCCCAGCCAAAGATCCATCGGAAACCGATCCGTGGTCACCCGTGCGTTGGGAACGCCTCCATGCTCAGCGCGACGCCCTCCACGATGAAGCAAAGAACTTCCTGTTGCCGGAGCGGGGCGATTTTGTTCTCGGCGATGTTGACTACAGGCCAAATGGTGATGCGTTCGGTACTTGGGAGCGTACAAAACCAGAGGGTCGGTTCAGCTATGAAGTAGCGCGCACGCGGCGTGGTTCGCAGGTGGCGAATACAGCCGGCGAAGGCGGTTGGCCGCCCATAAGCAAAGAAGAGGGCCTCGCTCGCGATGTCGAGCAGCACGGTTGGAACAATGAAAATGTCCCCGGCATGGTCGACAAGGCGCAGGATCTTGCTGGTCGCTTGAGGTCTATCAATGCCGAACAAGCACCCTATCATGTGCGCCATAATGATGAGTTTAGTGCGTTTTGGAGAAAAGGTGATAGTGGTGCTGGTGACGCAAGGTCTATTAGGGCGCGCTACCTTGAAGACGCAGAAAAGTTCGGTCAAGATCGCTTGAATCGCACTGCTGGCCTCTATGAGCCGCATGCGGTGACATTTGAAGAGCCAGAAGAATTACGCCATGTTCTTGTCGATGAGTTTGGCGCAAATCCCCGCGATGCTGCTTCGCTGGAGGATGCCTATAATCGGTTCTGGCAGGATGAATATGCGCGTCGCGCCGCCGGCAAGCCAACTCGTCACTACGAAGAAGCGTTGCGCCAGCGGTGGGAAGAGGACAATTTCTTCCGCGGCATTGGGGTTGATCCAACAAAACATTCGCCTGAGGAACTTGATGATTTTATGCGTGAACATATTGCGGGCATTAGGGCGCGGATTGCCGATCTGAAAGGCGAAGTGCATCGGAAAATGGGCATATCAAGTGGCGCGACGCAGCCGCCGTCTCAGGGTGGCTTGGGCGCTACCGCCGCCAACGGCTTAATGCGCTATGGTCCCCCAGCGGCTGTGCTGGGCTACGGCGGCTATAAGTTTGGCAAACTCGCCGCTGACAAGATCGTCGCAATGAACGACACCAGCGAGGACGAAGGCAAAGCCTTTGCCGACCGCCCGCGTATTCACGCTAGCTATCCCCAGGGCGGCATGAGCGGTAACGCCGCCCACCTCAACAACATCGGTACCGGTATTGGATCAACGATCCCCGAGACAATTGCCAATCAACGCGATGACGCAAAAACCGATGAACGCAGTGGCAAAGTTCGCCTCGGTATTCATTCTATTTTTGGTCCAGCCGGCATGTTTCCTTTTGAAACCAAGAAAGGTAAGGCAGCATGGTTAGCGTCGCAAGGTTTCCTCGCCCACGATGCTTATCAAGATATTAACAAAGCCCAAGATCGCCAGCGCTTCTGGGATATGATGGAGCGCGAGTACGGTAACAAATTGCCCCAGCTCGACCGCGACACGGTCCTCGATTAACCATCCAACCATTGTTTTACCATTTCCATGTCCATCGATTTCGACGGTCCATTTGACCGCGCCCGCCTCACCAAGCTCGCCATCGCCCAGGCCAAGCTCAGAGTGGAGGAGGAGAGAACCCGCCAGCAGCAGTTGCCCGGCGGGCTGATGAATTTTATCCGCTATTTCTGGCATGTGCTGGAGCCGAACCGCGAGTTCGTTGAGGGGTGGCTACTTGAGGGGCTCTGCGCCCACCTTGAGGCGATCACGCGCGGCGAAATTACGGGCGAATATGAAGTAACACGGTTGCTGGCGAACATTGCTCCTGGCACTATGAAGTCGTTGACTTTAAACTGTTTTTTTCCGGCTTTTGAGTGGGGGCCAATGGGATTACCCTATTTGCGGTATATTTCGTTCTCTTATGCCGCTCACCTTACTGAACGTGATAATACGAAATTCCGCGATCTCATTTCGTCGCCAGAATACCAAGAGCTTTGGGGTCACGTCTTCTCGCTGACAACTGATGGGAAGATCAAGGTCACCAACGACAAGACGGGCTTCAAGTTTGCTTCCTCAGTTGGAGGCGTCGGAACTGGGGAACGGGCGGACCGTGTACTGACGGACGACGCTCACAACGTCCACCAAGCCGAAAGCGATGTGGTTCGCGAGAACACCGTCCGCTGGTTTCGTGAATCCATGTCGAACCGCCTCAACAGCCTCAAGGAAAGCGCCATCGTCGTTATCATGCAGCGCGTCCACGAGGCGGATGTCAGCGGTGCAATTCTGGAAGATGGTGGATATCTTCACTATTGCGTGCCAATGGAATACGATGGCGCAAGGCATTGCGCCACCAAGATCGGCTGGAGCGATCCCCGCACCGAAGATGGCGAACTGGCATGGCCTGAGCGCTTCAGCGCCGAGGATCTGGCGCCCTTCAAGCGCAATCCCTATCTCTGGGCTGGGCAATATCAACAGACGCCAGCGCCGCGTGGCGGCGGCATCTTCAGGGATGAATGGTGGCAATGCTATGAAGTGCCGAAGTCTGGTCTCTATGAATTTGAGCCGCTATTCGTCCTTGCCTCACTTGACACAGCGTTCAAGGAGAAAGAGGAGAACGACTATTCGGCGCTCACGGTCTGGGGTGTCTATGATCATCCACAGACTAAACATCGCCGGATCATCCTCATGGATGCTTGGCGGAAGAAGCTGCCACTGAACGCCACCCAGCTATATCGAGAGAAGGGTGAGACAGATCTCGAATACTATCGACGTTGTCAACCGCATTGGGGACTCACCGATTGGGTCGCCCATACCTGCACTAGGCGTAAGGTCAACAGGTTGATCGTCGAGGATTCGGCGCGGGGGTATGATCTCAATGCCGAGATCCGACGTCTGTTCGGAATCCGCAATTGGGGCGTTCAGCTTGTGCCGGCCCGTGGCGATAAATGGTCGCGGGCGAACTCAGTCGTCGATGTGTTTACCGATCAAATGGTTTTCGCTCCAGGCACATGGGATGGCGACGTTTGGATATGGCGCGATTGGGTCGAAACGCTCTTATCGGAAATGCGCAGTTTCCCCAAAGGTGTTCATGACGACATGGTTGATTCTTGCGTTCATGCACTCCGCTACTTGCGCGATATAGGATTGGCCGTCAGGCGCGAAGAGCGCCTCTTCGACGAGGAAGAACTGGCGAAGTACAGATCGCCGGCACAAAAATTGTACCCCGTTTAGTCCTGGGGTGGATTCTCCGCAATCCAGCGGTCGAAGAGGGCGAGAACGGCGGCGTGGCCTTTGTTGTCGTTGACGTGCGAAATGTGAAAGCTAGTTTGCGAGGGCTTGTTCAGTTCGTGAGTGGCGTCTCTTATAAGATCACCAACGCCAAGGGATTCTCCTAATTCAATTGACGCACGCGATATCGCGCCAATCGCGCAGAAAGAATGTGCTTCTGCGGAGTACACAGAAACCTGATTTCCGGCAACGTCTTTCGCCCAAATCCCCCGGCACCAGTGCTTCTTATCCGCAATGATCTCCCTCGCCCTTACGATCACATCGCGGACCGTGGGGGATTTTGGTGGTTCGGTTGGCGCTCTGTTGGCAACGTCGATCTCTTCTGATGGTCTCATGTCGAGGGGCACGGGATCTTCACTCCTCTATTGCTGGGGCATATAGCCATCGGTCAGACTGACACAGTCTTGGTGCTGGTGAGCCTTCGAGGCGGCATTGATCGCCGCCATACCGATAATGATGATCGCCGCGCCAACGGCGGCGGAACGCAGTACAAAGCTCATGACACGTTAGAGTAGCCTCAGATCAGATTGAGATACGCCAGAACCACGGCGATCATGTTCCCTGCGACGATTAAAGCGAGCGCAAGCCGCACCATGTCGGGATCAAGAAGCTCCGTTGCTGCATAGGCAACCGTTGCCACAAGCGCTCCCGCTAAGTGCGCAGTCATTTTGCCCAGCTGTGTCGTTGGATAGCGCACCGTTTACTTCCGCACCCAAATCTTACCGCTCGAACGATTGACCCGAATGGTGATCTCGCTCCGCCCGCTCACGACGGCGTGATGAACGGCAGTGCGAACAAGATCGCCCAAGCGTCTCTCAGCCTCCGCCATTGAGACGTCCCACACCTTGGCTTCGGGCGGCAAAACCTCAGGTACAGTCCACCGGATCTCCCAGTGGACACGCGAAGCTTTCGCGCCCGCCACCGGCTTCGGTGGGGCATCAAGTGGTTGCATGGTCATGGTGGGTCAATTCTTAGTTGACGGCGCGTCGCCTGTCAAGATCGCCTCGATGCCGGCCGCCTTGAGTGCGTTCATGGTTGTAAACACCGCATCATCTCGGATCGCCACGGCGACGTCGTCTTCGCCGATCGGTCGCAGCTGACTGCCCCGGGTGGCCTCCTGCGCAAAGTATTGCTTGATCGCCGCGTTCACCGCGTCCCGCGCTGCGATGATGTTCATTCCCGCCTCATGCAGGGCCTTGATCGCCTTAATGGTGGCGACGTGCTCGGCCGGTTCGGCCACGCGCAATACGATTTTCATCGCCCCACCTCCATTTACCTTCGCTCATTTCGTCAATTTTAAGCTGACTGGTTTTCCATGGCAACCGACGACCAACCCGACTGGCCGGAAGGCATACCGGATTCGGACATGATCGGCCGGATCTTGGGTTCATATGCCCATCCAGCGGACGCCTTCCGCTTTGCTCCGCGCAATGTGCTTCCTGAGGGATTGCCGGACGTTGAAGGCGCCGAGCAGCGCGCTCGCGTCAATGCTGCGCAACCGTGGCTGGACAAGCAGTTGGATCGCCACGACGCGACCATGCGCAATTACGTTGAGCAGGCCGCTGGGGCGATCCCAGGCGCATCGCATCTTTATAAAGCATATCAGTACGCTGCCGATCCGGAGCATCCGATAACGCGATCGGAGCGTGATATTCCATCTGCCATTGGTTACGGCATCGCTGCGGCAGCTGAATTAGGCGCGCCCTTCGTCGCTGGGCAGGTAGCGATGGGGAAGCTGGGTGATCCCGGTATTCTTGAATCGTCGACCTTATTGCCGCAGATGTCGTACTACGGACTGCATGCGGCACGCTCGTCGCCGCTCATTCCTGATTATACACCGCCGTCGCGTCTTCCTGAGTTTGCCGGGGACAAGTTGCATCCCCTAGAGCGGCATTTGCCGGAATTGCGCGTGCACGATGAACCTATTGAGACGTATCACGGTACGATGCGAGGGTTCGACACCTTTGATAAATGGTATTCCAATCACTTCGGCATTCATTCTGGGACGCCGCGTGCTGCCGCGCAATTCACCCCATCATGGAGCAACACAAGTCGCATTTTGCCGCTTAAAGTCGGTGAACCAGATCGCCCGTTTACAAGTCTTGAAGTCAGAGACCTTGGCGGTTGGCATCCTGGCGACATGGCGAAAGAACTCAATGCGCGAGGTCTCAAGTTTACGCCGCAAGAGCTTGATCGGCTATTTGGCCGCGAAGGTATCTTGAAAAGCTTTGATCCCGTAAACAAAGCCGAAGGTCAGAAGATTATTGAGGAAGCGTTAAACCGCCACGGCGTTGATTTGTTGCGTTACAAGAATGCGATCGAAGATCCGGGCTCAACATCATACATCAGCTGGAACCCCGGCACCATTCATTCCCGGACGACGGGATCGCGTTTGTTTGGTCTGGCGGGCGCTGCGGCGCCAATCGCCGCCTCTCCCTCTATTGACGACATGCTTTCTCGCTATAACAGCGGTCAGAATTAAATCATGGCAAATCCGAAGAAAAAGCGCCGCCGCAAGGCGAACGGCGGTCCTACCGACACACCCAGCGTGCCGCTACATCCGGCGCTGGCCAACGAATTCGACGTGATGGCCTTTGGCGACGGCGACGCCGCGCCGTTTGATCCGATCAAAGCTCTCGCCGGCAGTATTATGATCCCGCTGCCCGATGGCAGCGTCGACATCGATTTTGATCCCAAGCCACCAGCCAAAGACACGAAGTTCGACGACAACTTGGCCGAACACCTCGACTCGGCGGAACTTGCGCGCATCGGCGATCTCTTGTTGCCGGCGATTGACCAGGACGAGCACGACCGCTCCGAGTGGCTGCAAACCCGCGCCGACGGTTTGGATCTCACGGGACAGAAGATCGAACGCCCCAGCACCGGCAATGTCGGCACATCGTCGACCGCCGTGGCGGGACAATCGACGGTGCGCGATCCCGTCCTCGGCGCGGCGATTGATCGCTTCCAGGCCAACGCCTTCTCGGAGCTGTGCCCCAGCGAGGGCCCCTGCAAGGTCGTCAATTACGGCGATGAGACCACCGAAAGCGACGACCTCGCCGAGCAGCTTGAGAAGGATTTCAATTTCTACCTGACGACCATCGCCAAGGAATATTACCCCGACACCCGCAAGATGCTGTGGTGGACCGGCTTTGCCTCGGGCATGTTCAAGAAGGTCTATTGGTGCCCGCTGCGGCGTCGTCCCGTATCTGAGTCGGTCGATGGCGCCGATCTTATTGTTCCCTCCAATATCACCGATCTGCATAATGCCGGACGGATCACCCATCGCATCGACATGCGCCACGCCACCATGCGGCGCATGCAGATCTTGGGCGTTTACCGCGACGTCTTACTGACCCAGCCGACGCCGCAGCCGAACGTCCTGCAGACCAAGATCGGCGACACCGTCGGCCTCAATCCCAAGCCGACCCGCCAGGAGGATCAGGAATACACGGTCTACGAATGCTACTGCGAATTGGATATTTCCGGCTTTGAGCACAAGAAGGCCGGCGAAGAAACCGGCCTTCCCCTGCCCTATCGCGTAACTCTGGATAAGGACAGCCGCACCATTCTCGAAATTCGCCGCAACTGGCGCGAGGACGATGAGGATTTCCAGGCCAAGATTCCCTTCGTGCCGTTTCTCTATGGCACGGGTGTCGGCTTTTATGGCGCCGGCCTCTTACAAAAGCTCGGCAATCTCACCATGGCCTGCACGGCTATGATGCGGGAGCTTATCGACGCCGGCATGTTCGCGAGTTTTCCGGGGTTTCTCTATGCGAAGCCGCTCGGAAGACAGCTGCAGAACGAGTTTCGGGTGGCTCCGGGATCTGGCGCGCCGATCGACGTGTCGGCAGTCAACGGCAATATCAATAACGCTATTATGCCGCTGCCCTATCAGCCGCCGAGCCCGGCTCTCGTACAGTTGTGGACCCAGGTGCGTGAGGCCGCCGCGGAATATGGCGGCCTCGCCGAATCCCCCGTCGGCGAGGGTAAACAAGATGCGCCGGTAGGTACAACCTTGGCCCTCATTGAGCAGGCAACGAAGATTGAGGGCTCGGTACACAAGGCGCTCCACGCCGCCCAAGCGGAGGAGCTACAACTTCTCAAGGAACTCTTTCGCGACGATCCCGAATCGCTGTGGCGCGGCAATCGCCGTCCCGCCATGGGCAAGGACATGCCGGCGCGCCTTGAAAAGTTTAAGGCAGCCCTAGAGAGTTGCGAAATTGTCCCAGCCTCCGATCCAAATGTTCCCTCGCACATGCACAGGCTCGCCAAAGCATCGAGTTTGTTGCAGATGGCGGCAGCGTATCAGCAGGCGTTCAATATCCCCGCGGTTTTGGCGCGCGCTGCCGACATGATGAAGATTGACGACTTCCAGGCGATGTTGGCTCCGCCGCAGCCGCCTCCGCCGCCCGATCCGTTGGCGGTTGGTGCGCTCCAACTCAAGCAGCAGGAAGTTCAGAACACCGGGCTTAAGACCATCCTCGATGCGCACGGTGCCCACGCCGAACGTCAATCACGTGAAACACAGAAGGCCATGGACATCGCGGCGAGGCTCGCGACGCACCCCGAAAGCCAGCCCGTCGTCAACAATGAGATGAGCGTATTGACGCCATTCCTCACGCCGACGGGGCAGCTCGATACGGGCGTGCAGCCGACGCCGCAGGGGCCTGGACCAAACGGTCCGCAGCGTCCGCCAACGCTGAGCGGCATGGCTGGCGGTCCGCCCGTTGCGCCCCCGCCTCCAATGGCACGAGGTGGCGATGTAGAACCAGGCCTCGGCGATCCCCATCAGGGCGCACAGGATGCGGGGCAAGAACCTTCCGCATCAGGAGTTCCCAAGATCACGCCCGAAGGCCAAGACGCCATGGATGGCATCGAATTGGCCCTGAGGCTGATCGATCAAATGGGCTACGGTGGCCGAATCCGTCCGCAGCCCCAACATCCTCATCCTGCCCGCTGGTGGGATCCTGAACCAGGGACGATGCACTGATGTTCAAAACCTGGCCCGACGCTTGCCTCACCGTTCTGATGATTGCACTTGTCGCGACTATCCCAACGATTGCGCTGATGCCGGCATTCCTCAAGCTGTTTGGACATTGATCATGGATAAGGTGACCTTCAAGATGTGGGCCGAGCAATCCGAGACCCGCTCGCGCATCATGATCAAGGTCGGGGACGATCCCCCGGTGGAATATCTAGCCTGGGACCGCAAATCGCATCATGATCACACGGGGGATTTGTTCCCCAGTGAGCCCGAGATTGTTGCTTCAGCCGATTCCTCGCCGTCGCCTCCGGATCCGGAATGGCGCTAATTTTCAAGGATTTATTGCTATGGCAGACCATAAGGCCCTCGCCAAATCCGGCATGGCCAGCAAGCTCAGCAAATTGCGGGCGATCGGCGCCCGCGGCGACCCGAAGAAGGCCAACAAGGGCGAAGCCGGCAAGCGGAAGTATCACATCCCCGGCTATGCCTACGCCGATGGTGGCGCTGTCGGCGGAATGGGCGCTTCCCCCCGCCTTGACCGCCCCGGACGCAAGGCTCCCGGCAAGGGCGGCGCCGGCAAGAAGGGCACCAACGTCAACGTCATTATCATGGGCAAAGAGGGTGCTGGTGGTCCTCCCGGTGCTAGTCCAATGCCGCCACACCCAATGATGCCGCCTCCGATGCCTCCCCATCCCATGGGCGGACCTCCGGGTCTTCCCCCTGGTCCTGGTGGACCCCCAATGGGACCGCCTGGCGGCCCTCCTGGCGGCGGTTTACCGCCCGGCCTCATGCGTAAGACTGGCGGGCGAATCCCCGCCTACGCCAAAGGCGGGCGGATTAGGGGCGCAGATGGACGCTTTGCCAAGGGCGGGGCAGTAAATCCCTCCGGTCCCGGCGGCGATGTCAAGACCGTCAGCGACGGCAAGCCCAAATTGCAGGAAGAAGACCGCGACGAGGACGTCAAGCTCCCCAAGAGCATGCGGGGCGAAAAAGGCAAGGCTTATGCCCGCGGTGGAAAAGTCTACGATGCGGGTGCCGCCAGCGGAGAAGGAAGGCTAGAAAAGATCGCGAAGTACGGGGCCGGCAAGAAATAGGGGGTAATCCGTGGCTGGGAAAGCAAAGGCCAAGGACGAAGTAACTGAGGTGCCGTCGCCACCTCCTGGGGTAACGGTCACCCTAGCGCCGACTCCGCCGGTTTCGCAGCCGGCGTTGGAACTCAAGGGCATGCCAATGCCGGGGTCGACGGGTAAGCCGACGTCTCGGTATGTCGATCAGCGCGAGGCTTACGTTACGCCGCCGGCTCCGAAGGCAGCTCCCGACCCGGTTCCCCTGGCCCTGCCGACCGAGGTTGAACGCGGCGTTCAGATCCTCTACTGTGGCGAGTGTCCGAAGTGGAAGCGGCAGAACCCGCTGGCTCCCTTCGGTCAATGCCTGGCGGCGATGCGGTTTTTGTCGGCGCCGCTTTATACACCTGATATGTCGGCGTGCTCGTGGACAGCGGAGCAGCGTGCGGCGGCGAGGTGAGTTTGTGCCGACGATCTTTCCCTGGAATTGGCAAGCGGTTTGGAATGATCGATCCATCCTGAGACCTGGTACGGCCAATAACGATATGAACGAAGGCTACCGGCATGGCGGGGAGGCAGTAGCGGGGGTAAACGTGCCGGTCAATCTCGGGCAAATTCGTACTCTATTGCTACCGGGCCTTTATCAGATTGGCGGCCTTGGCTATGAAACCGACTTGTTGATTGATCACGCCGAGGATGCGGTTCTCTTGCGCGCTGTAAGAGGTGACGGCCATACAATCGAAATGCGGATTGTGCGCGGAGACAATTATATTCAAAGCTTTTATGACTTTCGTAATGTTTGCACCCGGGATGCTTTGCCAGCTCCAATCCCAACCGCCGAACCTAAGGCCAAGGAAAAAACATACTCCGCAGCTGAAACTCGCGCCTGGAAGCTTCTGGCATCCCACCTCACCCAACTGCAGCGTGCCCAACTGGAAGAACTCCGTACTTCGAGACCATCGGCAAATCGGGGAAATTGTTCCGCATTATGAACCAAGGCTGGCCCGCCAAGAATGTCACATGGATGCAGAGGGGAAAACCGAGGATCTCCTACTGCGCCCACCCGCTGATGGGCAATCCTCCGATCAGCATGATAGCTCCGATGGCCCGCGGCGATACCTTGCTGGCGCAGATGCTGGCGCTCGAAACCGACGACGATGCATTCACCCGTATTGCATGTAAGACAATCCACTGATTGGAGAATTGCGGACGGCAGTGGTACCAGCTCCCTTCACGGAGGGATGCTGCCCTATCGTGAGACGGGCAGAGCTGCCGCCCGCAAACCAAACGAACCATGCCCCTCAACTCCTACGAAAGCCGGGCACAAAGCCTCCTGGCAAATAAGCTTGACGCACGAATCACCGCCATCGCAACGTCGCTCGCCAATGGCGATGCCAGAAATATTGGTGACGTCGCCGCCACAGCGCAAACCTATTCCGAGCAGATCGGCTACATTCGGGCCTTGCGCGATGTCCTCACTCTCTGCCAAGAGGTGGAGGACGAACTCTTGGGACGGAAGAAAAAGTGATGGGACTGCATTTTACGCACGTCCGTAAAATGGTTAGTTGATTTTATTGCGTTCTCGTGCGCGCGTCTTACCACTGTGACGCCACGTGGACCCAACACGCCGAGGCTTTCTCTCAGGGCTTCTTGGCCTGACGGTAATCGCCGTCTTGCCGAAGCCGCTCGCTATCGCCGTCCCGCGTCCCCTCAATCCCTATGATATCGCCGCCCCCGAGGGCCTGACCTACCAGTGGGTGCGGTGCGCGTTATTGGGCATTCCCGATCCCGAGAATGTTCAGAAGCGGATCGATAACGGCTGGCAATTTGTTGCCGCCGATAAACACCCCAATGCGCCCACGGCGACGATCGGGGAAACCATCGATCGCGGCGGCTTGGTCCTGATGTGGAAATCCACCGCCGACGTACAGGCGCAGTTCCGGGCGGAGAAAGAGGCTGCCCGCCTGGCGCAAGCCGAACTTCTCGGCGTCTCGCCGGAGATCATGGATCGGTGGTCGACCAAGCCCGGTAGCGATGCGTGGAAGCAGGCGCAGATCGGCCCGAAGCCTGGCGACCCAGGCATCATCATCATTCATGAGCATCCGCAAGCGGAGGAATTCACGGCATGAAGCTGAACGTCGTCGAACTGGCGCAAAAAGACTTCAAATCCACGGTGCAGCGTGACCTGATGCCGACTGTCAAGAAATCGGCGGCCGACGATGGCATTGATGTGCTCGGCTCCAATGTGCTCTGTGCCGTCTATATCGCTCCAGAAAAAACCTCTGGTGGCATCATTCGCCCTGAGGGCCACATTCACCAGGACATTCATCAGGGCAAGGTCGGACTCATTCTCAAAATGGGCGACATGGCCTTTAAGTTTGACGGCCCATTTGAATATAAGGGCAAATCACCCAAGATCGGCGATTACGTTATGTACCGCGCTAGCGACGCCGCCAACAAGCTTGGCCTCTGCGGGTTTTCTTGTGTCCTCGTTGATTCTTCCCTCATTCGCATGGTCGTCGGCAATCCAGCCATAATTTATTGAGAGTTTCACATGAGCGACAACAACATTATCGAGGTCATGCCACCGATCATCGACGACGGTGGCATTGTCGAAATACCGCCTGGGCCAAATGCGCCGGTAATTACGCCACCCGCCGACAAGGCCAAATCGAGTCTGCACGACGGCTCCGATCGCCCGCTCGGCGATCTGCCGGCAGACAAATCCCAATCGGAATTGCTGGAGGCGCTCCGCAAGGAGCGTGATCGCGAGCGCATCGAACGCGAGCGCGAGAAGAAGCAGCTCACCGAGGCTGCCGCCCAGCGCATTCAAGAGGAGCGGCGCCGAGCCTCTGAGGCCGAGCGCGAACTCCACACGCGGACAGGTCAAGCGGTCCGCGCCCATTGGCAAGCCGTAACGAGCGATCTCAGCCAGATCACCAACGCCATCTCGTCGACCCGGCAGGAGATTGATGCGGCCAAGCGTGATCTGGCCTTGGCGTCTGAGGCCTCCGATCACGCCAAGCTCGCCGATGCCCAGGAGCGCATTGCTCTCGCCGCGGCAGATCTCAGGGCATTGGAACATGGCAAGTCTGGCGCCGAATTCCGGGTGGAAGAGGCTCGACGGGCTATCGAGGCCATGGCGGCGCAGGCCAAGCGCGAGCAGGATGCCGACCGCGAGCGCGATGCCAAGCGGTCCAACGGCGACGACCGCGATCGTCCGACCCAGGATGCTAAGCAAACTCGCGCCCCTCAGACCCCGGACGAGTGGATCAGCTCCTGTCCGCCAGCCACCCAGGACTGGCTCAAGACCAATAAAGACTACGTTACCGATCCGAAGCTCAACCGGAAACTCCTGAGGTTTGCCGACGAGTGGGTCGATGACAACGGACTAGAATCGCTCAATACATCGGCCTTCGTGACGGCATTAAAGGGCCGCTTTAGCAAGCAACAGGAGAAGACCGCGGTGGCGAAGGAGGACGATCAGACCACAGATGGCGACGATGGCATCATTGAGATCGATCCCAACCCCACCAAGGCGAAGGCCGAGGAGCCGGCCCAACGGCGCGCGGCCCCCGCTGCGCCCGTCTCCCGGTCTCAGACGCCAGGTGCGCCAGCCCGCACTCCGACGCGCGTGCGCTTGACGCCGGAGCAGATGGCGATTGCCCCGCAAATCTACCCCAAGGATCCGGTGACCGGGCGCATTTTGACCGAGGCGGAATCCTGCACCATGTATGCGGCGCACCTGCTGCAGGCTCAAGCCGACGGCAAATTCCAGGCGCGGGAATAGCTGAGTCATTCCAATGCCGACCGAGCGCAGCTTAAAATACCGCGATCTTCCTCCTGGTGTGCAGGATGAGATCGAACGCATGTACCCGGCGCCGCCGCCGCCCGATGTTTCTGTTGGTGTCGGGAATTTCGGCAATGCTTACCGTGAGTGGCTTAATGGCCTCTCGACCAACGAAAAAATCAAATTGTTTGAAAGCGAAATCGAAAAGAATCGCGAGAGTGATCCAACATTTGCCGATGCCCTGCAACGAAAGATTGATGCTTTTAGGTCTGGAAGAGAAGACCCCACCGCTCAATCTCCGGGTCCGGTATTGCCGTCCTATCAAGGTTTCGCTGGCGGCGGCGATGTGAAGAGCATGCTCGCGGGAGCGTATCCCGACGATATCCGAGATATGTTTCGCGATCCGGCGATCGATACCCGCGGCTTTTCGCCTATGCCGACGGTGCCTCCGATGGAGGATTCCCAGCCATCTCTCCGCAAGCCGGAGGAGCGCCAGCGTCCCCGACCATATCTGGATGAGCGTGTCGGCGAGGCATTGCCGTTCAATGCCCTCGGCGCCGGCAAGAGCGCCGCCGACATTCTGCATGAGACGTATGGCCGTGCGCAGGAGGGTGATTGGCACGGTGTCGCCGACCGCCTGCCATTTCTTATGCAGATCCTGGCTGGTGTGCGCTCGGGGCGGGGTGCCACCAAGCTCGACGATGTGGTGATGGCCCACAATCTCGATCGCAAAGTGTGGGACGCTCCCCTCACTCCCTTCCCCCGCGATCCTGGCGTGACGGGAGGCATGGGTCATTATGGAGATGCCGCTTCGCTTGGGATCCGGCCCGGCACACAATCGGCGAAAGACCCGACTCTTACGGGACGGGAATATCGCGATGAGCTGAGCGATGCCTTACAGCGCAGACGCGACGTTGAACAATCGATCATCGATTCTTATGGGCTAAAAGCCAATCCTTGGTTCCGCAAGGAAATGGCGGATTTCCTTCATCGCGCTCTAAATCAGCGCGAATTGGAGATGTATGACGCCGCAGATAAGGCGCAGAGTCACCAATATCACGAACCCATTATCCGCGGCACATACGCACCGAAAACGCCAGCCAACGATTAAACCGTTTGTTTGACGCGTTCTTTTATTGGAGACGACGAGCATGGCTCCCCGCAAGGCTGCAGCACCGACACCGACCCCTCCTTCTCCACCTCCAGTTTCCACGCTTCGTGAGCCGGCGCGCCCCGAAATCCGCGCGGTGGCTAACCACCCCGTAAATCCTGCCCACCCCGGCATTGGCCACAACAGTCATGGACGAGTTATTGCCTATAGCCGCTCCGGGCAGCCGGTTTCACGGGCCAGCGCCGCCTCAGGTGTTGACCAATTCTATGTTCCCCCCGGGATTAAACCCGACGGCTGGTCGTGGGAATGGAAGCGTGTCACCGTCGCCAATGAGCCCGATCCTGGCTATGCCGCCGAATTGGCCCAGGTTGGCTGGGAGCCGGTGTTGGCGGAATCCTACCCCGGTGTATTTATGCCGCAGGATTATAAGGGTGCAATTATGCGGCGAGGATTGATGTTGATGGAGCGTGATGAGCGCTTGACTGAGGAGGCCCGCAGAGAGGAAAAGCGGCGTGCGGATGAGAGGGTCGGATCAGCAATCGCCAAGCACTCGCTCAATACGCAGGGGGCGCACGGTGTGTCGCTCGATGCCCACGGCGCGCGCGCCAATACCTACGTGCGGAAGAGCGTCGAAGTCGTTGATGTTCCTCCGCCGCGCTATGAACGCCCTGGGGGCGCTCAATCGGTAGATTAACCAGCGTCACGCGTTAAAGCCAATGTGAAAGGCGGTGAGTTTGCCGCCTTTCGATTCTTGGGGAGGCCAAATGGAGCGGCGCAAGTTCTTACGACTGTTTGGGATGCTTCCGCTTTCGGGAACCGCCATTGCAACGGCGGCTGTTGCGGCTACAAAAGGCGAGGATATCCGGGCGGGAATGCCGGAAGATCTGCCGCCACCACCGACTTACAGTTATCAGACATCGCATGGAACGCAGCAATATTTCAATTTCACGCCTGGTCACGAGTTCACTGGAACCGGGACCGTTACGTGCGCGCCCCAATCTATCACGCTTAAGCTCAGCGACCACAAGGATCGCTCGGTCGGCCTCAAACCCGGCAAGGACGGCCATCTCTGGGTCTATATCAACGGCGACTGGCGCAGGGTCGTGACCGAATGACCGACCAATCCTCCGATCCCACCATTTCCGTCCTCGCCATCGAACATGCCATCGGCGAATACAACGCCATGCTGGTGCACGAAATAACCACCTGCAGTCGCGCTTCGCTCAATACTGGCCGCATCTCTGCACTCAGGGCCGACATTATCGCTTTACGCGAAATCATGGACGAAGTCGTCGCCGAAATAGAGGATCATTCGCATGAGCACGAGGATGAGCATGACGACCATGAATGAGATCGTACCGGCATCGCCCCCGCGTATTACCCTGCGCGAATTCAAGATGTGGTTGGATGGTCTTCTGTCTGGCGGGGACGACCGCCGCGATTTGCCATCGCTCGATCAGTGGCGCAAGATCCTTACCATGATCGATCGCATCGAGGACAAGGAATACAAGCCAGTTGTTGCGGAGCCGGCCACGGCGGCGCCTCCAATTCCGCTTCCGGCCCGATATTATGTTACGCCGACCCCCAATTATCAGCCGATGTACCCAAATTGGACGACAGCTATCCCGCCAAGCGGTGGCACATTTACGATTGGAACGGCGAACGGCACTTTCACGTACCCGAATACTGCCTCTACCGCCACCGTTATCAACACTGGAATTAGCCAGCTGAAACAGGGCTAAATCTCCTTGGCTGACGATCTCTTAGATCGCTATTACTCCGGCGATCCGAGCACATCCACCATCAACGACATGCTCGCGGCTTCCGCTCCACGGCGGGAGCCGCCGCCACGTCCATTTCACGATCCCAGTCTTGATGTCCCAGAGCCGTTCCCGACCGCCCCCAAAATGCCCTACAGCGGCCCCGTGGCGTCAACCTATCGCCGCCCTGGCGAATACCTAGAGCCGGCCGAACAGGGCGTCTCAGACTTCCTGGGATCTTCCTACGGCTTGGGCGCATCCGGTGGGGAACTGGTTAAGAACCTCCTGGATAGCCGCTATGGCCCCGCGGCCGTCAATGCTGGCGAACTCTTGCTTTCGGCGGTTCCGGTCCCCGGTCTTCCCAAGGGGAAAATGTTCCCCCGCAAACTAGATCCGCTCGGGTTTTATTCGCACCTAGATCAAACCCTCGGCGGCTTCTCCCCCAAGGATACCGTCACCTGGGATACGCTGGCACAGCGCGGGGTAAAACGCTCTGAACTTGAGGCCCGCGGAGTGTGGCCAATGCTGCAGGGTGGACAAGGAGCGAAGGTTGGGGATATTGCGGCGAAAGCGGGGAATCCCATTAATCTCCTGGAATCCCGATACGGCGGCAAGGAAGCCGATCCGGGCCTACGCCGCATGGATCACGAGATCAACGATGACGGTACGCACACCTACACCTACGAGGATGCAGATAGCGGCCAGACGTTTTATTTGACCCACGATCCCGACGCGGGAAATGTTGATGTTCAAGGACCCGGTGGAAGATTCCTCAATATTCCCGCGCCCCTTAACCGCCAAGAAATTTACCACGGCGAGGACGCGATAAAGGATTATCTCGGTCGCGCCAATATGCCAGAGAATGTTCGTGGTCCAGCGCGGTGGCCGGAGCATTCCCTCGACCCCGACAACCCCACGTACAGGGAGACGGTGCTGCATTTGCCGGAACCAATCATTCCACGGAATGAATTGGAGCCGCGATTCGCTGAACTGCAGCGCCAATACCGCGATCTTGTTGAGAGCGGTCGCGGCGATACACCGGAGGCAGATCGCATTGGTCGTCGGCTCGACCAGATGCGAATGACAAATCAAGATATTCAATTTCGTTCTGGCCATTGGTCAGAACCCAACGTCATCGCCCACATGCGCACCTCAATGCAGAGGGATGCCCAAGGCCAGCCCGTCTATCTCCTAGACGAACTCCAATCCGACTGGGGCCAGAAGCTCAGAGAAGGAGAGGTGAGGGACGAGGGGAAGATTGCCGGTCTACGCAAGCAGATTGAGGAAACGGGGACGCAGCAAATCGCAGCCTACGTTGACGCGCATCGCTTCTTAGAAAAGATCGACCCGCATCTTGATCCGAAAGATCCGTTGCCCAACGATATCGTGTATGGCGCTTTGCAGCGCGCATATACTGACACAGAGCCTGGCAAACGCTTGGCTGATGGCACTTCGCCGATCAGTGAGGCGTTCCGGCATTTGAATGGCATAAACCGGGCCGATGAAAAGCTGAAATTGCTCAACGCTGAACTTCGCACCGCCGAAGCCGCCACCCCCGGCCATCCCTTCGTCAACACCACAGACCAGTGGACGACGACAGCTCTCCGTCGTCTTCTCGCCCAGGCCAACGAATCCGGCGCCGCCGGCATCGCCATCACCCCAGGGCAGATGCAGGCAGACCGCTTCAATCTATCACGCACCGTCAACGCACTTGCCTACGAACCAGAGCGCGGCCTATTGTACTATAAACCGCATGGTTCTAGCCGCGAAGGACCGTGGCTATCGATTGGGTCTCAGGTTGGTCCGAAAGATTTGCGCGATTATGTCGGCAAGGAAATAGCAGACAGATTGCTGAGCGAGCCATTAGACAAGCAAGTGCAGGGTCCGAGCCCAGGCGATGGGCGCGGTGCATATCACGTCATTGATGATCTTAATCGCGTTCCAATCGGCGGCCACGGCATGCGCTACGCCTACGATCAGATGTACCCGAAGATGCTGCAAAACATTCTGCGCAAGCTAGATCCCCAACATCCCGATCGTAGCGACACCACCCTAAAGCGCCCCGCAGACTGGGCGGGAAATGATAATCGCCCCGGCAATGGCATGTGGCCGCAAACGCCGTTCGCTTATTTCCCCCTCACCCCCAAAGTCAAAGAAGAGATCGCCAAGGGTCTTCCGCTCTTCCGCCGTGGTGGCTCTATTTCCGCAATGCTACAGCGAAGCTACGGCAAATGACAGATCAAACCGATAATAACGTCGATCCAGAAGAAGCCAGCCAGATGCTCAATAGCATCTATGGTGGTGCTGATGGCCAAACGCAGCGGCATAATTTGCCGTTTCTATCCAAAGTGCTGCCGTTTTCGTTGCCGTCGCCGGACCGGAATCCCGTTGCCAATGCGCTCGGTGCTGTTCAGCAGGCTATTCCAGAAAATCGCACTCTTCCCGCTGCATCGTTTCCATTTGATCCGCGATCAATGTCATTCCTCAACATGCTTCGCGGTATCGTGGGATCACAGAAGCATTGGGCGGAGGGAGCGCCGCATGCACCTGATATGTTACTTCCGCCCGGCGTCCTTGCTCCATCAGTTGCCAGCACGGTAGAACGGTCGGCAATCCCGCAGACGATACGTGGCTATCACGGCACGGCTGGCGAACTGGAAGGCGGGAAGTTCCTCGAAGGTGGGCCTTCCGGCATAGGAAATTACGAAGAATTAAACGTGCCGCATCAGGGCGTTTGGTTCAGCGATGATCCAACGCGCGCTGGCCTGTTTGCCAAACAAGCATCCTATATAAAAGGAATGAGTTCACGGCGTCGCGAAGATTGGACTGGTGCTAATACCATTCCCGCGGATTTAGCGTTCCAAAGAACATATCGCATACCGCCCGAACAGATTGCCAACGAAGGGCATTACGCGATAAATGCCTATCATCCATCATTTGAAGATTTACGGAAAATGGGCTACGACAGCGTCGCGGTACCGCGTGCAAGCTGGGGAAGATATGAGGAAGGGAAACCTCTTGGACTTGACGTCAGTGGCTACGACTATGCGGCCTTGAAACCAGATACAGCGCGGTCGCCTTTAACGGGCAATGTTTTATATGCCGATGGAAAACGCAGCGCTATCCCAGGTATCATTTTGGATAGCTTGGAAGATAGAATCCCGCAAGGCAGCGATATAGATAGATTGCGCCGCGCCAATCTCAATGAGGGACGGAAAGGAATGGCTGAGTTGTATCCTCCTCACCATGAAGAGGAATTTAGCTCTCCCTCAGTCATTGACAGTTTGCTTACGGAAAGCAGACCAGGGATCGATTACGACCGCGCCGATCTCTACCTCCGCGCTTTGCAGAACATGGAGCACATGGAACCACCCATAAGATCGTGGAACCGAGGGTGGAACGAGAAGACAGAAACGCCACAAGCCCCACAAGCCGCAGGCGAGCGGCCATATGAAATCCATGACCAGCATCGCCAAGGAGCGGACGACCCAGGCTATACCGTCAATCCTCGCAAGCTCAACGCCTCCGGTGGGCGTATCTCCGCCCTGTTGCGTAAAAACTACGGAGCTTAGTTCTCATGCCAAGCCTGCAAGTCGCCGTCATATCTAATCGCCCGCACTCTCCGAGTTTTTCCGCCAGCTTGGCCCTCCTCATGGCCAACGTCACCCGCAGCACCGAGTTCTCAACCCTCGTGCTCTTCATGCAGCAGAACATCTCCCAAATCTGCCAAGGAAGAGACTCCGCCATCCAAATGGCCCAGGAGAAAAGTGTCAGTCATCTGCTCTTCGTCGACGATGACATGATCTTCCCCGAAGACGCCGCCGTGGGCCTCCTCTCCCGCAACAAACGCATTGTCGGGGCGAATTACGTCAGAAAGCAATTCCCCATCTCCTTCGTTGCCAAGGATCTCGACGGCAAGCCCATCAACAGCAACGGCAAGAGTGGGATCCAATCCGCCAGCCTGATCGGCTTCGGGTGCATCCTCTTCGACATGGACGTTTTCACCAAGTATCCGGCCCCCTACTTCGCCCTTGATTGGACATTGGACGCTGGCTATGCGACGGAGGATACGGTCTTCTGTCGCGCCGCCCTCAAGCGCGGTGAAGAGATCTTCATCGACCACGATCTCAGCAATCTGATAGGACATGCAGGTGAGTTTATCTTCCGCGGCATCTTCGCCGAACCCGAAACAAATCCCGGAACGTAGCCTTCTCATCGCCGTTCCAACGTATAAGCCACTTATCGATTACCGCGTTCTCGAATGCATCGACATCGCCACCTCAGAGCTTCCTGGGTGGACAATTAACAAAGCCATTCAACCAAATTTTCAGGATATCGGCGGCGTTAGAAATGTCATCGCCGCGTCGTTCCTCGCGGGACCATGGTCCCATCTGCTCTTCTGGGATGCCGACATCACCTGCGCGCCCAAGACCATACCGCAGCTCGTCTCCCACGAGGTTGACCTGATCATTGGCGCCTACCAGAAGCGCGACGGCAGCAAGCAATTTCCGATCAGCCTGCTCCCTGGCAAGCCCGAGCAAAAGAGCAAGGGCCTCATTGCAATCCGCTCTGGCCCCGCCGGCATGATGCTGATCAGCAGGAATTGCTTGGAACGTCTGGTGGCGACGTACATCCACAGAAGCTACATCGAACCCGCGGCCCCTGGCGGCAAGGCCTGGAGCCTCTTTGAGTTCGAGATCGATCCCCACGACAACAGACGCATCTCCGAAGACATCTCCTTCTGCAACCGCTGGCGCGCCACGGGCGGCACCGTCTGGTGCGATAGCCGTCTCCAGTTATGGCACCACGGAGAGACTGCTTATGGCGGCGTGCTCTATGATTACCTCAAGGAGCAAGATCTGGTGTGAGGGTCTGCTTCATCGACACATTCGCTCTTGATTATACCATAGGCAGCACGCAAACGCGGCCCCTGGGCGGCACGCAATCCGCGCTCTGCTACCTCGCGCCTAAACTCTTCTCATGCGGTGTTGATGTCACCGCCATCACCAACACATCGCGCCCAGGTTTCTACTCCGGTGTCCGTTGCTTCAACCTGGAGCAGGCTACCGCCCACGTTCTGCGCGATAGCGACTTCGATTTCGTGGTTTTGCTCAATGATCCTCTGCCGGCAGAGAAACTCCGGTCTGATTTGCCTGCCCACGCGAAACTCTTACTCTGGAACCACCACGCCCCCGATCAGCGGCAGATCCAACCGCTGAGACGCAAGGAAACGCAGGACGCATTCGACCGCATCGTGTTCGTCTCAAATTACCAGCGCCTAAGAACCGAAAAGGAATTCGGGGTCGACCCCGCCAAATCCGTGGTGTTGGGTAACGGCATCGCCGACGCCTTTCTCAATATGTTCTCTAGTCCCAGCGATCTCATCGGCGCCAAGCTCTTAGATCCCGCGCTCGCCTACACCAGCACCCCGTTTCGCGGTCTAGAACACCTGGCAAAGATGTGGCCCGGCATTCACAGCAAATTCCCTCGGGCCACGCTCTCCGTCTACTCCAGTATGGACGTCTACAAGACTCGCTCCCCCTATGGCGATATCTACGCCGCCCTCTATCAAACCCTCAAGCGCCTGCCGGGTGTGTTCTACGTCGGTTCGCTCCCCCAGCCCGATCTCGCCCGCGCTCTTCGACCCATGAATATTCTCGCCTATCCCAATACCTTCGCCGAGAACCAATCCATTGCAGTCCTAGAAGCCCTCGCCGTCGGCCTTATCGTTCTCACATCTGACTATGGCGGCATGCGCGAAGGCACCTTCGGTCACGCCAAGCTTGTGCCCTACGCCGGCCAAGAGGACATCCCATCGCCTCAGTACATCGAGGCCTACGTCGCCGCCCTTGAGGACCTCCTCACCGACTTTTCGATTATCGATCACGCCCCCTCGCTCTTCGCCCAAGCGCAGGACATCAGCGAACGATGCTCCTGGGCCACACGCGCAAAAGAGTGGGAAAATTTTCTGACAGCGCTCGCTTGACGAATCGGGCGAATACCATAAGGATCGCAAATATTCCTCTACCGCCCCGCGCCGGGGCGGCGTGCCCCAACAGCTAGCGGGCTAGCAGTTCTCGTTGGGTTTGGCCGTTCGGATCGTAACATTCCCCGTTACGCCGAGCACATTATCAACCCGGCGCCACACCCTGATTTATGCACCTCGTTATGCCCGCGTTGGTCGAAGCGACCTCAGGCCCGCGCCACTATTTCTCGGGGCTTTCTCTAAATGGCTAACGTCAATAGCCCATATGGGCTACTTCCTATTACCTCCTCGACCGGCTCCGCCTCTAACTACGAAATGCGCCAGGTCGCGATCCTCTACAATCAGGCCGCCATTTACCGCGGCGATCTCGTCTCGGCCATCACCGGCTCCTCCAACCGCGGCTACGTCCAACAGTGGACCAACGGCCAGAAGGGCACTGACTGCATCGGCGTCTTCTGGGGCTGCGAATATCTCAGCACAGCTCAGGGCAAGCGCGTCTTTAGCCAGTATTGGCCAGGCGCCGACGTCGCCAGCACCGCCCAGAATTCGGTTGTTGGCTTTGTGATCCCGGCGATTTCCTCCAGCTACACCCAATTCCGCATTCAATCCGATGCGACCGGCGTAGCCTTCAACAATATCTGGCAGAACGCCGACATTGTCGTCGGTACGGGCTCCACGACCAACGGCGCCTCCGGATCTGTCCTGCAAGCCTCCTCAATCACCACGACCAATACCCTGCCCCTCCGCATTATGGGCCTCTACGGCGGCCCCCCGGGACAGATGGGCTACTTCGGTGTTCAGCCCTCGACGACCAACCCTTATGGCGGCGGCGGCGCAACCTCCGGAACCGGCGCCTACAATTGGGTGATTGTCACCATCAACGTCAACGGCGTTGCGGGCACTGCTTAATAGAAGCTACCCGGCAGAAGCATTTATTATTCACTTAACCAGGACCAATATCCATGGCTGTCAATATTGCTCAGATCAAGAATTTGCTCCTGCCGGGCCTGTACGCCGTTAAGGGGGCCTACGAGAGATACCCCAAGGAATGGAGCCAGATTTTCACAAACCAGAAGAGCACGCTGGCGATTGAGTCTGCCGCCCAGATGCGCGTGCTCGGCTTGGCCCAGCTGAAAGTCGAGGGCGGCGCAACGGCCTTCGATAATAATGCCGGGCAGAGATTTATCTGGAATGCGGAGGCCCAAGAGGTCGCCCTCGGCTACGCGATCACCCTAAAATCCATCGAGGATAACCAATATACAAAAGACTTCAATCTGATGAACCTGAAACTGGTGGATTCATTCTCCCAGTTCAAGGAAATTCAGGGCGCGAATATCCTCAATAACTCGACCACATATGATGCCACCATCGGCGGTGACGGCGTTGCGCTCTCCAGCACCGCTCATCCCTACGATTTCGGCACCTGGGCCAACACATTTACCACGCAGCTCGATCTCAATGAAGCATCGCTCCTCCAGGCCCAAATCAACATTGAATCCACGTTCGTCGACGAAGCCGGCCTCCGCATTAACGCCAAAGGTATGAAGCTGATCGTACCGACGGCATTAAAGCCGGTTGCAGAAAGATTGCTCCGCTCAGAACTCCGCCCCGGTACTGGTGACAACGATATAAACGCCATCCGCACCATGCCCGGCGGCCTAGAGCAGTACATGACCTACCATTATCTCACGAGCAATTTCGCCTGGTTCGTGAAGACGAATATTGAGGGGCTCATCTATTTCGACAGAATTGCATATGATTCAGACATGTGGATTGATAACACGACAGACAATGTGCTCGTAAAGGGCAGAGAAAGATACGTTTTCTCATTTCGTGATCCTAGATCTATTTGGGTGTCAACACCCACATCTTAGTATCGTACATTGTAGACACCACTTCTCTTGACAAGACGACGACGTTTGGATAAAACAAACGTCAGTGTCAAATCAGGAGACAGTGCAGTGAAACGACGCGACGAATATACGAGCAACAACGAGGCTATTTCCGCAGAACAGGCACGAGAGGTGTTTGATTACAATCCGGAAACGGGATCGTTGACGTGGAAAAACCCTCGGGCTCGGTATCTCAAGCCCGGGGACAAAGCAGGAAGCCTAAATAAGAATGGCAACCGCCACGTATGGTTTAATGAGAGAGCATTTCTCGCGCATAGGCTGGCATGGCTCATTCATTACGGTAGTCTTCCAGTAGCGAATATCCGGGCGAAGAATGGCAATTACGACGACCTCCGCATCTGTAATCTTGAAGAACGATCATTCGCGGAAACCGCGCAAAATGCTAACTACGCCCCGAATAAAAGTGGATCTCGCGGGGTTCATTATGAAGCCCACACCAAGAAGTGGCGTGCTGAGATAAGTAGAAACTATAAGCTTCATCAGCTCGGGCGATTTAATACGAAGGAAGAGGCGGAAGCTGCCTACCGAAGGGCGTCGGTAGAAATCAAGTACGAGATTTCACCCGAGAAAGCCGTGGAGTACAGAACGCGCGCACGCACAGTTCGGTTGGTGCGCGGAGTATGGGAAAGGATGGGTAAGGAGCTTGGCGAGGAATGCTGGTATCGGTGGCCGAATTACGAGAGTTTCTGCGATGAGGTCGGCCCCCATGTCTTCACCCACGCACGAGCTGTCGCCACCACTAAAGATCAGCCGATCGGCCCGGGGAATATCCGTCTTGAACCTATGGCGCCGTTTGACAGATCGACGGAAGAAGGACGAAAAGCTTACTACACGCTGAAAAATCGGATTAACAGGACCAGCAAAAAGGACAGCGAGCTACGCAAAAAGTTCTCCATGAGTTATGAAGAATTCAAGGCCCGCGTTGCGGAGCAGAATGGCGTGTGTGCGATATGCCAACAACCAGAGACAGCTGTTAACAGGGGTCGCGTTCGAGAGTTGAGCGTGGATCATTGCCACAAGACCGGCGCTATCCGCGACCTCCTATGCCAGAACTGCAATGGGATGATCGGCTATGCACGCGAAAATCCCGCTAGCCTTCGTTCTGGAGCGGACTATATCGAACGCCACCTTGCCAAGAAGGCCGAAGCACCAGAGACTGAGTAAGACATAGACCCGCGTCGCGTTCCTGTTCTGCGTCTTTGCGTGAGTTTTTTCATCCAAAGATCTTAACAGGAGCGCTGCGCGCACCATGGGCATTACCAATTGGCAGGGTCCGATCGGGACCCGTCGAGCAAATCCATTAGGGTCGGTCGGCACAGGCTCTGCCAACCAAAATCCAGATTCAGGTCCGTGCTTCTGGGAAATCGGCGACTCGCTGGTCGATCTTAGAACGCCATTTACCTATATTCCGGGTTCGGGACAAATGGTGGGGGGATCGGCCTCTTCGCCAGCCACCTATATCCACTATTCCACCGCCAGCATTCAATGTCTGGATGCGGTGCCGTCGGCATTGTCGGCCAATAATATCGCTCTGGCGCAAACGCCGGTCGCGCCTACGGTGCTAACCCTCACTGCTGGCACAGGCATCACCGGCAGCACGTCGATCACTAGGGCCGATACCGGAGCGAGCGTCACCGGGCTTTACGCGATCGATACCGCGATGGCGCCCCTGGCGTTTGGTCAATCAGGCGTTCTCAACGCGTGGGATCCGACCAAGGCCATCGCACGCAATATCCGTATTACCTCTGACGGTAATGATAGCTCCGGGACATTTACGATCGCCGGTTATGACCTCTACGGTTATCCGATGTCGGAGGCGGTGACGGGGGCCAACGCTGGCGTCGCCGCCAGCAAGAAGGCATTTAAGTATATTGCCTCCATCACTCCGTCTGGAACATTCAACTCCACGGCCCTGACGGTCGGAACTGGCGACGTATATGGACTGCCCCTGCGCTGCGACCGCATTCCCTACGTGAGTGTGTGGTGGGGGGCGCCACAATCACAGATCTCGGGTCCGGGAGGGTCCGTAGTACCCTCCGAGCAGGAGTTCGCCCTCTACGTGCCGCTGGCGAACGTCGTCAATTCGCAAATCTACGAAATTCCGGTCCCCTTCAATTTCACGATCCTGCGGGCGGCATTTATCCAGGAGGTCGCGACAACGACGGGATCGAAGGCTGCAACATTTACCGTCGGTATTAACGGTACGGCGGTGGGAACCGGCGGGGTGATCTCGGTTACATCGACCGCCGCAACTGGGATTATCTTCCCAGCGACCGCCATCTCCGGCACCGGCATTACGTCGCCGTCGACGACTTCAACCGTCACCATCACCATCGCCTCCCCCGGTGTCGTCACGTGGCCCAATCATGGCCTCGTTGCCGGCACGCCCGTGGTGTTCTCAACCACGGGGGCGCTGCCGACGGGCATTACGGCGGGTACGGTGTATTACGTGATCACTGCGGGCCTGGCGACGAGCAGCTTCCGCTTCGCGACATCGGCTGGTGGCTCGGCGGTCAATACCTCAGGCACCCAATCAGGTGTGCAAACGGCGACCGCCGTCAACATGCTGACATTTACCGCATCCTCCGTCACGGCGTTTTCAGAAGGATCCGGCAATCTCGTTGTTACCGTCGCCAACAACGATGAGGGCGGCGGCACGTTTACCGCGGCGGACACCACATCGCCAGCAACGACCACAACGGGTGACACCCGCGGCACCATCGCCATGCCATCCAACTCCGATGGCACCAAGCGGCTAACGCTGTTCATTACCCCATTTGTGAATAACATGCAAAGTAATGCGGTTAACGCATTATATGGGGTCAGCCAAAATACAGCTACAAACAACGGCGCGTAAGCTCAGTCGTTTCATTAGGACATTACACCCATGAAACTCTCCAAGCTGCGCGCCAGCTGCGCCACCCGTAAGGTTGGCGGGCAGGTTGTCCACCGCCAGGGACATCACTCCATCTCCAAGCTGGTCCATAAGGTCCACCGGGCCTTTGGTGGGTCGGTCGGCGGTGGGAATGCCGCCCCAAGGCTCGATCGCCCCGGGCGTAAACACGGAGGGAAGATCCACCGTGCTGATGGCGGCGTGCCGAACCCCGCGGAGCCGAAGAAGGATGCTGCTCCTCCGTCAGCTCCAACTGGGATCATGCAGGGTGTCCATAAGCACGGCGGCAAGGTTCACCACCGCGCCTCCGGTGGCAAAATCGCCATGGTTCCGCAGTCGAACTCTCCGGGGGCAGACGAAAATAAGGGCCACCGGGAGATGCAGTCGGCGGGCGATATGGCGCGCGTCAAGCGCGGCATGCCAAAGGTCGACGGCGAGATGCGAGCGAGGGGTGGCCGCGCCGAGCATAAGCACAAAGACAAGGACAGCGACGGTGACGCCGACGACGAGGACGGATGGTCGAAAAGCCCACGCAAGATGCCGGTAACCTTGGGGGGATTTGGTAATCCGCCGTTTGCTAAGGGCGGCAAGGTCGATGAGGCGCAGTCGTCGGGTTATGGCGTCGCCGGTACCAAGGCATTGGCTGACGCGGCGGGGACGCAAGGAAAGAAGGATGGCGGCGGAACCAATTGGGTTAAGGGCGCGATAAAGCGGCCAGGGGCATTGCATAGGGCTTTGAGAGTGCCCGAAGGTCAAAAAATTCCCGCAAAGAAATTAGCGAAAGCCGCGCATTCCGATAATCCGCATATGCGCAAAATGGTTGGCTTGGCGAAAACGCTGGGCAAAATGCATAAAGGATAAGGCGTAGCCAATGGCCCGCACCATTACCGTTAAGGCTGGCCCATACGCCGCTGCCTCAGCCACCAAAATTGCGACATCTCAGAAAGCGGCAGGATCGCAGCTCTTGGTGTTGAATGGCGCCGCAGGCGTCGCCACCGCCAACAATATTTGCCTGTCTCAATCTCCTGGCGGAGCCGGGAATCTCACCCTCAATGGCTCTCTCGCCATCACGGTCGCCTCCGTAACGACCGCCGTCATCAACGCCAATTCGTACATCTACATCACGTCCGGCGGCAATGATTCCGGGAACACTTTCACGGTTACCGGGATTGCTTATGGGGTCGGCGGCGCCATCGTTGCCGTCACCGAAACCATCACGGGGTCGAATGCTTCGGTCGTATCCTCGGCCAAGCAGTATTACACCATCACTCAGATCGCAATTTCTGGGGCCTCTGGCGGTACGGTTACCGTTGGGACCTGGGGCACGGCAACCTTGGATACGGCGCGCTGTATCCGCATCGCATCAGCCGGCAATGACAGCGGCATTAGTTTCACCATCAACGGCACCGACTGGGCTGGAATGTCGATCTCGGAGACGCTCACGGGATCCAACGGCGGTAATGCTGATTCTGTTCTCTCCTATTTGACCGTCACCAGCATCAAATCTTCGGCAGCCGTCGCTTCAACTTTGACGATCGGAACGGCCGCTAGTGCCATGACCAATGGCGTTGGCGCGTCGCCCTGGATCAGGCTTGATGAATATTCGGCGATGGGTCCAGTGGCGATCCAGGTCACAACCAGCGGCACTTTTAATTCAACAGTACAACAGACGCTCCAAGACCCGAATTCTTCGACCGATTCTGTCGCCGTCGGCTCTATGTCGTGGGTCAATCATCCCGATAGCAATCTCGTAAGCCTGACGGGAACGGTACAAGGCAATTATGCGTATCCGCCGTTGTGGGCGCGCTTGGTTGGAAATAGCGGGACTGGCAGCGCGTCAATGATCCTGACTCAGAATTACCAGAAATAATTAGATAAGCGGATATTCTCATGCCCGGCGTTGGCCTGATCGATAATGACCAGGGCCTGATGTACGGCACTGGATTGAATTGGCTTGAGGGCGGCCTCGGCGGCGACGGATACGATAATCCGAAGCCGGGGACCATTATTTATGACCGGGCGGATTCGGCGATCTTGGACAGATCGGGCCAAGAGATTGATTCAAGGGTTGGCTCATGAGCTTTATCTATAATTTGGCCGACACCTGGAACGCCAGCGGCACGACGTTCGCGTCCATTCTGATGAATGTGACGAATGGATCAAGTGCAAATCCGGTGGCAGCGGCGGCGTCGCAGCTGATCAATTTACAGACCAACGGCACGCAGAACTTCGGCGTGCGCATGCCGCATTTTGCCAATGGCTCCGATGCCACCCCGTTTCTCAATTTGGTTGATACGTGGAATACGTCGGGGAATATTACGGGGATTTTGTATAACACGACGAATACGGCATCGGGTAGCTCGTCCAAGCTTATGGATCTGCAACTTGGCGCTGCAAGTCAATGGAACGTGACGAAGGCTGGGGCAACGACTCAAGTTGGTTCAGTGCTGGTAAGCGCCGATGGCGGCGCTTCGTTGGGAGCATCTGGCACAGGCTGGGCCAATCTTTGGCTCTCCTCCGGCGGTGCTCTTAATTGGAGCACTGATCTTATCCTCACCCGCTCCGCCGCTGCGAAACTCCAGCTTGGCGCCGCTGATGCAGCTTCACCCATCGCTCAAACGCTGCAGGTTCAAGGTGCCACGGGGGCCAATACTTCAGCCGTCAATTGGACACAGCAATTCTCATTGAGTACGGGATCGGGCACAGCGGGAACGCAAATCCTCACCAGCGGCACGGCCATGTCGGCTACGGTCGCGGCCTATTCGGGTACGGCGGTCACGGTGAGTTCGGCGTCGCCTGCTGTCGTTACTCTGGCGACGCACGGATTTGCGCCGGGTCAGGTCATTCAGTTTGCGGGTTCGCCGGTCCCTACTGGCATCACTGCGGCCACCAACTACTGGGTGAGCCCCACCGCACTTGCTGCCGGCACATTCCAGATCTCCTCGACCTGGCCGACGCTCACTCCGGTCAATACGTCCACAACCGGCACATCCGTCACCATCACATCGCAGACGTCGGTCCAGAACGGCGTTAATACCATCGCCACCTGGGGACCATCGGCTCTGACGGGGAGCCAGACGACGAGCCTGCTCAATCTGGCGCAGGTGTGGAATACGTCGGGGACGCCAACGGCTCTCAAGATCAATGTTACGAATATCGCCTCCGGCGCATCCTCGCTGCTGATGGATCTGCAGGTCGGCGGCACGAGCATCTTCAACGTCGCAGCGGTGGCGCCCTCTGCTTCTACTGGTGTTGTGCAAATCGGCGGCGGCGGGAATTCCGTACCGCAGATGACGTTTCTTCCGAATAGCGGTAACAAGCTCAGCCTCGGAATGGCGAATAGTGGTGCGCAGCTTAATGTTTATAATCAAGCTGGTACACCCACTATTGCGTTCAGCAGTCACGTTACGATTAATAGCGGTGGTCTTGTTCAGTGGACAAATAGCTCCAGCAACCCGAATACGACTACTGATTTAATCCTTAGTCGTGCCGCCGCCGCCTCCCTACAGCTCGGCGCCGCCGACGCCGCCTCCCCAGTAGCCCAGACTCTGCAGGTGCAGAGCGTCGCCGCCGGAAATGCCAATACTGCCGGCGCCAACTGGACGTGGAAAAGCTCGCTGAGCAACGGCTCCGGCCTCTCCGGCGATATCATCATCCAGACTGGTGATACGGGTGCCGCGAGCGGAACGCAGAATGCTCAGAACAGCGCCCTCACCATCAAGGGAGGCGCCGCGCAGGGTAAGTCAGGCAGCGTGGTTTTCGGAAGTGCCGCCATCGCCACCAATGCTAATGATGGTTTCGTATACTTGGTATCGGGAGCGGGTACTCCAACGGGCACACCAACAACCTTCACAGGACGCGTAGCGCTCTATATCGACACCACGAACAGTCAGCTATGGCTGTATCTCGGGGGAGCCTGGAAGCAGCCAAAAACGCCAGCCGCCGCCGCGACCGTCACATGGCAATAGGCAAATGATCTCCGACGCAACAGCACATGACAGCGATAATCAGTCTCGTTGGCCTTTCGGGCGCAAGCAGCTACGGTCGCGCGGCGTTCGCCGTCAATGCGAAAGCGTTCGGCGCGGCAGGAGATGGTGTTCAGGACGATACGGCTGCGCTTCAAGCGGCATTGGACTATTGCTTCGGCCCCGGCTCATCCCCGCACGGGGCCGCCAATTCCGTCGCCAATACCATGCTGCGTATTCCGCCCGGTCTCTACAAAATCACGTCGCCACTGCTGATAACACAAGCGGTTGGCGCACGGATCATCGGATCTGGCCGCTTCACGACCAAGATCCAAAACATAACAGCTGGCAGTACCGTGATCAGCACCAACGGCTGTGCATATAGCCGGTTTGAGAGCCTGTGGCTCGGAGCCAACGGTGCCGGCTCGTGCTGCTTTGACTTGAACTGGGACGGCACGTCTGGAGGAGTGGCGCTGCAGTCCAATACATTCGCCGACATGCTGTTCGATGGTGCGGATCTCGGTGTGCAAGTCGGTCGAGGCGGAACTATGGGGTCTGAGAACCTCTTCGTGAACTGTTTCTTCGCGAGAAATGCGGTGGCAGGGTTCAAAACCTGCAATTTTAATGCTCTGCAAAATCGGGTGCTCGGCGGCAATATGCAAAGTTGCGGCATCGGCGTTTGGGTTAGCAGCGGGTCCGTACCGTTGGTGGATGGCGTAGGGTTTCAAGGTCAAACATCCTATGACATTCAAGTCGACAACTCCGCCAACGACACAATCCTAATGATGAGTTGCAGAAGCGAGAGCCTAAACCATGCGCGACTAGGCAATCGTGTCCATGCGAAGTTCGAATCATGCTCGCACCTGAATGCAGCGAATGGTGTCTTCGTTGCGGCGAACAATTGCCCAACGGTGATCGACAACTGCGTGAGCATCGGTGGGCAGATTCCAGCATGCAGCGAGCGAATGTCCATCCGAAACTCATCTTTCGGTCGCACCGATTGGCTGGTTCTGCCTATCGCGCCGGGTGTGATTGAGGTAGAGAATGTTCAATACGGAGGAACGCCGAACGGCAGTGGTGCGGGCAATCCAGTTGTGATAAATCGCCAGCGCGCAACGCCAGCGGGCTTTCTAAGCTACACGCCGAGCTAAGAGTGCTCAGCCTTGGTCGATGAGTTGAGGATTGTTTTGCTCCGCGGCCGCTTACGCGGTGCAGGAGATCGCACGCGGCGGAGCGATGTGGTGCGATCACCCAGTCGGAGTGCAAGCATAGTCATCTAGCAAAGCGAAAAGGAAACCCAAGCATGAACCCCAACGCCGATCTTCAGACCCAACTCCAAACCGCCCAGGATCTTATTGAGGGCTTGGTCAACCAGCGCTCGGCCGCCCAGAATGAATCCCTGCAGTTGAACGCCCAGCTCAAAGCCCTCCAGCGCCAGATCGCGGAGAAGGACAAGAGGATCCAGGAGTTGGAATCCCGGCTGGCGGTCATTGAGGGCGAGAAGAAAGACGCGGTTGCCGAAGCGCAGATAATCCCACCCCACGCCAATGGAGCGGCGGCGGGGGCGACGGCCTAAACATAGATGACGACCAGCGGCGTCTACACGTTCTCGACCTCAGCGGCGTCGGGCCTTACGCTCGTCGCCTTCAGCCGCATTGGGCTCCGCGATAGCGAAGTCACGATGCAACATCTGACCAAAGCCGCCGTTGAAGCCAATCTCTTGCAGAGTTCTCTAGCTTCACAGCAGCCGCACCTCTGGCAGTCGACGCTAACCACCATCTCATTGACCGCTGGAACTTCCAACTACGCGCTGCCCTCGCGCATGGTGGCAATACAGGACATTTTTTTGACAATTACGAGTGGCGGCGTGTCGACCGACCGCATGATGGCGCCGATATCCCTGTTTGACTACGACGCGCAACCGAACAAAACAACGCAAGCTGTGCCTACGATTTATGTCGTGTTCAAAACTTTATCGCCAACCATCACATTTTGGCCGGTCCCCGATAGCAATGCGACGTATACGGCGTCGGTTCGCTATTTGAGCCAAATGCAAGACGCATCCCAGGTGAGCGGCACATCGCTGGATATGCCGTATATCTATTTGGACGTATACGTCGCTGGGCTCGCCTATCGCCTAGCTCGGATTTATGCTCCGGACAAGGAGCAATTGCGCAAAGCCGACTACGACGAGGCGTTGGCGGCGGCGGAGAAGACCGACACGCAGGATAATGTGATGATGGCCATCATGCCGGATCTTCTGTCTGCCTACTATCGGTAAGGGGATGGGAAACCCATGTCCTACCGCCCCTCACCGAAGTACGCGAGCAAGAATCCGCGGCTGGGGCCGTGGGCCACTTGCGACCGTTGTTCAATGCTCGACAACCTCAGCCGCATGCAGTTCCAGTACGACTACCTGGGGGGTATGACGCCGCAGAACAAGCACATCCTGCTCTGCAAGCGCTGTCTCGACCAACTCGCATTCCAGCGTAAGCTGATCGTCCTTCCGCCAGATCCGCCGCCAGTCTTCAACACGCGTCCCGAAAACTACTTTGTGGATGAGACCAACTTCCTCGCCACGGAGACATCGCCGACCAACATCCAAGCGGCGAACCAATATGTGACGACCGGGGGGACCAATTATATCTCGTCGGTTCCCAACCCCGCCAATACCGCTATTGCGTATTTCTCGTTCAGCGGCAACTATAGCTTGGTATCAATTGGGTCGACGGTGATCGATCGATTTAGTGCGGAAGTTTTGGACCGATCCAACGAAGAAATTGATATCCGATCTCCCGTTACCGGCGTCACGTTTTATCTGGATCTGTTTAACGGTAATCCCGCCAACAGTGGCGCGATCAGCTCATTGAAGGCAATTACCGGATCGGCGACGCGGACGAATATCGGACCGCAGTTGAGCATTGCCGGGGGGATTGCGAGCAACACGCAAGTTGTGACGGTGGCAAATTCATCGCCGAGCACCGTGAACGTGAATTACGTCGGTTTCTACGATGCGCCAACGGGCGGGAACTTGCTCTTCAGCGGCCCTACCAAGATTGTCGCTCCCAGCATTGCCTCAAGCGTATTCCCCGGTATCGGCGTGGCGTTTAATACCTTGGATATCTCAATTAATTTGAACTAAAATGGCCTCGACCAATTATACTCAATTACCGGCCGTCACTGGTCTGACCGGCGCCGAAATCATTTCGCTCATCCAATCGGGAACCGACAAGCGCGCGTCGGTTTCCCAGATCGTCGGCTTTGGGACAGGAACGACGACGCAGTCGGCGAATTTGGTTTACGCGGGACCGACCAGCGGCTCTCCCGTAGCGCCGACGTTTCGATCTCTTGTATTGGCGGATCTGCCGCAGGGGTCGGTTTCGACATACCCGCTATTCGCCGCGGGAGCTGGTACAGCACCAGTTTATCGCGCTATTGCGACTACCGATCTTCCATCGCCAGCTGCTGGCGGATGGTACGATGTAGCATTCTACGGCATTCTGCCCAACGGCTCCGACATGACGTCGCTGATCAACTCGTTGATCACGACGGTCTACAATGCCGGCGGCGGGGTCATTGCATTTCGGGCGGGAACCTATTTGGTCAGTGGGCAGCTGACTATTCCTACCGATGGCCTTTCGACGATCTCGCTGACCAACAGCATAAGGATTACGGGAGCCGGCTGCTACAAGGCCGGCACGGGCCACACCGCGAACATCGTGGCAACGCCGCCCCCAGGCGGCACGATCCTCGACATGAGATACTCGGGTAGCGACGCCAAGCTCCTCACGCTCGGCGCCGGCTTTCTTGAGATCGACAACCTGAGCATGATGGAGAATGGATCGGCGGCCACGACCACGCCGTTCATTCTAACAACCAATACCGTCCTTCATTGCCACGACCTCTCGTTCTTCGGCTATCCCTCCCTTTCCGGGACGACGTGCGTGCAGGACTGCATAGTGCTGGGGGGGACGTCGGGAAGCGCCGGCAATACCTCCTCTGCGGCTTTCCAGGGCTACGGCACGGTCATCGAGAACTGTTTTGCCAACCGCACATCGCGGTTTACCTACCTGCGCTCGGCCTGCAACTCCGTCATCGTGCGCGACAACATCATTTGGTTCCAGTCCGGCACCACTTCGGGGTCCGGGGCCGCCATCGAGATCGATGGCACCGGATCCAATTGCGACGGCAACATCATCCAGAACAACACCATCGAGGTCAGAGGCTACCCCTACGGCATCAAGATCACGGTTGGCAGCAAGAACCAGCTGCTGAACAACGCCTTCTGGGACGAGGCGGCGTCGGCCCCGTCGCTCGCCTACTATCGGTTTGAATCGGGTACGGTCTATAACGTCATCTATCATGGCCACGGCAAGACCAACGGCATCACCGTGGTCTCGGACGCCAACTCGCCGACCACCAACCAGATCATCACCGCGCAATTGGGCGTTACGTCGACGCTGCCGCAGCCGTGGAACTTCCTCAATCTGGTCACGCATACGCCGGCCCTCACCATTGCCTCGGGGGCGTCGGCGACGCTCGATGCCATCAGCCTGCAGGCCGGCACGCAGACGATCACCGGCTCGACGCACATCACGACGGCGAAGGGCTTCAACTACGTCTCGCTCTACCAGCCGACGCTGAGCGCCGCCAGTGCGCTGACCATCGACAATGCCGCCACGCTTTATATCGACAACGCCCCAACCGGAGCTGGCGCCGGCCCGGCGACGATCACCAATGCCTATGCGCTGTGGGTGGGCGCGGGGGCATCGCTGCTCGGCGGTACGCTCGCCGTCACGGGGGCAACGACGCTCACGGGGAACCTGACAGCGCCCGTAGTCATCGGCGGCACGGCGGTCTCCTCCACGCTCACTTTGCAATCAACCTCCGGCGTCGGCAGCAGCGACAAGATCCTCGCCAAGGTTGGCAACAATGGCGGGACAGTCGCGTGGACAACCAACACATCGGGTCAGACCATGTTCGGCCCGACCTCGGCGTCGCAGTCGCTGTTCGGCGTTTCGGCCAATGCGGCGGCAACCTTGCCGACGGTGCAATCGGGAACGGTTGGATTATTCGCCAACGCTGACGCGTCGAACACCAATATTGAATTCCAGGCGTTTGGCACGGCCGTAACCAACGGTCTCAACGCGCGCTCCGCGGGCGGAACGGCGGCTTCGTTGGCCGCGACGCCATCGGGCAATTTCTTCTTTACATTCACGGGTTTTGGTTATGACGGCAGCGCCTGGGCCAACTCCTGCGAGATGATCTTCGGGCCGTCGGAACTTTGGTCAAGCGGTCACCAGGGCAGCTTATTCAAGATCCAGACAACGGCGACGGCGACAACCACCAGAAAGACCTCGTTCCAAATTGATGGAAACTATAACACCGTATTAGGGCCGACCGGCGCCATTGCTACTAACGCCACGAATGGTTGGCCGTATATCATTACCTCGGCCGGCGCGCCCAGTGGAACTCCCGGCACGTCGTTCTCCGGTTTGGTCCCGGTTCAGGGTGACACCACCAACAACTCCCTGTGGGCCTATCAATCGTCGGCGTGGCGGCAATATCTCGCGGCGAGCCAAGTTTTGCTCTTGGGCGGCACCGCTGATGCCGTCAATTTCAATTCCGGCAATACCGATACCACCGTCACCATCAATGTCCCAGCTGGCGTAACCCGATATCGCATTCATTCGATTACGATCTCAGGTGCGTCCCACGATATCTCCACGGCAACGTGCGGCGTATTTACGTCGTCCGGCGCGGGTGGAACCGCGATTGTTACGTCGGGCACGACTATTACTGTTACGGCCACCGCCGAATCCACCAACAACAATATGCAGACTCTGACCGTCAATAACCAGAGCACGCTCTCCTACAGCAACACATCGCTATTTTTCCGAGTTCAGACCGCCGAGGGCGCGGCTGCGACTGCCAATGTGCACTTCTTCATTCAGCCGTTGCCGTGAGGACTAGCGATGGCTATGACGTATTCCGACTTGGTTACCTTGGTCGCATCGGCAATCGTCGTGCCGACCACCAATTCCGATTTTCTCACGGCCTTCCCCGGGTGGATAACCTACAGCGAGGGGAGAATTTACCGCGAACTTGATATGCTGGATGCAAATATTCGCGATAGTTCGTCGGCTTGCACTCCGGGATCCAGGAATTTTAACCTTCCTGTGACCGTCGGCACCTTCCTGATTTTGGATGGGATTAACATAATCACCCCGGCCGGATCAGGTGCTGAGGCCGGGACGAGAAATCCTCTAACTCCGGTATCTCGGGATTTTCTTGATTATGCGTGGCCGAGCTTGACTGGATCAACGGTGCCGCAGTATTTTGCTTATTTCTCACAGAACACCTATTTGACCGAGAGCGCCGCACAGAAACAGGTGCTCTTCGGTCCGTGGCCCGACCTGGCGTATACTGTCGAGTGCGTAGGTAAATTTCAGCCAGCGCCTCTATCTGCGACCAACCCATCGACATACTTGACCGACAACCTCTTTGATCTGATGTTCAGTGCCATGATGATCGCGGCCAGCAGCTGGCAAATGAACTTTGGCAGCGCGGGTACGGACAATCCGCAGATGGCGACTACTTGGGAAGCGACCTATGGCAAGTTGCTGCAGAGCGCGGCCACATGGGAAGCGCGTAAGCGCTTTGCGGGTGCTTCCTGGACGGCGAAGGCCTTGGAACAAGAGGCTCAGCCTCAGCGCGGGTAATCAAAGATGCCATTTACAACCAACCGTGGTCTTTCCGTGCAGGCTAGCGGAAGCAACTCTGGGACGTGGGGGAGCGGAAATGTCGGGAATGACCTAAATACTGGAGTTATTTCGCCCATCGATACGATGTTTGCTGGCATCTCTACATTTTCTGTTTCGTCATCAAATGTAACATTATCTGCTACCGACGTGCAAAATATGATGTGGCGCTTCAGCGGCGTCCTGACGAGTTCGATCACCGTTTCACCGGCTGCTGGAAATGCGACAACTTATCTCACCGGCCTCTACAGTGTCGAAAACCTCAGCACCGGATCTTTCAGCATTACCCTATCTCTAAGCGCAGGGGCCCTTGTGCTTCCTCAGGGTTTTCGCGGGCTTATCTTCGTTGACACTGTGAACGGCCCAAGAATGATTGCGATAGCCGGAAAGACAAATCCCGCGACCATTCCAATCGGCGCCGTCAGTCCATTCTTTCAGGCGTCAGCGCCAGCTGGTTGGACTCAAGTCACAACGCCAGCGCTTAACGATACGGCTATTCGCTTGGTGACGGGGACGGGCGGTGGAACGGGGGGATCGGTATTATTCTCGACGCTATTCGCTCGCACTGGCACGGATCCTGTAACCCTGACGGCGGCTAATTTGCCGACCGCCGCGACGTACGACAAAATCACGAATACCAACAGCACGACGTCAGGATCACAAGCGAATGCCGGAGTTACGACCACGCCGACGCCGCTAACGGGTGCCGCCAATACCGCATTCACGCCAGCGATCGACATGCGGATCCAATACAGCAATTGGCTCGTTTGTAGTTATTCTGGTTAATTACCGAAAATCGCTCCGCATAAACCGATAATCATAATCCCGAAGCTGAGCGTAATCATTACCTTGAGAATGTGATGCGTCATGTGGCCCTCCTCTTGAGGACCAAAGCCAAAGCACGGAACCCACCATGGCGCAAGTCCCGATTGGCCCGACCGATAAAAAGTGCCCGCTCTGGCAGAAGCCGATGAGCAAGGTGTGCCACAGCTGCGATTGGTGGAGACCCCTGAAAATCGTTGATCCGAACGCCATGCCCAATACCGTGCCGCGGGTGATCGATGAATACCGCTGCGCGATCTCGTGGATACCGACCCTGCTGTTAGAGGTCGGGCATCAACAGCTGGCGAACGCGGCGGCAACGGAGGGCGTGCGCGAGGAAGTGCGAAAGACGGATAGCTCCAGCCAGGCGTCAATCGTCACGCTGATTGAAGTGTTGCGGCGCTCGCTCGATGTGATCGGGGCGCATCCCGCCATTACCAACGGCCAGAGCGACAATACCAAGCTCATTTCTAACTAAACCACCATGCCATACCTTGCCGTTACCCTTCGCCCGGGAATCGATGTGGAAAGTACGCCAACAGCCCTGCAGGCAGGATTTTCCACATCGAATTTGATCCGCTTTCGCGCCGGCTTTGTCGAGAAAATCGGCGGCTGGGTCAAATTCTATTTTGCGGCGTTGGCGGGGGTCCCCCGCGCTCTCCAGGCGTGGCTCGACCTCAATGGCAATACCTGGCTTGGCGTGGGGACAACGCAAGCGCTGGACGTTATCAATTCCGGCAATCTCACGACCATAACGCCGCAAACGCTGACAAGCGATTTTTCGCCGAATTTCAGCACGACAATGAGTTCGGCCCTCGTGTCGATCGTCGATCCCAACATCTCCAATGTCACGACCTACGATAGCATTTACTTTAATACGCCGATTTCCATTGGTGGATTGATCCTTTCGGGTGCTTACTCAATAACCACCATTCTTTCGCCCACCAGTTATCAGATTACAGCAGCCTCCAATGCCGCCAGCTCAGTATCCAATGCGGGGGCGGTTCCGAGTTTCACGACTACGAATGGCAGTAGCACGGTCTCCGTCACATTGGCCGCTCATGGATTAGTGGCTGGAAATTCGATTGTGTTTCCCATCGCCACATCGGTCGGCGGCCTAACAATCCAGGGCACATACTCCGCCGTCAGCATCACCTCATCGAGCGTATTCACCATTTCGGCGACAGCGACGGCATCGTCTGGCGCCACCGTCTCGATGAACTCCGGCAATGCCGAATTGGTCTATTACATCGCTATTGGTCCGGTGGCCGCGGGGACGGGATATTCGTTCTCCACTTATTCGTCGGGCACCTATAGCGGCATCGGCGGCGCCGGAAGTTCCCAGACGGGCACGGCGATCACCGCCACTGATTGGACCATGGACAATTGGGGATCGACTCTGCTCTCCTGTCCGGCAAACGGCGGCATTTATGCGTGGACCCCCAATGCCGGTATTCAGAATGCGCAGTTGATACCGGCGGCGCCGATCTTTAATTCGGGGATTGTGGTAGCAACGCCAGCCCAGATTTTGATTGGTTATGGCTCGACCGTCAAAAAGGTAATCGGCGTCGCCCAAGATCCACTCACTTACGTGTGGAGCGATCAGAAAGACTACACTTATTGGACAGCAGGGACGACAAACCCCAATACGGGATTGGCGAGCCAAGCCGGGAATAACAGGATCCCCACCGGCTCGGCCATCAAAGCCGCCATTGCCGCCCCCCAACAAGTTCTGATGTGGACCGACCTCGACCTGTGGGCGATTACCTACATCGGCAACGTGTCGGCCGGGTTGATTTTCGGTCAGACCAAGATCGGATCGAATTGTGGGGCGGTGTCGCGGCATGCGGTGGCGCAAATGCGTGGCGGTGTGTTTTGGATGGGCACGAACAATTTCTTCGTTATGGCGGGGGGTGCGCCGACCGTGCTCCCATGCACAGTTTGGGATGTGGTGTATCAACAACTTGATACGAACAATCTGGATAAGTGCTTTGCTGTCCCGATTTCATCCTTCGACGAGATCATGTTTTTCTTTCCGTCTACGTCTGGTGGCGGCCAGGCTGACATGTACGCGAAGTTCAATTTAGTGCAGCAAGTCTGGGATTACGGATCACTACAGCGTAGCGCTGGTATCGGGCAATCCGTTCTCGGTAATCCACTTTTGGGCACCTCCACCGGAATCATCTATCAACATGATCAGGGCTATAACGCCGACGGCGCGCCCCTTGTTCCTTCTTTCTCGACGGGATTCTTCTACCTTAGCGACGACGGTGAAAGTTTCGTTTTCGTCGATTGGGTGCTCCCAGATTGGCACTTTACCACAAATAATGGTTCTACGCCGCCGGCGTCCATTCAGCTGAGCTTCAACGTTATAACCTACATGGGACAAAGCCCTGTCGTATATGGACCCTTTACCATGACCTCCACCACGCCCTATCTTGCGGTTCGCTTCCGGGGAAGGCAAGCATCTATCACGGTTACGAGTAACGATGTGGGCACCTATTGGCGCATGGGAAAGGTCCGCCTGCGGTGGGCTCCCGCCGGGCGGCGCTAACTCTTTCTGTAGAACTTACCGAAGAGGAGCTTCGCTGCGTTCTCGTATGCTGCAGATGCTTCTTCTTTAGATCGGAAAGATCCAAGGTGAATTCGCTTGTAGTTCACCGTTATGCCCGCGCCATAAGCCTCGTAGCTTTTAACAGCTTTGATGCGGTAGACTCCTTTATGGCCTGTGGAACTGTTTTTCCAGATACCCGTATTTCTGATGTTTTCTGATTGGTTTGCCGGTCGAAGATTAGCTAATCTATTGTCCTCCGGGTTCCCATTCTTGTGGTCTATGTCAAACGTTAGCGGCCACATGTTGTGGCCCAATGCGAAGCACGTTCTATGAGCCCACATGCGGTTACCTGCGACGGCGACCCTAATATAGCCTGAAGGATCTATAGTACCCGCAATGTACCCGGCTTTGATACGTCCAGTGCCGATCTTCCATCTGAGATGACCTGTTTCTGGATCATATGAAAGAAAGCGCTGAATTAGCTCAAGCGTAAGTGGTGCGGGGTATTCCGAATGCATCTTCGGTCTGGGCATAGTACAAATGTAGAACAAAAAGCGGCAATGACAACTGCGAGAAGATGGTTATCCACAGATGCCCGATCCCACCAGCGCCAGCAGCCAGCTCACTCAGCTGACGCAACCGAGCATGGATTTGCCGCCGAATTCGATTACCACCGAGCGCACGCTGACGAACCAACAGCTGGGAACGTTGGCGAGCAATTTGTCGACGGATAATAGCTCGCTGGTGACGGCCTTAAATGCAATCGCCACGGCGATTAACGCCAAACCCTCAGCGTCCTAATCATCATGGCCCTCGATTCGGTCCCGCCGGCCACCAGCACGGCGCCACAGGCAACGCCGGTTAGCTCAACCGATGTCGCCAACGCCAGCCAATTGAATGTGGCGCTGAGCCAGATTCAGACGGCGGTTAGTAATAATAACTCGGCGGTCATTACGGCGATCAATTCGATCGCCTCGGCGGTCACCAATTCGATGCTGGGCGGGGGAACCGGAACCACCCCAAATGCGCTGGTTAAGAGTAAGGGAACGTCCGGATTGGTGGTTCAACCCTCAACCATTATCTGCGATGGCTCGAATAACCTGTCGGGCTTGGGGAATTTGGTCCTTAATACGGGAAAGGCGTTACAGACATCCACGTCGGCTGCGAATACCGCCCTTTTGCAGGCGTATAATACCAATACGGCGGCTTACGTTACCTTTGGTACGTTGACCGCCAATAATCCCCCCACCTTTGATTTGAGTGCATCGACAACGCTCGGCGGTGTCAATATTGCCACACTCAACACAAATACGTGGAACCAGCAGCAGGGATTTCCGGAGCAAACATTAACCGACGGCGCGACTATCAGTTGGAACGCGCAAACGCAGCAGACGGCGACGGTGACGTTGGGGGGGAACCGGACCTTGGCCAATCCCACCAATCTGGTGGCGGGATTTACCTACATTCTCCGAGTAAAGCAGGACGGTTCTGGCTCGCGCACCCTTGCCTACGGGGCGAATTACAAGTGGCCGAATGGGGTTGCTCCGGTTCTCTCCACCGGGGTCAGCGCGACGGATATTCTCACGTTTTACTCCGATGGCACCAACATGTATGGGGCCATCCAAAAGAACTTCTCTTAAGTGTAACAACAACTTGCAATATCTAAGTAGATCTGGTAAAATTTACTTGACTATTCCCGGATATTACTTAGGCACGGCGATTTGTTTACCTTTCCTTTTACCCTATTCGTTGGTAGCGCCGCCACGCGCACGTACGTTACGAGCCCCGCGACCCAGGGTTCGGCGACGACCTACAACTTTGGCACGCTGTCATTGGGGACCGCGCAGGGCACATCCCTCGTCGTTATCATTTTCCATGGGTTCAACAACGGGGCGTCGGGTCAGACGCTTTCAAGCGCAACGATTAACGGCGTGTCGGCGACGATTCATGCGCAGGCCACCGGCAATACGCTATTGGCGACCGCTCTGACCGCAATATGTAGCGCGACGGTGTCGGCTTCTTCCGGAAACGTCACGTGCGTCTGCAATAATACGATGACCGATGGCGCCGTCGATGTGTACCGCCTCAACAACTTGGTGAGTGCCACGCCGACGGCGACGGCAACGGCGATCCAAAACAGCGGCACCTCGCTGTCGACCACGATCAATATCCCGGGGAACGGAGTGCTGATCCTTGGCGTCGGAGACGATGGGGCGACGCCATCGGTTACGGGGGCCTCGAACGACGTTACCCAAGCCCCCGGCGCCAGTCACACATGGGGCGGATCGAACGACACGTTGGCGCAGCAGACCAATAGGACGTTGTCGGCATCGTTCTCATCCTCGACCGCGTCGCTCGTAGGTGTGGCGTGGAATTAGCTCCATGAAATCCACCAAGGCGACGGCGCACTATCAGCGGACGCCCCATGCGGGGAAGCATTGCAGCCTATGCACGATGTTTCGACCGCCGAAATCATGTACGGCGGTGGAAGGCGACATATCGCCGGATGGATATTGCAAATATTTCGAGGCGCGGAGCGCGCGAGCGCACGGCGGGAAGGTTGAGACTATGCCATTGATTAAAAGTGGAAGCCGGGCGGCCGTTGGAAAGAACATTTCCGAGATGGAAGCGGCGGGACATTCAAGGGCGCAAGCGGTGGCCGCCGCATTGAATACTGCGCGCAGATACGGAAGAGCTGATGGTGGCCCAGCTCCCGCTCCTGCGTCACCTAAGCTTAGCCGCACACGGCGATTTGCTGATTGGATCATTGATTCTATTCTGGGATCTCCTGGCGGACCAACGTGGCGCGGCGAGATGGATACCTTGCCAACAGGTTATAAGCCTGGGCCGCGAGAAACCGAACATTTTGAAGATCAGCGCAAGCCTAGTTTCGCAAATGACCTGACCAACCTCCAGGCTCTCATCCTCGGACCCTATGAAGGAATAGGCAATCCTCCTAAGGAAGCTGATTGGGATGTTTCAAAACAACCGCCAGAATGGCGCAATCGGAAGATTGTCCCCCATGATCCGATGTTGCCAGGACCAGGCGATGAACCTGCAGATCTTTATGCAGCTGGCGGCGCCCTAGCGAGCCGATCCGCCCGCGATGTCGGCCACAGCAACGGCACCGACGACAGCTGGATGGGTAGGCTGCCCAGCGTGCGGAATGCCGCCGACGATGCGAAGAAATTTCTCGATAATCTCCCCGACAGGTTGCTGAGCGAAAAGGCGCATGAGGCGCTTGCCGGAGCCAAAGGCGATATCGATCATTTGAGCGGGATAGACAATCTGATGGGCGACAGGAAATTTTCCCGGCCGCTGGGATATGCGGCCGGCGGCAGCGATAGCGACAGCACGTCGGTCAGCAATTCCGCGCGGGGCGATGACGGCCCGACATTTGATACGTCGGATATTGCCGCGATCATGAAAAAGGCCGCATCGGAGAACAGGCCCTTTAGTCCCTGGGTCCCCCGCGTCGGCATGGGCGAATATGGGTTGCCACATATTCCGCCGTTGCCAAAACACGAAGCAGAAATGCGTAGCGCCAATGAACCGGCTGCGGATTGGGTTGCGCAACACACCAATCCGGCGATTGGTCGCGCCACCAATCCGTTCTTTGAATATGGTCGCAAAGCTGGTCAAGAATGGCCGGTTCGGGCGTTGGAGGAATTGACTGGCGCACCCTCCGTTGCGAGGGGAGGCATCAATATCAAAGAAGGCATTGATAGGGGCGGTTGGGAATCTCTCCCGCAGATTGCCGGCGGGGCCGCCGAAGTCGGACTCGGTCTCGCGCCCGGAGTTGGTGCAATTCGGGCGGCGCGGCCCGCTTTGGGGAGCGCCGCTGGAATGCTGACCACCGCTGGATTGGCTGGCGCGGCCTCGGCGCTGCCGGCATACGCCGAAGATCTCCGCATGAAGAGCCCGGCGCAGGTTGAATTGGAGGATCTGCAGGCGCAGTACAATGACGCCAAAACCAAGCTCAATAAGGTTATGGGCACGCAAATGCCCAATAAAGACTATTCGCGGAAGCTGTCACCGGCAAGACTGAAAATTGAACGTGATAATGATGCGAGGACTTTCCAAGAGGGTCTGAAACTACAGGGCCAACCATATTCTACCGAAATGGAGCGCCTGAGCCCATTGCTCAACGCCGCTCAGGAGCGCGTGCGCTTGGAGGGCGAAACCAAGTTGCCGTTCCGCCAGCAATACCCAGGTACATCTCGGCTTCTTCAGGGCGCGGGTGAGATTTTGCCGGCACTGGGCGCCTGGAAATACGGCCGCATGTTGAAGAGCAACGTGGACTCGGCCCTTGAGGATTATAATGCTGGTGTTCGCTCCGGCGATGCGGCTGGCGTTGCTGCCGCTGAGCGAGCGAAGGATATGCTTCGTACCTACGCAGATCCGTCCTGGAAGGATTGGGCGTTGCATGAGGCTGGACTGGTGGGAGCTGGCGTCGTCGGCACCACCGGCTTTAACATTGCGCCGGAACTGTCGGACTTGGCGTCGAGCAACCCAGACGTCAAACAGAACGCCAAGAACAAGCTTCTCCTGGGAGACCCTGAGTATCTCAAGGAGCGCGGCATCCTTATCGGTGCTGGCGGCGTGCTCGGTCCCTTTATCGGCAAGGAAGTTGGCCGTGTATTCCCTGGTTGGTCCAACCTGCAGCAGGCAAAGGCCGTTGCCGAGAGTAAGCCGGTGCCGAAGCCGCCAGCGGCGCAGAACCCGATGTCGAAGGTTACCGACCTCGGCCCAAAGGGCTGGAGTGAAGAGGCACGCGAAATCGCCCGCGACTACATGAAGAGCCGTATTGGCGATTACAAGGCCGTTGTGCCCGCCGAGATCCTCAATGAGCTTCGCAATGAGGACATTATCGCCAACCCGAAAAACGTCGGATCGCGATTGGGGGCGACCAAAGACGCTCTCGCTGATATCCGCAAGACCAAGAGTCGCGCGCCCCGGGCGCACGATGTCGAGGACATGGCTAAATCGTTTAAGGGCAAGCCGACGCTGGCTATCGCGCCAGCTGCTGGCACAGCTGCGAGCCTAGGATCAGATAGCCCAGAAGCTTCTCCCCAAGGAGAACAACCAGACCCATTCCCGCTCCCGCAAGGACCAGCTCCCCTGCCGCCCATAATGGATGCAGCACGCGTGACCCTGCGGGGGACGGGCGGGAATGTTGAAACGCAGACATCGGAGACTCCCCCGTTTGACGTACCAGAAGGCCATCGTCATGTGCCGGCGGGTCGCGGATCGAAGATCCAGAATGAGCAGACCGGACAATGGGCGACAATGCCTGGAGACAAAGATAATGCGTCTACAACCGAAATCAAGACAAATGTTTCCGGAGGCTCGCAAGATGGTGGCCAGTACAAGTCTGGAGGCCCCCGCCGCCCCGCCCTCACCCTCCCCCGAAATCCTCCATTGGGAAGGACGGGTTACCGCTTGGGCGGGCGGGACAAATCTGCGGCCCTTTGGGTG
>JACXTT010000895.1_pt1 | contig 50948 bp, 53 predicted proteins | sample 9270951 | NCBI WGS metagenome assembly JACXTT01 (sample SAMN15532306, study PRJNA645909) | rock metagenome | isolation source: weathered quartz diorite | place: Puerto Rico | collected 2017-06-21
GGCCGGCCGCGCAACGCCGTGGTGCTTCCCGCGGGCTGGTATTTGACCGCCAGCGCCATTCCCGCCACCGTCACCCAATTGACCGATGGCCGCATCAGGCTGGATTTCTGGAATGGCCGTCCAGATTCCGTCGACGTGCTCATCAAGGCCCGCCGCCGCGCGGCCGCTAATACGCATTAGAACTTAACTCGATCTTCGGAGAAAATGGAAAACGTCCCGCTTCAGGTCTTAAACCTCGTTGCGTAGCATTCCACCCACTTCCTTTGATCCGGCGTGTCCGGGACTCCGCAGCCCCTGGCGGTTTCGATCTCACAAAAAGCCGACTCTACGGTAAGACCACGAGCGATCAGTAAGGAGGCAACGATAATCGAAGAGCGTCCTATTCCACCGCGGCAATGAACCGCCACGCTCTTCCCTTCATTCAGCCGTTCACTCAGAAGGCGAATCAAATCGCAATACGCTTCGATGCAGTCAGGAACGCCCCTGTCTTCGATGGGAAACGAAAAGAACTCGATTCCCAAGGCAAGGCAATGTAGCGCTTCATCGGCCAATCCAAGCTCATCAACCTCATTCGCTGTGAGTGCGGAAATTACATCTATCCCTGCCTTTTGCAGAGAATCAAGGTCATCTCCGAGGCAGTCCCAACCCCTCGGCCGCGGAATAATTCCAAGCCGCTGGGACTCAACTCTGATCCAATGGATGCTCATTAAGGTGTCCTCCTGAAAGAACGCAAGGCCCTCAGCTCAGTGAATGAGAAGGCACGATTAATCTCAGCCGGATAAGTCGCGGAATAACTGGTGGGCCTGGGTGGACTTGAACCACCGACCTCGCCCTTATCAGAGTAGCGTGGTTAGGTTTTACAACAACTTACAAGACCGCGGGGACTGCCAAAATACGCGGAAGTCATACAGGACGTCCCAAATTGTGGGTTGGGTTGTGGGTTGGAAACATTCACGGTTCGTCAGCGGGTGCTACAGGATATCTGTCTCACGGCGGCGTTGGCCAAAATGCCGATTCAGCTAAAGTTGCAGCGCATCGAAGTCGTTGGGGCATTGCTTCCTCCGCCCCGTTGATTCAAGTGCCGTAACCGAATTCGATGTTGGTGGGAAATATCGCTTTAATCTTCTTTCCATTCGATCACCAGGTCCTGACTCTTAATTGAACCCGTGCTCGTTTCCTCCAAACCCGGAGCAACGTTCTTGAGAAAGCCTTCGTAGGCGCAACCAACCAAAGTCGTCAGCCGCTTTCCATCAGGTGAGATCAGTATCGTATGTTGTGATGCCCAAACAAAGCGTACCAATCCGCCGTTCCCAAGAACACGGGTCACTTCCGCCAGCACGCCTCCCGCTCTCGGTTTTGACATCGTTCAAATCTAACGTCCGGTTTAATGTATTTTATGTCGACAGTCTTTGAATCTTGAAGTAGTTCACGAGGCTAGGCTGAACATGGAAATCGAAGAAATTGTCCAAGTTCTTCAAGACTCCGCTTCCGGCCTGCGAGATCGGATTGTTCGAGATGTTGGGTTGTTCACTGTCGGCTTGCTGCGTGTATCTCAAACCGCACACGGAGAACGCCTAGACCTGTGCGGAACTGGAACTTTGGTCTGGTTCGCCGGGGTGCACTACATTCTGACCGCTGCCCATGTGTGGGAGATGCTATGCGAGACTCCCGCTCCCACCAGTGTGGGCGTAACGCTGAGAGAAAATCTCGACCATAAGTATTTGATCGACCGAGCCACAATCATCGCCACTGGCCCACTCAAGCCAGTCCAATGGAGCGAGTGGGGACCGGACATCGTCTTTCTTCGTGTTCCGCCAGAGCATGTTGGCGCAATTGAAGTCTACCGAGTATTTTGGAATTTAGCGCGAAAGCTGACTCTGAGCCATGTTTCGTGCATCGACCTGAGAATTTTGATGGGCACTCCCGAACAACTAGGACAACTTACAGAAATACACGCAGACCTACAGATCACCGGAATGTTTTCCGTGCCTGACATCGAACGCTACTCCTCAATGCAGGCCCCGGAGGCTATTCGGCGCGATTACGACTATGTTGACTTGGATATGGACCTGACTCTTCCGGGCGTTCCTCAAACTTTCGGCGGGGTGAGCGGAGGAGGCTTGTGGAGAGTTCTGGTCTTCTGGTCCGATGCAACGAATGAAATCATTTGGAAAATGGAGATCGAAGGAATTGCTTTTCACGAATCTGACCTTATCAATGGTCACCGTACAGTTCGTTGCCACGGACCACAAAGCATCGGCGTGGGTGTCCGTTTGCTGATTTAAATTCAGCGGCGAGGCTTTCCAGGATTAGCTGGAGTAGGCTGCGGAACCCTATAAGTCTATAAGTCTCGCTTCCGATCACGGTTTCCTCAATGTGGCAGACTGACTTCAGTTCACGCAATGCAGGGATTACCTCGTTCACGGTCAGTCCGGTTGCGTCCGCAATCTGTTCTTTGGATATGCATGGGGTTTGCTTAATCGCATCCAGGACACGTTGTTTGTCCTGTTGATTCGACAGACGCAGTAGACCGACAGGAACTCTGACGATCCTTACACGGGGCACGCAGAGGCAACGGCAGTTTGCCAAACCCAGAGATCTCAGAACAGCAACGCCTTTTCAATCATGCGCTTCTAGGCCAAAGATCTGGCGGATGGATTAGCCTAAAGTCCAAGAATTTGACCATTGCCTTGGAGGATTGCGACAGGGTGGTCATCTTGTATTCAACCCCCAGATTCGGATCATCGGAGATTTCAGCGAAGGTCTTATCCTTCGCTTTTCCGCTGGGGTCGTCCGGCATGAAAACAGTGTCCCAGTAAAATTCTCGCTTGCCCCTTGGAGAATCCGCGATTGTTCCCGGCGTCTCCCCTACGAATGTCGAAACACTCTTCCCATCACAGTAAGCAACGACCGCCCGAGCTGTGGCCCGTCGCTTCGCAGATTGCGTCTCTACGATGAAGCGTTCTTCAAGGGCATTCCACATTGGCTTGGTCAACCCGCCTGGGTAGGTATCGTATCCCTCGAAGATCAAGCCGGCGTGTTCAACGATACAGGGAACCTTTATTTCGCTATAAGCCTTCGCCACTTCCTCCATTACCATTGCTTCGATTTTTACTTCCAGAATTTCCTTGATCGGCACCGGGCGTATCTCAAATTCGAATTTCTCCCGAACGCGAGTTCCGTCACTTAGTTTGCAATTCTCAACGAAGACTTCATTCTCAATTTTCTTAAATTTATTCGAGGTGACATAGACGATATGAATTTTCCGGTCGGCCATATGGTCACCCTTTGACGGTTTCTAAGATAGATGCTAAGTCTGCCGTTTGGTTCCGGCCACTCACAGGAATTACTTCGATATTCCTAGCCCTGAACAACTCAGTCTCAAAGTCCGAAGGATCCGCTACCGTGATGTAAGCTCGGCGTCCCGTTGGCGATCCTGGCATACTCTTAAAAATGCTATTTATTCTACGAAAAATGTAAGACACGTTTGTGTCGCGAAAGCTATATCCAAGGAACAGAACAACCCTTCCTAAGAGGTCGGCCCGCAGACGGTAATCCATCGCAGTTTCAAGCGTCAAACGTTGCTCATAATCCGACTCCGAAAGAACCATGTGCTGGGGGTAGTTAAAGTCACCATGGAACTTCACGACTTCACATACCGCTGGTCTCAAATGCGATCCCACCATGTCGGATTCGACTGCAACCCTCCGGCATTCTCGTCCATGCAATGTCAGACCTCGCTCAATGAAATCGTCGTAGTTAGTCGTATAGATGAGACTGCAATTCTTGAGCTCCGCCAATCTCTGATGAATGACGGATTTTCGCAGATCCTCGTCCGAAGGACGCATTTCTGCAAAAAGCCAGTTCGTCAGAGGGTGATTCGTTCCGGACTTCAACCTAAAATATTCTAGAATCTGTAAGTCCGTTCCCCGAACACGCAACAACGCTGGATCCATGAATCCGAGTTTGCGAGCAGCTTCGTCAACCAGTTCGGTCCAGGAAGGCCCCCGTTTTTGTTCGCCGCCGGGATGGTTCTGCCACGATACAGACATTGAAACGCCGGCGCCAACGAAAGGGATCAGTCTCCCTGACGCATACACGTCAAGCAATTCTTGCGGACAAAAAGGCGGCATTTCACCTCTTCCGGGCCAAAATTCTGGTTAGCGAATGCGTGTGCTCGATATTGTTATCCGGATGTGTTTCAGTCAAGTCACTGTCGCTCCCATGCAAGATCTCCCACCCATCATAAAAATCTAGAAACGTTTGATGTGGCATCAGCGTGGGATTTAAGCCTGGATGTGCCGACAGGTCTTGTCTCCGATCGTTTAATGCGCACAGCATGTTGTAGCCTCCCAGAATCGTGGCGTTTTGAAATTTGCGAATCGTTTTCGCAATATCGACGTCGCTTGGGAGGCAATGCAAAAGCCCGTAAGCAATGACGAGGTCATACTTCTTTACTAGTTCTATGGCTCTGATGTCTCCTTGCGTCCATTCAATTTCAATGCCATTCCCGAAGGCTGCCTTTCCGTTTCTGATTGCGACCTCCGAGATATCGATAGCTCGGACACGCGCCCCTCGCTGTGAAAGAAAGGCAGCATTCTTTCCCTCGCCGCAACCAGCATCGAGCACTTCTAAGCCGCGAAAGCCCACCACGTACTGATCCAAAAGTCGGACCAAACTCCCTGGAGATCGCCCCCAAAAACAGGGACACGCAGTGTACCCAGCGTCGTACCCGCCATTCATCTGGATGATCCTCCGGTCCCCTTCAAGACATCCTTCATCAGTTGGCGGATCGCGTCTCTATACAGCGGCCGACCAGACCAGTTGTACAGAATGGCATCCGAGATCCCGATCATGCTCCTCACTTCCGTCTCCACCGGAAAATCGGAAACACGCAAAAAATCTTGGATGGAAAGACCGGTATCGCCGCGCCCCCTATAGAATTGATAGGCCATGTTGGGAGGAGTGTAAACGTACAATAACCCTACCCTTCTCGTGCCCGCTAGCCGTCTAAGATGTTCCAGAGTAGCCCGCTGTCTGATTCCGTCGACTAGCACTCTAGGATTCGATTCGGCCCCGACACGTTCCCATATCGCTTGCGCGAGCCGCGCAGGTCCCTCTGCATCTCGGATAAACTCCCACGCCTTTTGCTGAAAAACTTCTCGCGAGCTTCGTGGAACTGGTGGAATTCCCAATATCTCCGCAACGACTTGGCCGCTATTGATTTCGCTGTAGCCAAAGTCCTTCGTGAGGACATCTGTCGCCACGGACTTTCCACTTCCTAATGTCCCGAGCACGCACAGTAAATGTGGCGGCCGTAACAACGCCCGCCGCCTAATTCGATACGACGGCTGTCCCTTAACCGCCGAGGGAAAGAACTCCGACAGGCAAAGTTGTGACCAGTATTCGAAATTGCGCAGTTCTTCGCCAACTCCCCGGAGACTCAGCCATCGAAGTTGTGTTACCGACTTTTCTCCCCTTTGAGGTATCTGCCATGCAGGATCGTTTGTAGCGTCATAACGGAAGACAACCGCGAAGTGTTTGCGGCCCGTCGATGAGGAGTCATCATTCAAGAGCCCAACGACTTTCAAACCCTTACCTACAACAACGCGGGATCTGTCCTTCATGGGAAGATTCAGTTCTTCGAATAATTCTCGCCTCGCATTGTCGGTCACACCCTGGTCCGTGGCGGCGTTATATAAGGTACGGTCCAGTTCGGAAACGTGTCCGCCAAAGCCAATGCAAGTCGACCCTCGCAAATAATCTTCTACCCGATTAAAAGTCCCCCGCCTAAACGCAAGTATCTTCGAGCCCCGAGTGACCATCACATAGGTGAGAATCTGCTTGTAGTCCTCGTTTTGCTCGGCTTCCATTCGTCCGAGATAGGTGCATGTCGAATTTCCCAGGAGGCTCGACAGCGTACGTTTCCAAACGCGCGTTATGCCTTGGAAGCGGCCCCGTGCGTCGAGCCATTTCGAAGGAAACACAAGCACTGTTTCACTGGCCGGGGTCGCCCGGATAGGCTTCGCCGTATATGCCTTCGAGGGGTCCTCTAATAGAGATCGCAGGAAAAAACGTCCTGGACGAGTTCTGACAAATTTGGAATGCGGCCCCTTCGTCAAAATGTCGACGCTCAACTTGGATTTCATTGTTTGGTGCGGTGTTTTTCCGGCGAGCTTATCGGAAAATAGCTTTTCTTCAATCGCGATATCAACTAGCTGCTTCGCGCTCATTGGTTCTCGGTACTTGTTGAACAAGACTTCTGCAACCCGCAAGAATTCGCTCATTGAACTCTGCTCTTATCAATTCCGACAGTTCAAAAGAAGCCCACGACGAATACCGGGCGATTCGAAACATCCGCTCTCAAGTCTTATCAGCTTCGTTTGGCAAGAAGCCGTTAGCGAGGAGACATAACTAGTATCACTTCGTAGGCGGGGATTCGTGCTTTGCGATTATCCGAATTCCCACCTAGCGTGCTAAACCGACCGTTGACAACCGTTTTTGTGCATTTGAAGTATTCCTTGGCGATACCCTCAACTACCGCCCCCGACAAGCCGTTCGAGGTCTCTTCTCTTGGAAACGTTAGGACCGTCCTGACGCCTCGTTCCGCAAGCAATTGAAGAAGCCGCTTGAATGCACCGTTGGACTTCGACCGCAAGCTAAATTCAGATTTAGGGCGCTTCTCCGGAGGAGGATACCGACCGATTCCCGCAATCTCGCTGCAATGTCCCTGAGCGATCGTTTCTAGTACGTGATAGAAACGACTGTAGTGAACACCCGAGTACGGGGGATCCACAAAAGCCAGATCTCCTTTGCCAAGTTGCCCACCAAGGGTCTCGGCATCGCAGACTGTGCCGCTCCCGAGCACTTTCGCATGGCGCGGACAAATACGCTGCAGCGCCGCCTTAGCATGCGTGACGATGTCTCGTTTCCAAGCTTCAAATAAGAACGCGGCAGCTTTTTTTGTTGGCTGAAAGGGTTGGGCCGTGTGGCCGGGCGCTGCTGCACACTCACTTGCCGCGCAAATTAGCGCTGCTAGCGCTACGCTTCGTCGTTCAGCATCGTTGGGCAGGGTCTGCCTCAGAGCATCGAGAAATAAAGCTTGTTTGGGTGAAAAGTAGTGCCCGCCGTAGGCCTTTGTAACGGCGCCCTTGCTTTCGGTACAGAGCTCTCGTGCCTCATCCACGCTTCGGCGCCGACTCTTTTCCCAATTGACCCGATCAAACCTCTCAGCGCCTGAAAATAGTGCATCGCATTCCGCATTTCGCGTTGCATTGCGATACCAATGTCTCCAAATCGACTCGGCGTCCATCACACTTCTGCGTGTAATCACAGCCTCAGCCAGCGACACAGCGAATAATTGAAGATCCGACGCGAGTACTCGGCACGATGTGTTTTCCGCGATATACCAAGACACCGCCCCTGAACCCACGAACAGGTCCCCAAAATGTTTTGCCTTCGCGCACTCCGCATTCAGTATTTTCCCCAACCCATTTGTCAACATTGACCGCTTTGATCCCATGTACTTCATTATTTCCCCGCGTACAGGGCGGTATAAACCGGATCAACCACGCTGAAGTTCATAGTTGGCGGGCACCATGGCGGATTTCGTTGGACCTTCCAAAATCGATTCCTAACTCCGGGCGTTTCGTCAAGAAATCGCCGAAACTTGACAATTCGGTGGTATGCCACGAATTGAACGCTGACTGTGTCTGGAAAATGATCGGGTCGGGGTATTGGAACGGAAGACAATTTGACTGTCGAAATTCGCTCGACCGCTCTCTCCAGGGAGTCAGCATCAAGTGGGACGAACACCGGAAATCGGTCGATATGGTCGATGTAGTTCGCCTTATTTCTGTGCCCGCCATCGGATTCTGGTGCATCATCCGGAACGGAATAAAAAAATGGATCCTTGACCAAAGCAGGATGCTCGCTAACATATTTCCAGTAGAATTTATGCTCGCGATGATTGCTGTGTTTCTTCTCAATGCGTATGACGAGGTGTCCAGCGTCCTTGGCGAGATAAACAATTCTCTTTTTCCGATAGAGCTGAAACGCTCCCATTAGGTGTGCAAACGCGCGAAGCGAATAATGGCTGGAATAGTAGCCTGCAACAGCCGACCAAATAGGGCTCGCCTGCGTGAGCGATGCAGAGATCAAAAAGCTATGTACCGCTCGCAACCACATTTCGACAGCAGCGGTCGCAAAGTAGGTTAGGATTTCTGGTTTGGCAGGAACGGTATTGTTGTTGGGCGATCCATCTACCAATTTCGATAGAAGGTCGGATAATGTGCCCGGTTCGGGAATAGCGCCAGCCGCACTCTGCCGGTTCAGATCTCCGAACATTCGCTCGATTTGGTTCGCCAGGTCCTTGTCCATATTTTCAAATTCCGAGAGACTTCAGCACTTTCGATCGGACGCCTTTCGCCAATTTGGCAATTCTTTCTGGCTTGGTCCTGCGGACGTCCACTTTCTTCGATATCGCCGCCCATAAGGTGTCTCGAAAAAGTCCGATTCCTCCACTGCCAAGATATTTCCGGTTCTTAAAATCACTCTTTCCGATGAACACACCGTCCTGTAGCAAACTTGCTCGGTCTGCGGTCTCTCGCAACCAATTCGTGAGTTGGTCTTGTGCTTTGCTAGAAACGAACGCAACGCGATCCCGCTTCAGCTTCCAGAGCATTGCCGGCACTAAAGCGAGAACAGAGACCAGGACTCTCCCTTGGTAAGCAACATTCCCCGAATCCAACTCTTTGTGCTTGAGCGATTTCTTATCTTGAAAACGACCAGATGCTTCGAGCCAAGCGGTAAGGCATTGAGCGAGGAAATCGGTTTGAATTTCGAGGCTATCCAAACCACATTTTCTTAAGACTGGAAGAACGTCTTCCACCGCGTTGTTCAACGTCGCGAGCGTTATTACGTCCTTTACTCCATATCGAATGCCAGGAATCTGGATCATCCCGACAAGTGGCCCCACTTCCAGCATCAGTCTTCGCCCTATGTCCTGAGCCCGTTCCTTATCATCCACCGCAGTCCGATTTTCCCTGGCCGTGGGATAAAGGTCTGCAACCAAAGATCGGTCCACCTTCTTCTGATTGAAGTTCACGTCGATGAAGATTTGCGCCTGCTTTTGAGGCTTACCAGGCGGATCCAGATCGAGAAACACCTCGGCAGGTATTTCCCAGGTCGCAGCTGGCTTCTCTTCCTGAAGCAACCTCACCGCAAAATACGCCCCATTTATCCTGTGCTGTCCGTCGATGACTTGGAACGATAGGGCCGCGTCTTCGGCATCGAAGGTGAGAGTGCCGGCCCCTTCCTCCTCAGCCGGCTCGATCTTGGCGCCGTTTACATGCAATAGGACGTTGGAGAAAGTGGGAAATCCGCTTTTGACCGGTGTAATAACACCCTTAACGCTTGGTGGCCACTCGCGCCCAGGCTCGTTTTTTCGTGGTTCGTAAATCTCTCGGAAATACTTGTTTAATTTTGTCGGCACGTCTTCGATTTCGCGCTGAAGCAAATAAGCAGCAATCTGAGCGACACGCTTCCAATCAAGCGATCGCTGAATCGCCTTTACCTTTTCCGCATCTCGATGTGGCGAATGTGGTGTCCCTGGCCACCACTCCATCAACTTCGTGACGTCCAAAGCGCAAAGACAAGGGCGCTTTTCCTGAAGCTCGGTGGGCACAAACGGATTCTTCGGAACTATTACCGAAATCCGCTGCACAGAATCTTTGGCTTTTTTCATATTGCGCGCTTTTCCCAATATCGCGTTCGCTTGCAAAACTCGGACACAACATCAGCTTGGAATGCAACTTCGCCATCACACAGGCATTTTGCACTCGGCGCCGGGCACCACCACCTTGGACAACTCAGCGCGAAATCGGCAACGTCTTGGCAACTTGGAAGATGTTTAATTCTATACTTCGCGGAATGCGACCAGATCGCGTGAATTCCTTAAATGCCTTATCAGTCATCAGAACGATGGAATCATAGCCCTGCGCCAATGCTGCCTTACGCAGCCTAGCGTCCAAAGCCCATCGTGCCTCTATCGTCATATCTTCCGAGCCTACTTGGCAGCCGAGTAGCCTCCTTTCGATCGTCCGCTCATCTCCAATTATGGGGTTTGCGATCGCAACGCGTTGAGACTCATCCAGCGGTCGCCCCCAAAACTCTGCTTCCCTGAAGCTGGAGGCCAAGAATTTTCCTCGTTTATTGTAGGCCTTAGGGTCTTGAGGTTGCACGTGCCACCACTCCTTCCGGTTGACGTGCTTTACAAGTCTTTCCAAGTTGAGGCTACTTCTCATGGTCGTGATTATACTCATAAACTCCGCCCGTCATCGCAGCACCGTCCGCAATATCTCGCGCTCCAGTTCGAATATCCCCTCGACCACGCCCTGCGTTTCCATCATTATTTAAGGCAGTTCGTCGGCTGAGGTGACCACGCGATAATCGACTCCTAGAGCTCCTGAAAAGTGGCGTTCTCCACAATGGATCTTCTGATTTTCAGTGCCACGCAAGTCATCGGGCACGGTAGTGCTCTTTGTTTCGCGGATCAAATACAACAGAGGGCCTTCTTCTCCGAAGACTTGCTCCATAACTAGCCCCCAGTCGGGATTGTATTGACCGACAGGAGTTCCCACCTTGAACCAATTCGGAAGTTTTATGAAGAGACGCACATTTTTCATTCTCTTTAGCTTCTCAGCAAACTTCCTCTCCGTTTCCGACTGAACCACAATATGATCGTAAATGGAGTTGTCCACCGGAATGAGGCGCTCAGAAACCGTCTCTTCTTCTTCCGCCCACTCGCTCATGTCGTACCAAGTTCCGTCCTTGAGATATTGAATGCCGTCCACTAGCTGCTGGACGGCCTTTTCCCGAACAATGCGCGCCGCCTGCAATGCAAATTCTTGCGGGTTATCAAGCGCAGCCTGGCGGTTCTTGGTCTTGGTAACGATAGTAATCAGCGTCTTCCGCGTGAGCTTGATCGGCGGTGTAATATGCGCAATGAGATCTTCGATCATATCCACAATATTCGGAACTGCTTGCCGGCCAACCAGGGTTGCGACCACTCTTTGGCCATAGTGTTGATAATCCAGACGGTCTTCTTTTTCGTCCGCAGTGATCTCAGCCTTAGAGGCCACAATGCGGGGGGGATCAATCTTGAGTTTGTCCAGAGCGGTCAGAACATCTCTGATTAGTTTTTCCGAGTCTACGGTGACCTGGTACCGCGTCTTCAGCTTGATCTTCTCCCACAGGGTGAGAAACTCTTCCGGCAACGCATCGAGCGGTCTACGCTTCGCGATTCGCTTTTGCCGTGCATTCACAGGCCTAGGTGCCGCACCTTCCTTACCAAATGCCTCTTCCATCTCCGCCTGCAATACCGATACAAACAATTCGTAGCTCTCATTTGCCACAACCGTGAGGACATTCGTCTTGTCATCCGTCACGCGCTGACCCTGTTGGTTCACTACCAACCGCATGCCCCGCCCGACTTCTTGCCGCTTCTTAACTTCAGACACCGTTTGATTCAGAGTGCAAATCTGACAGACGTTCGGGTTATCCCAGCCCTCGCGTAGAGCGCTATGGGAAAAAATGAAGGCCACTGGCTCATCAAGTGACAAGAGGCGCTCTTTGTCCTTCATGATGAGGTTGTATGCCGCTCGATCTTCCGCGCTCTGTCCGGTTGTGGAATCGATAGTTTCCGTTACCCCACCCCGACGATTCTTTTTCGCGAAGTAGCTAGCTCGCACATCAGCCGCCTTCGCGTCCGCGAATTCGAAATACTTCGGCTTCAGTTCCTCAAACGCTTCATCAAACAATTCCCGGATGATGCCTGGATAAAGGCCGTCTACCCGATCCACTCCCTTATTCACCGAAGGTTGGCCCAAGTAGTTCTCCACCCGATCAATGAAGAATAGCGAGAGCACTTTGATTCCCGCAGCCTTCAGCCGCTTCTGCTTTCGGAAATGCTCCTCGACCGTGTACCGGATTTGCTCACGGAATAGTGCTGCCTGGTCGCCGCCCTGCGCCTGACCTACGCCGACTTCGATTCCGTTCTTGAAGCGCACCAACTGATCGCCGACACTGATCTCGTCGATCACAAAGCTCGCGTACTCGGGACGATCAGCTTTCGTCTGTAGGCTGTCCCCAGGCCTGAAAAGGTAGGTTTTCTCCTTGATTCCAGCGTTCGCCATGCGCTGGTGAACCGCAATCTTAGCCTGCACCGTCTTAGCGGCAGTCCGAATTTCGTTCACTCGCACAAACACTTGGTTGAAGTCGTCTTCTTTGACTACCGACGCCACTTCGATTTTCTTCACTAGGGACTGCCGATACGCCTCAAATGGAGTCAGCCGGTACGCCAGGTTGTAAGGGTTTCGATGGGTCGCTGAATAGCGGAGCGCCATTAGCGGATGTAGGCTCGCTAGTGCACGAATGCGAGCTTCGCTCTCCATGTTCTGAGGCTCATCCAATATCAGAATTGGCCGCGACGCTTGTACAAGGAACAGCGGCGTAGCCCCTTGCAGGCGGTCCGTGCTCTGGCGAATGACGTTGTCCTCTTTATTAAACGAGTCTATCGTCATTACGAGCAGTTCCACGCAGTCGCTCTGCGCAAACTGGCGCACTTTGGCGATGCTCTTGGAGTCGTAAACGGTAAACCGGTAGGGCACATTGTCATAAAGGGTTCGCATATGGTCTTGCGTGATTTTCAGGGACTTAATTACCCCCTCGCGTATCGCCACCGATGGCACCACGACAATGAATTTCCGCAAGCCGTACCGGCGATTCAATTCCAACGCGGTACGGATGTAGACGTAAGTCTTGCCCGTGCCTGTTTCCATTTCCACGGAAAAATTGGGAAACCTTAGCAGATGATCACCAAACACCGTACTGATCGTCTCTTCAATCGTTTGGAGCACTCTGTCCGGCTCGATCCCGTTCTGTCGCTGCACAGTTTGCAGATTCCCCAAGAGCTGCGCATCATCCAAGTCCAGACGATTGCGTAGTGGGCCGAAGAGCGTCCCGAGCTCTGGGGAGGCGAGGTCCAAGAGGTTCCGGGGCTGTCCGCGAAAGAGGTCGACCACGGATTCAATCGCCCTCAATTGGAAGACTTGGTTGCCGTCAAATTGTAATCGCACTATACGACCCTCATATCGTCTTCAAACGGCATTGCAGAGCCAAGTTGGCAGCGGCTGAGTCGTCCAAGGCCACATCGCGACACACAAAAAGATCGTCAGGCCTCAATTCGCAGTTCTTCGATACATCTGAAAGGATCTTGTCATCCAGACAGATCGTGAACTTCTGCCCGGTATCCGGGTCCGTCACGTCATAGACTTTATTGCCGTTGGGGAGGTTCCTGGACTCGAAGTGGGTATTTAGACCGAATCCTTCGCGCAAAACCACTTCCCAAATCACGCTCTCGGGCTTCCACCCACCCACCAACGGGTCATTGAACAGGGCGAGCTTCTGCTCATACGCGTCTGGATCACGCTCTTCATCGTGCGGCCACTGCTGGATGTTCGGCTTAGCGAGCTTGAACACCTTGAAGCTAACGTCCTCAGACTGTTGGCGATCTTTCAAATCAAGCGCTTTCTGCGCATCCTTCGTCAACTTCTGAATTACTCCACGGATTCGTTCCTTGCCGATATCCGTAATTGCTGGATACTTGGTATTACCAGTTGGTTCCGGCAACTGAACCAGGACAAACTTTCTGTTGCCGCCATCTTCCCGATTGAGCTCTAAAACCGCCTGCGCTGTTGTGCCCGAACCGGCAAAAAAATCAAGAATAATATGCCCTTCGTCGCCGTTCGACCCCATGTTTATGAGCTTTTTTACCAAGGCGACAGGCTTGGGAAACTGGATGACCGACTCTCCAAATAATTCAGCCAGATCGGCGGTACCTTGCTGCGTGTAAATGCCATCAATTACTGAAAAAGGTTTTGCGCCTCTCGCTTCACCGGTTTCGTCCCGCAGGTACTGCTTGTATGAGACAGAAACATTCTCGCCATCCCCAGTAAAAACTAATTCGTTGTTTTTGAGGGCGACGGTAGTCCGCTCTTTTCCCCACCACCATTGACGCTTAGGCCAGATCTCACCTCCCTTAGACGATGTGATTGGGTAAACCAGATTCGGCCGACGGTCCATGCTCTTCGTGGCTTCCAGCGGCTTGAGACGGTAAGGGCCACGGGTTTCAAACTTCTCGTCTTGGTACTTATAGTATCGGGCTTCGGCTGCCGCATCCGGAGGCAGCCAAAGCTCGTCAATGCCCGCTAGATCCTTGGCGTACAGAAGCACATATTCGTGCTGCGTGACTGCATACTTCTCCTTTGCTCCACCACCGTAGCTCTTCTTCCAGATGAAACACTCGACGTAATTTTCTTCTCCGAAAACTTCGTTCATCAGTATCCGAAGGTGGTGCATCTCATGATCGTCAATACTCAAAAAAATCATTCCGTCATCGCTGAGCAATTGACGTGCGATGAACAAGCGCGGATACATCATCGAGAGCCAAGTCGAGTGATACCGACCGCTTGTCTCCGGATTACTGGTCAGGAGATTGCCCTCAGCGTCTGCCTGGCCCGTGATTTGCAGGTACGTCTTGAGTGGGTCAGCGTAGTTGTCGGGATAAACGAAATCTTGCCCAGTGTTGTACGGGGGATCGATGTATATCATTTTGACCCGCCCGAAGTACGGTTTGAATAGCAGCTTCAGGACTTCGAGATTGTCGCCTTCGACAAAGATGTTGCCGGTGGCGTCAAAGTTGATGGACTCCTCCGGGCACGGGACCAATGTCGCCGCGCTTGGAGTCTGCAATAGGCTGACCGCGTCATCCTTGCCCGCCCAGCCAAAGTGAAAGCGTCCGGGGCCCGACTCAGCGGCGGCACCGAGAGTGACCTTCAACTTCTCGAAATCGATCTTGCCCTCGACAAACACTTCAGGGAATAGTTCACGGAGCCTTGCGACCTGGCCCTCCAGCACATCGCCAGATGTCAATGCCACATGTTCTTTTTCTCTTGTTCCTGTTGATTCTTGAGGAACGCGGCCCTCGTTCATTGCCATTTTTCTCCTGCTAGATCTTTACCCGAAAGGTATCACATCACCGCAAGTAATATCCGTCGCGGGCTGAAAATCCAAGATTCGTGAACACGTTACGCGAAAAGACGGCGACGCTGAAGAGCTCACATACATTGCAGTCCAACTCTGACCATCATAAGTAATCATTCTGCGTCAACTATGTAGCTAACCTGGGCTTGCTCATTTCCCGCCGTTCCGTTCGCCTTGCGTCCCGCCGATAACTCCGGCTGCGGTCTCCATTAGCACGACTCGCGCCTCGAAAAAGCTGTGTCACTCACTCGTGCCGCCCATTCCGACCGCGACGCGCCGCTCTCTTCACTCCGTTCTCCTGTTTCGGCTCGTTTGCTCCCTGGGTGTGGGCGAAGGGAGCAAAGCTCCCCGAAACAGGAGAACAAATCATGAAAATCGAGCAAGCAAAACAGATCGCCACCAAGGCCATCGAGGAACTGAGTCAGGCCCTCGAAGCGGGCCACAGTGAGAAGTTGAGAGAGTACTTGGGAGCAATGGCGCGATTCCATCGCTATTCTTGGCACAACATCGCGCTGATTTTCTCGCAACGGCCAGACGCAAAGCGCGTGGCGGGATTCAATACTTGGAAGCAGCTTGGCCGCTTTGTGAAGAAAGGCGCGAAGGGAATCATGATCCTCGCTCCCCTCGTGCATAAGAAGACCAACGAGGACACTTCGGAAGAAGAACAGACACAAACTGCAATGAGCTTCAGGGCCGTGTATGTCTTCGATCAAGCTGACACAGACGGGAAGCCGCTGGCTGATCTCGCCAGTGCCGAAGGCGATCCTTCCGGGTACACCGAGAAGCTAAAGCAATTTGTCGCAGGACGCGGCATTCAACTGGAATACTCGGACTCCATCTATCCGGCGCAAGGCCAATACTTCGATGGGAAGATCACGCTCCTGCCCGGCCAGTCCACCGCCGAGGAATTCAACACTCTGGCCCATGAGGTCGCACATGGAATTCTTCACACCGGGGATCGCCGCGCTGAGACGACAAAGTGCGTGCGCGAGACCGAAGCGGAGGCAGTCGCTTTCGTTATTTGCGAGGCCATCGGCTTGAAAGCCAGCAATTCGGCGGACTACATTCACATCTACAACGGGAATAAGGACACTTTGACCGCTTCCCTCGAATGCATCCAGCGCACGAGCGCCGAGATTCTCGCGGCGATTACATCGAACGAAACAAACTGACCGATTTGAGAGGCCCGCGAAAGTGGGCCTCTCATTTTGTCCCAGAGTCGGCATTGTCGAATGCAGCTCGGCAACTGCCGAGAGAGGTGGCAGTCACTCGGGCGGCCCACTTTGCGAATCGGGTTTTTTCTTCTTTGACTTCTCGAACGCTCGATTCAATCGCTCTATCGCCCGTCGCACGCGATGACTCAGCGCCTTCGGGTCGAGGCCCTCGCGCCTGCCCAACTCTTCGCCCGACATTCCTTCTATTTCGTATGCGGCTAGAAGCTTCGCATCGTTGGCGGAAATCAGTTTGCGAGCAACAGCCTTATCGAGTGCATCTTCAAGTTGAATTCCCGGTTCAAAGCGCGTTCGTGGAGCCTCGAACAGATCGTCAATGATGACACCGGTCTCTTCGTTGCCGGCCCTGCGATACTCGCGAATGGCCCAACGAAAAGTATCGCGCCTTGTCCATTCAGTGATCGATGCCGCGAAGTAGGAAGTTTTCCCCAAGATTCCAGGAGACCGCATTACCTCAAAGCAATTGGTGAGGAATTGCTGTGTCAGGTCGTCGCGGTCGAGGCCAGGAAAGCTGGACACCATCATTCCTCGCAATTCTCGGTGAAGGCGCGGAGCCAGCATTCGCAGCAAGAGTGCCTGCGCTAGGTCGGCGTTTTCGAGCGATGAAAGCTCTTGGAGGAGAGAAATGTAGATGCCGTCACAAACCCGCCGTTTGTCGGGATCGTGTCCGACCGAGTGAGCGTAGGAAATAACATCCCGAATCGTGTCGAATCCGCGGAGGCCCGCGATCCTCGCAGCTAACCTCCGAAACCAGAGAACGCTGTCCCCTTGTTCGAGCTGAGAGATGACGCGCCGCTCCAGTTGGCATAGCGGGCACCGACAGATAGCCCGTTGGGACATGGCTTGGCTCCCACCTCCACGTGCCTGGGTACTGCGAACGAAGTGGCGATGGGCTGGGCGGCCTATCTCCGCAATGGAAGGCGCGGAATAGATGTCCACTGCTTTCGGCTGGACGGCGAATCAGCCGAACGGGATGGAGGTATGACTAATTAGGTCGCCAGGATCGTCGAGGTTTCGCTGCAAGAAAACCGATGTCCGTCTCGGGGAATCTAAGGTTTCAGCCGGCTTGTGAGGGGAAGCGACTCGCGGTTCCAAAATAGGAACGGAGTAGTACTGAAGTACTACGTACACTAAATATAACCAGACCGAGGGGGACATATTAGAGTATGCCCGCGCGACCGGGACATTTAGCCACCTGTAACTGCAAATAAACTCGAACTTTGCGCGTTGTTTTTGTGTTATAGAACTTGAATCGCCGTCTGCGGTCTGCCCCCACAGGGTGGGGGGCGTGGTTGTCTTGAATGACCCTCTCGAAACATGGAGACCGTGCATCCGAGGATTTTCGCAAGCTCTCGGATGAAGAGCTAATGCGGCACGCCAGTGCCGGCCATCACGAGGCGATTACTGTCCTCTTCGACCGCTACCACTTGCTTGTTTTCGACGTTGCTGTGCGTATTGTGCGCGATCCGGCGGAAGCCGAAGATGTGGTCCAAAACGTTTTTCTCGACGTTTTCCGCGCGATGGCCAATTTCGACTCCCGCAAGGGCATACTCAAAGTGTGGATGCTTCAGTACGCCTATCACCGGGCGCTGCACAGGAAACGCCACCTTGTCTCGAATCACTTCTACAGTTGGGAGAATCTGGAAGCTGCGGTCGAAATCGGCTCCGGTCGGCAACCCTGGGGTGAGCTGCCGGAAACGGTCCGCCTCGCGGAACAGATGCTCGAGAGGCTAAAGCCGCACCAAAGGGAAGTCGTCGAGATGACTTACTACGAGGGGCTTACCGCGGAGGAAATTGCCCGGCGGGTTGGCGAGTCTCCGCACGCGGTGCGGCATCACTTGCAGCGCGGTGTCGCGGCTCTACGAAAATTATTTGGAAACTCCAATGGGAAAGGATAGGACATTCTTGGGATTCGCGATGAGGTCGGCATGGGCGAGCAGATTATGGCCAGCGGGCCACGCCCGTTTTGAGCGAATGTGCGCTCTCGCCATTACTGGGCAGCTCGGTGGCGCACAGATGTGCGAACTCGACGAGCATATTGCCCATTGTGTGCGCTGCCGGGAATACCTGGAATCGATCGCCCAAGTGAGCGTGCAGGTGATGCCGCTTCTAGCTGAGAAACATGGGCCGGATCGAAGACTGGTGCCTCCACCAGGAATGCGCGAGCGGTTCCTGGAACGGCTCACCGCTGAGGCACTCGCTGGAGACGGAGGAGGGAAACTGCGTCCTTTTCCAGTGCCCGCCAAGGGTGTCTACCCGCCACCCCAAGCGGAAACGGCAAGCAATGCAGGTACCGAAGAGAAAGAGTCCCGAAGCTTTTTCTCTTCTCTGTGGCGTCCGATTTCTATAGCGGCAGGCTGCTTACTTGCTGTTGCTGCCGCGTATTACGCGGGCGGCCATAAGAAATTCGGGCCCCCGCAGGTGACGCAAACCATTCCCGTCGCAACGCCAACGCCTCCCCTCACTACAAAAGCGGTCGAGCCGGACCGCATGAGCGACCTTGAGCGGCAGAAAACCGAGCTAGAGACCAAGCTCGCTGCGATGAAGCAAGAGTTGACAACCGCGCAAACCGAACGTGAGTCCTTAAACCAGGAATTGGCGCTAGCCAAGGAAGAGCTCGCAGCGCTGACAACGCAAACGGCGAATCGAACGGTTCCAGACTCGCCGATCGTCGCTCAACAACCAAACGAACAGGTTTCAAGCCTGCAAGCCGATGTTAGTCGGCTCGACCAGCGTCTCGCCGAGTCGCAGATCAAACTGGGAATTCAGAAGCAGCAAAACGAGGAGCTCAGCTCTAAATTGGCATTGACCGAAGCGGATCTACAGCGGGAACGGGATTTGAAATCCGCCAAGAGTGAGATGGGCGACCTTGCTGCCTCGCGGAATCTGCACATCGTGGACGTGTATGATGCCGATCCGAACGGAAAACGGCAGCGGTCGTTCGGACGGGTTTTCTATATCGAAGGACAGTCGCTCGTCTTCTATGCCTATGACCTTGACGATCCGGGACGCTTCAAGACAAGTGTCGCTTTCCATGTATGGGGTGGAAAAGCCGGTGTGAAGGAAGTGACCCACAGCCTAGGCATTCTTCACAAGGACGACTCGGGGCAGAATCGTTGGGCCATGACTTTCGACGACCCGAAGGTGCTCACCCAGATTAATTCCGTATTCGTGACCGCGGAGTCCGTCAGCAAGAGCTACGATCAACCGCACGGCAGGAAGGTTCTGTACGCCTACTTCGGAAGTCCGGCGAACCATCCGTAGCAGCCTAGCATTTCTCCCACAGTCTCCCCGGCGGTCGCTTAGGTGAGGATTCTCCATTGGCACCTGGCGAATTCCACTCACTTCGCGGGCATACCAATAGAGAGCAGTAATAGCATTGGTTGCTCCTCGAAGCGCCCGATGTGATCGGTGCAAATCTCATCGATTGCGGTTGCTACCATTTCCGTCTGGGAGTCGGAAGAGGCATTGATGCGGTTTCGGGAAACCCCTTTGCTGACCGACGCGCCTTCCGATTTGCGGGGCATCGAGTCCGAGCCTCGCACCTACGAACTTGTCATGTTGCGAAAACCAGATGAGGTCAGGTGAATCTATGCGCCATGAGCTCCTGGTAAGCAGGGAAACCGGCGATGGCCGATGAACTAAAGACGGCAGCGGAACTGATTGAGAAAGCCGCCGAACTGATCCAGGAAGCTGCTAAGCAAACTTATCTACCGAGCGAAGCGATGCGGCAAACCGTTCGCGAGGAGACTGGGCGAATTCGTTTCACATTGTTCATGCTACGACGCGATCTCACGATTCTGCGTACAACGGCAAACCGCAGAAAACCCAGGACCGGTGTCTGAAGCCCTTTTCTCTCATCTCACTGTGGTCCCATTGATCTGTAACCAGCAGGCGACAAGTATCGCCACAAGAAAAAGGGAGGCGTGAAAAGGCGCTAACCACAGGGGCAGACCGCGAATTCCGCCAAAATAAAAACCGAGTGGCGAATTTTCTCAACTTCGCGGGCATACCTTAATAGCGCAGTCGGAAGTGACTCAGGGGCGAGTCAATCCTAAACATCAGCTAGCAGTGAAAGTGGTACCGGGGCAACTCGTGGGCTAGGGAAGCTCGAACGTTGGATATTGGGGAACGGGGGAGAGGATGAAGGACGAAACAGGGGTGAGCGTGCGGATCGTGACGGAGAAAACTTCAAGAGACGAAAAAGAGTTCCAGGGGAGCGCCGCAAGCCTGTTGTGGGGCGTAGCGAGGGTCGCCCGCTGCGCCTTCGCAACTCTGCGAGCTGCTTTCACGCGACGAGTTTCGCCGCAAAAAGCGACGACTTTCGCCACTGGCTTTTCGAGCCTCTCATCTCCTCTGTGGTCTTTGGCCTGTGCTTTGCTCCTCTCCATCTTCTGTGGCCTGTGGCCTGCCGCCTCAGGCCTGCTGTACGCGCAAACTGAGACCGCAACGATCTCGGGTTTGATCACCGACGACAGCGGGGCCATGGTAGTCGGTGCCGACGTGCAGTTGCTTAGCGTCCAACAGGGAACCACCCTCAATACAAAAACCAATTCTGCTGGCCTCTACATCTTCCCGAACGTTCAGCCGGGAATGTATCAGATCAAAGTCAACCAGCGCGGATTTAAGCAGGTGGATATTTTGAGTCTGATTGTGAACGTACAGGATCACGTCGAACAAAACGTGCGGCTCCAGGTTGGGTCCGTATCGGAAAGTGTGACGGTTAACGCGAACGACGTACACATCAATACGACGGATGCCGCTGTAAGCACGGTGATCGACCGCGCTTCTGCGGAGAGTCTCCCACTGAACGGACGTAGCTTTAATACCCTGTTGCAGTTAACGCCGGGCGTGGTTATCGCGCCGTCTAATGCGAACTCACCTGGCCAATTCAGCATCAGCGGTCAACGCACTAATGCTAACTATTTTTCAGTCGATGGAGTCGGCGCAAACTTCGGTATTAACTCTAATAATGGGCTTCAACAGGCAGGGGCGGGTGGATCACAAGCGCTTAATGCATACGGAGGCACGAACAGCTTGGTGTCGGTCGATGCGTTGCAGGAGTTCCGCATTCAGACTTCGACATTCGCCCCAGAATTTGGCCGCACGCCTGGAGGGCAAGTCATCATACGCACGCGTTCTGGAACAAACGACTTTCATGGCGTTGCGTTCGATTATTTCCGTAACGATGTGTTAGACGCAAACGATTGGTTCGCCAATAGGGCGGGGCTGCCTCGGGCCACCGACCGGCAAAACGATTTCGGTGGGGTTGTGGGCGGACCAATCGCGCACGATAGAACCTTTTTCTTTTTCTCGTACGAGGGGCTCCGCCTTCGACAGCCACACACGGTCGGAATTACTGTGCCCTCTTTGGGCGTACGAAGCGCGGCAATCGCTGCTGTTGCTCCCTTCATCGATGCATATCCAGTCCCGAACGGAACCGATTTTGGAGATGGTACGGCGCAGTTTACCGGTAATTTCTCCAATAGAATAACCGGTGACACCACGAGCCTGAGACTTGACCATCAAATTGGTAAGACACTCTCCATCTTCGGAAGATACAACTATGCGCCATCGACTGTCGCCAGCCGGTCCTCGTTTCAAGCTGAGAGAGATGTCGAGGATTTCAGCACTAAGACTCTGACGGTAGGGGCTGATTGGTTTCCGACATTTCGTCTGTCAAATTCCTTCCGATTTAATTACTCGACTCAGGACGCGGGGCAGACTAGCGTCCTAGATTCCTTTGGGGGTGGAACGCCGCCGTCTTCCACTACTCTCCTCCCAACGCCCCTTTCTCCCGCAATAAGCGGCGGCGCATTTTTCCCAGGTGACATAGACGGCTACACGTTCGGGCACATCTCCAAGAATCATGTGACTCAATTTAATGTTGTTGAAAACACCGCGCTCAGTTTGGGAACACATCACTTGAAGTTTGGTTTTGATTACAACGCGCTTCGTCTCCAGCAAGAGAACCCGCAGCCAGATGTTCTGTACGAACTCCCTAGTACCATACAAGATTTTGCGAACAATGGAATGTCCGATGTGGCAGTGATCGCCAATCGAACGCCAAAGGCATTGTTTCAAGCCGCCTCCATTTATGCCCAGGACACGTGGAACATTGGACGGAAAGCAACGATCACCTATGGTTTGCGATGGGAATTCGCCCCAGTTCCAGTGGGACTGGACGGAACGGTGTTGACGTCATGGGTGAATGTAAACAACCCTGCAGCGATTGCCCTCGCCCCAGCCGGATCACCTCCGTGGAAAACTAGGTACGACAATTTTGCGCCAAGGGTTGGGCTTGCCTATCAGCTTACCGCGAATGGTGATCTTGTTCTCCGCGCCGGTTGGGGGATATTTTACGATTTGGGTACAGGACTCGCGCCCAGCCTGATGAACCAATTTCCGAACACTGCGGCTAACACGACGTTTGGCCAGACTCTCCCCTTAAGCAATATCGGGCCGCTGATTCCTCCGTTTTCTCTTCAACCTCCATTTCCGGGTAATGTTATCGATGGATTTTCGCAGGATCTCAGTCTTCCGTATTCCTATCAATGGAACGTCGCGCTGGAGAAGTCCTTCGGCGGCAAACAAGCAGTTTCACTGACGTACGTTGCACAGGTGGGAAGGGCCCTACTAAGGCAAGAAGTCATACCGAAACCAAATCCGAACTTCACAGGAGTGTTCGATCTCACTCTAAATGGAGACACGTCCGACTACAGCGCTTTCCAGGTTCAGTATCGGCGGCCCTTGCACCGAAGATTGCAGGCTCTCCTGAATTACACGTGGTCACATTCGATCGACACAAACTCGTCCGATGCTTCTTTCGTCCTCGTAGACAGCATTTTGTCCAAGAACCTGGACCGTGGCTCTTCCTCATTTGATGTTCGCCATAATTTTAGTGGCGCACTCACATACGACGTTCCCTCCATCGGGAGGAAAGGATTCGTCTCGCAGCTTTCAAGGGATTGGTCGCTTGCCAGCGTCATTCAGACAAGGACAGGATTCCCGATCAACGTTACGACTCGCAGAGTCCCCATTCCCGGACTGGGATTCGTCGCCAAGTTTTTGGTCTCCGAACGCCCTGACGTTGTCTCTGGACAATCGTTTTGGATTGCCGATCCAAACTCGCCTGGCGGAAAACGGCTAAATATAAATGCTTTTGTATTACAAACACAACCGCGGCAGGGAAGCCTCGGGCGCAACTCAATCCGTGGTTTTGGTGCCTCTCAAGTAGATTTCTCCTTGGCCCGGCGAATCCGCTTTACAGAAGCTATCAATCTTAGATTTCAAGCTGATTTGTTTAATATTTTGAATCACCCGAACTTTGCGAATCCGCCCAGTAGCATCGATTCGCCCGGCTCCTTTGGCGTCGCAAATCAAATGCTGAACCAAGGTTTGAGTGGAGGAGGATTCGGCTTAAGTCCGCTCTATCAGTTCGGTGGTCCCCGATCAATTCAACTTTCACTCAAATTGGCGTTCTAGACCCGCTTATGCGCCCCAATTGCCATACAGACGACCTTTGATTCGCACATGTTCACGCGACATATATTGTTCCTCCCGGCCATCCTCGTTTTCAGCGTCGGAATGAACGGCGCCGATAGGCGCCAGATTACAGTTGAAGACTGCGTGCAAACCCGTCATGTTGTCCGACACGAAGTCAGAATTGCTCCAGATGGGCGAACAGTAGCGTATCTCGTCAAGACTGCTGATTTGCGGACCAATAAGAACAAATATCAGTTGTATGTCAGACAAATAGACGCTTCAACTCGTCGTCGGAATGGCACGCTGCTGCTCGAAGGTCAAGCACTGTCAGGGTTGGTATGGACCGCCGATAGCAGATCTCTAATGATTCTGTCGCAGCAAAACCGAAGGAGCGTCATCCTAAGAGTCAATTCTGAAGGTCACGGATCCCAGGTAGTTGTCACCAGTCCGAGACCGATTGAGGGGTACGCGACAGATGCAAAGGGTGAAATCGTTGCATTTTCACGTTCTTTGATCGAAGACCAGCGCAAAAGATTTGATAAGGAAATGACGCTCGGGTTCCCTGTGACTCTCGGAGACCCCGTATTCTCTCACTTTAGTAACTTCTTCATTTCAACGTCACAAAACGAAATCCTCGTAGTCCACAGAATGGAAAATACAACTCGGGCTCTGGCGAGAATTACGCGCATTGAATCTCTCATCTCACAAGAACAATTGCCACTATTCGGAGTTCGGTTTCTCAGTCTGTCTCCGGATGGCAGATTCCTTACATTTACCCATCTTGTGAAAGAAATTCCTGAAGGTTGGAAATCGAACCCCTTTGTGAAGTATCTCCTCCAGAATCACACGCCTGCCGCGGCTCTTGGTTTCTACGATGTGCGCGCGAGGACTTTTCGCAAGGGCGTTTTTCCATCGCCTTGCTTTTCGGGTCCAGTCCGCTGGTCGGATGACGGCAAGTCGTTTGCGTTGGTCGCCGGCCCTCCAATACCGAGCCCTTGGGAGGAACAGCTTGAGCGCGAAAAGCCAGTGTATCTATTCACTGTGGGCCTTTGGGAAGACATGTACCCCTTTGTAGTGGACCCTGACACGGGTCACATTTCGCGCCTCATCGCGGGAACTGATTCCGGTCCATACACCTTGAACCAAGGCAGCGCCCCGTTAGCCTGGAAGCGAGCCAACGGAGAGCTAACCTTGACAGCCGATGGCAATACCTTTCTTCGGCTATCGCCTGAAGGGCCTGACTGGAAGGTGGTTGCTAAATTCAGCGGCGCCCTTAAACAATCTGCTCACGATGTCACAGCAGCCAGCGATGGCGAAAAAGCCGTCACACTGTTCGAGACAACCATGGATCCCCCAGACTTAAGCATCTTCGATTTCCGCTCCGGATCAACCAGCCTACTAACGGACTTGAATCCAGAATTTCGACAGATCGCCCTCGGCCACGTCGAAGAAATGCATTGGACCAACAAGTATGGCGCAGAGTGCAGCGGCTACTTAATTAAGCCTGTCGGATATATCCCGGGGAAGAAGTACCCGCTGGTCATCATGGCCAAAGATTGGGACAGCACTTTTATCAGCGACACTCGTTTCCACACCGCATTTCCTCCTCAGCCCCTCGCGGGTGCAGGATTCCTGGTTCTTATGGCGAATGACCCCAGCAGGAATCAAGAACCGAAGGCTTATCCAGGACAAATCGGCGAGGCCTACAACTGGATAGAAATGGTGCGCAGCGGAATCAACCTTCTCGTCGGAGACGGTCTCGCAGAGAAAGATCTTATAGGCATCATCGGCTTCAGCAGGACCAGTTGGAAACTAGACTTCATGCTGACGCACGCCGATCTTTCGTTCGCAGTGGCCTCGTCGGCAGACGGGGGAAATTACAACTACAGCGTGTATTCGATCCAGAACGCTGACGGTCGATTCAAAGTTGACGAAAACATGTACGGTGGGCCGCCGTACGGTGCGACGCTGGGTAACTGGCTAAAGTACGCCCCCGCTTTCAACGCAGATAAAGTCTCTTCACCCTTACTGATGGAATATATTGGCGAAGGTTCGCTCACTTGGTTCTCTGGAATCGAGTTCTTCACCGCACTGAAGAAGCAGGGTAAGACCGTCGAGTTTTACTATTACCCGAACGGTGAGCATACGCTGGATACGCCGCTAGAGCGGGAAGCGTCTCTGAGGAGAAACCTCGAGTGGTTTCGCTTCTGGATGCAGGGGTATGAGGGCAAGCCGTCTGAATACGACCCTGAGCAATATATCCGGTGGCACAAATTACGGGAGCGGGAGAGGCAAGGTTCCGAACAACTCGACGGAGCGGCCAGAATGGCAGTTCCTTGAGATGTTCCGCGCGTGCCGCCGAGCAGCGGCAGAGTAGTGGGGACTCATGAACGCCGCCCCGCAACGACGCAAGGCATGGGTTTTGCCTGTGACTTCCCTTCATGTCTGTCGCGTTCCTCGTGGTCAATCTGACTGACGAATCTTGGGAAACAATCTGAGGTGCAAACGGCCGTGGACCGGCGAGTGAAGCAGATAATTCGCACAATAATGCGGCGGCTGGCGGACAGACTCTCAGAACAGGCTTTGGCGAGAAGCGTGAATCTCTCACCTGCGAGACTGCGGCAGCTCTTTAAGAAAGAAACCGGTCTGTCGCCCATGCAATACGTTAAACGTCTTCGCATGAAAAGATCTGCAATCCTCTTGCGGACGTCATTTCTTAGCATCAAGGAAGTCAGCTTCCAGTCAGGCGCGAGCGATGTCAGCCATTTTGTGCGTGAGTTCAAGAAATACTACGATCTGACACCCACGGAGTTTCGTGCCGAATGCAATAGACTGCCGCGGAAAAAGCGAGTGTCCACCCTGATGAATAGCGAATGAGCTAATAAATTATCGATTATGCTAGCTACGGAGCCTTGCCATCCAGACCTGGCCAGTTTATTAGTGCAAAGTGTTCTCTCGAACTCGGATTCACTGTCCGTTTCGGAGAACGCAGAGCGCGAAGTTGGCGGGTTACAAGCCGTTTGCTTGAGGTCCTAAGAAACAGAGGAGAATGAAATGAGAACAAGAGTGGTTGCAGGGAGAGTGAGAACGTGGGTTGTCTGTGCGGTCGTCCTGGTCGGGTTCACGTGCGCGGTCCTGACGCTTACAACCAATAGCGTGTACGCAACCAGCTGCGATTGCGTGCATGCGCAACAACAAGCGCAGACTATTTGCAGGCCGCACGGTGGGTTAGATGGGATTTTTTGTCCGAACGGACCAAATGACTACGTTCTATTTTGCAACGATGGCTACAACTTGGATGTCCCCTGTTGAGCGCAACCTACCAGTCGAGTGACTGACACGATCGATTCCTTATGGACGGTATGGCTACCCGAGGTGAGGAGCCGTGAATGCCAGTAACAGGGGAAAGGCGACTGCAGACTTCGCCGGGATGCCTTGCTCTATTCGAGTGAGGGATTCAGGATCGGCAGGTAGTTTTGGCGACAGGAAGGAGCACCAAGTGAATAGCTTTGAACAAGCTGCGGGCAATGCGCCAGCGCGGATCAGAATAGGCTCACGCACATCGGTTATTGTCATAATTGCGGCACTGGTGCTCTCTGCCATGTTGAATATCTTGCTCGCTCAAAGGATTCGAACCCTGACCCACGCACGGGAAATAGGAATGAATGAGCGCGTTCTCAAAGTCGGCACATACGTGCAACCAATTTCGGTCAAAGGATTGGCGGGACAGCAGGAATTGATTTCATACCAAGGCGCCAGTCAACCTACAGTTCTGTACGTATTCACTCCTCTCTGCTCTTGGTGTACGCGCAATCTCGACAACTTTAAGACCCTGATGGAGAAGAAAGGTACGGAATACCGCTTCATAGGCTTGTCCTTGTCACGTGAGGGTTTAGCGGAGTATGTGAGTAAGAACGAACTGAGGCTCCCGATCTATTCGAATCTGTCAATTGAAGCGCGGGAGGCATACAGGATGTCAGGAACGCCTCAAACCACGGTCATCTCTCCCGACGGTCGAGTCTTGCAAAACTGGATGGGAGCATACGTTGGCGATCAGAAATCTCAGATCGAAGCATTCTTCCACGTAGCTCTTCCAGGGCTGCGGGAATTGCCGAAAGCGGAGGCAGCAAAGAACTGACTTCAGTAGCAGGGAATAATTTGTAGGAACAACGTGGCGATTTAGGCGACTTGCTCCACGTAAAAAACTGCTAAAGAGCTGGTTGAGTTCTCCACGATATTCGAGAGCCCTCCGAGCGTTCTTTAGCTCGGAGGGCTTTTGATTTTGTCCTTGATTCTGCCAGCACTAAGGTTCTGCAGTCAGATCAGGGTGCGATCTGGAATCTACGAATTGACCGGAGGACGGATGGGCGAGCACTTACTTACGGTACTGAAATTCGGGAGCTCAGTGCTCGAACTGAGGATGAAATCGGGCAACTCGTAGAAGAAATCCATCGTTGGTTGTCTGAAAGGAGTCGAGTAATTGCCGTGGTCTCTGCGATCGGAAAGACAACCGACAGACTAATGAATCAGGCCGTCGGATATGGAGAAAACTTCAATCAAGAGGGAGTAGCGACGCTCGCCTCGACCGGAGAATTGGCGTCCGCGGCGCTGCTGACGTTGGCGTTGTGCAAAGCTGGAATCGCCGTAACGATCCTCGATCCTGCCCGGCTGCGATTGCTCGCGGGGGGCCACTTCTCAACGCTGAGTTGAGCCACGTCGACGAATTACCGGTACGTTTAGCTCTAGCCCAATTCTCGGTGGCCGTGGTACCTGGCTTCATCGCGCGCTTTGCAGATGGTCGCACCGCTCTCTTAGGCCGAGGCGGATCTGACTTGACAGCCCTGTTCTTGGCTCACAGATTCAGAGCTGGTCGTTGCCGACTAATTAAGGATGTTGACGGTCTTTACGAATCCGACCCGAATGCCGAGGGCGCGTCTCAGCCACGACGATACAGGAGCATTCACTGGCAGGATGCACTGCGCTTGAAAACGGCAGTAGTTCAACATAAGGCCATTCGCTATGCGGCAAGACAGGGGCAGGCTTTTGAGGTAGCCGCGTCTGGTGGCAACGACGGTACCAAAGTGGGTGACTACGAAACGAAGCTCTACGGCCATTAAAAAACGGGAAAGCTGTGAGGGAGGCGGTCGCGTTGAAACAGTCTGTCTACGTGCTGACAACGGGCGGAACGATGGAGAAAATCTATTCCGAGAATACCGGCTTGGTTGCCAATGTCGAGAGCAAGATTGATCGTTATCTTAGGCTGCTGAGGCTCCCCGATTGTGAAGTGAACGTCGTGCCGTTAATGAACAAGGACAGCTTAGAGATGACGGACCAGGATCGTGTCCTGATTTTGGGCATGGTCCGGGCCATCCTGAAAGAACACGCTCTGATCGCGATCACGCATGGGACGGACACCATGGTTGAAACTGGACTCTATCTACAGCGAGCGCTGCCGGAATTGGCGATGCCAATTGTCTTAACTGGCGCGATGACGCCTCTCGGATTCGAAGGCAGCGACGGCCTGCAGAATCTGACCGAAAGCTTTCTCGCCGTACAGCTTCTCCCTCCCGGCGTCTACATCGTGATGCACGGTAGCGTCTATCCCGCTGACCGCGTCCGCAAAGACAGAGCAGTCGGTAGGTTTGTCAGTATCGAAAGTCAAACAAGGGCCGAATAGTTGTTAGGGCACCATCGCGAGGACTCGCTTCAGAGACTTCAGCCTTTTGACGCAGTCGCGAGTTACAAATGATCGAAACCATCATTTTCGAAGAACCGAGCGCACGCAAACGCTTCCAAACAGCGCCATGTCTTGAGGAACGCGAGCAATACCTCTTCTACCTTATGCGGAAGGGCTATGATTCTGTCTATCTGCGCAGTGTCTCCGGCTTACTGTTGCGGATCATACGCTTCCTGGGACTCGCCACACTTCGGATGGTGGGATTGGACGAGATCGATAGAGCGACCCGTGCTTGGGTTGCCTATCGCGGGCCGGATCGAAGAGGAATAGTAGGTAATACGACGGCGCGTTTTCCTCGCGTGGCAAAGCACTGGCTTCGTTTCCACGGCCGATTGGCGGTGCCCCCTGTTCCGGTACACCCGTACGAAGAGGAAATCACAAACTTCAGCGAGTTCCTGCGTTTGACCAATGGAGCCGCGCCCGCAACCATTCACGAATACAGCAAACGAGCGAAGCTGTTCCTCTCTTGGCTCGCGGCAAAAGGCGTGGCTCTCTCGCATGTGACTCTGAACGAGGTGGACGAGTTCTTCGAAACGGAACGCGCCCAAGGATGGAGTCTATCGACGGTCTCCAATCAAGCTCAAGCGCTGCGAGCGTTCTTTCTGCATGGGGAAGCACACGGCTGGTGCCCCAAGGGCCTTGCAAGGGGAGTCCGAAAACCCCGTCTGGCCAAATACGACGGCGTTTCGAGAGGGCCCGCCTGGGCCGATGTACGGCGGCTGCTCCGGTATGAGAGCAAGAAGACGACAATTACGTCGCTGCGCGCTCACGCCATCTTGTTGCTTTGCTCGATCTATGCATTGCGCAGCAGCGAGGTCTCGAATCTGCAGTTGATCGATATCGACTGGCGCGAAGAGACGTTCTGCGTCAAGCGCGCCAAACGCGGGGGTTATCAACGCTATCCCCTCCAATACGAAGTCGGAGAAGCGATCTTGCGTTATCTCAAGGTGAGGCCGCGCTGCGCCTGCCGGAACGTGTTCGTGACGTACCAGCGGCCGTACCGTCCGATGTCTAACGGGGGAATGTGGAAAGCCGTGAGCCACCGCTTCAAAGGTCTAGGGATTCAGTCGAACCGTCGCGGCCCGCATGCGCTCCGCCATGCCTGCGCGACACATTTGCTCAAGAAGGGGACTCCGTTAAAGGACATAGCGGATTTCCTCGGGCATCGCGACGCAACAGTGATCGGCATGTACGCAAAATTCGATACGCGGTCGCTGCGCAAAGTTGCCGCGTTCAGCCTGAAGGGTTTGTGACCCTTTTCGGCGCAATCCAGACCTACATCGATGTAAGGCGAGCGCGGGGTGTTGTGTTTGATCGCGGCTCCGAAATCCTGCGATCGTTTTCGCGGAAAGTCGGCGACGTCCCGCTTGATGCGATCCGGCCCGCACAGATCCTCGAATTCCTTAACGGGCGTCGCACTTCCACCAGCGGCTGGCGCAGGAACTTCAGTCTCCTCAGAACTTTTTTCGAACACTGGTCTGCGCGGGGGTTCCTCGATCAGTCGCCGATGCCCCCCATTCGTCCCCCGGCTGCGCGAACCCTTTTTGCTTACGTCCCTTACGTCTACACGCGTAACGAGGTGCGGCTTCTTCTCCGGGCGATCTCGTCGTGGCAAACCTATTCATGGCAGAACAGGAAACTAAGTAGGATGGACTCTCGAACGTTCCGTCTGTTCCTCCTGACTCTTTATGCGACCGGAATACGGACGGGCGAAGCCCTGAGTCTCCTGCGGAAGGACGTGGACGTGAGCCGAGGTGTAATCACCATCCGTGGCGGGCGTTGCACTCGGCCCCGAAGTATTCCCATCGGGCCTGACCTCCAAGCGAGACTCCGACGGCACAAACGCAGCTTTGCCAGTGTGCGTGGGGAGACTCAGCGCTTCTTTGTCGGCAAAGACGGTGAAGCCCTCAACAAGGTTTCGTTGTGCGTTGCCTTCTGTAACCTGCGCCGTCTGGCGGGAATCCAGCGGCACGACGGTGCGATCTATCAGCCCCGCATGTACGACTTGCGAACGACGTTCGCGGTCCATCGCCTCACCAGTTGGCTCAGGCAGGGCGCGGACCTGAATCGCCTCCTTCCTGCGCTTTCCGCGTACATGGGGCAGTGCGGATTGGGCTCGACCGAGCGATATCTGAAGCTGACACCGGAGCGTTTTCGGACTCAACTTGTCACGTTGAGTCCGCAGCACAGAAAGAAAAGATGGCGAGACGATCCGGCTCTTATGAAATTCTTGGACAACCTATAAGAGACTTTGCCACCCGGTGCGCTCGCCTCGTTCGGTTATTCCTTCCTCCTGTTATTCGCTTCCTGATCACCCATCGCCAGCCTTCTAATGGCAGCTCCGTGCTCCTACCCGATAACAGGCGATGGCCAGCGCGGAAAAAAGAAGAATCAGCGAGACAAAATTCATCCAGACATACGGCCAAAGGTCGTCGCGTCTCGCCCGCGCCTGCCGCGCCTCCCGCACACTGAGTGGCACCCACTCTTCAAGCTCACTTGTCGCGCCATGTGTCTCACCTGTGCTCTTCTCTCCGTCCAGTTTTCCGTCGTTGCTCATTCCGAATCTCCCTCGCATTGAAGCATGGCTCGTCACCATCGGCCGCATCCCCTGCCATCACGCAGGGTCCGCCCTATCGTATCTTGCCCACCCCACCTCAAGAACGGGCCCGCTATTTCCTTGATAACGCAAGGGATGGGCTCCAATAGACGGCGAAACTCATTGGGTCCGCCACCGGAGAAATTCGTTGCATCTCTTTGCGAATTGGGATGGCGAAAGTCATCGCTTTTGCTCAACTCCGACTGGCGAATTTCATTGCCTCTTCGTGGCAACATTCATCCCACAGGCCGCCAGAGAAAGGCGTCCCTTACCTGCCATACATTTACAAAATGTGAGACCAAATCTAACCATCAAGAACACAACGAGCATGGCCATAGATTTGCCGGAGCTGTTCTGGTGTCGCCTTGAGAAGAATGCCTTCAATACGCTTTTTGAGTATCCTGGGATCGGTTTCATCCTGGTCGAATGTGAACAAAATGCTCATCGGCACGTCGAGCGCTTTTGCCAAGGCCACCGTTTTTTCGAAGGACGGGCTCCTCCGTCCCGTCTCTAGGTTGCTGAGATATTTCGTCTCGATCCCTATTTTCTCGGCGAGCTCGGCCTGATTGAGCTTCTTGGCCTTTCGTAGTATTTTCAGTCGGCGTCCAAACAGTTTCGCGTAGTTCATCTGTCCCCTGCACGAAACATAGCCGTTGCGGAATTTGTTTCACACTATCGGTCTGTCCACCTTTGTTTCAGTAAATCTATCTCGCAGATAGACTGATCCATCTGTTTGTCATATAATTGGCCTCGAACGGATGCTGTCAGTACGATCTCACTTTCACATATGACATCAACTATCCCAAAACCGTCTCCACCGTTGGCTTCGAGGAGTGACGCAGAAGTGCTTCGGCGCTTATCGCTGGACCCTTGCGACTCGCAAGCTGTTCAGTCGCTGTTGGACATGCATCTCTGGATTGTTGAAGAAGAGCTACGGATGTGCATTGGTCGCCCTCTATGGTTCGATTCAGCCTTAAGTTTCCTCGTCGCGAAAGTTGTTCGAGATTTCGCAAGGAACAAAGTCTCGAGGAATTGCTCCGCCCACTGGATTCGGGGTAGGGCAAGGCGAGCGAGCCAGAACCTTGAGCGTACGCTATCGACCCGCCATGTCCGGGACGGCATCATGAGATTCACCGATGATGAAACCTTTGAGTGCATCGTGGGTTCTGTCTTAGAGAGAAAGCGTTCCTTGTACTGGGAAAAGTTTCGGCTTCCGAAATCTCGCTCTCGTTACTGTGGGCCATCTGAAGGTAGCGATTAGATGTCTCCATTCCCCACAACGCGAAACCTACAACCTGCCGCGGCTAAATCCGCCGCTGCCGCGGGCATACTCTATCGAGGGAATCCGCCCGCCCTTCCAAAGAGACAACGCGTGGAATTGCGATGCCAGAAGTGCGGCAGCACTGATCTAAAGAAGGTATCTCTCGTCTATCGAGATGGCCTCAGCCAGATGAAGTCCCGAAGCCGCCTGGTCGGCCTTCTCTTTGGTGCGCAAGGACCGGGAATCATCACCGGCACGTCGGTAAAAAGTGGAATTCTGCAAAGTGAGCTTTCAAGATCTCTGAATCCTCCCTCGAAATGGTCCTACACCAAACTCATGGGCGGATTTTTCGTTCTAACCTGTGCGGCGCTTTTTGCCTACATCGTCTTCGCTTCCGCGAGCGCGCCACCTGTTTCGACGCTACCCGTGAAGCTTTATGTTTTCCTCGCGCCTGTGGTATTCGTTTTCTTTCTTGCCCTCATTTGGCGTCGGAATAACCTCATCTATCCACGCCAATTCGCCGACTGGGATCGCTCCTACCTCTGCCAACGTTGCGGCACGATGAGCACTCACGACCCTTAGCATCGACTATCGCACTCTGGCAGCCATCACACCGATCCACGCCGAACGAGCAAATCACACCAACTGATTGGAAAAGCTGTGAAGCGCCGCGCCTTACGCTGGCGGTTTGCGTCGCCGAGGCCGCCACCAGCGATCACTGCATTTTTGGGCGAAAACTCACCGCGCGAAACTTTTCGTCACGAGGTTCGTAGTTCCGGCGATTTTTCCACAGTACTGGGAGGTATGGTGCGTGAGGGGAGTTCTCGCCGAATCCTCCCGCGAACAGAGCGTAGTCCAATTTCTTGGTCCTCCGCTCCTAGTTGCGTCCGATCCACAGTTGGGACGAGAGAGCGTTTCGTGGGAATAGCGCTGTTATTAGGAGCTCGTGCTCCTTGGTGTCTCTGGACGATGCGAGGCACTTACGGCGAGAACAGCACAACCCCCACTGCGCTTCCATTCGCCACAATTTGCACGGGTCCGGCGAGAACCGCCCCCTCACTCACACCATAAGCCGATCACCGTTTGAGGGGACGAAATGACCAACAAGAAAATCGTAAACAGGTTTCCTTCCCGATTTGTTTCACGACTCTCTGTTCTTGGGATGAGCTTGTTGCTTGCCACGCCCGTTTTCGCCCAGCAGGGGAATTCGCCCTGGGAAAACGCCGTCAACGTGCTGCAGCAAGCCTTCACCAGCACCATCGCGCGCGGGCTTTCGCTCGTAGCGATTGTAGTGGCCGGCCTCACATTCGCATTCGGGGAGGGGGGCAGCAAGCGCATCCTCGCCGGCGTGCTGTTTGGGGTCGGTATGGCGATCGCGGCGGTCAACTTTTTATCTTGGCTCTTCCCCGGCTAACAATCCACAGCTTCGTTCAGGCCAAAAGGAAACGTGATGCCCAACGCACGGCGTTTGAACCCCGTTTATCGCTCCATCTCGCGGCCCCTGACAATCCTCGGGGCCGAGCGAAAGCTGTTTTTCTTTGCGATGTGCGTCGGAGCGGCAACGTTCAACCTGCTTGGCAGTTTGCTTGGCGGAATTTTCATGTTTCTACTGCTCTATTTCATCGCGGGCTGGGCCACCGAAAGCGATCCGCAAATCCTGCGATTCCTGCTCACCTCCACGAAACTCCGCACGCACTACGACCCGGCAAAGTTCAGCCCGATAACGATTCGCATGGTGCGCCGTGCTTAACCTCCGCCGCGTCTTTAAGAACTATGACGAGACCGGATCGTTCAACGAGCAGATCAACCTGTATGGATTTGTCGACGATCAACTGTTCCTGACCAAGACTGGCGACCTCGGCGCAGTGCTGGAAGTCCGGGGCGTCGATTTCGAATGCCTCGACGACGCTACGGTTGACGCGCTAGCGAAGCGCCTCGAATCGGCGTTGAAGCTCTTTGACGAGAAGATCCGCGTCTATCAGTACCTCTTCAAAACCAACAACCAGGCGATCCCGCACAAGCTCTATGGGAGCGCCGTCGTTGACGCAGCAATTACCAATCGCATCGAGCACCTCGCCTCCAAGGCCGACAAGCTTTTCTCTTTGACGATCTACTACGTCGTCCTGTTTGAGGGGTTTCGCTACCAACGCAATCTCGGAGCCGTGTTGCTCGAAACCCCCAATCATCCAGTGAAGTCGCTCCGGGAGCTTACCGCCTGGCTTTCGACGCGAAAGCAAGTCGTGCTTCTCGAAGAGGAGATCCGCCGGTGCGTGTCCGTCCTCCATCAGAAAGTGCAGGCGTTCGTTCTCCAGGTTTGCGATTTCTTGCCCGTTCGCTTGCTCGACCGGCAGGAAGCGTTCCGCGTGCTGTATCGCACGCTCAACTTCTCGGAGCAAAAGACCGCGCTGGCCCGCCTCCGCTACGAGACGTTTCTCGATTGCCAGGTCTGCGACTCGCACCTCGAATGTCATCGCGGCCACCTGCGGCTCGACGATTACTACGTGAAGGTTCTGACCCTCAAGGAACCATCCGCGCAGAGTTTTCCACTCATTTTGAAACGCCTGCTCGAAGTCGAAGCCAACTACTACGTCGTGACGGAATGGAAAAAAGAGGACTCGGGGAAAACGCGGCGGGCGATTCAAGCCAAACGGCGACACTTCCACAACACCAAGCGGTCGTTCTTCAGCCAGGTCAATCTGAACGACGCGCCGTCACACGATGTCCTCCTCGACGACGCGAAAGAATCCCAGGTACGGGAACTCGGGGAAAGCATCAAGGAACTTGAGCTCAAGGGGAATTACTTCGGGCGTTTCTCGTTGACAGTGGTTGTCTACGACTTGGACAAGGCCAAACTCGACCGGGCGTGCGCGGAATTCTACAAAGTCTTCAGCGTTCACGACGCTCAGCTGAATGAAGAAAAATACAACCTGCTCAACGCATTCCTCGCCGCTGTTCCCGGAAACTATGCCTTCAACCTGCGTTATTTCTATCTTCTCAACTCAAATTACGCCGACTATTCCTTCCTATTCTCCCTTCACTGTGGCGAGCCTTGGAACGCGCACCTCCGCCAGGAATATCTGGCGGTCCTTGAAACCAACCACCACTCTCCTTACTTTCTGAATCTGCATTATCGTGATGTCGCCCATACGATTGTTTTGGGAAGAACCGGCTCCGGGAAGTCCTTCTTAATCGGATTCCTTCTCACGAATCTTCAGAAATATCAGCCGCATACGTTTATTTTCGATCTTGGCGGCAGTTTTGAAAGCCTGACGCAACTGTTCGGAGGCACATATGTGCGCGTCGGCCTTGAGTCCAGCGATTTCAGAATCAATCCCTTCGCGCTACCACCGACAAAGGAAAATCTCGACTTCCTGACGTTGTTTGTAAAAGTGCTCCTCGAAAGCTCAGGACCTCTCGAATTCGGTCCCGCGAGCGAGCGAGATCTCTACCAGCAGATTGAAAACCTCTATCAGGTGGACCCGAGCCTTCGCACCTTGGGCGTGCTTGCCAATACATTGGGGCATCGCCTCGCCGACCGGCTCTCCAAATGGACGCGCGGCGGCCAGTTCGGCTTTCTCTTCGACAACGCCGAGGACACCATTTCGTTCGCCCGTTTCCAGTGCTTCGACTTCCAGAAGATGAGCCAATGCCCGCAACTCCTGGAGCCGCTACTTTTCTACATTCTGCACCGCGCGAATGCAGCAATCGCAGATAAGAACATCTCGACGCGCTTCAAGGTGTTCTTGATCGATGAGGCATGGGTTTTCCTAAGAAACGCGAGCATTCAGCGTTACGTTGTCGAGGCCCTAAAGACTTGGCGGAAGCACAACGCGGCGATGGTCCTGTCCACGCAATCGCTCGACGAGTTGCGTCGTTCGGAGATCCTCGACGTTGTTATCGAAAGCTGTGCGACAAAGATTTTCCTTGCGAACCCAGATATGGACCGGGAGCTGTATCGAACGCAATTTCACCTCAACGACAACGAAGTCGAACTCATCGCTGGCCTCGTTCCCAAACGGCAGTTTCTCATCAAGACCCCGGAACTCGCGAAGATCGTCAACCTGACCGTAGATCCGAAAAGCTACTGGCTTTACACCAACGACCCCTTCGATAACAAAAAGCGCCGTGAGGCGTTTGAGACCTATGGCTTTGAAAGGGGATTGGAAATCCTGGCGGGAGCACAACCATGAGGGGCCTGGCGATAGCGCTCATCTTCTGGATTGGCGTCGTGCCGAGCCTGGTTGGCTCATTCTTGATTCTCGCGTTTCTGGCCGTATCGCTGCCTCCCTTGTATTTCGCCCTTACTTGGTTCGCCTTTTCGCTGACCACCTTGGCCGTCTTTGTCGGGCCCTTCTGCCTAGTGCCACTCGCGCGTTCTGAACAGGAACTGAGACCCAGTCCTTATCGACACCCAAATTACTCCGAGGAGATAGAACATGAACATTGCTTTGCCGGGAAGATTCGCTCGTAAGCTCTCGCTCGCACTCGCATTTCTTTGCTTGCCTCCGTTCGGCGGTTCGCTCACTCACGCCCAAGCGGGAGGCGGGCGCACGGTGAAGTACTCACAGCAGGACATCGTCCAGGTCCAGGCGAAGGTGCGTTTCTCGACGCTCATCGTGCTTCCCGAGAGCGAAGACGTTCTCGACTTCGCTACCGGCGACAAGGAATTCTGGATCGTCAACGGAGCCCACAACCTCTGTTACGTCCATCCGGCACAGGCCGGCATTCGCACCGACCTTCACCTCATCACTTCGGCCGGCCACGTCTATAGCTTTCTGCTGACGGAAATCAGCAAGGAGCCGAACGGCGAGCCGGACCTCAAAGTCTTCATCGAGCCAAAGGAGCAATCCAGCGTGGCTGGCAGCACCGGTCTCCAGGGATATGTCCGCGCTGGCGAAGCGGAAGCTTACAAAAAGGAGCTCGAAACTTTGCGGGCTCAGACTGCCGACCAAATACGAGCAGCCCAGGCGCAGAGTATCGAGCAGGTCAACAAGTTCCGCGCGGAGTACGCAGGGAAGCTACGACTCGACTATCAGATTGAATCGAGGGCCGCGCGAGAACCCTTCCTTGTGAGCGCCATCTACCACGACGACACATTCACCTATATCCGATGCGAGGCCAGGGAAAAGCCCGCGCTCTACGAGCTGAAGGACGGAAAGCCGAACCTCATCAGCTTTCAAGTCGAAAACGGCGTTTACATCGTTCCCAAAGTCATCGACACCGGCTATCTCGCCGTAGGGAAGAAAGTCGCCACCTTCACGCGACGCGCTCGCTGACCGCCAGAGAGGGAGTCATGAACGAACCGATCAAAGACAAAGCGCCGAAGCCTCCGGGCTTGTTGCCGAAAAATGTTCAGTCCTGGGTGATCATCGGCATCGCCATATTGATGATCCTGATTATGTGGCTGACAGGAGGCAAGAAACCGCAAAGCGCGGCCAAGGCGGCCCTCCCCAATGTCTTGGCCACTCCCCCCACCGAGGTCAACGAGACCAAAATCGCCGAGTTACAGAATCGTATTCAGGAGCTTCAGCGGCAGCAGCTCGCGGCGGAGAGCGCTCTCGCGCAACAGACCCGTCTTTTGGGATCGTCGCCCCAAGAGCAAGTCGCCACACAAGGAGCCTCTCCCACCAATCCGCCAGCCGAGACGCCCGAGGATGCCATCAAAGCCGAGCGCCGCAAGCGCGAGTACCTTTCGCTCTTCGCTTCGAACATCGCCCTTAGCTATCGGAAGCTCCCAGGCAACACCGCCAACAGCTCGCCGGGCGGCGACGCTCACGATACAACCGCGCAAACCCCGCAAGGTCAGGAAGCCGCCGAGTTGGCGCAACTGTTGAAACTCGCTCCTTCCGTCAACCCTGCGCAGGCCCCGGAGATGGTATCCGCGAGGCCAGAGAGGGAAAAAGCGGCCATCGCAGCAAAACCTGAAGGAAAGGAGAAGATCGAGACCCTATCCCGCGATTTGTTGAATGCGGCGCAGGGCAAAAACTACGTCATCTTCGAAGGAACCGTGCTTGAAACCGTACTCATCAATCGGCTCGAAGGGCAGTTTTCCGGCCCCGTCGAGTGCCTATTAACCAACGACGTTTATTCGCATGACCGCCAGCACCTCCTAATTCCGGCCGGGGCCAAAGTTCTCGGCGAAACCAGAAAGGTGGATGCGTTCGGGCAGACTCGCCTCGCGGTCGTATTTCACCGTCTGATCATGCCGGACGGCTTTTCCGTGAGTCTGGATCAATTCAAAGGCCTTGACCAGATCGGAAGCACTGGCCTCAAAGATCAGGTTAACAACCACTATTTGCGAATTTTCGGTACGTCGCTGGCGATAGGGGCGCTCGGAGCGGTTGCACAAGCAGGCACCGGAGGAGCGCTCACCAATTCAAACACCGACCTCATGCGCCAGGGATTCGCCGCAAGCACTGCGCAGTCCGCCGCGCAGATCCTCGACCGCTTCTTAAACATCCTTCCGACCGTCACCATCCGCGAGGGCCACCGGGTCAAGGTGTACCTCTCCGGCGACCTAACCCTGCCCGACTACAACAACCATCGGATGCCTTCCGACTTGTGAAGGCAAGAAAGGATCGTTGCTCGTGAAAAGAAGAGTTCTTGCTGTCCTGCTCGTTCTTGCACTTTGTGTTGGCACCGCTTCCGCGCAACTCGGAAGCGGGATCGTGTACGACCCGACGAACTATCATAACGCGCTGCTTCGCTACTACCAGCTCCAGCAGCACCTCCTTCAGCTGCAAAAGAGCTACGCTAAAATCACCTCGCAACTCGAACTCGCCACACAGATGGCGAAATACGTTCAAAACATGCCCGCGCGCTACCGCGCTCTGTTTTCGCAATGGCGCAACGTAACGTCGCTCAACACGTTTGGAAATACCGGCTCCTGGATTAACGGCATCAACTCGGGTCTCCTGCCCACCATCAGCACCGGCTACCAGAAGTCCACCACCCAGCTGCTCCCTTACGCCACCGACCATCTCTCGGGCATGAATGCGTCCGAGCTGGAGCGAGTCCACTCGCAATACGCCAGCGTGCAACTCGCCGACGGCGCGAACGTGAATGCCATGGCCACAATCGGTTCCATCCGGGGCAGCTCCGAGGCCATTCAGACCCGGATCGGCAAGCTCGAACAAGATTCATTCTCAAGCGACTCCGGGCTTAACAGCGAGGTCTCCGTTCTGAACAAGATCAACGCCGCCGGAGTCTTGACGCTCCGCACCCTTCAGGACTCGAACAAACTCCTGGCCTCGCTTCTCGAACAGCAAACAATTCTCGCCAAGCAGCAGCGCGAGACAATGACCAACACCATCAACGCGGACATTGCCCGCCGCGCCAATCTCGCCGGAAACCTGTCTCAAGTGACCGGCACCATGACCGATTCACTGCAAAACTTTCGTATGCAGTAACTGACCGTCCCCTTCGAAGGAGCCGAGACCGTGCAGCAGGATTTTCTCCAATTCATTTTTCAGGCGATCAACAACCTGCTCACGCAGAATCTCGGCTTCTTCGACACCATGGGGCAAAACCTTTTTCGCTCGTTCGCTACGATCCTCATCGCCTGGTACGGCCTCAAGTCGGCGCTTTCCGCAGCGAGCGGTAAGCACCCTTTCCATTTCGACAACTTCGCGAGCCTCCTTCTCACCATCAGCTTCGGCTTTGCCATGGTCAATTACTACAGCACCCCGATCCCTGGGGTTGGCGCGAGCTTCCATAATCTGGTCACCGGCGAGTCACAGTTTCTTGCCGCCAAGATCGATCAAGCCCAACTGCAAACCGTTATCGAGCGCGTCGCCGATTTCGAAACCCGGCTTGATTCGCCGGGTTGGGGCGACCTCGTCGGAACCGCGATCTATGTGGTGGTCATTATTTTGCTCGCGGCGGCGCAAGCCATTGCGATTGTCGTGATCGCCTACGGATTCATAGCCACGGCCGTGTGTGTGTTAGTCGGTCCCGTCTTTATACCGTTTTTTATTGTCCCAAAGTTGGAGTGGCTCTTCTGGGGCTGGTTTCGCGCCTTCATTCAATACGCCTTCTACCAGGTCATCGCGTCGGCGGTCGTTTTCATCATCGGGAACTTGATTTTGGGAGTCCTCAAGCTGCCCACCGGCACGGTTTCAACCGTTCAACTCATGGGTTGGTTTCCGGTCCTATTTATTACCTTCCTGGGGTCCATCTACGCACTCCTAAAAATCCCCGCTCTGACCAACCACATCTTCAGCGGCACTGCTGGCGGCACCTCCGTGGGAATCCTGGAAAGGCTGTGGTCATGAGCAATGATGCGAGCTTTCACGACGCCAAGCGGCTCTATCTCGAACAGTACGGTGATCCCATGGTGACCAACACCTATCTCAAGATTGCGCTCGCCCTGCTTTCGATTGTCTGTGTGGCGCTGGCTTTGATCGACCTGAGGACGATCCGCACGTTCCAGAACTTCCGGCCTTTAGTCATCCGTATCGACGACCTCGGCAGGGCCGAGGCAATCAATTACCACAACCTCGAATATAAGCCGCAGGACGCTGAGGCCAAGTATTTCCTCAGCGAATTTTGCGCCCTCTACTACCGCCGCAACCGCTACACAATTCAGAACGACTTCTCGAAGGCTCTTTACTTCCTCGACGGAAAGCTGGCCGACGGCATCCTCGACGCTTACCGAAAAGACGATGTCATCCGCAAGTTTCTCACCAATACCTCCGCGCCCGAGATCGATGTGGATGTGAAGAAAGTGGCGCTGGAAGACATGCAGTCGCCGCCGTACAAGGCACGAGTCGATTTTTACCTGGTTTATTACTCGCCGGCCGATCACAGCGAGATGAAGCGCGACCTTTACACCGCCAATTTTGTGTTCGTGTTCAAGACCCAAGTTCCGAACGAATTAATCCCGATCAATCCCTTGGGACTGACCGTCACATATTTCCGCGAAGACCAGGCTTTCAAGTGAACACCCATGGTTGCCAACGCCCTCATCCTGACGATTGCATTCTTGCTGGCGCTTGGCTTCTGGCTGTTAGGCGAGCTCAAGTTTCTCGTTCCCTACAAGACTGTTCTTTTCCATGACCATTTGACCCCGATCCTTTCGTATGTGGCTGTACTGTTTGTGAATCTGTTCTCGCTATTGTTCGTGATCAACCGCAGATTCTTCCTCAAAGATACTGGCAGGAAACTCTCTCATCTCGACAAGCAGCTACACGTTGGACATGCCGAAGCGCCCGCGCCATCGCTCGACGCCATCGACGAGGAGCGAGACTAAAATGTCGCGTTCCTATTCCCCAGATGAAATGGACTTGCGCGACGGCGTTTCTCGTGCGCCCAAAGATGGCGACCGCCAGATCGGGCCTGAAGACCAGCGGCTGGAGCTAGGCAGAAGCGGAGGCGAGGAAACTCAAGAGCGGACAGGTGTGGACAACGATGTGCGCCCGACGGGTACGCGCACGCTCGAAGCACGAAGGCCTTATGAATTGCGTGGTCGCACCTTCACTCTCCGAACATCCGAAATCGAAACCATGGCCGATGTCGGAAAGTTCCGCGCCATTGATGCGAAAGATTTGGAAGAGTTTGCCTATGCTGGCGACCGCAAGCATCTGGATGCCGACCTCGCAAATCTCCGCAGGCAGGGGTTGATTATTGAGCGCGAGATTCCTCGTCGGGACACCCGGCCCCGCCGCCTGATTGCATTAACCAAGGAAGGTCGCCGGCTTCTCGCCGCAAGCGATGGCGTTCCGAAAAACCAGGCGCTTTACTACGGCTTTACGAAACCTCGCGAAGCCCATCACGACGCCGACCTCTACCGACTCTATCAGCGGGGCATGGAAAAGATTCACCGCGAGGGCGGTACGAATGTGCGGGTCGTTCTCGACGCAGAACTAAAGAGGAATCTCTATCGCGACTTGGCCAAGGCCGAGCGTGAAGGCACATCCGAGCAGGCTCAAAGGGAGGTTGCGGAGAAGCACGGCCTACAGGTGGTGGGCGGAAAGATTCCTGTGCCCGACCTCCGCATCGAGTATGAAGCGCCCGACCATGAACTTGCTCGCCTAGACCTCGAACTAGCAACCGAGCATTACCGCGCTCGAACTATCGTCCAGAAAGCCCGCGCCGGTTTTTCGGTCTACGCTCGCGCGGAAGATGCCTCGAACTTGCGGCGCATTCTCGACCAGCAAGAGCTCACCGCGAAGATTCTCCAGCTATGAAGATCCCGCAAAACCATGTCGGGCTGCTCATGGAGTTCGGCTACACGGAGCCCGAAGCCCAATTCCTTTACGTCGTTGCCACTCATTCCGGGTATTTCACGCTTCGCCAGTTTCTCAATTTCACAGGCGCACGGCGCGGAAAGCGGTCAACTCAATTCGCTCGCAAAATCCTCAACAACGGCCATGCCTCCGTCCGCGACTACATGGGTTACGGCGCGCTTTATCACCTTTTTTCGCGATCCCTCTATGGCCCGATTGAGAAGGACAATCTACGCAATCGCCGGAAGCACTCCTTTGAATTCATCCGCACTCGGCTCGTTTTACTGGACTTCATCCTGGCCAATCGCGACCTGGACTATTTTGAGACCGAACCGGACAAAGTCGCTTTCTTCTGCGAGAAGCTCGGTGTCGGCAAGGACCTCATGCCCGCGCGCATCTACGAAGGCGGGCCTGAGAGCCGTCCCACCATCCGCTATTTCGTGGACAAGTTTCCACTCTTTCTCACTCCCCCCTCCCCCGCTTCATCTCCCGTGGTCACCTTGTCCTATGTAGACACAGGTGCCTCAACGATCTCCGGTTTCGTAACTCATATCGGGGCGTATCTGGCGCTCTTCCGGCAGCTTCCCTCGTTCCGCTTCCTTTATATAGCGCCGACAGATGCGCACTTTCCGAAGGCGAAGGAACGCTTTGAAGCCCTGGTGAAGCGCCCGCTGGAGTCGGATATGTCCACCGAAGTCTTGCGTTATTTCGCGGTGCGCCAGCGCTTTGACAAACGCCAGTACCTCGTGCCGGTGACGGAGGATTTTGAATTCCTGAACGAGGCGAAGGGCCGCTTTCACGGGGAACGTTTCGAGCGCCTCTATGAAGGCTGGGTTGCGGGTACCGTCAGCGAAAAAGAAATACGCGGTGAGTTCTCTCAAGTCGAACCGCACCGAAAGATCCTTTTCGAGACTTACCTCGTGGCGAAGCATCGGTCGCACTTGTCGGAGGAGGAACGCAAGCAGGTGAACGTTGCATGAAGGACGCAGATCACTTTCCGACCGGAATTCCGTTCACCTCTGCGGTGAACGGAAGTTTTGGAGAGCCATGCGGTTGCGACAGGCGCAGCGTTCTTTTTGGGCGCGGGCAAAACACGGAACTGGGCTGGAGCGACCCCATGTTTTGGGAGTTCAGCCGCCCAAAACCTTGTCGGGGTCGCTCCAGCCCAGTCCTGAGGGAAGAGCCCATCTCCAACGGCGTTTTGCCCGCGCAGAAATAGCAAGAAAGAAAGGAAGCCCAATGCCTCTCATTTCAAGAGTACCCGAGATCGTGAAACGCGAATTCAAGCTGGAGGACTACGTCGCTCAGGCCGTCGAAAACTACGCGCGAATGATCGACAGCACTCCCGACCACGTCGTGAATTCCGCACTCAAGATGACCGTCTTCAAAGATAAGGAGTTCTCCCGCTGGCGCAAGGAGCAGAGGGCGAACGCGGGCAGAGGAAATGCCACGCAGGCACCCCAAGCCGGAACGAAAGCATGATCCAGAGAATTCTCAACTCGAAGAACTTTGTCGCCTGTCTTCTCGCGGCAGGCACAGGGATGGTCCTCTATTTCAAGTTCCCCTTCCCAGGGGGAAATCTCTTTCTGGAATTGATGGCCTTGCGCGCGCCTCTGGTGCACCAGGGCCTTTTCTACTCCTATACGCTTTTCCTCTTTACGACGCCCTACATCGGCTATTCCGTATTGCTCTCCGGCCTCTATGTTGCTGGCCTTAAGGTTCGCAGACGTAGTCGCGCCGGGACGTTGCCAACGTATCCCGACCCCCGAAAGCGCGATGAGTTGTTTGTCGTTGTCGGAGAAGTTCATCATCCACGCAAGCCCGTTCCTTCGGAAACACCGTATTGGTTGACCGTCCCCGAGCGGGGCCTGTTCACGGGCATCGCCATCTTGGGTGCCATTGGCAGTGGGAAAACCTCGTGCGCGATGTATCCGTTTGCCGAGCAAATCCTGGCCTATCGAGCTGACGACAAAGAGAAGCGAATTGGCGGGCTTGTCCTGGAGGTCAAAGGCGACTTCTGCCACAAGGTCCGCGGCATCCTCGAACGTCATGGCAGGCCGGAAGACTATGTCGAAATCGGCCTCGGTTCCGAGTATCGCTACAATCCGCTCCACAATGACCTAGACGCATACGCTCTCGCGTACAGCATTGCGTCGCTCTTGACCAATCTCTTTGGGCGCGGCAAGGAGCCATTCTGGCAACAGGCGTACACGAATCTGGTCAAGTTCATCATCTTGCTCCACAAGGTCGCTTACAACTATGTGACCTTGTTTGACGTTTACGAGTGCGCGATCTCGCCTTCCGTCCTTGAACGAAAAATCAAAGAGGCCGAACGACACTTGAGGGAGACGGACTTCGTCCTCGTCACCCAGGACGTTTACCTCAACCATCCCCGCGATCTCGAACCCTTTGCGTTCCGGCTGGACCCGGAGCTGGGCCACTACAAGGCCAAGAGTTCGGCTGGACTCTTGGCCGTACTGAAAGGTAAGGAGATTTCGTTCGAGGTTCTGAACCAAGCGCCCCGAACGACGGCATCGCAGGACAAAAAGGAACAGCTCGACGCCGTCAAGAGATGGTTTTACGACGACTGGCAAAGAATCGAGCCCAAGCTGCGCACCTCCATCGTCGAGGGAATCTCGGTATTTCTGTCTCTGTTCGACGACAGCCCGGTCGTGAAGCGCACCTTTTGCCCGCCCGCGGAATGCTACGACCCAATCGCCAACGCCGACCACAAATTTGGCAAGCCCCTTCCATCGTTCTCGTGGCTGATCGAGAGCGGCAGGCTCTGCGCCCTCAATTTTCCGGTGGCCATGAACGCGGGATTAGCGAAGGCCCTCGGCGTCATGTTGAAGCTCGACTTCGAGCGGGCTGTATTGAATCGCATCCCGCAGATCGAAGCCCATCCCGACCGCCATTTCCGGCAGGTTCTGTTCCTTTGCGACGAGTACCAGCATTTCGCCACGGTTGGCGAGAGCGAACCTCATGGAGACGACAAATTCTTTAATTTGTCCAGACAGCCAAAATGCATCCCTATTGTCGCGACGCAAAGCATCAGCTCGCTCAAATCGGCATTGCCGGGCGAGACCTGGCGGACGCTGCTACAAACATTTAGAACAAAAATATTTCTTGCGCTTTCTGATGACTTCTCGGCGCGCACCGCGAGCGAGCTCTGCGGTCGCGAAGACCGCTTCAAAGTCAGCTACAACCTCTCCGAAAGCGGCCACAATGCACGCGTCAGCTTGCTCACGGGGAAGGCGCTCTCCCACCGCTCCAACATCTCCGCCTCGAAGAGCTATAACACGCAGATCGATTATCGCTTCGACATGAAAACCTTCACGGAACTGCAAAACGCGCAGTCGGTGACCATCGCTTACGACGGCCTGAATCCAAAGCCACCGATGTTTTGCTATCTAAAGCCGTATTACAACGACCCCAACAAATCCTATTTCGCGCAAGCGGCTGCGGGAGAACTCTAATGAACGGTTTCGAAATGATCCTTCCGTTTCTCAAGCCTATTGAGCACCTGATTCTCGACGACTCGATTAGCGAAGTCATGGTCAATGGGTCGAGCCATGTGTTCATCGAGAAGAACGGCTTCATCGAAGAAATTCCGGGGCTAACGCTCGGGGAAAAATCGCTGATGATCGCGGTCAAAAATATCGCCCGCCGCCTTGGCGACGACATCTCCGAGGCCAAGCCGATTCTCGACTCGCGGCTCCCAGACGGCAGCCGTGTCGCCGCCGTCATTCCCCCCTGTAGCCTGAGCGGCGTTACTTTGACCATTCGAAAATTCACGGCTAAGCACTTCGGAATTGACGACCTAGTTGGAGCGGGCACATTGGAGCGATGGCTGGCGAACCAGCTGGAAGACTACGTTCTGGGCCGCCGAAACATCCTGATATCTGGCGGCACAGGCTGCGGCAAGACCACTCTATTGTCCCTGCTCGGGCGGTTCATTCCCGACGACGAACGGATCCTTCTCATCGAGGACACGGCAGAGATCCATTTGGAGCAAAAGAATCTCGTCCGTTTCGAAGCCCGTCAACCACAGAACGACCTGCCGGCCGTGACCATTCGAGACTTGCTGAAAACCTCGCTCCGTCACCGGCCCGACCGAATTATTCTCGGCGAGATACGCGGCGGCGAAGCTTTCGACTTGCTGCAATTGCTGAACACTGGACACTCAGGCAGCCTCTCCACGGTTCACGCTAACTCTGCGAAGCAGGCGCTCGTGCGATTCGAATCCTGCATATTACAGAGTGGTGTGGAGCTACCACACCGCGCCGTGAAGACGAACGTGGGCCATTCATTGAACGTGGTGGTGCAGTTGGAGCGACGGCCCGGCAGGCGCTATGTCTCCGAAGTGGTCCAGATCAACGGCTATGACGCGGACCGGGACGAATATGACTTAGCTGTGATCTTTTCGGCCGAGGGGAAACCGCTGTGACCAGCACGCCAAACCAAGGCTCGGTCACGGCCTCTGACTACATCAGAGAGAACTTCGACCCTCGCGACCGGATCGCGCTTCTGATGCTCAATCGAGAGACTGGCGAATCCGTGCAACGAATTACTACCGCCGAAAAGGCGAGCAGCCCAGAGTTTCAAGCATGGCTACGCCATCGTAACGCCACCGGCGACGAAATTTACGTCGGTATGAATGCACTGAGACAAGACGCAGCGACGCGGACAAAGGATCAGGTCTCGACCATCCGTCATCTCTACATCGACCTCGACCGCGGAGGGAAAGAAGCAATTGGGAGAATGCGGGATTCAGGCCTCGTTCCGCAACCCAACTACGTTCTGGATACATCGCCTGGCAGGTATCAAATCGTGTGGAAGGTCGAGGGGATTGGCCAAGCCGACGCGGAATCCTTGCAACGCGCAATGACCCGTGAATTTGGCGGCGATCCCGCAGCTACCGACTCAACGCGCGTTCTGCGGCTCCCCGGTTTCTCGAATCGAAAGCGCGGGTCGCCTCACATCGTGCGCGCGCACCGTGAATCTTCGCAAACCTACCACCTGGAGGATTTCAAGCTGAGGACGGACCCGGACGAGCGGCGGGAGTACACCGTGCCAACCCAAGCTGGCGGCGGGCAGTCTCGCGAGGAAGTGACGCAATCCGAGCGCGACTGGGCCTTCGCGAAACGCGCCCTCGCTCGCGGCGACGACCCCGAAGAGGTTGTCCGCAGAATCGCCGACTACCGCGGTGACGAGAAACACTCGAACTACGCGCGCTACACGGTCGAGAAGGCCCAGGCCGCTTTATACCGCAGGCCTGTCGCGGGCTCGGTTCCCGAGCAATCCAGAGACAGCAGCCACGAAAGCATCGATACGCCTACCGAGCGGGACGGGGCGAGATAAAGAGACGAGGAGTGAGATATGTCTTCACAAAGCAATGCGATTGCATCCCTATCCATTACGCCCGAACCGTTCGTCACGGCAGCCGAAGCGGCGCGGTTTCTTTGCGTGAAGCGCCGATATCTTCTGGAACTAGCCCGGAGGGGTATCGTTGGAGCGTATCCGCTGGGAACCGGAAGGAAGCGAAAAATCTGGGTCTTCCGGCTTTCCGAACTCGCTGACTCCGTTTCGCGCAATGAGACCGTCGCCAAAAAACTGCCAAAACCATGTACGATCGGATCTGGCAGTCCCCGCTGAAAAGAGGAGCTATGTCCTATCAGCGAGGATCACTCAAGAAAGTAAAACGCAGGGAAGGAGAAATCTGGGTGCTGCGGTATCGGGTTACGAATTCAGGCGGCCGAAGAGTCGAGAACGTCATGCCTATCGGACTTGTCCGGCAATTTCCAAAGGACAAGGACGCATGGCGCGAGGCGGATCGGCTCGGACTCTCCGTCAGAATCAACGAAGCCCCTGCCCTCGCTCCCCGTGTTTCATTTCACTTCCTGGCGGAGCATTACCTTAAGGCTGATTTCGGCGCGGATGCTGTGCGTCCGAAATCGGTGAATACTACCAGCCACGTCGAGTGTGTCGTGCGCGCCTACCTCATTCCGCGTTTCGGAAAAGAAATCGCGGATGACATCAAGCCGCTCGACATTCAGAGATGGCTGAAATCCCTCCACGAGAGCAACGGTCTTGCATGGACGACGATCTCCAAGATGCGGGGCGTCATGCACCGCATTTACAAAATCGGAATCCTGCACGAGCATGTCGCGAAAAATCCCGTGCAACACGTCGAGACGCGCTCGAAGACCGACTACAAGGCCATCGTCATCACGCCTGCCCAAACGCTTGCGATCCTGAAGGCCCTCCCCTCACCTCTTCACTTCACACTGGTGCTGACCTGTGCCGCTACGGCGCTCCGTGCTTCGGAGATCCTGGCGCTGCGCTGGTCGGACTTGCTGTGGAATGAGGGAAGGACTCGGATTTCAAAACGCTGGGCAAAGGGCAAGGATGGCGAGACTAAGACGGAGGCCTCGGACGGATATGTTCCGCTGCACCCGATCCTGGCCGCCCACCTGCGCTCATGGCGGGAACAAAGCCTCTACTCCAAGGACGCGGATTTCGTGTTCCCTTCTTTGAGGGCTCGCGGCCGTCTTCCCCTCTCCGCGTCTATTTTCGTCGCCGATCATCTGCGACCGGCCGCAAAGAAGGCCGGAGTGCCCATCGAGAACGGTCACAGGTTCGGACTTCACAATCTTCGCCATTCACTCAGCAACTGGATGGTGAACAAGGCGAAAGTCGAACCGAAAACTGTTCAGGGAATCTTGCGTCACGCAAAGATTCAGACGACGCTCGATCTGTACACGCAGGAAGACGGCGATGAAACACTGGCGGCGCAAGGGGAATATCTGACGGCGCTGGGAATGGCAACGCAGTTGGTGCAGTGAAGTCAGAGAAGTGTGGGTTGGATTGTGGGTTGAGGTTTTTGGGACAACATCCGGTAACCTACTGAAAATAAATGGTGGGCCTGGGTGGACTTGAACCACCGACCTCGCCCTTATCAGGGGCGCGCTCTAGCCACCTGAGCTACAGGCCCTTAATGACGTAGGATGTTAGTTTACCACGCTAGTGCTCTTCCACAACCGCTCTGGTTCGCTAGTGTCCTGCAAATCGGCCTTGTTGCATAAGAAAGGCGCAGCATGCTGCGCCCCTACAGGAACCCGCCGGCAGAAACTTTGCCCTACTGAACAAAGCCCACATTCGGTGCCGGCTCCGGCGCTTCTTTGATCGGGCCGAACTGGGCTTCAAAGCGATTCAGGTTTTCGCCGAGCGCGCGCCAGATCCTCTTGGCGTGACCGGGACTGACAATCACGCTATTTAAAAGCTTCCCCTGCGCGCCATTCGGAAAGAT
>JACXTT010000896.1_pt1 | contig 50897 bp, 36 predicted proteins | sample 9270951 | NCBI WGS metagenome assembly JACXTT01 (sample SAMN15532306, study PRJNA645909) | rock metagenome | isolation source: weathered quartz diorite | place: Puerto Rico | collected 2017-06-21
AAACCAAAACCCGGCTCTAACTCACTCTTTTCCGCTGCAACAGCATATCCATGGCCTGGTCAAGGTTTCCCGCACGCGTGATCTCACCAGCATTGACAAAGAAGATCTCATCCGCATTCTCGATCGTATTGAGGCGGTGCGCGATGATGACCCGGGTAGTGGTCGCGGGCAGGCGCAGCAATATCTCTTCAAGCATCTTTTCTGTGACCGTGTCGATATTGGCGGTAGCCTCATCCAGGATTAGCAGCTCCGGATGGCGGAGGACTGCCCGGATAAAGGCGATAAGCTGTTTCTGCCCCAGGCTGATACCATCTCCCGCAGAAACGATCTTTGTGGCAAGCCCTTCGTCGAACCGGGTGAGCAGCGTTTCCAGTCCGGACTGCCGCAGAACGGCAAGCAGGTCTTCATCAGAGAAATTGTTGTATTCTTCATTACCATACAGGATGTTCTCCTTTACCGTACCGGTAAAGAGAAAGGGCTCCTGGAGAATGAAACCGATCTTTTTGGTGCGTTCGGCGGGTGTATAAGTGCGGATATCCCTGCCGTTGAGTAATACGCTTCCTTCGGTGGGGTCGTAAAGCCGGGCAATAAGCGAAGCAGTCGTGGTCTTGCCGCCACCCGTTGGTCCGACAAGCGCATAGGTCTTTCCTTTTTCCATCCGGAAGCTGTTGTTGAACAAGACTTTTTTGCCATCCGGGTAATGAAAGGAGACGTCGCGGAATTCAAGCAGCGCATGCGGATCAGTCACCGCCGCCCCCGCATCCGCTTCGGGCAGCGTCACGAGGTCCGACTCCATGGAGAGTATTTTTGATATCCTGTCCCAGCTCGCTATTGCCAGCTGAAAACTGGCCCATAGCGTGGCCATCTGCTTCAAAGGATCATAAAAGTTATTGGCATATATAAAAAAGCTGATCAGGAAACCCGCGGTGAACTGCCCCACCGAAATCAAATAGATGCCATAGGTTAGTACAACCAGCTGCCCCATGCTTGCAAAGAAACCGAATACAGGCAGATAGACCAGGTTGGCAATACCCGCCCCGATAGCAGTGCGATAGTTGTTGTTATTGGCTTCTGAAAATCGCTGCCGGAAATAGTCCCGCCGGTTAAAAGCCAATACCACTTTGAAATTGCCGAGGCTTTCCTGGATCTCTCCGCTCAACGCCCCTGTACTTTTCAGGTTGACGGCATTTTTCTTCTTTACCCACGGGGATACAAATTTTGCAAAAATCCACATCAGCAGCGAAGGAGACAGGGTGGCAAGACCGAGCCGCCAGTTGAGCATGACCAGGAAAACGCCAGCCCCCGCAATGATAAAGAGACTGGATATAAACTGCATCAGCGACTGGGAAAAGAACTGGTTGATTTTGTCCGTATCGTTATTGACACGGGAGATAAGATCTCCCGCCTTGTTCTGTGCAAAGAAAGCCACCGGCAGCTCCTGCAGCTTGTTGAAGATGGCATTGCGCAGGGAAAACAGCAGTCGCTGGCCAAAGCCACCCATCAGCGTTGTTCTTAGATACACCGCGGCAAGGTTCAACAAATAGATGAGCAGCAGCCAGCCACAGTTGCGTAGTATCCCTGCATAGTCCTGGTGCGTCTTATCCAGGATGTACTTATTGATGGTCCTGCCAATGATGATCGGCGCAACCATGCTCAGCACAGCATAGATGATCATGATGACCAATGCAAGATATAGCCGGCCTTTTTGATCCGGCAGCAGGTCTATCAGCTTGCGGAGGGCCGGCCATGTCGATGTCTTCTTTTGCTCGCCCGTAACGATATTAAGATTGTAATTCGTGCTGCTCATAGTGGCTGGTGCTTCTTTGTGATTGATAGATCTGAACATATTCAGGGCAGGTGGCCATCAGGTGCTGGTGCGTGCCTGAGGCGATCATTTCACTTTCCATCAGCAGAATGATCTGGTCGTAGTCCTCGATAGCGTTTATCTTCTGGGTCACCGACAACAGGGTAATGCCGGGATAATTCCGCCTTACATTCGCCAGTATCTTTTGCTCGGTTTGCGAATCGACACGTGCCGTAAAATCATCCAGCAAAAGAATGCGGGGCTGAATGGCCAGGGCCCGCGCCAGCATGATCCGCTGTTTCTGACCGCCCGACAGGCTGGTGCCTCTTTCGGATACGACGGTATTCAATTTATCAGGAAGGGAATCTATAAAGTCCCTCAGTTCGGCTGTTTCAATTGCCTTTGCAAGTGATTCGTCCGTGACGATGTCGCTGAAAGCGATATTTTCCCGGATGCTCATATTGAACATGATGCTATCCTGGAAAACGAAACCTACCTGCCGGTGAAAGTCTTCCTTCTTATAGCTGTCCAGGAGCTGACCATCGAGTTCGATACTACCGGAACCAGGATGGTTTAATGCAGTGAGCAGGTAAAGCATTTGTGTCTTGCCCGCTGCAGTAGGCCCAATGATGGCCGTTTTTGACCGGGGCGCTACGGTGAAAGAGATGTCACTGAGTACTTTCTTGTCTCCATAGGAGAGCGTGACATGCTTTAGTTCTATCCTCCCTTCAAGGTCTTTGGTGATCGTTCCCGTATCTACCGGTTCGGGTGCATTGAGCACACCGGAAATACGCATATAGGAAGCCGAGGCCTGGGCAATGACATTGCTCATAAACCCAATGACCAGGATGGGGAAGATCAGGAGGGTCAGGTAGTTGTTGAAGGCGGAGAAATCCCCCAGGCTCATATGTCCCGAGATGACGAAATGTCCGCCCAGCGCCAGGATGGTCAGGGTAGCCATGTTGGCGGTAAAGATGATGACGGGAATAAGCGAGGCAAACAGCTTCAGTATTCGCTGACCGAGGCCCAGGGCCTTTGCGTTCGCCTCAAGGAATTTGACATACTCGAGATGTTGCGAATGAATAACCCGGATAAGGGCGGCGCCAAGAATGCTTTCGTTGATGACCTTATTCAGCCAGTCAATAATCTCACGGCTTGTTTTAAACAGCGCCCGGACCTTCTTCAGCACCACGTAAAAGGTAATTCCGATGATGGGGATAATGGCAATAACCGCCAGCGCCAGCTGCCACCGGGTAAAGAAAAGCAGGACGCTGGCTCCTATAATCACGAAGATCGACGAGAAAATCGAAACCACTGCCTGCGAAACAAACATCTTTATGGAATCCACATCCGAGGTCAGGTTCGTGAGCAACTGAGATGGATTAGCCTTTTGCAGGAAAGTATAGTTCTGCCGCGAAATGCGGTCGGCCAGCCGGGTGCGCAGATCACGGGCTACCCGCTCCGAAGCATAGGTCTGCAAAAAAGTGGTTGCCCAGGCAAAGATAAATACCCCAATGGCCGCGGCCAGGAATTTCCAGGTAATATACTGGGTGTTCAGTTTTGCGCCTGTAAAGCTATCGATACCCTCAGCTATGATCCTGGGTATCCAGAGATTGATGCCGTTGCTGATAAAGGACAGGAGCACCAATAAAATAATCAGGCCCCTGTAGGGGGTTAACAGTGCAAACAAACTTGGCCCTTTTGGCCTTCCTCCCGGTTTGCCTCGCGGCGTTGAGGTCGGTTTGCCCGCTTGTGCGGGCGCCGCAGCGTCCCCGGATGATTTCGTGGATTGGTTTTTATGGCTCATCGCCGCTAAATTAGGAAAATATGAACTGGGGCCGGATAGTATTCGCCCGGAGAGCGGGAAAAAGACCGGCAGAAGCAAAGGATTTGCCGGTGGAAATGGTATTTGCCTGTTCCCAACAGGCATTTTATCGGCGTCAAAATGTCTTTTTCCGGATCATTTCCATCAGCCCGTCCCTGAATTTCTCGCCAATGGGAATCTGCATATCACCGATGTGGATGTGGTTATCCTGGATTTTATTCAGCTGCCTGATATTAACGATATAGGAATGATGCACCCGGGCAAAGGGCATGGGAAGCTGTGCTTCTATATCCTTTAATCGCCGGTAGGTGAGCACCTCGAAGGTTTGGGTCACGACCCGCACGTATTCCTTCCGGCTTTCGAAAAAAAGGATCTCGGGCAAAAGGATCTTCCGAAGTTCGGTGCCGGATTTGACGAAGAAGTATTCATTACCGGTTTCCGCCTGCTTACCTGTCACGGGCATGCGCGGCTGGAAATAAGCCTCGACCTTTTTAGTAGCGGCCAAAAAACGCTTTAGCGTAATAGGTTTTAACAGGTAGTCGATGGTATTGAAGGAGTAACTCTCCGCGGCATGCTCAACGTAGGCCGTCGTAAAGACGATCGCCGTTTCCCCGGACAGCAGACCCGCCAATTCCATACCGCTAAGCATGGGCATGTTGATATCCAAAAAAAGAAGATCCACCCTATTATCTTTTAAAAAAGCGATGGCCTCCAGCGCATGGTGGCACCTGGCCAAAAGTTGCCAGGACGTGGTTTGTCCTATGAGTACTTCCAGTAGGTTTACCGCATTAGGTTCGTCATCAACTATCACGCAACGTAGATTCATGCAATGGTACTTTTAAGGTGGCTATGAAATATTGACCGTCATTGACCGTCTCCAGTTCAAAATTACCGTCATACAGAATAGACAGCCGTTTACGAAGGTTGGCCAAACCCAGTCCGCCCGGCAACTGCTGGCCCGCATGCCTGTTGATGGCGTTCTTTGTACTGAAATAAAGGTACCCCTTTTGTTGAACCAGGGAAATCGCGATCTTATTGCAGCCGCTGATTTTATCGACGCCGTGCTTGAAGATATTCTCCACAAAAGTCATCAGCAGCATAGGCGGGATCGATGTTCCGGTATCAAAACGCTTTTCAAATTCGATCTCAGGCTCCGGCCTTATCCTTATTTTCTCCAGCGCGATGTAGTTGTCCAGGAACTGCACTTCCGTAGCCAGCGGTACTGTCTCCTGGTTGCTCTGGTCAACAAAATACCGCATGATCTCCGACAGCCTTTCGATCAACAGCGCCGTCCGGGGCGAGTCGAGGTAGGCCTCATAATACATGTTATTAAGGGTATTGAAGAGGAAATGCGGCTGGACCTGCGCTCTCAGCAGCCTGAGCTCGAACTGGCTCCGTTGCAATAAGGCCTCCTCCGATGCCTGTTTGATCATGAAATAAGCAATGGCCAGTCGGAACACAAAGCTCAACACAAAGACCGTAATGCCCGATAAAAAGAAAGTGACATAGGTTCGCGCGTCCAGCAACCTGGGGGCGGTTGGGTAAAGTTCGTTGTGGATAGCGAAGCCGATATAGACCTTGCCGGCGCCGGCCAGCAGCAACAGCAGAACCGATCCCGCTATATAGGGTACATAGCGCTTCTTTTGGTAGAATCCCGGGTACAGCACGCGGATGTTGCCATAAATAATCAGCGCGTAAAAACAGGTATTGATGATGGCGTAAGCCGCCGATCGCCTGACACCATCAGCCGACAGCATGGCGAAAAAGCTGATCAGCAATATAGCTGCCCACACCAGGTATTGCAGCCTGGTGAGCGTGGCCCTTTCCTTCAATAGCTTCATTTTATCCATACCTGCTGCAAAATACCCGATTTCCGGCTGGCGTCCTGCATGCATTCAACAAACCTCCCTTCTTACTCAATAAAGGCGTTTTGGGGCGATTGTTTAGCTTTTCGACCATCGGGTTGAACAAATTTTTCGGCCGGGAAGATCCGGCATTCTTTTGTAAGAAAATATGAAAAAATGGCTTTTGATCACCGTTATATTAACAGGCGTCGCCCCCACCCTGTTCGCACAGGATAAAGGTATACTGAAGGGGAGCATTAAAGGTGAACAAAACCAGCCCCTTGCATCGGCGACCGTGACGTTGGTTGACGTGTTTGAACCTTCTGATGCAAAAATCACTGCAACGGATTCATCCGGCAGGTTTTCCATCGAAGCGATTCCCTACGGCCTGTTTTTCTGTAAAATCACCCATTCCGGTTACCAACCCATTACCAGGGACAGCATTGTTTTTACTCCTATAAGCGGCACCATCGACCTCGGTGATCTTATCATGGCCCCTTCAGGCAGGATACTGGCCGAGGTTACGGTTTCCGCCAGGACACCAACCATTCGTAACGGCCCCGATAAAAAAGTCTTCGTCGTTAATCAAAGCCTTGTCAGCCTTGGCGGATCGGCTGCCGATGTCCTTCAAAATGTGCCTACCCTGCAGGTGGACGCAAACGGCAATGTGAGCCTGCGGGGAGCGACCGGCCTGGCAGTGCTCGTAGATGGCAAGCGCTCCGTTATCGGCGGGGGGACGATGGCCAAGCTGCTGCAATCCATTCCGGCCAGCGCTATCGACCGGGTGGAGATCATCACCAACCCTTCGGCTAACTATGACGCGGAAGGGCAAGCTCTTATCAATATTGTGCTGAAGAAGAATAACGTTGCCGGGTTTAATGGCTCTGTTGCGGTAACCGGGGGGACGAGGGAAAACTATAACGCGGCTACATCGATAAGCTACCAAAACAGCCACGTCAATTGGTATGGCAACTATAGCTATCAGCGCCGAAATACCTACAGCAACGGATTCCAGCATATGACCTACCTGTTCTCTCCCGGCCCCGTTTATTATTCCGATGAAACTTTCCCATCCACCACCATTACCGATCTCCATTCGGCCAGGGCCGGGTTGGATTATACGTTGTCCGCCAGGGATAAACTCAGTGTATCGGGTACCTGCAATGCTTCTTCCAGGGCGCGCAACGAGTGGTTGACAGTCAACAACCTGACGGCCACCCATTTGCCGGCACAGCTCAGTACACGGTATAATGGCACTACAGGTAATGACAACAGCTGCGAACTGGCAGTTAATTACACGCATAAATTCAGTAAGCCGCTGCGTGAGCTGACTTTCGATTTTGACTATTCGCATGGCTTCACCAATAACCTGCAGCTGTACAATACCTATATCTACAACATAGATGGGAATGCCGCGGATTCCACTGCAGTGCTGAAGGATAATAAGGTGGGACATACCAGGAACTACAATGTTCAGCTGGATTATACCATGCCTGCAGGCAAAGCCGGCAAGCTGGAAGCAGGTTATCGCAGCCAGATCGCCGTTACTGACAACCGGCAATGGGATTACAACCTGGACAAAACCAATGGTGATTATGACCCGGATTACAGCCTGATCAATTATTTCAGGAGTACGAGCCAGGTTCACGCGGCCTATATTACTTTCCGGCAGCAAATAAAACGGTTCACCTTTCAATTGGGCCTGAGAGGCGAGCTTGGCAGGTTCAACGCCCATCTCCAACATTTCGACTCGTCCGGCCAGTTAGTGGTGCAACCGATAACGGTTAATACCCAGGGGTTATATCCCAGCCTGGTGCTAACAAAACGGCTGGATGGCGGCCGCCAGATCCAGCTAAGCTATTCCCGGCGGGTCCTCAGACCCACCCCGCGCCAGCTCAATCCCTTCTTCGATGTCTCGGACCCCGTGAATTATGATGCCGGAAATCCCCGGCTATTGCCGGAGCGCATTCATTCGGTAGAATTTACCTATACCCATACCTGGCCCAAAGCCTCGCTGACCTCCGGAGCCTACTTCACCCGGGTGAACGATGTCATTCAGCATATACAGACTACACCGGTGAATGACGTGACCTTCACCATCGCTCAAAACCTGAAACGGGCCATCAATACGGGCCTTGAGTTCATCGGCAATTTTCACCCGGTGGGCGCCTGGGACTTCACCACCAACATCAACATGCACGAACGAATCAATGACGGGGATTCGGCATTTGGCATCAGCGCCACCCGGGGCGTGAGCTGGAATGTAAACCTTACCAATAATTTTACGCTGCCCCATAACCTGGCCCTCCAGGTGCGGGCTGATTATAAAGCCGCCGATGTAGTCCTCCAGGACAGGTATCGCCCGGCTTATGGCATTGACGTGGCCGCCAAATATGATCTCTGGCATAAAAAAGCCGGTTTTTCGCTGAATGGCCGCGATATCTTCAATACCCGGGTACCGGCCTTTTTAAGGGTAAGCGATACGCTGCTCCTGGATTGGCAGCGTATCACTTACAGCGCCAGGGTGAGCCTGACTTTCACTTACCGCTTTGGCAAAAGCCCCACCACTTAAGCCGGTATATCAATACTTGTCGTATTCGGCCACTGAAATTGTCGCGTTTACACCGCCAGCATATAATCTTTCCCGGCGAAATTTGTATTGTTTGTTTATTCTTTACACAGGAATTTCCCAATCCGTACTGCGAACTGCCTGAAAATTTGTGGCCATGGTATGCGCGGCGCTCGCCTGCACAGGGAATAAGCATGATATTTTAGTTACACTGAACAATAAGCAATTATGAAACACCTTGTAGTTTCCTTTATTTTTTGCAGCATCTTTGTGTGTGCCAAATCGCAGAATGCTGAAATGCGTATAAGAAACTTTTTTGCCGGGTTTGAAAAAAAAGACTGGAATATGGTTGCCGGCCAGGTTGCAGATGATTTTACTTTCACCAGCCCTAACGCGGATGATCATATAAACCTTGCACACTATAAAGATAAATGCTGGGCTACCGGTTCTAAATTCTTCAAACACATTGAATTTGCCAGGATAGTGGTAGATGGCAACACCGCGTTCGCCATGTACAATATCACTACCACCGATAACAAGATTGTTCACAATGTTGAATATTACACTTTCAGTAATGGCAAAATAAAATCCATTGAAACTTTTTTCGGTACCGGCGTGCATTACCCCGGCAATTCAGACAACGTGAAGTGACTTGGTTAGCATTAATTTTATATGAACATACAAGAACAAATCAAAAAGTATATTACCAGCCAACCTGAACCAAAACGGGCTGAAATTGAAGCGTTGCACCAACACATACTTCAAGTGTTGCCAAAATGTAAATTATGGTTCTTGGATGGGAAAGACGATAAAGGTAAAGTTGTTACTAACCCTAATATAGGATATGGACTTCAGACCATAAAGTATGCTGATGGAAAAACCAAAGAGTTTTATCAAATTGGTATTAGTCCAAACACAACCGGAATATCAGTCTATATCATGGGTATCAGGGATAAAACATACTTAGCCAAAACTTTTGGAAAAAAACTTGGAAAGGCAAGCGTGACCGGGTATTGTATTAAATTCAAAACGCTAAAAGATATAAACATTAATATACTTGAAGCGGCAATACGATATGGAGTTGAGCAAAGCAAACTTTCATAGCTGACAGCGGGGCTGCCGCATTTTGCTTAGGTGTTACAACGTTTGTTTTATCAAATTAACTATTTCAAAAAAAACCTGTTCCTGTTTGTATTGTTTTATTTTTTCAACACAGGAATAACACTTTATCAATTTCAATAATAACCCGGTAAATAGCTATTTACTGGGTTTTACCCCCCATTTTCATCCATTTTACCCCCTGTACTCCCCAGCCCGGCCGTTTAATTTGCCGGTGGTTGAACGCATGCCATTATTCACTTAACCTAAAATTCATTTCAGATGAAACGATTGCTTACTGCCAGCACGCGCCCGTTTTACGGTGCAATGATAACCGCTTCCCTCCTCTTTTTCGGGTCTTCCTGCAGCAAAACAACCGGCTTAGAGCCGGGGGTGAGCAAGACGACAGATGCCACCGCCGCTGCGGCCGCCAGTACTTCCGGTTTTAAAGGATTAAACTGGGCCGACCCCAATGATAATTTTTCCAGCGGTAATGTAGTACCCTCCGGCCTGGGCAGCTCTGATAGTTATGCCAGCACCCAGTCGAAAGCAAATACCATACTTGCCGCTTTTCAGCAGCAGGGAGCAAATACCATTCGTATTCCCGTTAATACATTTACCGTAGCCGGCACCTGGTGGACGTCTTATACCGGGGCCATAGATGCGGCTGTATCGAAAGGGATGAATGTAATTCTCGGTTATTGGGATATTTCCGGCGGAAACGGTACGATAGCCGATACCGCAGCTTTCTGGTCGATGTGGAAAACGATTGTTACTAAATACGCCGGTACCTCAAAGGTTTACTTTGAAGTATTCAACGAGCCGCATGGCTATTCGGTATCGGCCCTTACCAATCTTTATGCCTCATGGCTTTCACGGAACCCGTCGGCGCCTGCCGGCAGGGTTTTGCTGGATGGGGCCGGGTATGCTACTGATGTGAATGACGTAGGCGCCGACTCCCGGCTGACCAGCTGCCTGTTATCGTACCACAATTATACCTGGTTTAATAACAGCCTGACTACTGCTGGCGACTGGGAAAATGCGCTGCAGGGTGTTAGTTATCCCACCCGGACCATTATGACTGAATTTGGCATCCCAATGACCACGGGTAATAACTATCTTGGTGCACCCGGCACCAACCGGGATATTGCCTATTTCCAGGGCGTTACCAACCAGTTAAAGGCCAGTGGCATGGGCGGTGTGTACTGGCCGGGATTGCGCACCGGCGATACCTATAGTTTATTAACGCTTTCCGGCAGCAGCGTTTCGGTCAATGACGCCAGCGGGGTAAGCCGCCTGCAATATGCCTGGGGCAGTACCAGTATTAGTCAGCCTTACGGCAGCTTTACTTCGGGCACCTGGTATAAGCTGGTAAACCGCAACAGCGGCGATGCGCTGGACATTAACGGGCAATCCACCACTGCCGGAGCCAATGCCATTCAATGGTCGTACTGGGGAGGCAATAACCAGCAATGGTCGTTTACCAGCCAGGGCAGCGGTTATTTTAATCTTACCAATCGCAACAGCTCCTTGTTGCTCGATGTTTCGGGTGCCTCTACGGCCAATGGGGCGTCGGTTATTCAATGGTCTTCCACGGGAGGCAGCAATCAAAGCTGGCAGGTTATTGATATCGGTTTTGGCTACTATAAATTGCTGAATAAAAACAGCGGGCAGGCAATGGATGTTTCCGGCGCATCTACCGCCAACGGCGCAAACATTATACAATGGCCTTCCAACGGGGGCAGGAACCAGCAATGGCAGGCAACGGGATTATAACAACACATTATTATAGCTACAACAAAAAGGGCTGTATTGAATACTCAATACAGCCCCAACAAAGGGTAATCCTAACCGAATGGCCTTTACTCAAGGATATGGACTTCACTGCCATTAGACTACCTGCCATAGCATCCACGGATATTGGATTAAAACGGGCAATGGCCTTTCCGGGTATTGGATTATGGTTTCACAGGATACAGATTAACGGACTTTAGGTTCATAGAGTGCCGGCTTAATGGACATTGGATTTAAACACCAGGGTTGCAGCATATTGGCCCCACGCCTTTATGCTGCAACAAAATTAAGCGCGCAACTACTGACAAGTCTTAGTTTTTACACTACATTTATGTAGTTACAAAACTAGATTTAAGTCTTGCCCACAAGCAACACTCTTTGAACATCCCTTTATGGTTGTATTTAATTTTCAGGCCGGCTGTAGCGCTTCAACTACAGCGCGTTAACTGCATTCATGTTTATTAAAACAGCAGCAAAAATCAATTTTATTTAGAGAGAAAATTCTTAGGCAGGCGCATACCCTCTTCATCCGCCAGTACTTTTTTCATTACTTTCCTGAGGCGTTCGGGGAGAATCTTTTTTTCTTCTTCCGTCAGGGGTTGAATGATTTCGAAAAATTCATCATCGTCATCGTAGTAACCAAAATGCAGCTTATACAGGTCGTTATGGTGCAGCCGGATTGATATTTCTTTATCTTCCTCGTATATGTGCATGGTAATATGCGACCATTGATCATTATCCTCATAATTAAAATGCACTTCAACCGGCTCCATGCTTAATATATCTGTGACCAGTTTTTCAATGATGTCTGCCGAATGCTTTTTTACGAGTTCTTCGTATTTCATATACCGGGTCTTAAATTTTGGCGAAGATAAATAACTTCAATGGCCTTTTGCAGCCATTTTGCTTTCAATCTTTGAGAAGTTAAGCCGGGCGGGCGGGGTTTGAAATTCGGGTTGCTGTTCCATGCGGCTTTTATCCCTGAAACCTGCGTCGACCGCTTTGAGTAAATCGGTTTCAGCGGCCTGCACCTGTTTTTCGCGGGCATGCAGCATGGCAGAAAAATACCATGCTTCGCTATTGGCGGGGTCGGCCATTTTATACAATTCCACAAAATGACGCGCCGCGCTGTTCTCATTGCTGCCCAGCAGGTGGTTGCTGATGGAATAAAAGGCCAGCGACAGGTAAGCCAGTAAGCGCTGGTTCATGCCGGTTTCGGCCGTTTTGGCATGGGCACGCGTTTGCAGGTCGCCAATGGTGGTAGTCCAATAATGCATATCGCCCTGCTGAAAGTGCTGCATGTACTCCGACTTGGTGTTTTCTTCCTTTGCCAGTATGTTTTCCTGCGCCTGCAATTGCTGCTGGTATTGCGCTTTGCCGGCAAGTGAAGCCGCTTTTGTTTTGAACCAGGTGGCATCATTGCTCAGCCCGTCGAGAAAACTGATCGAGAGTTTGTATTCCCGCCCGGCTTTTACCAGTTGGTTGCTGTTATGCTCCCCGTCCAATCGCTGTTTGCTTTTTGCGATATAACGATTAATAAACGCGTCGTCTTTAGGAACCAGCGCCTGCTGCATGGCGTCCAGTTGCAATCCTTCAAAGGCTATGCTCATGCAATTCAAGGGGGCCCATTCGTGTTTTCCTTCAAACAGCAGGAGATGGTGCCGGGTGCGGGTTTTATCGAGCTCGTTGCTGAAGGCCACCAGGTCAGTGAGGTTCATATCGCCTTCGCCCGCTATGGCGGTAAAGCTGAAATTGAAATTGCCTGCCAGGGTACCGTCGGGCAGGCCGGCGCCGTTGGCGATAACGGCTTTTATGCCGGGGTGATTCAATGCCACATAGCCCGCTACTTTGGCGCCGCCGGAAAACCCGCAGGTATATACGCGGTTGCCGTTGATTTTCAGGCGGCTTTTGGTGTCGCCCGATAAATTACGCCAGGTATTTTCCGCAGCGGCCCAGTCATTCCCGTTTTTTGAGTTGTTGCTGCCGGCTAAGATAAAACCGTATTCATCGGCCAGCAGTTTGTATTTGCGCAACGGAAGTGCGCCATCGCCATGCGGATCGAAGAAATAAATGATCGGTAGTGCATTATTATTGCCTTTTACAGGAATATACAGGGCATAGGATTGGGAGGGATCGGCAATACAAACTACATGATCTATTATTTTCCCGGGTTCCGGTAAATCATGTATTGAAAAGCGGGCGGCAGTGGTGGTATCGTTTATCTTTTTACCTGTCTCTGCTGTTGCCCTGCCTGCACACGAAGCACTATACAGCAGCAGGAGCAGCATGGGAAATTGTCTTATGTTCATGTTCAATAGTATCAAAGCGCAGATCGATCCAATCGCTTACGATCCTGTTGTCGGCATTGCGCTTGTATACCTAAAATTAGGCTTTTGGGGGGGATTATGAATTCGTAGTAAGGTTTTAAAAACCGAATCGATTATTTTTTCATTGCCTGACGATTCTTCTTGTAGCAGGTTTGGCCTTATGGAACGGCTATTTTTCCGATCACGTTGCCATCCGTTGTCGTAACCCGGATTACGTATATACCTGGCGTCAATTGATTGAAAATCACCTGGCCATTTTGTAAGGAGCCCTGTTGCCATAACCGGCCATCCATGCCCGTTAAGGTATATTTTTCATGATTGCCGTCCTGCAGCTGCACGGCCACGGATTGCTGGCTGCTGAGGTACCAGCTGAGTGAGTGCCGGCCGGGGAAAATGACTTTTTCCACTTTGCTGTATTGTAATGGTCCACCGGTTGCCGGAAACTCCTGCAGGCGGTAATAATTGGTGCCCGCCCATGGCTCAGCATCAACAACCTGGTAGCTGCAATTGCCGGCACAGGAATCCCTGGCCATGATAGTCCTTATGGTTGCCCAGTCTATCCCGTTCTGGCTGTGCTGAATATTAAAATGCTGAATCGTTTTGCCGGGGCCCGTTTGCCAGTTTAATACTGCCTTGAAGCCGGAGGCTGCCGCCGTAAAACCAAGCAGGCCCAGCGGAAGGGAAGACAATGTATTGGCTATTGCCACATGATCAAAGGTGGACGTTACTATTGCTCCTGTGGCGCTGCCCGAGGTGGCTGCCAGCCCGATATAATAGGTATTGTTCATGGCCACGGTGCTGGTTCCTACTGTAAACCAGGTAATGCCGTCGGACGACTCAAATGCGGTGAATGTATTCCCGGAACGCCGGAGCCTGAACCAGGCGGGGAGCACGGTATAGTCATTGCCCCTTTGCCATGTCATGGCGCCTCCTGTTGAGCTGCGTGTTCCAAAGCCTGCCTCCCGGCCTCCCACATCACCCAGTTCCATGACCAGGGTGCTGGCGTTGGCCGCAAGCGATTCGCGGATCATTATTCCTGTTTTCTTTAACGTACCGTTTATATCCAGCAGCCTGGCCGTGATGGTATAATCACCGGCTACATTGGTATACGTGTAGCCAAAAGAATCGCCGGAGCCGGTAATATCGCTGCCGGAGCCGCTTACCAGGTAGGTTTCGCTACCGGCCGGAGCATACGATGCGCTCCCCGCGGTAATAACACTGCCTATATCCTGCTGCAACCAGCCTGCGGGCAAGGCGGCGGAACCAGCGGGAATAGCGCTTACCGGTGTAGTAAAAGCGCTTAATCCCGACTGGTTAGCAGCCGCCACGGTGTAATAATAAGCAGTGCCATTGGTTACGGTTTTATCTACATATTGCGGGGTTGTATTGTTATTCCAGCTGGCAATTGTGGTATACGGGCCGCCGCCGGTTGTGCCGCGTTGTACCGTGTACCCCTGCGTGCTGTCGCCCGGGGGACGCATCCAGTTCACCGTTACCCGCGACACGCCCGCGGTTGCGATGACCCCGGCGGGCGGCGGTGCAATAGCCGAAGGCGGATAAGGAGAACTGGCGGCATTAACGGTAAACGTTAATGTTCCATATCCAAAATGATCGGGGCTGCCATGCTCGGGCCGCATCAGTTGCGCCATAGCCTGGACGCCCGGCGAGCTTATACCCTGCTGCACTACATAATGATTGTAATACAATTCCCAAATAGGGCGATCATCCAGCCGGCCCCGGCCATTGACAGACAACCAGTCCTGCCGGGCATTCTGACAATTGTTGTAGTAGGTGTAGGGCACGGGGTTCCATAAGCTGGTTTGAGCCACATATTCAGCGCCCGACAGAAGGCGGTTTCCGGAATAGCCGAAAAGATCCAGCCCCTGGTTCCAGGCTACCTGGCAGGCATAGCCCAACATACCCACGCCCAGCTGCGCATGCTCCTGGTCGCGGCCACTTTCCTGCCATTGGCCAAGATTGCCGGGATGCAGGGTGTACACAGCATTCATGATACTTCCGGCGCCTGCGCCGCTTTTAAAATAATTCACCCCTTCGTTATACTTCGCCGTGTCATCACAAAGCACGCCCATGGCCATCAATGCCCCTATATTGCATATATCCCAGTTGGCCCAGTAGTTGGTGATACAGGCGCCATTATGATTGGTCAAAAAATCATGGCATACCGGGTACAGGTAAGTGGTCATCATATTCTTAAACCGGGAAAAAGCAGCAGTATCCCACCCGGGATAAATACGCAATACTTCCGCCGCCAGGGCAAAGTCGAAGATGGCAATTCCAATCAGGCCCGGGATATCAGTACCGGTAGGCACCTGGTTAACCGCAGAAGACCAGGCATTGCATATCCTTACCGCGCAGGCGGCATACGTGGTATCGCCGGAAATATACCAGCGAATGGTATTGAGATAGGCCGCATGCGCATTGGCATCAGCCCGCTGGCGGTTGACCCCCATATTGGCTTGTGGGGTGGCCGTATAAGTATTCTGCGCCTGCGCATCGGTGATTAATACGTTCCAGTCGTCTATCCAGGGATGGGCACCCGCGGCAACCTGGGTTTTCATGCGGTTGAGATCTGCCTGGGTGTGCAGGCCGCCGGGATGGATAAATACCTGTGCAGAAGCCGGCGGGAATGGAATGAACAAAAAAGAGAATGCCAAAACAAAGAAAGGATTTTTGAATACTGACATAGCAATTCGATTAGACGTAATAAAATACCATCTCAATGTATTGTCTTTTCTGTTTAGCAAAATCCATTATGTTTTAGGAAGCTGATTTTTTGCCAAAAATCTGTCCGGGTTAGTAACAAGAAATGACGAGGAAGGCCAGGTCTTTTGTATTTTATTGATAACCAACAGAGCGGCGATTTATTGCGCCTGCACTCTCCCCTGCTAAAGCCGCATTTTTCCCGATGTGGCATTTGTTTTTCCCGATGCGGCATGTGATACTTTTTATGCCCTTCTAATTTTGCGGCAAATTAACAATGATATATGAGAGGCTTTGTAACAATACAACTAATTCTACGGATACTATTTCCCGCCTGTTTTTTACTCGTTTTAACTACAGCTGTTTCGGCAAAAAACAACGGGGAGGCGGCAGGAACCATTAGCGGTAAGGTAGTAACGACCGATGGCAAACCCGCAGCAGATGTAACGGTAAGCATAAAAGAGCTGAATAAGACTGTGCTGACCGATGAAGACGGCAGTTTTGAGTTTACGCACCTGCCGCCCGGAAATTATAATATTGAAATATCGCTGGTAGGTTATGAAACCCTCCACCAGGCCGTAAGCGTGGAAAACAACAAACCCGTGCATCTTTCCCTCCGGTTAACGCTTTCTGAAAAGCAGTTGCAGGAGGTAACGGTGGTATCGGCCCGGTCGCAAAACCAGGAAACAGCCTCTATCGGCAAGGCCGGCATTGCCGCAAAAGACCTTCCGCAAAGCGTTGCCGTTATAGACCGGGAAGTGCTGGAGCGGCAGCAGGTGCTGACCGTTGGCGATGCGCTGATGAATGTAAACGGGGTGTATGTAATGGGTACCACCGGCGGCATACAACAGGAAATAGGCGGCCGCGGTTACCTGTTCAACAGTACCAACACCTTTAAAAACGGGATGAAGTTCAACAACAGCATTATGCCCGATATGAGCTCGGTGGAACGGGTAGAGTTTCTGAAGGGAAGCGCCGCCATCCTTATGGGCAATGTTACCGCCGGCGGCATCATGAACATCGTTACCCGTAAGCCCCAGGCTGAACAGGGCGGGCAGCTATCGTTCCGTACGGGCAGCTATGACTTTTATAAACCAACACTGGATATTTACGGGCCCCTCTCCGACAGTAAATCGGTTAGTTACCGGGTAGTGACCTCTTATGAAAAAGAAAGAAGCTTCCGGGACAATGTTAAGGGAGAGCGTTTTTATATCAACCCGTCTTTTCTTATAAAAGCAGGCCCCAAAACACAGGTGCTGGTGGAAGGCGATTATCTTGCCGATACCCATACCACCGATTTTGGCGTGGGTGCCATCAATTATGTAATCAACAATATTCCGCGCAGTACCTTCCTGGGAGCGGCATGGAGCTATAACAAAGCCACCGAAAGCAATATCAGCGTTACCACTACGCAGCAGCTGAGCGACAACTGGCAACTGCGCAATATCAGCGGGTTCTATAATTATACAGCAGAATTATACGGCACGTCAAGGCCGAATGACGGTGGCGGCGCTGCCATACAAACCAATGGCAACTGGGTGCGCGGCGTACAGCGTACCGTGACCAACGAGCATTATTATATTACCCAGTTTGATTTAATTGGCAGGTTTACCACCGGCTCTGTCCGGCACCAGTTTCTTTTTGGCGCATCCACCGATAAAGACCAGTTGAATACACTTGCCTATAATTTACTGGCGGTATACGATTCCATCAATGTATTTGACCTGGATAAATATGCCCAGCGCAGCGATATACCAACGCTTACCAAAAATACCAATACCAAAGCGCCTATTACTACCACGGCCGCTTATGTACAGGATTTGATCAGCTTTACCGATTACCTGAAGCTGCTGGCAGGTGGCCGCATGAGCTATGTACAATCCATCAGCAATGTATATACCTATTCCACCGGCAAGGAAACATCCAGCGCGGTATATGCCCACCCGTTTACCCCCAGGGTGGGTCTTGTTTTCCAGCCCACCAAATACATTTCGCTGTTTGCCAGCTATTCCAATTCCTTCAACACCAATACGGGAACGGATACGGCAGGCAAGGCATTGCCGCTTTCGTTTATTAACCAGTATGAACTGGGCTTTAAGTCGGACCTGTTTAACCGGCTGGTAACGTTTAATATAACGGCCTACCAAATCATAAACAGTAACCTGGCGCAGACCAGCCTGGCCAACGGCAATACCAACACCAATATTAAAGAGCTGGCCGGGCAGGTCACCAGCAAGGGCATTGAAATAGACCTGGCCACCAAACAAATCAACGGGTTTAATTTTATGGCAGGCTATAGCTATAACGATTCACGCTATACCCGGAGCAATACCTATTTTACCGGCAGCAAGCTTCAATATGCGCCTGCCAATATTGTAAACGCCAGCATTTATTATACCTGCGGCCAGTCGCTGCAGGGCCTGGGCTTTGGCATAACGGGCATGTATGTAAACGGTATGAACGGTGGCCGCGTGCCAAGAGTTAATCCCACCGCCAGCCAAAAGAATTTTGCGCTGATACCCCTGCCCGATTTTACACAGGTAGATGCCACGGCCCGCTACCTGTACAAAAAACTTACGTTTGCGCTGAAGTTTTCCAATGTGTTTAATGTACTGGGCTATTATGCCCATGAAGACGGAAGTATAAACCCGGTTGCACCAACGCAGTTTGCCGCAACGGTAGCCTGCCGGTTGTAATTTGATAACGATACCAAAGCCTCACAAATACGTGAGGCTTTTTTCTTCATAGGTTTCTTCTTTATTCGCGTTTTTTATATGCGGGAACTGGCGCACCCATTGCGGGTAAAGGAAGAATATGACTATTACGCCCAGCAGCAGGGCGGAAACCAGCGCTATGGCAATTTCAAAATGCAGTACCCTTACCCGGTTGGCCTGGGTTTCTTTTAGCAGCGCTTCCTTTTTTTCGTATACGTATTTGGCCTGCAGCTCGGCTGTTTTTTTACGGGTATCGTCATTGAAAAGGCTGTCTGAAAGGGTTTTGAACAGCCTGAAATAGTACAGGCTGTTGCGGTAATCGCCTTTTTTTTCATACAGGTTGGCAAGCGATTCGCCGGCATTGGCCATTCCGTCTTTATTCTTCAGTTCTTTGGCCAGCAAAAAACTTTCCATGGCCCAGGCAAGCGCGGTATCCGCCTGCCCCAGTGCACCGCAGGCATTGGCAATGGCCTCCGTGGTATTCATCCGGCCCAGCTTATCGTTGGTATCGCGGTAGTATTGCAGGGATTTGCGGAAGCAGTCCAGCGCTTTTTTATATTGCTTTTTTTCGCACCATACGCCACCGATATCTACCCGGATAAACGCCGCTGTATATCCTTCAGGGTCATTGATAGCCTGCAGAGCTGCATGGTAACGTTGCAATGCCTGGTCGTAATCATTATGCAGGAGACAGATGGCGGCCATATCTACCAGCAGGTATGCTTTTAATACACTATCGTTCGTCTCCCCTACTACCTTGTATGCCTTTTGAAAATCCTGCAGGGCTTCTGCTTCCTTTCCCATGTTCATATAAAACTGGCCGATATTGCGAAGCATATTGGCCTCCACCCGCCAGGCGTTTATTTTTTCTGCCAGCGCCTGCGACTGCTGGTAATCATCCAGCATTTGCGCATAATCGCCTGTTAAAGCATAGTAATCGCCAATTGAACTCAGGCTTTCCGCTTCTGCCTGTTCATCGTGACTGCTTCTGGCGTAGCCATAGGCTTTTTTGGAATAGTACAGCAGGCTATCAGGATTTATTTCATAAAAACAGCTGCCGAATTTAACCAGGAGGCGGATATAGGCGGTATCCTGTTCAAAGCCTTTTTGTTTTTCTTTTTCTGTAATCAGACGCCGGTAATTTTCCAGCCGGTGTGGCTGTGCAGGTGAGGTATGGGCGATAAACAGCCCGAGGAGCATAAAGGTAAAGCGGGTTTTCATACGGGAGTTACAGGGTTTAGGATCTTACCGCGCGCTACAATAACTCCAATATAGAAATAAATCGGTAAAGCGTATAATATACGGGCCTCATTTTTTTGCCGGGGCGGAAAACAGGTTTACCCTGAAAAAAAACCGGCTTCCCTTGTCCATGGCGCTTTCTATGGAAATGCGCCCCCCGGCTTTTTCCATCATTTCCTGGCAAAGGATAAGTCCCAGCCCGGTACCGGCCTGGCCCGCTGTATCCACCCGGTGAAAGGCCTCTTTGCGTAGTATTTTATCTATATCGGCGGCAGAAATGCCTGTGCCCGTATCGGCAATAAATACCTCTGCGTACCCGGCGCCCGTTTTGGCGCCTATTGTAACCTGTCCTTCTTCGCGGGTAAACTTGATGGCATTATTGGTAAGGTTACGCAGCACCATTTTGAGTATTTCTTTATCCGCGTATACCATGAGGGGGGGATCGACCTCATTGATAAGCCGGATATGTTTGGTCTCTGCCAGCGAACGGAACAGCTGGTCATTTTCTTCTGCAATTTCGTGCAGGTCGAAAGCAATGGGCATGGCTTTTATGCCTTCCATCTGGCTTTTGGCCCAGAACAGCAGGTTGTTTAATAAGTGACCGGTAACGAGCAGGTAGTCGTTCAATTCGGCACTAAAGGATCGGACGGTTTGTTCCGACAAATCCGAATCTTTCATCATGCCCACTACGCCCTGCAGTATGTTGATAGGGCCTTTGAGGTCGTGGGATATAATAGAAAACAGGCGGTCTTTGGTGGAGTTTAATTCCTGCAGGATTTTTGCCTGCCCGGCAATTTCCCTGGTTTTTTCTTCTACTTTTATTTCCAGTACGCGGTTTTTCTTCATAATCCGCAGGGTGTTTACCCGGTTAACAGCATACAGGAAAAAGATAAATACGATTGTATAGAGGCACCAGGCCCACCAGCTCCTGTACCAGGGAGGCAGGATGCTAAACGAAAAGGAAACCGGTTCACTGATCTTCCCGTACAGGTTTCTTGTCCTGGCCCAAAACGTATAATTGCCTTCCGGCAGGTTGGTAAATACGGCCTGCGCAGAAAGACCCCATACCGACCATTTGTAGTTAAAGCCTTCCAGCCGGTACTGGTATTCTTCTTTTTCGGGACTCTCGTAGAAATTGCTGATAAGGTCTACCGTTATATTATTCCGGGTATAAGGCAACTCCTGCCGTGTTTTGGCGAGGCAAACCAGTGAATCGCCGGCCCTGACCTGTTTAATAACGACCCGGACCGGCTCTGTATAGAATATTTTTTGTACCGGGTTATAGCTTAACAATTTACCCTTCATGCCAAACCATACATCTTCCGTGCTTTGCGCCATTACCGGTGCATCCACATCTATATGCAGGCCATTTGAAGCGGTAACCATTTTAGCAAACGGGGTAAGCACCAATTCAAAATCGCCCCCCGGTTGTTTTTTTATCACGCCTGCCGTTTCCAGGCCCTGCGGGGTCATGCCCCAAAAATAAATATCCCCATCCCGGCTTTCCTCTATTGAATACAGGCAGAACCCTTTGCCCAGGGTCTTCCTGAATTGCTCCGCCGGCACAAACCGGTTAGAGGCCTTATCATAGCGGTAGATACCATCTACCGTTGTAACAACCATTTCCCCGTTGTTTAAACGGTATAGCCTGTTATTCAGTTTTGACGGCAGCCCGTTTTTATCATCGTATAACGTTTTACTGACTACGGAATCCATCGGCTCATTTAACCGGAGTTTGAACACACCCTTGTTGGCTATGCTGATCCAGATATTGCCTTCTTCATCTTCCTGCATAAAGCGCGTCTCTTCTTCAAAGCCCCTGATTTTCCATTGTGTCCAGCGCCTGTTATTTTCTTCCATCACCCATATACCCGTGTTAAAGGTACCCATCAACAGGCGGTTGGGCCAGCGTTTCAATGGGCATAAGCTGTGTACAAATTCATGATCAATTAATTTTGTGGCTTTATTTTCTTCCAGCTCAAAAACACCGGTACGATGCGCCGCGTATAATTTTTCATGAAAGTTGTAAAAATTCCAGGCTTCTCCCAATGTGCCGGGAAGCAGGGAAAAGTTTTTATCCTCTCCTTGCAAAAAAATGCCTTTATTGGTCCCAACAAACCGCTGATGCCCCAGTCTTCCCAATGAAGTTACCTGGCCATTGATGCCATTCTGGCTATCGTACCAGGACCAGGGCCCGCTGCTGATGATCTGAAAAATATTATCGTCTACAGACAGCCAGAGGTTATGGCAGGCATCCCGGAACAGGCGACTGGGGCGTAAGTCAGCCCCCAGTACTTCATTGGAAATAAAATTAACAAGCCGGCCATCCTTATCCACCACGTATAACCCTTTTTCCGAGACGAGGGCCACCCTGCCTTCATCGAGGGCCAAATAATTGAGCAGGGGAAAATGGCTGAAATCAATACCCGGGCAAGGGGGAAAAGGATGGAGTTTATTGCCGGCAGGCGCGCCCGGGTCAAATACCCACAGGCGGTTTTTGTCGTCCATCAAAAGGCAGGTATTGTTGTAATAATCTTTTACCCGCAGAATGCTGATGCCCAGCTTATCCTGCCCCAAATCTACCGGTTCAAACCGTTCGTTATTGTACACATACAGGCTACCGTTGTTGATTGAATAAACCCGGCCAAGAAATTGCATCAGCCAACCGTTGCGGTGGGAGAATACCCTGAACTTTCCGTTGGCATAGACGCACACCTCTTCCCGGTTGCAGAAAAATACGGTGTCATGGTATATTATCGTCTGGAAAACGTTCTTAATGTTGCGGGCCGAATCAGGAAGCAGTGGGAGCAAAGAATGATACCGGTATTTGCCGCCCTCATCCGCCTGCAGGTAACCCAATTCATTGTAGGCGCCCACGTACAACCTGTCGTGCGCATCAAATGCAATGGAAAAAACATAGTTCATATCCGGCAGGGGCAGCAGGTCCCAATTCATTCCATCATGCCGTAAAATGCCATCATTGTTAGCAACGCACATCATCCCCTTGCTGTCTTGCGCAAAAAACCAGTTTTGCGAAGAGGCATGGTAAACCTCTCTTGGGTATTTCTGAACGTATAGCTGCTGGCTAAAGGCCAGGGTGTAGTATAGAAGGAGGGAGACACTTAAAGCTATTGCACGCATGTACGAACCTGGATTCAAGAGGCCAAGATAGTTTTTTTAAATATACCACGAAAGTGGTATATAAGAATATTGTTATTTTAATTAGTTTCACTATGCTCATTCCACCTGCCTTATCTGCCTGTTGCCTGCCCCTTCCCCGTTTCCTATTCAAACCTGTATGCGCCTGATTACAGCTTTTTACCAATTCTTTTACCATTACCTAAACACAAGGCAATGAAAGGGCGCAAAACCAGTACACCCGGGCAGCAGGCGCGGGTTGCCATCGGCGGGAACAGCCGCCCGGAAATCATTTCACAGGTGAATACCGCCGGCGTGATAGCCTGGAAGAACGGCCTGTTCCAGTTCAATGAAACCTCCATACAATCGATTATGCGCCAGGTATGCCGCTGGTACGATATTGACGTTGTATACGAAGGAAAAATAGAACAGCCCTTTTCCGGGAAAATATCCCGCGGCGTAAAACTGTCCGCCCTGCTGAAAATACTGGAATCGGCCGGCGGGGTACATTTTATGATTGAAGGCAGGAAAATTACAGTTGCGCCGTAACCGAAATACCAGCAGCTACTCCTCATTTACCGGCAAACCCAAACTCAGCTAAAGGCTTTTATTACTGCCGGTTACCAACCGGCACCAGGCCTTCCATAGCTTTCCTGTAATTTATGTATGAGCTCCGGGGTCGACTTTTTTAGTCAACCCTGTTTTTTTGGGGGGAAGGTCATCCATTGCAGGGGGACATAACCTATTCATCTCTGACAATATGACGTGAGTACACGATATGTAAATCGTATTTAGTTCGTGTTTAGTTCGTATTAAGGGTACGAACTAAACACGAACTAAATACGGTCTATATACGGCGAACACACGATAAAGTATAGGCTCCATCTACCTGGTGATGCTATTTTGACAGCCTCAAACCAGGTGGACATTTTCTTCTTTTTTGTTATAGTTTCGCAGGGATGCTTGCAGTTGCCCCTACTGTTATTTATTGTTAAATACCGCATCATGCCAAACTATATTACCCGTGTTGAGCTGCTGTATGCCGATGAAAGCGATTATCGAAAGCTGGAGGCGGCCATGAAAGCCCAGCTTTTTTACAGGACGATACAGGACCCCGTTTCGGGCGCCGCGTATTACCTGCCGGACAATATGTATTATAGCAGCAGCCCGGAAGATGCCTCTTTTGTGCTGCAACTGGCCAAAACGGCCGCCCGCAAAACGAAACGCAATTACTCCGTTATCACTATCCAATCGGATGCTGTCCATTTTTCCGGGCTGGAAAAGATCCCGGCACAATAACACTTTATTGCCTGCCCGGGTTAATAACCGGTGGCAGCGTTAGCAGGCATGGCGGGCGGTTTGCTCTTTATGGCAGTGACCCGGTTGATCGTTTTCCTGTATTTATGGTTCATCTTATTCATAAAATCTTTAAAGGTATTGCCCCCGGCTTTGAACAGTTTTTTATGCGCTATCCAAACGGTGAGGGAGGTGGCAAAAAAGAACAGGCGGTAAAAGCCGCGACGGATGCATTTGCCGGCAGCCGTTTTGCCGTCAAACAGGATGGCCAGCCGGTCGGTCTGGAACGTGATATGGTACGCTTCATCGATTAATATATCGGTACAAATCTGTTTCAGCAACCGGCAGGAGGTGGCGTTTTTTAACGACTGGTAAAAAATCTGCGCTGTGCTTTCCACCACTACCACGGCCAGGGTCCAGGCTTCCATACTGGAATTGTAGTAGCGTATTTTACGAAACAGGGTATCGCCCCAATCGGACGTAATGCGTTCCTGGCCGATGGCGTCGAGATAGCGGCCCAGGTTATTGCCGTGTTTTTGTTCCTCCTTAATAAATAAGGTTACGGCCAGTACATATTCAGGGTCGTTGATTTCGCGGGCGTAGCGGGTGGCGGCGCGGATGAGGTTTTTACCGTCTGACGTTTCTCCCAGCTGCCAGGCCTGCAGGGAACGAAGAATAACGGCAATTTCTTCGGGCGAGACTGCAGGCGGGCGGCTCCAGTTAATGCGCTGGCAGGTGGCGTTGATGTTAAAATGCTCAATCCATTGTTTACTGGTGTTCATAACAGGTGGTATAAAAGGTTATATAAATCACTTTGAAACACAAAGTGTATGGGTAAAAAAAATGAGTTATCGGGACATAGTACCGCTAACCAGGCAACAGGCCTGGTGCACTGAAACTTACTGGGAACAGCTCTTTCAAGAGGATTGCTCGTTTCCTGCATACGGGCAGGTAGTATGGTACCAGGGACTACAGGCATAGGAGATTATATTATTGTCAGAGTGCTTTGTAGTACAAAGTACTATAAATTATTTGACCTGCAACTATTTTTCCCGGTCTATTTTTAAAAGAATTGTGAAACTGGGGGGGCATTATTGCGGTGAAAGGGGGGCGAATAGCTAACCGTATCATGCGGCGCGTATTTTTCTGATCGTATATTTCCTGAGGGGTATTTTTAGAGATGGTATGATTTTTTAATTAACTTGCTTTTGTAATCCACCCATTCCCATCAAAAATCGACTTCCCCCCAGGTACTCTATTCCCCGGATTCAATCCATTATTGTAAGTCGAACTACTTATTAACATTTCTTAATCTATAACACTATGCCCGGCATGGATTGGACCATCCTGCGCGGGATATTAAAACTTACATTTTATGCGTACACTGTTACCACCTGTACCGGGAATACTATGCCTTGCCGTCATGGCCGTGGCCATTTCCTGCCAGAAACACCATGAAGCCCCTCCTATTCCCGCAGATGTTGAAACGGCTGTTGAAACCCAGCCCCCGGTACAGCAACCCGTTACCCTGAATATAGACGTTAGCATACAGGGGTATTACTGTTCCCTGCCCTATTATTACAACTACACCAGCAAGCGCTATCCCCTGCTGATCTTCCTGCCCGGGGCCGGGCAGATAGGCAATGGCTCTACGGATTTGCCATTATTACTGAATGACGGCGTGGCCAAACTGGTTCATAATAAAACATTCCCACCCAATTTTACGGTAAACGGGGAAAACTTTTCCTATATCGTTCTTACACCACAGTATAACAGGTATCCTACCGTGGCCGATATTGAAACGTTTATCCATTTTGCCCGGGGAAAGTACCGGGTAGATACTGCACGTACCTACCTGTCGGGCATCAGTATCGGCGGCGAATTGTCGGCCGATGCGGCAGGCACTTACCCTACACAGGTTGCCGCGATTGTATCGATATCGGGTGAATCGAAATACCATGATCTGTGTACCAGCATTGCCACGAATAAAATACCTGTATGGGATTTTCACAACAGCGGCGATACTATTATCAATATATCGGAGTCCAATAATTTTATTGCCTGGATAAATGCCGCTAACCCGGCCATCCCTCCCAAGCAAACCATCTTCCAGTCGGCCCTGCACGATGCCTGGACAGCTGCGCTCAATCCTTCTTACAAAGAGGAGGGGTTGAATGTGTACGAGTGGATGCTGCAGTACAAGAAGTAGGAAGTCTGAGGTCGGAAGTAAGAAGCAGGAGCCCTTCGTCTTCAGACCTCTTACTTCTGACTTCCGGCTTCCAAATACCGTTTCATGGCTTCGGTAAAATAATAATCGGCATAGGTGAGCGGCACATCGATTTCGGTTTTATTGGGCATGTGCCCTACGCTGTGCAGCAATATAAAACCGCCGTTGGCGCCGGCTGCGGCCCGGTAGCGCGGGGCCGAGAGGTTGTACAGGATGGTGGAAGCCACCTGCAGGTACTCCCGGCTTTTGGCGGGGTCTGCATAATGACTCAATTCAATAAGCGCGGAAGCTATAACGGCGGCGGCAGAAGCATCGCGTAATGCTTTTGGAATACCGGGTGCATTAAAATCCCAGTAAGGAATTTTATCGGCCGGCAGGTTGGGATGATGCAGTATAAACCGGGCGATATGATTGGCCTGGTCGAGGTATTGCCGGTCTTTTGTTTCGCGGTACATCACGGTATAGCCGTAAAGCCCCCATGCCTGGCCTCTTGCCCAGGCGGAGGAATCGGCCGCGCCCTGCGCGGTTCTTTTTTGCTGCACCCCGCCGGTTTGCGGGTTGTAGTTTACCACGTGGTAAGAACTGTAATCCGGGCGGAAATGGTTCTTCAGGGTGGTATTGGCATGCGTAACGGCGATGCGGTAAAAAGAAGAATCGCCGGTAACCCGGGTGGCCCAGAAAAGCAATTCCAGGTTCATCATATTATCGATAATAACGAGGTATTCGTTCTTTTTGGAATCCCATGATTTAATGCAACCGGTTTTAGGATTAAAGCGGGTACTCAGCGATCGCGCGCTGTTGAGCAGTATTTCCTTCCAGGCCGGCGAGGGGTTGATACGGTTGGCAGTACCAAAACTGCAATACATCATGAACCCGAGGTCGTGGGTAGTTTTATTAAACTGCTCCTGTTTTAGCTGTTCCAGGCTGCGCATCGCCTCGTTGTAAAGCACGGTATCTTTTGTTTGCTCATAGATCGTTAACAGCGTGCCGGCATAAAACCCGCTGCACCACCAGCCGGAATTGCTTGTTTCCAGCTTTCCCGCCATTTCATAATATGTTTTGGGAAATTTGCCGGGCGGCAGTGATTGGGCCAGGATTTTATACTGCGCACCGGCCGCTTCAAAATTCCGGTGAATGATACGGGTAAGTGTTTTCCGGGATACCTGTACCGGCCGGGTCTGTGCCACGAGGCTGGTAACAGCTATCGTGATGCATGCCACTAAAAGGAGGTGTTTCATTATTGCTGGCTGGTTTTTAAAAACGCAGCGGGTGCCTGGTAAAACACCTGCCGGAGTGCAAGTATATACAAAAAGCTTCTACATTTGTGCGGCATTGGCCGAAAATTCAACCACCCGGGGCCGGCACCGTTTTGCCGGTGGTATAAAAACTTGCGCATGGATGTAAAAATTGAAGCCAGCTGGAAAGAAGCCCTGAAACAGGAATTCAGTAAAGCCTATTTCTTACAAATTACTACTTTTTTACGGACGGAAAAGATGGCCGGGAAGACGATTTACCCCCCCGGTGGCCTTATTTTTAATGCGTTCAACACAACGCCCTTCGATAACGTAAAAGTGATATTGCTGGGGCAGGACCCCTATCATGGTCCCGGCCAGGCACATGGGCTATCGTTTTCCGTGCCTGTTGGTATTCCTCCTCCACCCTCGCTGGTGAATATTTATAAGGAGCTGCACAGCGATACGGGCGTGCCTATTCCCACGCATGGCAACCTGACGCATTGGGCGGAGCAGGGCATGTTATTGCTCAATGCTTCGCTTACCGTGCGGGCCAATGAACCGATGAGCCATTCCAAAATTGGCTGGGCCAGTTTTACAGATGCTGTTATAAAAAAGGTATCGGACGAAAAAAAGCATGTGGTGTTCCTGCTATGGGGGAAATTTGCCCAGGAAAAGCAGCTATTGATTGATGAAACCAAACACCTGGTATTAAAAGCGGCCCACCCTTCGCCGCTTTCCGCGCATGCCGGCTTTTTCGGGTGCCGTCATTTTTCGAAAACCAATGAATACCTGGGCCGGAACGGGCTGGACCCGATAGACTGGAAATTGTAGGTTAGTTGATAGTTGATGGTTGGTAGTTGATAGATGCTTAATATATATAAAGATGAAGCTGATTAAAACTATTGCAGGAAGGATTTGGGCCGTTTGGGGCATTATATGGTTTGTGGTAACGATGCTGATTTTTATCATCCCGTTCCTTTTCTGTTATTACAGGCCGGAGCCCCGGCGCACCTATGGATTTATTGCGCTTTCGCGGTGGTGGATGGGCATCTACCTGCCGCTGATTGGATGCCCCATACGGATAAAAGGGCGGGAGCGATTTAAAAAAGGCGAGAACTATATCGTGGTTTGCAATCATAATTCGCTGATGGATGTACCGATTTCCACGCCGCATATACCGGGAGGCAACAAAACGATTGCCAAGAATGAAATGGCCAAAGTTCCGTTATTTGGTATGATGTACCGGATGGGCAGTGTGCTGGTAGACCGCAACAGCGAGGCCAGCCGGCGGGAAAGCTATATACGGATGAAAGAAGTGCTGGATATGGGGCTGCACATGTGCCTGTACCCCGAAGGCACGCGCAATAAGACAGACCAGCCGCTGAAAGCCTTTCACAACGGGGCGTTTAAACTGGCCGTAGATACCGGTAAGGCGATTATGCCGGCTGTTATCTTCCATACCAAAAAGGTATTACCGGCCGGCAAGCCTTTTTTTCTATGGCCGCATCGCCTGGAAATGCATTTCCTGGAACCGGTGGCGGTGGGCCCGGGCGATACGGTAGAAAGCCTGAAAGAAAAGCTGTTTGCGATTATGTCGGAATATTATGTGAGGGTGAGTGGTCAATAGTCAATAGTGAATAGTCAATAGTGAATGGTGAATCTTTTGCTTCGAGGGCCTTGCGGAAAAAAGGCCGGTCATCTGGCATTGACTATTGACCATTCACTATTCACCCTACTCTACTGGGTGTTATAGAAATACCTTGACCTGTTAATTTTCAGATCTTTCAGGAGGCCCGACTTGGGGTTGATGGTTATATTAAAGCCACGCGTAACGCCTGAATATACGTTGATCGACATCTGCCAGCAATGCAAATCGCGCGAGAGAAAGGCGGTAACGTTTTGCAGTCCCGAACCATTAAAGTCATAATAGGTGCTCATGCCCACTTTCCATTTTTCGGTCAGGTTGAAATCGCCGCTCAGGTTTACGTTTGAATTGACCGTAGTGGCGTAACCGCTGTAATTTGATTTTATCTGGCGCGAAAAGCTGAGTGAATAGGATATATTGACCGACCAGGCAATATTGAAATCGGCAAACTCGGCCGGGTTGTTTCGTATGTACTGCAACTGCGCCTGCTGCTCTTCCAGTGTCATGGGCCGGTACAGTGCATTGCTGGCATTGGAAGCGGCGGCGGCAGAATCGGTTTTTTTATCTTTCGATTTGCTTTTAAACGAGGTGGAGATGGCGATATTGCCATTGGTGATCTTGCCGGGGCTGAACTTACCGCCGCTCCAGGCATATTTATTTATAGCGAAACCAAGGGAATCATGCTGGTATGGGTCGAGGTTAGCCCCGGCCGTGATATTGATCTTATCAAACAGGGTACTGCGCAGGTACAGCGATATATTGGAGAGCTTCATGGAATCGGCCATCAGGTTATAACTGCCGTTGAAACCAAAACCATCAATCAGTTTTATTTTTTTGATACCAGTGGCGGAAGTGTCTTTTTTCGACCGCACTTTCATTTCCAGGTTATTATCCAGGCCAAAGCTCATACCGCCAAAGGCCTGGCCGGTGAGTGAACCAAATAAGCTGTTCTGGAAATGGGATACGTTGACCGTGCGCCCGGTAGTATCTACCTGCAGGTTATAATAATCTTTACTGGCCAGGCCGGGGTCATAACTTACACTGAAGGACGGGCGCATGGTGTGCCGGATGGCCATGATGCTGCCTTTTTTGCCGGAGCGGTCGTACAGCCCGTAAAGCGCGGTATTGATGCCAAGGCTTACCGATACATCGCTGGAACGGTAAAACCCTTTCTGGGTAAAGGTATCCACCGACTTTGTCTTAGCATTCCATTGCTCGTTTGTTTTGCGGCCATACCAGTTTTCGCGGTATGAAATACCGGGCGACACCTGGAAGGGCCCGAGGGACGGCAGGGCCAGTGAAATGGGAATGCTGTGCTGCGCGCCCCATTGAAGCGTGTCGAGAATGTGCCGGAGGCTGAACGCGGAATCGTAAAACGATATCTGGTTGGCCAGGCTGGAGTTAAGACCGATGCCCAGTTTTTCGTACCATTTGGCCTCCCCCACCATTTCTTTTCGCTGCAGCGGGTAAAAATTATTTACGGTAAACGCCATATTGGGCAGGTTAACGCTTACCAGGCGGGTAAGGTTATTCTGCTGGTGGTTGGCGCTTACGGTAAGATTGTATTTATTGGACCAGTTTTTTGAATAGGCAATGGAAGAGCTCATCTGGTTTTGGTAGGCCAGCTGTGAATTGACGGTCTGGTACTGGTTGTACTTGGTAGAACCCGCGTTTACGCTGGCGGAAAATGTTTGTCCCGGCCGGGCGCGGCTATCTACCGTATGGCTCCAGCTGATATTAAACGTTTTGGAGGTAGTATATTCCTGTGTACCGATATCGCTGAGAATCCTGCTGTTCTGGTAGCTGAACGTCATGGAGCCCTGGTAGCGGTAGCGTACGCGGTAGGTAGGCGTAACGTTAACCCGGTAACCGCCGTAGGAATAAATATCGCCGCGGGTGGTTACGTCAAAATTATCGTTCAGCACTTTATAATAGCCCAGCCCTTCCAGCCCGAGGCCAAACTGTTCATTGACCGTAAACTGCGGCGGGAGCAGTCCCGAGTGGCGGCCCTGTGAAAGGGGGAAGAACCCGAAGGGCAGGTAAATGGGAATGGGTACGCCCTCGAACTCCGGGTGGATGGGCCCGGTAATGGCCAGTTTCTGGTTAACGAGTTTCATTTTATCGGCCACAAAAGCAAAATGGGGCGGGTCCAAATCGCAGGTGGTAATGCGGCCCTTGTACGCGAAATACTCGTTTTGGTTAATCTTTTTCATGTACCGCGCATTTACATACATCTCCTCCTGGTTGGTGTAGGTATTGCGGGTATATCCTTTTTGTGTTTTGGTATTAAATATAATGGTGTCGGCAACCATATTGCTCTGGCCCTGCACAAATTTGGGCTGCCCTATCATGGCGCCGGCCGTATCTTTTGAGGGCGTGGCAATCATTACGTTTTTATCCTGGTCGAGTATAATCTTATAGGCATCCAGGTTGATGTCTTTCTGTTTTACACTGGCCTTATTGTAAAGAGTGATGGTTTTAGCGGGAAAATCCAGCACCATCGAATCGGACGCGGCATAATTAACAGGGGCATCCAGCGAATCTTTTGACATTTTTACGTGAAAACTGTCGTTTTTCTGGACAATTTTATGGGAAGTGTCTGCTGCATGACCGGCCGAATCGGTCTTTGCGGGGTTGGCGGTGATATTTCCCGGCCGGGGCAGGGTATCGTTCTTATTGGCCCCGGTGGCCGGTTTGGCCGTCTTTGGTGGATTTGTTAAATTACCGCTAAAGCGCTTGTGGACGGTACAACCCGGCGCCATAAGCAGCGTTATGCTGCCTACTATCAATAACGCTGCGAGCGTACAACTAGATTTTGAATTAACTTTGTAAAGGTTTTGCATGGTTACAGTGGAACAAAAATAACGCTTCAGTGTATAAGATAATGTGAAGATTATCAAACCCGTTAAATAGTTTGAATTGGTATGACGAAAAAAATTTGGATCCTCACCGCCATTATTGGCTTTTTTGGTATTGCATCTGCATTTACACCTAATCCCAACCCCGGAAAGAAACCTTTACCCCCCGTACTACGGACCCTTATTATCGACCCCGGCCATGGAGGGAAAGACCCCGGCGCACATGGGTTGCATTCGCACGAGGCGGATATAGCGCTGGAGGTAGCCCTGAAATTCGGCAAAGCGGTCAGAGAAGCATTTCCCGATATCAAAATAGTATATACACGCACCACGGACGAGCTTCCGGGGGGTGGTAACGATATAAAGCAGGCTTTGCGGTACCGGGCGGAACTGGCCAATAAATCGAAAGGCGATCTTTTTATCAGCTTTCACTGCAATGCCACGAACGAACCCGCGGGCGGCTGGTATGCCAAGCGGGTAATAGGACATAAAAAACAAACGGTGTGGCAGGGCAAGGGTAAACGCAGGAAAAGGGTAACTATACTTGCGCCCATTTATCAAAGCTATTGGGTCGAAAACACGCGGGTGGGCACAGAAACATACGTATGGGCGGCCGACCGCAGTGTAAGCAAGGGTGATAAAATAAATCAAACCGCCGAGGACGGCGGCGAGCAGGTAGAGGATAGCCTGAACGTACTCGATTTAAGTTCGCCCGAGGCTAAGATTAAAGCACAGCTGTATACGAAGTATTATTTCGACAATAGCGCCTACCTGGCCTATCTCGTGGAAGACCAGTTTAAACAGGCAGGACGCACCAGTTACGGGGTAAAGCAGCGGGACTATAAGGGCATCTGGGTGTTGCAGGCCACGGGAATGCCAAGCATACTGATAGAAACAGGTTTTGTCACCAATAAAGAAGAGGAAAACTACCTTAACAGCGACAAGGGCCAGGACGAGATAGTGAGCAATGTTTTTGATGCGTTTAAACAATACAAGAGCGACCTGGAAACGAACAAGGGCGGTATTCATTCCAAGGGAGGTACGCGGTAGCAGCTAATTTGCACAGCATCATCCTTTTCTGTAGGTTTGTGGCAGATTGGCTATAAATCAAGAACCAACTGTTATAACGAAAACAACCTGTTAATGAAAGTTTCCAACGAAACCAAGGTCGGCGCTCTTACGGCTGTTTCCATTACCCTGCTTATCTTAGGATTTAACTATCTCAAGGGGAAAAACCTGTTCAGCAAAGCCAAGACGGAAGTTTATGCGGTGTTCAGCCAGGTGGACGGGCTGACGGTATCCAACCCCGTTACCATTAACGGATTGCAGATTGGTAAGATATATGAAATGCATGAAAAAGACCGTACCCTTTCGGGCGTAATCGTGACCATTAACCTTACCAAGGACATCGATATTCCGAAAAATTCTTTTGCCAGTATTAATAAAGACCTGCTGGGCTCCTCTACCGTATCGATAACCCTGGGCGACAGCAAGGAATATATCCGAAACGGCGATACGCTGTTATCGCAAAGCATTCCCGGCCTGCTGGACCAGGTAAAGTCTTCGCTCAACCCTACCCTGGCCGTGGTAAACAGCGCGGTAACCTCGCTCGATTCGCTGCTGAAAGTAATTGGCACGTATTTCGACCCCTATACCAAGCAGAACTTTCATACTATTGTACTCAATATGTCGAAAGCCAGCGCCGAGCTGGCCAAACTCATGGACTCCAAAAACGGTGCGCTGGCACAGTCGCTCAATAATGTAAGCTCCATTACCGGCAACCTGGCTAAGAACAATGATAAAATAACGCAGTCGCTCGACCATGTGGAGAAAGCAACGGGCAAACTGGCCGATCTTAAACTGGACGAAACCGTTAAGACGCTTCAAAGCACCATGAATGAACTGAAGGCGGCTATAGCCAAGGCCAACAGTAAGGACGGCTCGCTGGGTTTACTGTTAAATGATCCCAAATTATACCGCAACCTGGAAAGCACTACCTACAAATTGAATATTTTGCTGGACGATTTCAGAACGCATCCCAAGCGGTATGTTAATGTAAGCGTTTTTGGCAAAAAAGATAAAAACGATCCGTTGACCTCCCCGCTGAAGGATGATTCTACCAGTCAACCTTTACAGAAGAAGAAATAATGAAGCATACATTTTACGTTGGTTGTATATTACTGCTCTGCGGCGGTTCTTTTTCTGCCGCTGCCCAGGTTAAAAACCCGCAGGAGGATAAGGATACATCTACCAGCTATTTTAATATAGACGCCAGCGACAGGCTGCGGTTTCAGAAAGTAGACTCGGCTACCGAGCTGAACATTGTGGCAGGGAATGTAATCATGCACCAGGGTAAAACGAAATTTTACTGCGACAGCGCCGTGATAAACAAACACCTGAAGATCATGCAGGCATTTGGGAAGGTGCATATTAACGACAACGACAGTGTAAATACCTGGTCGGATTACCTGGTTTACCATACCGATACCAAAATAGCGGAACTGCAAAAAAGCGTGCGGATGACCGATGGGAAAGGAACACTGACTACCGAGGCGTTGCAGTACGACAGCAAGATAAAAACCGGCACGTATGTAAACGGCGGTAAAATAATAAACGGCAAAACGGTTATTACCAGCAAGGAAGCTACTTATTACTCAGAGCTGAAAGACGTGTATTTTAAAAAGGACGTTAAAATGCGCGACCCGGCCTATAACCTGGATGCCGACTCCCTCCTGTACAATACCGACACCCAGGTTGCCACGTTTATTACCAAAACCCATATTATTGACAGCACCGGCGCCAATATCGTGACTTCCGAAGGAAATTATGATATGAAAAACAAGAAGGCCAATTTCGGAAAACATTCCATTGTTAAGGACGGCAAAGGGGTAACAGTGACCGGGGATGATATTTACACCACCGATTCTCTCACCATAATAACCGGTCACGCTGTATACATTGACTCGGCACAGAAAATATCTGTGTTGTCCAACCGGATGGTAGCGAATAAAAAGACAAACCAGTTCCTGGCTACGCAACACCCGCTGATGATTATTGAGCAGGACAAGGATTCTATTTATGTGACCGCCGATACCCTGTTTTCGGCCAGAGCGGCCGATTTGCACAATGCGCGCTATACCGATTTGCCTAAAGACACCTTAAAAACCACAGTAGTCGTGAACGCCAAAGACTCGGCCGACCTGCGTTTCTTTCAATGCTATCATCATGTGCGGATATTCTCCGATTCGCTGCAGGCGGTTTGCGACAGCCTGTTTTATACCGGCCGGGATTCGGTGTTCCGTTTATTTACCAATCCCATTGTATGGGCCAATAAAAGCCAGGTAACGGGCGATACCATTTACCTGTATACCAAAGACAAAAAGGCCGACCGGATGTACGTGTTTTATGATGGCATGGCCATCAACCTGTCTGATTCCGGGCAATTCAATCAAATGAGCGGGCGCACCATCAATGCTTATTTTATAGACGGCAATATTGATTATATGCGGGCAAAGGGCTCGGCCCAAAGCGTTTATTATGCCAAAGACGAGCACAACGAGATGATTGGGGTTAATAATGCCAGCGCCGATATTATCGACATGAAGTACGATGATAAGAAACTGCACAAGGTGATTTACCGGAGCGATGTTACCGGTACCATGTACCCGCTGAGCCAGCTGCCCGAAGAAAAAAAGCTGCTTCGCAATTTCCACTGGATGGAAGAAAAACGCCCCAAGACCAAATACGAACTTTTTGAGGACCCGGGAGCGCAGGATTGATTATTTTCGGGGATAACATTATATGCCCCACCATCAAAAGCGCAGCCCCACCCTGTTAAACATATTCAGGGAATTTTTGCAGGACAGCCGTTCTGTGGGGATTATCCTGCTTGGCTGTACCGTTCTTTCGCTTGTTATAGCCAATTCTGCTGCAGGTCATGGCTACCTGCAATTGATCAATACTCCTTTTCACCTGCCGGACGGCTGGCGACTGCCACATACCCTGCTGCATTGGATCAATGACGGCGCTATGGCCCTGTTTTTCTTCCAGGTAGGTATGGAAATAAAACGGGAGTTATTGGCCGGCGAACTGGCCGAAATAAAAAAAGCGGTGCTTCCACTGGCAGGGGCAACGGGAGGCATGCTGGTGCCCGCGCTGCTGTTTCTTTGTTTTAATTATGGTGGTATCTACGCCAACGGCTGGGGCATACCCATGGCTACTGATATTGCGTTTTCGCTGGGAGCTGCGTCGCTGCTGGGTTCAAGGGTACCGGTATCGTTGAAGCTCTTCCTGATGGCACTGGCAATTATTGACGACCTGGGCGCCATACTGGTCATTGCCATTTTTTATGGCGGCGGGCTTCATACCGGCTGGCTGCTAATCAGCGCCGGGCTTATTGCCGTATTGCTGTTGTTACGATTGTTTAAAAAAGATATGCCGGCGCTCCGCATTATTGCCAGTCTTGCGCTCTGGTGGGCTGTATATAATTCCGGGATTCATGCCACCATTGCCGGCGTGCTGGCGGCATTGTTTGTACCCCTTGATAAGCTGGAACATTACGAACATCGGCTGCACCGGGTGGTGAATTTTATGGTGCTGCCGGTTTTTGCGCTGGCCAATACGGCCATTGTATTCCCGGCCAGCCTGCTGGAACCCTTTACTACCCGGCTGAGCTGGGGCATACTGGCGGGGCTGGTAGCGGGTAAGCCCATTGGCATTACCCTTTTTTCCTGGCTGATGGTAAAACTGGGGCTGGGCAAAAAACCTTCGGGCAGCAGCTGGAAGCAACTGGCCGGGGTGGGTATGCTGGCCGGTATTGGATTTACCATGTCTATTTTCATCACCTTGCTTGCCTTTGCCAACCCACTGTTCCGCGATATAGCAAAACTTACAGTATTACTGGCTTCGCTGCTGTCTATCATTGCGGGTATAGTTGTATTGCGGCTGGCTGCCCCGGCGAAAAACGTTTAACATCTTTTTATCAGGCGCGATACCCTATACTGGCATCATTTTCGTTTAATCCAGTAAAACATCCCGGTTATGCGCAAAATACTTCTAACCCTGCTGTTGATTGGCGCTTGCTTTTTTACTTCCTTATACGCCCAACAGACCGAAACCGCCTCTTCCCAGGACTATAAGCTGGGGCTGGGTATACGATTGAGCAATGCCACTCCCACATTGAGCAATTCCGTTTCCGTGAAATACATTATGCCAACAGGAAATGCACTGGAAGGACTTATTTCTTTCGGTACCCGTTTTGGAATCGGCGGATTATACGAAGTACAGAAACCGCTTAACGGTACACCAGGATTGAAATGGTATTATGGCGGTGGCGGTTATGTGGGCTTTCAAAGCGGCAGTACCTGGCTGGGACCGACAGGTACAATAGGGCTCGATTATAAATTTGATAAAATACCGCTCAATCTATCGCTGGACTGGAAGCCGGAGCTGGACATACTTCCCAAAATCAATTTTGTGCCAGATGCATTTGGGCTTTCGGCGCGGTTTACGTTGCAATAAATACCTTTTAAATACCATCGGGCGCCTTCGGCGCCTTTATTTTACCACAGAGGGCACAAAGGTTGTTTCACAGAGGGGCACAGAGCGTTTGCTTCGTTTGCAGGCGTTTGAGGGTTTTACCTTCGCGGAACCTTCCTTTTAAGGGGACACAGAGGCGCGCCTTCGGCGCGTGCTTGCAGGGAGACTAAGAGTTCAAAGGAGGGCTTTTTGCTGAAATGCTTTTTTATTTCCTGCTTTGCTTATCGGGCAACGGTTTTTTCAGGCACACAGAGGGGAAAGAGAAAAAGAGAGAGAGACGCAAACCTCTTTTTCTCTTTCCCCTCTGCGCGCCATCCCCTGCCGCCTACAACTCTTTTCCTCCTTTTTCTCTTTTGAACTCTTAGTCTTCCAGAGAAAGACACGCACCGGAGGCGCTCCCCATATTTCTTAAAGAACGGACGAAACAGGACTGCACTCTTGCATAATGTTGCTTAATCAGGATTAAAATATGCAGATTTCCGATTTATTTTTGCGGGTTTTTGCAGGTTTTCCCCTAATTTTAGAGCAACCATTCCAACTGCCATGCTTAAAAGAGAGCGACAGGCATATATCCTTCACCAGGTAAACCTGCACAATAAGGTGTTGTCGTCCAGCCTGAGCGAGGAGATAAATGTATCGGAGGATACCATCCGACGCGACCTGCAGGAGCTGGCCGACGAGGGAAAGATCATCAAAGTACATGGCGGCGCTTTATCTCAGTCGTTCAATTATATTAATTATCCTTCCAGCAAAGTTTATTCCCACAATCATAAAAGAACGATTGCCCGCAAGGCGGTAAACCTGATCAAAGACGGCATGTTTATACTCACCACCGGCGGTACCACTATTATAGAGCTGGCGCGCATACTGCCCCCGCAACTGAAGGCCACCTTTATTTCCGGCAGTATACCAGCGGTGCTGGAGTACCTGCACCATCCCAATATTGATGTAATACTTATAGGCGACCGGGTATCGAGAAATTCAAAAATAAGCGTGGGCGGCGATGCCATTGCCAAAATAAAACAGTTGAGAGCCGATCTCTGCCTGCTGGGGGTGAACGCTATTAATACGGCCAGTGGTATAACCGACAATGACTGGGACATTGTACAGATAAAGAAAGCGATGATTGAATCTTCCCAGAAAACGATATGCATGACCATTTCAGAAAAAATAAATTCATTTCAGCCTATACAGGTGTGCCCCATTAGCGGGATCAGCACACTGGTAACGGAACTGGAGCCGGAGGACCCTTTACTGGAGCCTTACCGGCAGGCCGGAATTGAAGTATTGTAGTGTCCAGATAACCCTTCTCCTGTTGAAATCCCTTTTTCCTCTTGAAATACCGCTGCCTTCACCGGCAGGAGATCAAGTAATTGACTGTATCATCCATAGATTAAAACCAAAAACAACTGTTATGCGAAAGGCTGCATTCCATCTTTTAACCTGCTTCCTGGCGCTGGTGCTCAGTCTCCCGGGCCATGCACAGGAAAAAACCATTACCGGGAAAATAACGGGTAGCGACGACAAGCCGCTTGAAAGCGCTACCGTTAGGGTGAAAGGCACTAACCGGACTACCCTTACCAATTCGGAAGGGGTATTTACCATTAAGGCAAACAAGGGCGATGTTTTGCTGATTTCCCATGTTGGCTTTGACGAATACGTTCAGAAAGTGGGCGATGGCAGCTTCGTGGCAGTGAAGCTGGCCGCCACCGATAAATCGCTCGGCGAAGTGGTGGTAACCGCGATGGATATTAAACGAAACCCGAGAGAACTGGGTTATTCTACCCAAACCGTTAAGGGCACGGACATTAAGGAAACGCAGCGGGAAAATTTCATTACGGCATTGCAGGGAAGGGTTGCCGGGGTAACTATTACGCCTACTACCGGTGCGGCGGGCTCCTCTGCCGCCATTGTGCTGAGAGGGTTTAATACCATGTCGGGCAATAACCAGCCACTTTTCGTCATCGACGGTATCATCGTGGACAACCAGACGATGAACGAAAACTCCCAGGGCCAGACCGGCATTGGCCTTGCTTCCGATTTGCCCAACCGGAACAACGATTATACCAACCGTATTGCCGATTTAAACCCCAATGATATAGAATCGGTGACTGTGCTGAAAGGACCGGAGGCTACCGCGCTCTATGGTAGCCAGGCAGCATCGGGGGCCATCATTATTACGTCTAAAAAAGCAAAAAGCACCCACGGCAAAGTACTGGTGAGTTATGATGATAATTTCCGTGTGCAGCGCATTAACCGTTTTGCAGCAGTTGACAATACTTATGGTCCTGGTACCAACGGTATACCTACTCCTCCCCCGCTTTCGGGCCAGTTTACTTCTTTCGGCCCAGCATGGCCTGCGGATACCAAACTGTACGATAATATTCATCATTTCTTCCAGACCGGTTTTACCCAAACGCATAGCCTGGGAATGGAATTTGGAACAGAGAAGGTAGGGTTCCGGTTTTCGGGCCAATACCTCGATGACCAGGGCGTAGTACCGTATAACAGCTATACAAAATATAATTTCAAACTGGCCAATAACAGCAAAATCGGCAAGTATATCACCATATCGCCTTCGATACAGTATATACATGCCGACAACATCAAACCGCTCAAGGGCGCTTCGGGTTATTTACTGGATTTATATTCCTGGCCCACCAATAATGATATCAGGAATTACCAGGATGCCAAAGGCAACAAAGTGCCCCTGTTTACCACACTCAACGGCGATTATGACAACCCGATATGGAGCGCAAAGAATAATAAAACCGGCGATTTAACCGATCGCGTGGTAGCCACGCTGGGCATTGATATCACTCCCTATTCCTGGCTCACGTTATCGGGCCGCTTCGGGTATGATACCTACAAAACAGACGGTTACCTCTTTATCCATCCCGAATCTTACCTGCTGGGTGCTTCCACGGGCGGCAGCCTTGATAACTATTACCGCAGGTACAACGGCTACAACCATACGATCACCGCCACCCTTAAAAAGGATATTGGCAAATTCACTACCCGCCTTATCCTGGGTACCATGTGGCAGGACCTGGAGACCAAGCAGTTTGGGGTATATGGCACGCACCTGAAAGATTCTACCAGCACCGACAGCAGCAATACGCTGGCCAGCTCAAGAATACGCCTGTTAAGAAACTATGTAGGATTGCCCAACCTGAGCATCCTGCGTGAAATGGCTTATTTCGGCGAAGCCTCCATTGGCTGGAACAATGTTGTGTTCCTTACCTATTCGCACCGTTTTGAAACAGCATCGGTATTGCCCGCGAAAAACAGGAATTACAATTACCCCGGCGCCAGCCTGAGCGTGATTGTATCGGATATCATCCCGGCCATAAAGACCGGCAATATTATCAACTACTTTAAACTGCGCGGGTCGCTGGCAAGCACGGCCCGGTTGAACGATCCCTATTCCAACCAGTCTGTATTCATCAATGACCTGGCCAGCAGCGCCATACAAGGTTATGCTTACGGGTTTACCAATGCCAACCCCTACCTGAAGCCGGAACGCCAGCATACCTATGAAGTAGGTACCGAAATGAGGTTGTTCAATAACGCAATATCGCTGGAAGCAGCTTATTACAATACGCTTTGCCTGGACCAGATCAGCCAGGGATACCGCGCCAGTTACGCTACCGGTTATATATTGAATACCGGCAACGTTTCATCCCTGCGCAACCAGGGGGTTGAAGTGACGCTGGATGTAAACCCGATAAAGAAACCCGATTTCAACTGGGACATTACGTTCAACTTCAACCACATGTGGAGCAAGGTGCTGACGCTTCCTGCCGCTATTGGCCAGTACAATGACTATTACAATTCCGACACCTATATTACCAATGCAAGAGGCGGTCTTGTAAGAGGACATTCCACCGGCACCGTCACTGGTTCTTCTTACCAGCGTAACAATGCCGGCCAGATACTGGTTGACCCTGCTACGGGCCTGGCGCTGAAGAATGCCACCTGGGTGGTCATCGGCGACAGAACGCCTGCCTTCACCCTGGGAACCTTAAACAGCTTCCGTTACAAAAGCTTTAGCCTGAGCTTTCTCTGGGATCTGAAAGTAGGCGGAGATGTATATAACGGTACCGACCAGTTCCTGACCGGGCTGGGCAAGAGTGTAAGAACCTCCAACCGGAAAGTGCCGATCATTGTGAACGGTGTATTGGCAGACGGGCTGCAAAACAGCGCCACCCCCACCAAAAACAATATCGTAATCGTTCCTTATTATATCAACTCATACTATACCACTTCTTTACCGGATGAAGAGTTTATCCAGCACAATGTGAACTGGCTGCGCCTGCGTGACGTTACGTTTTCCTATCGCCTGCCGGCAAGTATTACCCGCAGGATGAAACCGCTGCAGGGAGCAAGCGTTTTCGTGACCCTTAACGATATTGTGCTGATCACCAATTACCAGGGTGCCGATCCGGCAGTAAATGCCAACAACCCCGGTTCTGCCGGCGTTGGATCGTATGCCTTTGATTACGGCAGCCCTCCCACACCGCTTAGCGTGAGTGCAGGCGTGCGTGTTAATTTTTAATCCATCTGTGTGAATGATAAACATCAAATTCTTTTGTATGAAATATAAATTCTTTAGTTCAATCATCATATTGGGTATTGGCAGCATGATGCTGGCAACGTCCTGTTCGAAAAAAATTGACGAAGCATACCAGAACCCGAATGCGGCCGTTGTGGAGCCCATCGAGTCACTGCTGCCCAGCGTCATCTCCGGCTTTTCTGCCTTTTACACGGCCAACGGCAGCGGTTACGGGCTACAAAACGATGGCATATTGCTGGGGCGTTATATCCAGTACTGGGGTTCGCAAACCGCCCAGGAAAACTATGGCGAAATGGGCGGAACGGTAGGCAGCGATAATACCGGTTCTATCTGGGCGACCGTGTATTTCGGGCAGGGCCAGAATGTGAATAAGATCATTGAATGGGGTACCCAGCAGCAGAAATGGGATTATGTAGGTGTAGCCTGGGCCATTCGTGCCTGGGGCTGGCTGGAGCTGACCAATGAATACAGCGATGCTATATTAAAAGAAGCGTTTAATACCAACCTGCAGCAGTTTCACTTCGATACACAGCCTGAATTTTACGACAGCTGCCGCGCTATCTGCTTCCGCGCACTGAGCTTTTTAAATCGTACCGACGGTGCCGTAAGCCAGACCAACCTGGCCCTCGGCGATGCTTATTTCTATAAAGGGGATGTAAGTAAGTGGAAGAAATTTGTATATGCCGTCCTGGCCCGGTCTTACGACGACTTATCCAGTAAAACCATGTATACGGCCAACGGATATGCGGACTCTGCCATTAAATATGCCAGCCTGGCCATGGCTACCAATGCCGACAATGCCACCTGCAAATTCCAGGGGGGCACTACCTCCGGGGTGAACAGTTATTACGGCCCCTTCCGGGGCAACGTAGGCACCATCCGGCAGGGGCAATATATTGCCGACCTGATGTCGGGCAATAATCCCGGCGCTTTTGCCGGCGTTGCCGACCCCAGGGCGCCCTATGTGCTTCGTGAAAATACCAATGGTACTTATAAAGGATTTACCGTATGGCTGGGCTCGGGAGGCCTTGCGTCCAACGATTACCCGCAGAACTTCTGGGGCAATGCCACGGCCAGCGCTACCACAGCGCCCGCGGTCAATAATAGCCGTTATATTTTCCAGGATACCGCGCAATACCCCATGATGACAGCTTCGGAAATGCAGTTCATCCTGGCCGAATCGTATTTGCGCAAAGGGAATGCCGGCGCCGCGCTTACCGCCTATACCAACGGTATCAGCCTGAATTTTGACATGCTCACGTCTACCTATACACAAAATATCCCGGCTGCCAGCGTTATTACACCAGCTTCAAAAGCAGCCTATCTCTCCAACCCGTTGGTAGTGCCTGCCAGTGCCGGCGCGCTGACCATGACGCAAATCATGCTACAGAAATACATTGGGCAATACGGCTGGGGCGTACACCGTACCTGGGTGGATATGCGGAAATTCCATTACACGGATATTGATCCTGCAACAGGTGCACAGGTATATGCCAATTTTACCCCTCCTTCCGGCATTTACCTGCTGTCTACCAACAACAGCAAACTGGTATACCGGTGCAGGCCCAGGTTTAATTCGGAATACCTCTACGATGTTCCGGAGCTGACCAGGATTGGAGCAGAAAACCTGGATTACAACACCTATGAATGCTGGTTCTCTCAAAAATAATTTACCGTAAAAACAAGAACGATGAAAAAAAATATTTTAATCACCGGTATACTGTTTGTCGCTGCCCTGGCCGGATTAAATTCCTGTACAAGGGATTATACCCTGATATCGCCGGTTTCATCTCCCTCAGGTACTGCCATGCTGCGTATTATAGATGCCTCGCCCAATTTCAGGAAAATATATGGGCTGGCGGATTCCTTCAATGTGTATGTAGGCGGTGTAAAAGTTACTTCCTATACCCCGGGCACCAGCGTGGTAATGACCTATAATTCACTTTTCCCAACGGTGTCTTCCGCTTACGGATATGTATCTGTACCCGCCGGCACGCAGCAGGTAAAGCTTACGGTAGCGGGCGTAATAAATCCCGATTCCATACCAATCCAGACGCTTACTAAAAACTTTGTGGCCAACCAGCTGTATTCCTTTATCATTACCGATTCTATTACATCTACCCGGGATTCGTCGCAGATATTTGTAAAAGACACGTTCCAGGTTGCTACTGCAGGGTATTTTAACCTGCGTTTTATTCATGCCGTATGGAACGATACGGCGGGCAAAGCGGTGGATATCTGGTCTACCCGCAACAACCGTTATATCTTTACCAATGTTAAACCCGGTGCTATCTCCTCTTTTTCGCAGTTTGCCTATAACCCCATCTTCAGTGATACTTTTTATGTAAGGCGCACCGGTCTTCCTTCTGTTACACTCGATACGCTGAATAATATTTCATTCGGCAACCAGCGGGCCTATACGTTATACTATAAAGGCGATGCCAATATAAATTCGAATGCCAACACGAAAAGAAGGCACCTGGCCACCTATGTGCACCAGTAGTTGATTTTTATCTTTTCCAGGGGCCCCGCTATAGCGGGGCCTTTTTTATTACAACCATACCGGTTGCTACGTTATTCGCCTATTGTGTAAATAGTACAGTACCCCTCCCGGTTATATTTCTACCAAAATACCCTATATTCGGGCTGCCGTTTAACTCATACCCCGCCCCCGAAATAAGCCGTATTATCCTAAGGATAACGCTTATTAAGCTGTATTTTTTTATATATATTAGGGTTTTTAGCTATTTTGTCATCCAATACAATATTTCAGCATGTTAAAAAGAGAGCGGCAGGCGTATATACTACACCAGGTAAACCTTCATAATAAAGTGCTGTCGTCCAGCCTGAGCGAGGAAATGAATGTGTCGGAAGACACTATCCGGAGAGACCTGCAGGATTTGGCCGAAGAAGGAAAAATCATTAAGGTGCACGGGGGCGCCCTTTCCAATTCGTTCAATTATGTCAATTACCCTTCTACCAAAGTGTATTCACATGAGCAGAAAAGAAGCATTGCCCATAAAGTAGTGAACCTGATCAAAGACGGCATGTTTATTCTTACTACGGGAGGAACCACCATTATTGAGCTGGCCCGTATACTGCCCCCGCAGCTGAAAGCTACTTTTATTTCGGGTAGCATACCGGCGGTGCTGGAATACCTGCACCACCCCAACATAGATGTGATATTGATTGGGGATAAGGTGTCCAAGAATTCAAAGATAACCGTGGGGGGAGACGCCATTGCCAAAATAAAACAATTGCGGGCCGATCTTTGCCTGCTGGGCGTTAACTCCATTAATATCCAAAACGGCATTACCGATAACGACTGGGATATTGTGCAGATAAAAAAAGCGATGATAGAATCGGCGGAAAAAACAGTGTGCATGACGATCTCTGAAAAGATCAATTCCTTTCAACCCATACAGGTTTGTCCCATTACCGGTATCAGCACGCTTGTTACCGAGCTTTCACCGGATGACCCGATGCTGGATGATTACCGGGAAACGGGGATAGAAATACTATAAGGCGGCGTTAATGTAAATGCCCGAAAAACAGGTAGCTCAAAAAGATAGCAGTAATAGCCCCGGCGAGGTCGGCCAGCAGCATGGTGCCGATGGCATATCGCGTATTTTTTATGGAAACGGCACCGAAATACACGGCTACCACATAAAATGTAGTGTCGGAAGCGCCCTGGAAAATGCCTGAAAGGTGGCTGGCAAAAGAATCAGGCGTTGTGGCCTGCATGGTACTCACCATCATGCCCCGTGCCGCGCCCCCGCTTAACGGCCGTATCAAAGCAGTGGGGAGCCCGTCTACAAACCGGGTATCGGCGCCAAGAAATGCAAAGAAGCTTTTAATCCCGTCAATCACCACATCAAAAGTGCCACTGGTGCGCAGCATGCTCACGGCCACCAATATGCCTACCAGGTAAGGGATAATGCGAATGGCCGTTTCAAAACCATTTTTGGCGCCGTCAATAAACGCGTCGAAAATGCTTATCTTTTTATAGATGCCGCCCAGTACAATGAGCAGGAATACCAGCAGGATCAACCCGTTGCTCAATACGCCCGAGAAAGACTGTACACCCGCCGCATCCAGGAAACTGACGTACCATACCAGCAGGCCTATTACCGCCGAGATGCCCAATACCCATAATACGATGACCGGCTGAAATACATTTATCTTTTGCCGGAATGACACCAGCAGCATAGCTACCAGCGTACCCACAAAGGTGACGATCATACAGGGGATAAAAATATCGATGGGATCGCTGGCATGCTGCGCGGCGCGTATGGCAATTACCCCAACGGGTATGATATTAAACCCCGCGGCGTGCAGGCACAAAAACATGATCTGGGCATTGGAAGCCGTTTCTTTATTGGGGTTCAGTTCCTGCAGGCTTTGCATAGCCTTGATGCCAAACGGGGTAGCGGCATTGTCGAGCCCCAGCAGGTTGGCAGAGAAATTCATGATCATATGCCCTGTGGCCGGATGCCCTTTGGGCACTTCGGGGAAAAGCCTGGAAAAAAAGGGGCCGATGATCCTCGACAACAACCGGACGCCGCCGGCCTTTTCGGCGATGCTCATAAAACCCATGAACAGCGCCAATACCCCAACCAGTTTAAAGCAAAGATCTACCGCATCCCAGCAGGTGTCTATGATGCCATTGGAATCCTGTACTTTCAGCGCTATGATATGCTGCCCGTCTTTTTTATAGGTAGGCCCGTTCTTTACGGGGGTGTAGCGGGCATTGCTATCCAACCCTTTTACCAGCAGCGGGTTGGCAGAAGTTATCGCCCATTCCTTTACCTGCACGGAATCCCCTTTTTTACCCACCACCATGGTGCTGAACACCTGCTTTTCGCCACCCAGGAACTTTGCCAGGGCTACCAGGATTGACACAATGATAAAGGCGCTCCAGATTCTGCTTAAAGCCATAAAAACAAGGGGATGATTAAGCGTTGAAGATAAAGGATTAAAGGCAGATTTTTCGCAGCCTGCAAACCCTTATCTTTGCGGCCCGGAAATAAAATTGATAGTTGATGGCTGATAGTTGATAGCCGGTCCTGGCAAACTATTCCCACCAACTATCAGCCATCAACTATCAACTAAATACAACCAAATGGGTTTGCAAGCAGGAATTGTAGGATTGCCGAATGTGGGTAAATCAACTTTATTTAATGCGGTGAGCAACAGCGCCAAGGCACAGGCCAGCAATTACCGCTTTTGTACTATCGAGCCCAATATAGGGCTGGTAGATGTGCCCGACGAGCGGATTGACAAGCTGGCTGAGCTGGTAAAGCCCAACCGTACCGTGCCTACCCAGATTGAAATTGTGGATATTGCCGGGCTGGTTAGAGGCGCCAGCAAAGGTGAAGGGCTGGGCAATAAATTCCTGGCAAATATACGCGAGGTAGACGCCATTGTGCATGTCATCCGCTGTTTTGAAGACGAGAACATCCTGCGCGACGAAGGTGCTATCAATCCTGTTAGCGATAAAGAAATCATCGAAACGGAATTGCAGCTGAAAGACCTGGACAGCGTGGAAAGAAAAGTAAGCCGCACGGAAAAACAAGCCAAAATAGGCGACGCCAAGCTCAAGGCCGAATTTGAGGTATTAAAACGCTGCCTGGCCCACCTGCAGCAAGGCAAAAGCATCCGCTCCCTGCAACTGGACAAGGACGAGAAAACGGCTATTGCCGATCTTTTCCTGCTTACCGACAAGCCTGTTTTATATGTGGCCAATGTGGATGAAGCCTCCATGCACACCGGCAACCGTTTTTCGGAAGCCCTGAAAGCGGCTGTAGCCGGCGAAAATGCCCAGGTGATTGTGATGAACAATTCCATTGAAGCGCAGATTGCCGAGATGGATAACCAGGACGACCGCCAGCTGTTTATGGAAGAATACAAAATGACCGAGCCCGCGCTCAATAAGCTGATACGCTCCACGTACAAACTGCTCAACCTGTTTACCTATTTCACCGCCGGCGTACAGGAAGTAAGGGCCTGGACCATTCATGAAGGCTGGAAAGCGCCGCAGGCCGCCAGCGTTATCCATACCGATTTTGAAAAAGGCTTTATCAAGGCGGAAGTGATTGGCTATAATGATTTTGTGCAATACGGTTCGGAAGCGGCCTGCCGTGAGGCCGGTAAGCTGCGGATTGAGGGCAAGGAATATATTGTTAAGGATGGGGATGTGATGCACTTCCGGTTTAATGTGTAAGGCGGTTTTGGGGTATACTAATCTTTCTTTACTGATCTATACTTCGTTGGCGACATGCCGATGATTTTGGTAAATCTTCTCGAAAAATAATAGGGGTCGTCGAAGCCCATGCTGAAGGCGATGTCCTTGACCGATTTATCGGTAAAATCCAGGTGCTGGCTGGCTTTCTGCATTTTCATCTGGATAAAATAATCAATGGGGGCATAGCCTGTTTTCTGCTTAAAAAGACTGGAGAATCGTGATGCAGAGTAGTTATAACGCCTGCTCAGCTCGTTCAGCGTAATATTTTCGTTGATATGCTCCTGCATATAAAGAATAGCGCTGTCGATGCTGTCTGTTTTATCGCTGGCGGCCGTGGTATAGTGCCGGGGGTTGTATACAAAGAGCGTGAGAAAATGCGACAGGCACATATTGGCAAACATGAGGTTGTCGATACTGTAGCCCAGCTCAAGGGTCTTGTATATTTTAGAAAACAGGTTAAAGATATCGCTGCTGCTTTTTATGTAGGCGGGCCTGAAATGTTTTTGTACGGTGTGCATGGCATTGAAATGCGGCAGCAGGTCGCCGCCAAAATGAATCCAGTAAATGCTCCAGGGGTTTTCGTCCACGCTCCCGTAAGCATGCTCGGTATTTTGCGGCAGGATAAAACATTCATTAGGGCTTACCTCGTAGCGCTTATCCCCTATTTTATACCAGCCGTAACCGTCTACACAATAAAACAGGAAGTTTTCGGGCAGGCCTTTTTTCCGGTAGGTATAATGCCCTTTTGCTTTGGGGTAGTAGCCCAGGCTGCACAGGTAGAGCTGCCGCAGCCACTCATTGTTCTGCACCCTCGACTTGAGTACTGATTTGGGGATTTCGATACGCTGGCGTCCCAGGCCATGCCAGATATTTTTGTGCGATCCTGTTTTGTTCTGTTGATCCATGATGGGTGCTTATTGATCCCGATGCCGGCGTAAGAGCGGTCCAATATACATATTTTTTATTGCCTTTGCATCCCGGGCAAACATGAGGTACAGGACGGCCGGGCGGCCAGGCTACTGTATCTTTACCCCTCTATATGAAAATAGTCCAACGAATGCAACGAGTTTTTGCTTCCTTATTATTGGTAGTTTGCCAGGCAACAGGTTTTTTGGCCGGGGCGCAACAGCTTCCGCTGGTCAATACCAGCAGCAGCGCACATGCCGTATTGCGCAGCGTGGATATGGGCGATGTACAGTGGACGCGGGGCTTCTGGGCTGAACGTTTTGCCATTTGCAAAGACTCCATGGTGCCGCATTTATGGCAAACCTATAACGATGCGCAGCTCAGCCATGCGTTCAGGAATTTTGAAATTGCCGCAGGACTGGACACCGGTTCGCATGCCGGGCCGCCATTTCATGACGGCGATTTTTACAAACTGCTGGAAGCCGTTGCCAGCCTGTATGCGATGACCAGAAACCAGCAACTGGATTCCATGATGGACAGGGCCATTGCCGTGATAGCCCGCTCGCAGCGGGCAGACGGTTATATTCATACGCCCGTGGTGATCGAAGAACGCAAAAAAAGCAGCCCGTCAAAGGCCTTCGAAGACCGGCTGAACTTTGAAACCTATAACATGGGGCACCTGATGACCGCCGCCTGTGTACATTACCGGGCCACGGGTAAGAAGAGCCTGCTGGCAGTGGCCATAAAAGCGGCCGATTACCTGGACAGTTTTTACCGGCGCTCTTCTCCCGAACTGGCGCGCAATGCCATTTGCCCTTCGCATTATATGGGTATCGTGGAGCTTTACCGCACCACGCAAAACCCGGAATACCTGCGGCTGGCTAAAAACCTTATCGATATCCGTGGGCTGGTGGACAATGGCACGGACGACAACCAGGACAGGGTGCCCTTCCGGCAGCAAACAACGGCCATGGGACATGCCGTGCGGGCCAATTATCTCTATGCCGGCGTGGCCGATGTATATGCCGAAACCGGTGACGACTCGTTGTGGTCCTGTCTCAACCAGATATGGGAAGATGTGGTATATAAAAAGATGTATGTAACCGGCGGTTGCGGCGCCCTGTACGATGGGGTATCTCCCTACGGCGTATCGTACCGGCCGCCGGAGATACAGGAAGTACACCAGGCTTATGGCAGGGACTACCAGCTTCCGAATATGACGGCGCATAACGAAACCTGCGCCAATATCGGTAACCTGTTGTGGAACTGGCGCATGCTGCAGGTAACCGGTGATGCCCG